>Ga0210044_10000694_pt1 | contig 51175 bp, 40 predicted proteins | sample CryGey13umfilter_2_FD_183959 | JGI IMG/M metagenome (GOLD analysis project Ga0210044, IMG submission 183959) | Groundwater microbial communities from aquifer in Utah, USA - Crystal Geyser 4/9/14 3 um filter (SPAdes) (version 2) | ecosystem: Environmental > Aquatic > Deep subsurface >...
CGTGGTTCGACGAGCCGATCTGTCGCTCAAGAGGGAGCCCTATTACTGCCTGATCCATCCCTACCTGCTGCAGTCGATCCGGGACACGGTGGCACCGGTGCTGCGTGGTCGAGCTCAGGCCAGGCTCTCGCTCAGACGCCGGTTGCACGAGTGCGGTGTGCTGCGTCCGGACGAGATCCTGCGAGTCGGACGCTACCTCGGCTCGGCGATGAGTGGGCCGGAGAAGGATCAGGTCAAGCGGGCGGTCAAGGTCTGGTCCGCCGTCGGGGCTGCCCTGGTGGCGTTGCCCCTGGTGTTCTTCCTCGTGGTGTATGGCGTGCTGGCCAGCTCCAGCTTTGTCGACACCGCCACGACGCAGGGCGTGACTCAGGTGGTGGTGCGCTCCGGTCGACCGTCGCTGAGCTTCGCATTCAACATCGGCGCGCGCTCTTTTGGGGACGTGCTGCTGGAGACCGGGCTGGTCTATTCCTCGCTCCCGTCCGACCTGCAGCACAGCATCGCCCGGGGGGAGCTGGTGGGAGATCGGGAGGATGCGCCGCGATCCATCCCCTACTGGCTGCACCGGCTGTGGCAGCCGCTGCCGCCGGTGCGTCGAGGCGCGCTGCAGCTGCTGGCCGGGGACGGGGCGGGGGGCACGCTGCTGCAGCGGGCTGCGTCCAGCGATGCCACCCGACGACGGGCGACCTGGGCCCTGGCGCTGCTGTCGGGGGACAGTCCTGCGACGCAGGCTGCGCTGCTGGCCTGCATCAAGGATCGACGTCCCGAGGTCCGGCGGATGGCCGTGACGGAGGCCACCCGGCTGCGCGGGACCAAGGAGCCCCGTGCGCTGGGTGTGCTGTTGCTGGCGATCCGCGACAGTGACAACCAGATCCGTCTGGCTGCGTGCAAGGCCCTGAGCGATCTGCCGGTGACGGAGACCAGCCTGCAGCTTCTGGGACAGGGGTTGGCGGACGCCGATCTTCGAGTGCAACAGGCGGCTCTGGAACAGCTGCGCCGGGCCGGCAAGACCCACCCGGTGTCCGTGTTCGAGACCGTGCGTCGCGCGCAGGTGGGACAGCGACAGCGATCGGAGGCCGTGGACGGCGCGCTGGATCAGCTGCTGGCCTCGGTGCAGCAATGGTCGCCGCAGAAGGTGGCTGGACACCTGATGCATCTGGTGGAGGTCAGCTCGGACAGCGCCGTCCGGGTGGAGGCGCTGGGCCGGTTGCGCGGGCTGGCCCACGTGCTCGATGCGGCGCGGGTATTGACCGTCGTGGGCCGGCTGGTGAACAGCAAGGACCCCCGGGTCCGGGCGGCGGCCATTCCGTTGAACGCCCGCTTCGGCAACCCGGAGGAGGTCGAGGACCAGCTCGTCCGGCTGGCCCACACTCCGGGGCGGGAGGGGCCGCTGATGCGCCGCGCCGCCGCCGCCGGGCTGGGATTGCTGCAGAATCGACCCGGTGCGGATCGGATCAAGCTGCTCAAGCGGCTGCTCAGCGACCCGGATGTGTCGGTCCGGGCCGCGGCCATGCAGTCGCTGGTGAAGATCGGCGCACCGGGGTTGAGGGAGGTCGTGCAGGGTATCAAGCTCGGTCACCGCGACGTGGGGCTGGTGGCGTTGCGCGCCGTGTGCCAGGACGCCGAGCCCGATCGCCACATCGCGACGTCGATCCTGGCGGCGGCGTGGAAGGTGAATCGGGCCGACCTGCGGGGCCGGGCGCTGGGGTGCGCGCGCAAACTCGCGGCGGCCAATCCACGCCTCAGCCTGTGGCTGGGTGACCAGGCGCGGCTGGACAAGAACCCGGAGGTTCGCCGCGCGGCGGCCGAGGCTGTGGCCCTGGCCGCGCATCGCTATGGAGTGCGGGTCCAGAACCTCGTGCAGTCCTACCTGCGTCAGACCGACTCCACCATCGTGGTTGCGCTGCTGGAGGCGATGACCCAGATCCATCTCCCGCCCACGGACTGGTTGTTTCGGGAAGTCATGCGCCTGATCGATCATCGCGACCCCAAGGTGCGCGCCGCCACCGCCGCGCTGCTCGTGATGGTGGCCCCCACACCGGCCAAGGCGGCGGGTGCGCTGGAGGCGCTGTTCGCGGACAAGGACAGCGGCGTGGTGCGGGCCGCCACCGCCGCCGCGGCCGGCTCCACCCGCCTCAAAGGGCCCGCAGCGGCGCGGCTGGACCAGCCGCTGGCGCGGGTCGTGGCGCAGGCCCGCTCGCGGGACGCCATCGCGGCGCTCGGTCTGGCACGTCGTCTCGGCCTGAGCAGCCCGATACAGCGCGCGGCGGTGCATCCCGAGCCGGATGTTCGTGCAGCGGCGGTGGCCCTGCTGGCCCGGCGGTCCTCGCCCAAGCAAACGCTGGCTGTGCTGGAGTCGGCGCTCAGAGATCCGGAGCAGGCGCTGCGGCTCGCCGCGCTGGATGCCATCGCGCGGGAGAGCGGCCGGCTGGGGGAGCCCGCCGTGGGACTGTTGGTGCGCAGCCTCGGGGAGCCAGTCCGGAGCGTGGAGTGGAGCACGCCCGTGGGCGTACGCAGCGCGAATGCCTCACAGCTGCCCGTCGAGCGCTGGAGGGCGTTTGAGGCCCTGGGACGGGTCAAGGGCCAGCAGGGGGTGCAGGAGGCGGTGCGGGTGCTGCGGACGGTGGCTCACAGCCGCAGCGAGGAGCGTCGCCGACTGGCGATCCGCGCCCTCGGGTCGCTGGCCCCGCGGGCCAGACAAGCGGCGCAGGCGCTGGTGGAGGGCGCGCTGGATCCGGCGCTGGACGTGCGGACCGAGGCCCGGGCCGTGCTGGCCGAGTACCTCGGCCGGCACACCCCGATGGAGGAGCTGGTGGATCTTCTGTCGAGCTCGGTGGGGAGCGCGCTGCAGCGGCATCTGGCCTGCTCGGCGCTGGCCTGGGCTGGACGGATCCATGGCCCGGATCTGCTGGACAAGCGGCTGCAGAGTAGCGTGGGCGCCGACAGTCCGATGGTGATCCGCATGTCCGCCGCCCTGGCGCGGGCGCTGGCTCGACGACAGGACCGGCCCGAGGAAGTGGTGGGCTGGCTCTTCGGCTGGTAGCGGCACCGCCGCTCTTCGGCTGGTAGCGGCACCGCCCCGTCAGGTTCACCGACGTCGACCAGCCTCCACCTCGAGGTCGCGGGCCATGTCTCGCTTCTGTACCGTGTCCCGCTTGTCGTATTGACGCTTGCCCTTGGCCAGGCCCAGCTCGACCTTGGCCTTGCCCCGCAGGAAGTACAGCTCCAGAGGCACCAGGGTGTAGCCGCGCTCGGCGAGCTTGATGCCCAGGCGACGGATCTCGGCGCGATGCATCAGCAGCTTGCGTGGGCGCAGCGGCTCATGGTTGAACTGATTGGCCCAGGGATACTCCGCGATGTGACAGTTGACGAGATACAGCTCCTCGTGACGGATCTCGGCGTAGGAACTCTCCTTGAGGCTGGCTCGACCGTCCCGGAGCGACTTGACCTCGCTGCCCAGCAACACCAGCCCGGCCTCCACGCGGTCGGTGATGAAGTAGTCGTGGAACGCCCGCTTGTTGCGGCAGATGATCTTCCGATCTGACTTCGACTGGGGCTTTCCCTTGGCTGCCACCCGCCCACTATCGCATGGCTCGGGCCAGGGTCAAGAGACGCACTTCGTGAGCGCCAGCCGATAGCAGCGCCGCCGTGCAGGCTGTCGCCGTGGAGTTGGTGGTGGCCACGTCGTCGATCAGCAGCACCCGTGCCTTCACCGAGCGGGCGCTGAAGGCACCCTGCACGTTGGCCCAGCGACCGGCTCGTCCCAGGCCGGTCTGGGCCGGCGTGTCGCGCGTACGGGTCAGCAGGTCGTACCGCACCGGGATCTGGGTCCCGTGGAGTGCGGCACGGGCCAGCAATGCTGCCTGGTTGTACCCACGCTGGATCAGCCGTCTGCGATGCAGCGGAACGGGGACCACGACGTCGATCCGATCCAGCAGGGTTTGGATCTCGGGCTGCATCAACCGGCCCAGGGAGTGGGCCAGGTGGGAGGCGCCCTCGTACTTGAGGCGCCAGATCGCCCGGGCCGCCTGCCCCCCGTGGAGCAGGATCGCGTGCACGCCGGCGACCAGCGGAGGCCGATCCCGACACGGACGACAGATGCCGTCGACCTCCAGCGCGGCACCACACCGCGAACAGCATGGAGGGAGAAGGATGACCGAGACCAAGCACAGCTCGCAGAAGGGCAACCCCTGCGCGAGCATCTTCTGCCCACAGCCGGCGCAGGCCGGCGGCAGGACGAGGTCGAGTATTGACATGAGGAGTTTTCGGGTGGTGCCGGGTCATGGTTGCGACGAAAGTGTCGTGGCAGCGCGAGAGTAACGCGTTGCGTTACGTTGGGTTCGTACGGTTCGTTGATTGACCCACACCATCCGACATGATATCCGTGGGACTCCGGGTGTGGACCGGCACATGGAGAGGCTTGTTGGCAGCGAAAGCCACCTGGATGGTCGTACTCTTTCTGATCGCCATGGCTGGCTGTTCGGGATCCTCCAGGAATGCACCAGTGTCACGGTCATCGCCAGCGTGTCGCCCGGGTGAGGTGGATGGTGGGAAGATGGATTCCACCCGGGAGTTGCTGGAGATCGAGGTCTGCCCGGCGCCGGGGCGAACGGTGAGAAGGGAAAGTCAATGACCGATTCAACCAAGACCTACTCCGAGATGCTGAAGGGCGAGCTTCTTGCCGTGGCCCGACGTCTTGGGTTGACCAACCTCAGTCGCCTGAACAAAGACGAGATCGTCGATCTGATCAAACGAGCAGTGCGCAGGTCGAAGGCGGCCAAGACGCCGGCCAAGCGTGGGGCTCAAGGGGCCAAGGCCGGCGCGAAGACGGCCACGAAGACATCGCCCAGGGCCTCGAAGACCACGAGCAAGCCCACCGCGACCAAGAAGACCACCGCGAGCAAGACCACCACAAGCAAGACCACCACGACCAAGACCACTGCGAGCAAGGCCCCCGCGAGCGAGACCACGGCGACGAAGACCACGACGGCGGCGGTGAAGAAGGTGGCCCCGGCAGCGGCTGGCAAGCCGAAGCCGAACACGACGGACGTCCCGAAGCGCTCCATGACCTACCGTGCACCCAAGGAAGCCTCCCTGGAGAGCACGGTGGAGCGCGCCAGATACGACCGCGCAGGAACCGTCTCGGCGCAGGCCGACGCGGTGGCCTCGAAGTACGGAACGGCCGCGGAGTACAAGCCCGAGGAGCTGCAGGGCGTCGACGAGGGTCTGCCCGATTTGCCCGAGAGTTATGGGGACAACCGCATCGTCCTGCTGCCCCGGGATCCGGCGTGGCTGTTCGCCTACTGGAACCTGACCTACGAGTACAAGGAGGCCGCGCGGGCCGCGGGCGGCAAGGTGCTCGCGTTGCGGCTCAACGACGTCACCGACGTGGAGTTCGATGGCGTCAACGCGCACGCCTCCCACGAGCACGAGTGTGCCGAGTGGGCGCGGAGCTGGTATCTCCCCGTGCCGGCAGCTGGCCGGGACTACCTCGTCGAGATTGGATACCGCGGCGGAGAAGACTGGTTTCCACTGGCGCGTTCCAAGCGAGTCTCGGTACCTGCCGATCAGCCCACCACCTGGATCCGCAACGACTTCGTCACCATCGGATTCGACGAGGATCTCCGCGCGGTGCGCCAGCGAATGCCCGTGATGGAACGACCGGCCGAGACCGCTTTGCCGGTGGTGCCGCAGACGATCTACGATGACGGCGATCTTCGCATCGTGGTCGGGGGCCCGTTCTACAACCCTTCGGGCGTGCCCAGCTGGCCGCTGTTCTCACACGCGATCCTGGCCGCCGGTGTGCCGGGGAGCCTCCAGCGGCTGCCGGGGAGCCTGGGGCAGGTGCCGGGGAGCCTCCAGCATCTGCCGGGGAGCCTGGGCCAGGTGCCGGGGAGCCTTCAGCATCTGGCCGGAAGCCTGGGCCAGGTGGCCGGCAGCCTGGGCCAGATGGGGCAGCTGACCCGCAACCCCAACACCGTTGGCGGGGGAGACATGGGGAGCCGCGGGACCACCCTCGATGGTCGGGTGTTCGCCGGTCAACCCGTGCTGCTCGAGGACACCGTGGAGCCGATGCTGCAGGCCGCGGTGGAGCTCGTGGTCTCGGGGCGCTCGTTTCCGGGCACCGAGATCTCCGTCGCCGGGCATGGTGTCCCCACCGGACCGGATGGCGCCTTCAGCCTGCGCGTCTGTGTTCCGGAGGGGATGCGGGATCTGCCCATCGAGGCCAAGAGCCTCAAGTCCGGGGTGACCCGCCGCCTGGTGCTGCGCTTCGGACGCGATCTCGAGTCGTGAACGTCCGAGGGCACCTGGCCCTGGTGCTTCACGCACACCTCCCGTTCGTGAGGCACCCGGAGCACGAGTTCTTTCTCGAGGAAGACTGGCTGTTCGAGGCCATCACCGAGACCTATGTGCCGTTGCTGCAGGGGCTGAAGGCCATGGCCCGGGACGGTGTCCCGTTTCGCCTGACGCTCTCCATCAGTCCACCGCTGGTGGCGATGTTGCGGGACGAGGTCCTGTGTCGACGGTACTGGGACTATCTCACCCGGCAGCGGGAGCTGATCGGCAAGGAGCTGGTTCGCAACCGCGACCACGGTCACCTGATCTACCTGGCCAACCACTATCGAGAGCGGACGGACGCAGCCATCGTCACCTGGCAGCAGGTGGGCGGCAACCTGGTGGGGGCGTTTGCCGAGCTACAGGAGCAGGGCTACCTCGACATCCTGACCTGCGCGGCGACGCATGGCTACCTGCCCCTGATGCAGACCCAGCCCGAGGCCGTCTGGGCCCAGATCAAGGTCGGCGTGGATCACCACACGGAGCACTTCGGGCGCCCTCCCAGCGGGATCTGGCTCCCGGAGTGCGGGTACTACCCGGGCCTCGACGGGATGCTGGCGGACGCCGGGCTGCGCTACTTCGTCTCCGATACCCACGCCCTGTTGCTGGCCCGGCCCCGACCCGGTCTTGGCAACCACGCACCGGTGTTCACCGACGCGGGGGTGGCGGCGTTTGGCCGTGACCGCGAGTCCTCGATGCAGGTCTGGAGCCGCGAGCACGGGTACCCGGGGGACTTCGTCTATCGAGAGTTCTACCGCGACATCGGCTTCGACCTGGGGCAAGAGTACATCAGCCCCTACGTCCAGCCCAACGGACTGCGCAAGAACACCGGCATCAAGTATCACCGCATCACCGGCCGCTCGAGTCACAAGGAGCTGTACGACCCCTACTGGGCGCGGGAGAAGGCGGCGGAGCACGGGGCGGACTTTGTCGAGAATCGGAAGCGGCAGATGGAGTCGCTGTTCGAGAGCCTGGGCCAGGCGCCCATCGTGGTCTCGCCCTACGACGCCGAGCTGTTCGGGCACTGGTGGTACGAGGGGCCCTGGTGGCTGGAGTTCGTGCTGCGCAAGTCGGTGAGCGACCAGCAGGTGTACCAGCTGACCCATCTGGCAGGGTACCTGCGCGAGCACCCGACACACCAGGTATGCCAGCTGGCGCAGTCCAGCTGGGGCGACCGCGGGTTCCACGAGTTCTGGCTCAACAGCACCAACGAGTGGATCTATCCCCACCTGCATCGGGCGGCGGATCGCATGGTGCAGCTGGCGCGGGAGCACGCCGGGGCCCAGGGGCTGCTACGTCGGGCGCTGAACCAGGCTGCCCGTGAGCTGCTGCTGGCTCAGTCGAGCGACTGGGCCTTCATCATGCGGACTGGCACCATGGTGGACTACGCGATCCGGCGGACGCAGAGCCACCTGCGTCGATTCGCCCACCTGGAGCAGCAGATCGCGTCTCACACCGGCGTGGACCGCACGACGACGGCGCAGAACACGATCGATGCCTCCTGGCTCCAGCGAGTGGAGTTTCTGGACAACATCTTCCCCAACCTGGACTTCGAGGTGTTCCTCGGTCCCCAGGAGTGAGCTTCATGCAACCGTCCGTTCCATCCGTGCTGCAGCGGCTCTGGCCCTCGCTGGTTCTGGGCCTGGTGCAGGGGATCACGGAGTTTTTGCCGGTCTCCAGCTCGGGACACCTGGTGCTCGGGCAGCACATGCTGGGGTTTGTCCCGCCGTCGTTGTTGTTCGACATCACGCTCCACGTCGGAACGCTGGTCCCGGTGCTGTGGCTGTATCGCGTGGACCTGTATCAGATCCTGCGCGGCCTCGGCGGGCTGGCCCATCCACGCCAGGCATGGCGGGAGGATCGGGGTTTTCGGGTCATGCTCTGCGTGGTCCTCGGCACGATCCCCACGGCGATCATCGGCGCCACGCTCAACGATCTGTTCGAGCGCCTGTTCTCCAGCCCGATGGTGGTGGGGGTGATGTTCCTCGTCACGGGTGGGATCCTCACGCTGAGCCGCCTGAGCCGCTCCCAGATCTCCGACGAGGAGCCTGAGGACAGCCACCTGACCCTGACGGTCCTGCGGGCGCTGGGTGTGGGGCTGGCCCAGGGTGTGGCCATCACGCCGGGCATCTCGCGCAGCGGAACCACCATCACCGCGGCGCTGCTTCTGGGGGTCGAGCGCACCATGGCGGCCCGCTTCTCCTTTCTGCTGGCGATTCCGGCGATCCTCGGCGCGGTGGCGTTGCACCTGCGCCACGGCGAGATGGTGGGCGGCACCCAGTTGCTGATCTACGGCGCCGGTGCGCTCATGGCGGCAGTGAGCGGATACCTCGCCCTGCGCTGGCTCGTGGGGCTGGTGCGGCGCGGGGCGCTGCACCGCTTCGCCTACTACCTGTGGCCGCTGGGGCTCGCGGCCCTGGCCCACGCCCTGCTCACCTGATCGATGGACTGGCTCACGCTGCTGGGTACGGCGCTGGCCCTGGCGATGGACGCGTTCGCCGTCTCCATCAGCGTCGCCGCGTCGCTCGAGTCCGTGAGCCGACGCCATCTGTTCCGGTTGTCGTGGCACTTCGGTCTGTTCCAGGCGCTGATGCCCATCGCCGGCTGGGCCGCGGGGGCCGTGGCTGCACGGTACCTGGCGCGGGTGGACCACTGGATCGCCTTCGGCCTGCTGCTGGTGCTGGGGCTGCGCATGATCTGGCCCGCCTCCGAGGAGGACCGGCGCCAGCGAGTGGACCCCACACGCGGCTGGAGCCTCATCGCGCTGTCCGTGGCCACCAGCATCGACGCCCTGGCGGTGGGAGTGTCCCTGGGCCTGATGGGGGTCCAGATCTGGATCCCGGCGGTGGTCATCGGGCTGGTGGCGCTGGTGATGACGCTGGTGGGGGCGCTCATCGGACACCGGGTGGGCCGCCACCTGGGGCGCTGGGCCAGCGTCCTCGGGGGCGTGGTGCTGGTGGGCATCGGAACGCGGATCCTGATCCAACACCTGCTGATGGAGTAGGCCGCAATGAACCACAACGTCCTCATGGCCTTCGGGCTGACCCTGTTCGCCGGGCTCTCCACCGGGGTCGGCAGCGCGCTGGCCTTCTTCTCCAGCCGCACGAACAAGAGGTTCCTCTCCGCTGCGCTGGGCTTCTCCGCCGGCGTGATGATCTACCTCTCCTTCGTCGAGATCTTCGCCAAGTCGCGCGTCGAGCTGGTGAAGGTGTTGGGCCCGGTGACGGGAAGCTGGGCCACGGTGGGCGGGTTCTTCGGCGGGATCGTGATCATCGCCGTCATCGATCGGCTGGTGCCGTCGTACGAGAACCCCCACGAGGCGCAGCTCATCGAGCAGATGGAGCCCCATGGCCCGCCGGCCGATCCGCGCATGCTGCGCATGGGAATGTTCACCGCGCTGGCCATCGCGATCCACAACTTCCCCGAGGGGATGGCCACCTTCGCCGCCGCGCTGCAGGACCCGACGCTGGGCGTCTCCATCGCCGTGGCCATCGCGATCCACAACATCCCGGAGGGGATCTCGGTCTCGGTCCCGGTGTACTTCGCCACGGGCAGCCGCAAGAAGGCCTTCTGGTACTCCTTCCTCTCGGGGCTGTCGGAGCCGGTGGGTGCGCTCATCGGCTACGGGCTGCTGCGCACCTTCTTCTCGCCCCTGGTGTTCGGCGTGATGTTCGCCAGCGTCGGTGGCGTGATGGTGTTCATCTCGCTGGACGAGCTGCTGCCCACGGCACGGGAGTACGACACGGGGCACATCGCGATCTATGGCGTGGTGCTGGGCATGGCGCTGATGGCGGTGAGCCTGCTGCTGTTCCTGTGAGAGCACGTCGGTTGATCTTCACGGCCTGAGCCTGCGGGCGTGAAGCCTCGCTACGCAACACCACGGTGCATAACTGGCGTTCAGCCGGCGTGAAGCCTCGCTACGCAACACCACGGTGCATAACTGGCGTTCAGCCGGCGTGAAGCCTCGCTACGCAACACCACGCTGCATGACTGGCGTTCAGCCGGCGTGAAGCCTCGCTACGCAACACCACGGTGCATAACTGGCGTTCAGCCGGCGTGAAGCCTCGCTACGCAACACCACGGTGCATGACTCGCGTTCAGCCGGCGTGAAGCCTCGCTACGCACCACCACGGTGCATGACTCGCGTTCAGCCGGCGTGAAGCCTCGCTCAGCCGGGGTGGAGGCCTCGTTAGGCGTTCCGTGACCTGCGTGGGGTTCAGGAGCCCTGTGGCCGCGGCCCGGTCCCCGGGTCGGGAGGTTTGTGCGGCGATGTGCACCCGCCGCAGTCCGTCGACGAACAGTCGCAGCCATCGGGCTTCCCGGGCGGGCGGCGCAGGGTGCGCACCAGGCGCAGGACCAGCAGCACGGCCGCGGCGACCACGAGCATCACGACGATCAGGAGCTCCATCGCCTCCTCCTTCACACGGCCAGTCGGCTGAGCTGGTAGAACACGAGGGCCACCACGTAGCCCAGCGTGGTGAGGCCGCCCAGCTGCAACAGGGCCCACTTCCAGCTCCCCGACTCCCGTCGCGTGACGGCCAGGGTGGCCATACAGGGGGTGGCGATGAGCAGGAACAGCATCAGCGCGAACCCGGCGCGCGGCGAGTAGTCCCGTCGCAGCTGCTGGCGCAGCGTGTGCCCGTCGTCGTGCCCCACCGCGTAGATGATGCCCAGCTGGGCCACGAACACCTCCTTGGCGGCGAAGGCGCCGATGAGCGCCGTGCCCACCTTCCAGTCCAGCCCCAGCGGGCGCAGCGCGGGATCCATCGCCTTGCCGATGTGGCCGGCGATGGAGCCCTCCAGCTGTGCCGCCCCTGTCGCCCCTCCCGATCGTGGTGCGGACAGGGTCCGGGGGTAGCTCGTGATGAACCACATCACGATGGAGATGGCGAGGATCACGGTGCCGGCCTTGCGCAGGTAGAGCCAGGAGCGCTGCATCATCCGCGTGGTGACGGCCCGCGCCGTGGGCATGCGATACGGCGGGAGCTCCATCACGAACGGCGCATCCTCCCCCGACAGCACCGTGCGCCGGAGCAGCAGCGCCAGCGCCAACGCCAGCACGATGCCCGTGGCGTAGATCGCCCACAGCGCCGAAGCGCGCCACGCGGGGGCGAAGAACGCCGGGATCAGCAGCATCCAGATCGTGAGCCGGGCGCCGCAGGACATCAGCGGTAGCACGAGCATCGTCGCCAGCCGGTCGTGCTCGTGCTCCAGCGTGCGGGTCGCCATGATCCCCGGCACGGAGCAGCCGAAGCCCACCATCATCGGCACGAAGGAGCGGCCGTGCAGGCCGAAGCGATGCATCAGGCGATCCATCAGAAACGCGGCCCGCGCCATGTAGCCGGTGTCCTCCACCAGCGCCAGGCCGAGGAACAAGAGCAGGATGTTGGGCAGGAACACCACCACGCCGCCCACCCCGGCGATGATGCCGTCCACCAGCAGCGAACGCAGCGGCGAGTCGGCGCCGGGCGGCCACAGCGACGCGATGTGCGTCCCGAGCCAGGCGAAGCCGGCCTCGATCCAGCCCATGGGGTACTCGCCCACGGTGAAGGTGAGCCAGAAGATGCCGTACATCACCGCGAAGAAGAAGGGCAGACCGAACAGGCGGTGGACCAGCACGGCGTCGATGCCGTCGGACAGCAGGCGGGCGTTCCGGTGGGGGGCACGCAGCGTGACCTGGCGCAGCAGCCCGTCGACGAAGCCGTGGTAGCGCTCCATCACGAACAGCGCCACGTCTCGTCCGCTCTCGGCCTCCAGCCGCACCCGCTGGCGTTGCGCCTCCTGCAGCGCGCGGTCAAATCGTGCAGTGTTCATGCGCTGGACGAAGAGCGGATCCTGCAGCAGCAGCTTGGTGGCGACCCATGCCCGGTGGTCGCGGTCGACCGCCGTGAGGTGCTCCGCGACGGCGGCGATGGCGTGATCCAGCGCCGGGCTCAGCGTCAGTTTGCACTTCTCCGGCGAGGCGATCGTGACCTGGCGCACGGCCTGCTTTAGCCCGTCGATCCCCTCGCCTCGATGCCCCACGGTCTCCACCACCGGGATGTTCAGCAGCCTCCGCAGCAGGTCCAGGTCCAGCTGTTGCCCGGAGCGTGCGGCCTCGTCGGCCATGTTGAGGCACAGCACCAGCCGGCCGGGGTCGAGCTGCAGCATCTGCACCAGCAGCACCAGGCTGCGGCTGAGCGTCGTGGAGTCCACCACCACCACCACCACGTCATGGTCCTGCTCCAGCAGGTCGTCCTGCGCCACGCGCTCCTCGGGGGTGTAGGAGCTCATGCTGTAGGTGCCAGGCAGGTCCGAGACCTCGAACTCCTGGCCCTCGAGCGTGTAGAGGCCGGTTCGCTTCTCCACGGTCACGCCGGGGTAGTTGCCCACATGCTGGCGCCCCCCGGTGAGGGCGTTGAACAGCGAGGTCTTCCCCGAGTTGGGGTTTCCCGCCAGCGCCACCCGTATTGGTGTCTGGGTTTGCGCTCTAGACATTCCAGCTTCTCGTCCACATGTCTGACTGTCGGCCCAAGAAGAGGGGCATCACACGGGAGTGACCAGCACCGCCGCTGCCTCCTTCTTCCTCAGGGACAGCTGAAACCCCTGCAGCTTGATCCAGATCGGATCGCCCGCCGGCGCCCGCCGTTCGACCTCCACGATGACGTCCGGCAGGATCCCCATGTCCAACATCCGCTGCCGCACGGCCCCGGACCCGTTGATGTGGGTCACCTGTCCTCGCTGCCCCGCCGCCAGATCGGCGACGGCGATGTTGGGTTGACCGTGCAGGTGGCACAGCGCGCTGCGGTTGGCGCAGGTGCAGCTTTCGTTGGTCGTGTGCTTCTGGTGCACCACCGAGCAGCGGTGGAACTTCTGCAGCAGCTCGCTGCCCTCGGGACAGACCCGCAGGAACTCGAACAGCCGCGCCAGACGATCCATCCCCGAGGGGGAGAGGCTGTGCTCCATGGCGCAGGCGTCTCCCTCGGCGGTCTCGTTCTCCATGCCGAGGATCTCCTCGAAGAACCGGGTCAACAGCTGGTGTCTGGCGAACACCCGCCGGGCCAGCTGTTCCCCGTTGGCGGTGAGGTCGATGTACTCACGCTGGACATATCGGATCAGCCCCAGCTCGGACAGCCGCTTCATGGCGGGGGTCACCGAGCCGGAGCGGACTCCACGAGCTCGTGCGATGTCCTTGACCCGCGCCAGCTTGTTGTCGCGGACCAGCCCGTAGATGGTCTCGAGGTAGTCTTCCAGCGCTGCACTGATCGCTATTTCTGCAGTGGTGTCGGGCACGTTAGACAAAGCTTACAAGCAAAGACCCGTCTGTCAATGGGAGTTCGCCAGCCGCTGGCCCAGAAGGGTCTCAGGTCTCGAGGGTCGACAGGTCGCCTTCGGGCAGGCCCATGGCCCGGGCGCGTAGCACCCGGCGCATGATCTTGCCCGAGCGGGTCTTGGGCAGCGTGGCCACGATCTCCACCCGGGCCGGGATGGCGATGGGCCCCATCTCCTGCCGCACGTGGGTCTTGAGCGCCTCCTCCGTCGGGGCCTCGACCCCCGCGCGCAGGATGCAGAACGCGTGGATCGCGTTTCCCTTGAGCGCGTCCGGCACGCCGATCACCGCCGCCTCCGCGATGGCCGGGTGGCTCACCAGCGCGCTCTCCACCTCGGCGGTGCCCAGCCGGTAGCCCGCGACCTTGATCACGTCGTCGATGCGGCCGATGATCCAGATGTAGTCGTCGTCGTCCTTGCGCGCGCTGTCTCCGGTGAGATACCAGCCCTGCTCGCGGAACTTGCTCCAGTACTGCTCCACGTAGCGCTCCGGGTCGCCGTAGACCGTGCGCAGCATGCCGGGCCACGGGCGCTTGATCACCAGGAACCCGTCCTGGTTCGCGGCGCATGACTGGCCCTGCTCGTCAACCACGTCGACGTCGATGCCGGGGAACGGCCGCGTGGCCGAGCCGGGCTTGAGCGGGGTGCAGGGCAGGGGGGTGATCATGAACCCGCCGGTCTCGGTCTGCCACCAGGTGTCGATGATCGGGCAGCGCCCGTTGCCGATCACGCGGTGGTACCAGCGCCAGGCCTCGGGGTTGATCGGCTCGCCCACCGTGCCCAGCAGCCGCAGGCTGGACAGATCGTGGCGCCTGGGCCACGACTCGCCCATGCGCATCAGGCCGCGGATCGCCGTGGGCGCGGTGTACAGGATGCTGATGCTGTACTTCTCGATCAGCTGCCACCAGCGGTTGGGGTAGGGGAAGTTGGGGGCCCCCTCGTAGACGAAGCCGGTGGCCCCCAGGATCAGCGGACCGTAGACGATGTAGGAGTGGCCGGTGATCCAGCCCGGGTCGGCAGCGCACCACCAGCGGTCCTCGTCCTTGATGTCGAAGGCCCACTTGAGCGTGGTGGAGACGAAGACCTGGTACCCGCCGTGGGTGTGCAGCACGCCCTTGGGCCGTCCGGTGGTGCCGGAGGTGTAGAGGATGAACAGCGGGTCCTCGGCGTCCATCACCTCCGTCTCGCACCGCGGGCTGGCGATGGGCAGGCTCATCAGATCGTCCCACCAGTAGTCGCGCCCGGTCTCCATGAACACCTGCTGCCCCGTGCGCCGTGCGACGATGACGTGCTCCACGAACCCGGAGCGCTTCACCGCCTCGTCGGCGATGTCCTTCAGGTTCACCGTCTTGCCCCGCATCCAGCCGCCGTCGGCCGTCACCAGCACGCGGCTCTGGGCGTCCTCGATGCGGTCGGCCAGGGCCTCGGTGGAGAACCCGCCGTAGACCACGCTGTGGATCGCCCCGACCTTGGCCGTGGCCAGCATGGCAATGATCAGCTCCGGCGTACGCCCGAGGTAGAGCGTCACGCGGTCGCCCTTCTGCACCCCCATGCTCTTGAGCACGTTGGCGAAGCGGTTCACCTGGCGCCACAGCCGGTGGTAGGAGAAGGTCTGGCGCTCGCCCGCCTCGCCCTCCCAGATCAGCGCCAGCTTGTTCTTGCGCCAGGTCTTGACGTGCCGGTCCAGCGCGTTGTGCACAATGTTGGTCCGGGCCCCGACGAACCACTTGTAGAACGGGGCCTGGCTCGCGTCCAGCACCTGGTCCCATGGCCGCTGCCATTCGAGCTCCCGCGCGCGCTCGGCCCAGAAGCCCTCGAGATCGGCCATGGACTGGCGGTACACCGAGTCGTAGTCCTTGACGTGGGCGCACTGCACCATCTCGGCGGGAGGGGCGTAGGTCTCGTGCTCCGCCACCAGGACCTCCGCCTCCCGCTGACTGTCCATGTGCATCTTGTCGTCGCTCATCCGTCCCTCCGCTGGTTGGTGAGTCGTCAGTCGGGTAAGGCTAGCAGCGGCGGAAAAAGCGTCAAACCTGGGGACCGGCGGTCGAGAAGGGCCGTCGAGCAACTTATTGCTCGGTGGGCGACCCGCGTCGTGTATCATCGGAGACGATGACCGCTGGCGACGACACGACGGGGTTGAAGACCTTCACCACAGCGGGCGCCGAGGTGCGGACCGAGGCCTGCGCCTCGCTGCTGATCTACCATCGCAACGGCTCCTGCATGGTGGAGCTGCACGAGGGGGTCCCGGTGGTGATCGGGCGCGCCCGACCATCGGATGTGTCGGTGCGCGACACGAGCCTGTCGCGCCAGCACGCGCGGTTCCTGCTCACCAGGGCAGAACTGTGGGTCGAGGACCTGGGCTCGACCAACGGCACCCGGGTCAACGGAAGACGGGTGCAGCGTACCCGCGTGAGCAAGACAGACGAGGTTCGTCTCGGCTCGGCCATCGTGGCCTACCACGCGCTGCCCTCCACGGCGCCGGAGGCCGAGCTCCTCCAGGGCATGGATGGCCACGATCTGTTCGTGGGCAAGCTCGAGCAGGAGGTCATTCGTGGCCGGACCTTCGGACGGCCGCTGGCGCTGCTGATGGTGCAGGCCGCCCGGCGTAAGGATGGTCACGTCAGCCGCTGGGGGCCCGAGGTCCAGGCGCGGTTGCGGCCGGTGGATCTCGTCGGGATGCACGATGCCTGGACCGTTCTGATCGCGCTGGTGGAGAGCGGGTCCGCGGAGGCCACCGCGATGGCGCGGCAGATCGTCGACGATCGAGGGCGCACGGCGCCGGCGTTGCGTTGCGGTGTGACGCTGCTGGGCCGGGGATCCACTACCGACCGGCTCATCGCCAGCGCACGGAGCGCCCTGCGACGCACCAGCCAGCGCCAGCGGTTCGCGCTGGCCGAGGGGCTGGAGCCCGACGGCGCCGACGTGGCAGAAGGCGATCCGGTGGTGCTCAGCGCCCGGATGCGGGAGATCTACCGCCAGGCCGTGCGGGTGGCCGACTCGCCGATCCCGGTGCTGATCTACGGTGAGACTGGCACCGGCAAGGAGATCCTGGCCCGCACGATCCACGAACAGAGCAAGCGCCGTCGTCGCCCGCTCCGCTTCGTCAACTGCGGCGCGATCCCCGAGCAGCTGGTGGAGAGCGTGTTGTTCGGCCACGAGCGCGGCGCCTTCACCGGCGCAGACCAGCGTCGCCCTGGCGTGTTCGAGGAGGCGGACGGCGGAACCGTGATGCTCGACGAGGTGGGCGAGCTCTCGCCGGGAGCTCAGGCCGCGCTGCTGCGGGTGCTGGAGACGCGATGCATCAGCCGTGTTGGCAGCAGCAAGGAGATCGACGTCGACGTGCGCATCATCGCCGCCACCCACCGCAACCTGGAGCAGATGTGCAGGGAGAAGCAGTTTCGCCTGGATCTGTTCTACCGTCTGGAGAGCATGGTGTTTCAACTGCCGGCGCTATGCGAGCGCCGGGAAGAGATCCTGCCGCTGGCCCGGCGCTTCGCGAAGGCCGCCGCCCGGGCCAACAGCTGCAAGGTTCCACGCCTCGACTCCGAGGCCGAGCGGGCGCTGATGACGCACGTCTGGCCGGGCAACGTGCGGGAGCTGCGCAACGTCATCGAGCGTGCCGTGGTGATCGCCGAGGACGGGGTGATCACCCGGGACGACCTCACCGAGCGCGTGAGAGGCGGACCATCGCTCGACGCGGTTCGTGAGCCGGAGGGGGACGCCGATCTGTCGATCCGGGAGCGGTTGCAGCGCTACGAGGCGCGCCTGCTGCTGGATGCGCTCGAGGCCAACGACTGGAACCAGACCCGGACGGCGGAGGTGCTGGAGATGCCTCTGCGTACGCTGGTGCACAAGATCAAGAAGCTCGGGCTGCAGAAGCGCTACGACCAGGATGGCTGATTCACGCTGAGCTGGGTCAGGGAAGGTCCATCACCACGGGACGACCGTCGGGGTCCGACCCATGCAGGGACAGCGGGAGCGCGACCGCGGTTCCCACCAGCAGCACTCCGACGGCGGTCCAGGCCCACCAGTAACGGTGCCAGACCGATCGAGCCGGCGCCGGTTTCGAACGCCGGGCGGACTCTGGACGCGATGTTTCGACCATCGTGCGGGCGATGGAGTCCAGCGCCTCGGGAGGCGCGTCCGGGGGCACCATCGCCTCCCGCGGCCCCCGGGCGGTCAGGATCCACAGCCCTGTTCCGGTGGCGGTGGGCTCGATCCATACCAGCGCGCTCACGCCCAGGAGTTTGAGCCCGGTCTCCGCGAGCTCCGGATGCCGACGCAGGCCGGAGACGATCTGCCCCGGTGCCGCCAGTTCCAGCGTGAGCTCCAGCTGGGCCGCGGTGCTGACCACGACCCGTTCACGTCGCACCTTGAACAGCGGGTGCCGGGCCACGAGAAAGTGCGGGCCCTTGCCCAGCGGCGTCGCGGGCAGCGGCGCCTGGTCCGGGCCTCCATCCCACGAGATGGTCGCGTCGGGGGGGGTGGTCTTGACCCCGATCTCGGCTGTCTCGGCCCGGCTGCGTCGCGTCTCCAGCGCCCCCCGCAGCTGGGGTGAGAAAAGGTTCGGGTCCAGGTCCAGCGTCGGAACGTATCTGATCGCCGCGTCCAGGTGGCGCTGGGTGTCCGATTCCCGTTTGGCGTGGCTCACTGCGGCGAGGTAGAGGTGGATCTCCGCCAGCTCCTTGGGCTGGAGGCCGACGGCGAAGGTCTCCTGGGCCAGCCGAAGTGCCCTCTTCAACTGGGCCTGCGCCTGATCGATGTAGGTCGTGAAGTAGTCCTGTCGCGCGCTCTTGAGCAGCCGGCGGATCTCCCTGGCCCGGTCGTGGGGCGTCGTCGCCTGCACCGGCGAGAGCTCCCGTACGGTGTTGTGCTTGCTGATGGCCGACACCAGGGCATCAGTGGACGGGCTGTCTCCTGCCGAGCGCACCAGAACGACCCACGGCAGAGCGGGGGTCGCGCGGACCGACGGCGACGATTGACGACCGGCGCAGGCCGTCAGCAGTGCGGCCAGCAGTAGGGCGGTTTGGTTCATGTTTCGGAAGTTCATGATAGGCTGATGCGGATCTGCAGGCAATCATGGTTGAACAATGCCGCTCGATCTGAGGCGCCACACGCCCAGCCCGCCGCTGTCCTTGCCCAGGCGTTTCGGGCGCTATCGTCTGACCCGTCTGCTGGCGGTGGGCGGCATGGCTCAGATCTACCTGGCCAAGTCCTTCGGCGCCGAGGGCTTCGTCAAGCCGCTGGTGATCAAACGGCTCGACCCGGGACTCGCCGAGAACCCGCAGTTCACCAGCCTCTTCATCAACGAGGCCAAGCTGCTGGTCTCGCTCAACCACGGGAACATCGTCCCGGTGTTCGACTTCGGTCGCGTCGACGACGATCTGTACATGGCGATGGAGTACGTCCACGGCGTGGCGCTGCGCGTGCTGCTCGGAAAGCGTGGCCAGGCCCTGGATCGCCAGCTGGCGGCGCACATCACCGCCGAGATCTGCAAGGGCCTGGACTACGCCCACCGCAAGACGGACGCACAGGGTCGCCCGGCCGGCATCATCCACCGCGACATCAAGCCCAACAACATCCTCATCTCTCGAGAGGGCGAGGTGAAGATCGTCGACTTCGGGGTGGCCAAGCTGGCGGGCCGGGTGGAGCAGGAAGGCCACCTCACCGGGACCCTGGCGTACATGTCGCCGGAACAGGCCGAGCGGCAGGCCGTGGACCCACGCACCGACGTGTTCTCGGCCGGGCTGGTGCTGTACGAGATGCTGTCCGGCTGCCGCGCTTATGGCTCGGCGAGCCCCCTCGAGATCCTGACCATGGCCCGTGGCGCGCAGGTCCCGTCGTTGCCCGACGACGTTCCGGCGGAGCTGAGCAAGGTGGTCCGCCGGGCGGTGCATCGCGACCCCGAGGAGCGGTACGCCACGGCTCACGAGATGGAGCAGAACCTGGCGGAGTACCTGCTGCTCGCGCGCTCGGCCGGTAGCACGGTGGACACCGTCTCGCCCGCCTCGAGGCTGGCCGAGCTGGTGGGGGCGCATGCTCTGCCGGACGAGATGGCGGAGCCCGAGGCCCCCGACGAGCAAGAGCCGGCACCGGCGCTGCAGCTGGCCACCGCCCGCGATCTCTCGCAGGAGCCGCCCGATCTCGCGCTGATCCAGGATGCGGCCGAGACGTTCCACTCGGAGTTCTTGACCCGGGTGCTGCAGCAGGCGCAGGAGGGATCCTCTTCCCGACGGCGGCGCGTGCTGGCGCTGGCCGGGCTGGGACTCGGCGTGGTGCTGCTCGGCGTGCTGGCGGCGGCGCTGTGGCCTCGAGGGGCAGGGCCGCGGGCGGTGGCACCGGACCTGAGCCCCCCACTGCGAGCTCCGACCAGCGCACCGGCCAGCGCACCAGTGCGTGAGCCCTCGCCGCGCCAACCGGATGGCGGCGCTTCCTCACACCGAAAGGTTGGTCGGCCACGCCATGGATACCTCCATCTCAACTCCATCCCGTGGTCCAGGGTCACCATCGATGGTCGCCGCCTGCGGGAGCCGACGCCCGTCGTGGGCCTGCGCCTGCGGGCGGGCTGGCACCGTGTGGTGCTGGAGAACCGGGAGCAGCGGCTGCGCAAGAGCCTGCGGGTCCTCGTGCGCCCCTGGACCACCACGCGCCGGCTGGTACGGCTGCGCTGAACGCGGCGCGATCGAGCCAGATCTTGCGTGGCCCGCGCGGCGTGGTGCCGCAAGTCGGGGAAACCCCGGGCCCTGGACCGCAGCTCGTGTGGCACGGGGATTGCTCCGAAACAGAGTAACCAAGGAGTCCGCCGTGAAACGAATCGCGCTGCTGGTGTTGGTCGCCGTGGCAGGATGTGCCGGCACCATCGAGTCCGGAACCAACGAGCCCGAGAGCTACACCCTGCTGGGCAGCTGTCCCGAACAGCTGGGCGAAGGTGTGGCCTGCACCTCGGTGCCTGTTCCGCCCGAGGTCCAGCCGGAGATGGGCGGATGCTGGGTCACGGGCATCGGCCACATCGGCTCTGATCTCGACGGCAACGGTATCTCGGACAAGCCAGGGGCCGGGAAGGCGGAGCAGGACAGCTATGGCGGCAACGCCATGGGGATGAAGGATGGGACGGTGCGGGGCGAGTGGCAGAACACCACGCACCTGGCCGACGGAAAACACAAGTTCCATGGTCAGGCCACGTTTCTCTACTGCTTCAATGATGGCGGGCCCGGACCCGATGTGCCCAAGGCCGAGCCCAACCGAGCGATCTGGGGCGGGCCGGGCCAGTGGGACCACCAGGACGGCTACCTGTTCATCGTCAGCGCGGCGGACTACAAGGAGGGCAAGGACGGCAACGACGCCAACATCCGGGACGCCTACGCCATCACGGTCTACGAGGACGTGGACGGCGATGGTGTCGCGACCCAGGCTGACACGCGCATCTACGAGGAGACCGACTGTGTGTTCGGCAACTTCCAGATCCACCCGCCCAACCAGGGTCACCCCTACATCCCGTCCCCGATGACTGGTGAGATGAACCGTATCTCCAGCGGCCAGGATCTGTGTCCGAACAACAACTGGTAGCTCACGATCAGCGACAGCCCTGGATCCGCTGCACCGTCCGGGGGTCGTTGTTGCAGGTCCCCTTCTCGCACGGTACGAACGTCTCCGTCTGGCCACAGCTGGGAACGGTGGACTGCCACCCCTCTCCCGTGCAGTCGGGGGGCAGCTTGGAGCAGCTGACGAGGTCCGGATACTCCAACGTCTGCTTGCCGTCGCAGTCGAAGTCGAAGCTCTGGGTCCCCACCGCGGGCTGGGAGAAGAAGCTCGTTTGCCCCGGGTAGGCATCACGGTCGGCGTCGTTGCAGTCCCCCTTGCGATTGACGTAGCCCGACAGGTTGCCGTCGCAGGGTGTTCTGGACAGGCCCGGGTCCCCGTAGCCATCGCCGTCCACGTCGCGATACAGCATCGTGGAGCAGGTGGAGAACACCACCCTCACCGAATGTGGGGCGTCGGCCGAGAGGTCGAACGGATCCGACTGTCCCCGGGCCACCACGATACCCTCGATGTCCAGCCCCTCCACGGTGATCACCCGGTCCGGTCCGAGGGGGATCGCGGGCAGCTCCAGCCGCTTCGTGTCCCGCGCGGCTTCGGTCTTGACCGGCGCCATCGGGGGCGGGCCGGTGGCGATCAATCGCAGCCGTTGCACGAGGGTCAGCGGGTCGGGGTTGCCGCTGACGAGCTCCACCTGGAGCGCCGTCACCGCGTCCCCGCAGGCGGCGATACAGGCCAGGCCCAGGATCCAGCTCGATGCGAGGAGGCGCACGACAGCCATGTTACCCGGGGCGCTACTTGGCCCAGTCGGGCACGCTGATGCCCGTCTTGCCCGTCTTGCCCTTGGTCTTGGGCGTGGTCTTGATCTTGGTCTTCGGGCGGGGCCGGGGACGCGGGCGCGGGCGTGGCCGGTGGGGACGCGGGCGTGTGACCGCCCTGGGACGCGGTGCGACGGGTTGTGGCGCCGCGTCGGGCGTCGTCGCCGCGGCCGGCGCGGCGGCGTCTGCCGCGGTCCCGGCAGGGGCTGGAGTCGCGGGCTCGAGCGCCACGCTGGTGCTGTAGCTGTCGCTGCCCTGGGGGAAGTCCACCTCGGACACGCGCACGAAGCCCGGGCGGTGGCCGGCGAGCATGACCTTGAAGTAGCGGCTCTTGCTGACGAGCACCTGGCCCAGGTCCAGCTTGTCCTGGCCCACCAGCTGCCAGACCATGCCCTTGGGCGGATCGGTCTTGATCGTCAGCGAGCCCTTTTGCCCCGATGGAGATCCGAGGTTCTCCTGCCGCGGAATCTCGTCTCGCGCGCCGCTCCCCACGGGCTCCAGGGAGACCGAGATCTCCGCCTTGTCGGACGTGAACTGCTCGGGCTTGACCGTGCGATACACCGTTCGGAAGCCCTCGCGCTCCACGCGGAAGATCTGGTCGGCGCCCCGATCCACCTCGAACCGAACGGGGGTCTCTCCCACGAACAGGAAGAAGCTGGCGCCAGCCGGCTGCGCCGTGACGGTGATGTTGCCCAGGCGTTCCTTCTTCTCCGGTTCCATCGGTTTGATGTCGTCGGCCTTGAGCGTGTCCACGCTCGTGTCGCCGCCGGTGAACAGGTTGGTCTTCTTGTACACCACGAACAGCGACGCGCCGAGGACCACCACGGCGATGAGGATCCAGCCCAGGGTCGTGGGCTTGATCGTCCGCGGGATCTTGAGCGAGTCGGTGGAGCTGGCCAGGGCGTCGGGCGGTACGATGACCTTGTTTGCACCCGAGGCCTCCAGCTCCGGTGACTCATCATGGTCATCGTCCGCCAGCCCCTCGACGAACAGGCGCATGGTGCCCGAGAGCACACCGGAGATGCGGGTCTTTCGATGGGGTGAGACGTGGTGCACGTTGCGCGGGATACTCAGCGAGTTGGCCGTGGCGTCGAGCTGGGGCTGACTCTCCTCGACGGCAAACGGGACCAGGCTGGACCCTGCGTGCTCCTCGGGAGGCTGGGGCACGAGCTGGGACATCAGATCGGGAGCCTCGTCGGCGTGGTCCTCTTCTGCGTATGTCGGGGCAGGCGCCGAGAAGGGCTGCTGGGGCGGATTCTCCTGCTGGGCCTGGACCGCCTGATCCCCGCGAGACGCGTTGACGCCCTCCTCCAGCTGGTCTGCGAGGGAGGCGAGCTCGTCGGCCGATGGGAACTCCTCCTCGGGCTCCATGCGGCCTGTTCCCTTGCGCAGACCGTTGGAGATGGACGGCAGCGTGGCGGGTCGGGATTGCTGGTTCTTCTTCTGCGGTGCGAAGCGCAGCACCGGGACCTCGGGCTTCTTCGGCGATTGCGCGCCGGAGAACAACTGGGTGGGGAGTTCTTCGTCGTCGGTCATGTCGGACAGTGCGGGTAGCGCTCGGGTTTGGCCCACAGCCCTGGCCTGTCCGCCGCCCGCGTCCACGGTGCCGCCAGCCCGGATCTGCGCCATGTGATGCGACACCTCTGGGCTGTTCACCGCCGGCGTGAGCCGGTCCATCAACTCTGACGCTGGGTGCGCCATGACGGTGGTGGCTTCCTCGAGCTCCGGACGCACGGCGTACGAATGCGTTGCGTTGTCCACGGGGGAGGCGGGGGCAGGTCGTTTGTCGTAGGCGCTGTAGAGGATCTCCTCCTGGCCATCGTCGTCGGGGATCGCGAGGCCGTCGGGGAAGATCTGTGCCATGTGGGAGGCGAGCGTCGCGGCCGTGGCCCCCGTCCCGCTGGTGAACAGAAACCGGGAGAGGGCGAGCTGGAGCTCGTTGGCGCTCTGGTAGCGGTCGGAGACATCCTTGGCCAACGCCCGGAACACGATGGGGTCGATGGCGCCCGGCACGTTGGGGTTGATCGCTGAGGGTGCGGGGATCTGCGCCTCCTTCACCCGCTCGATGGCATCCAGATCGTTCTTGCCCACGAACAGCCGCCGCCCGGTGAGCATCTCGTGCAGCAGGATGCCGGCGCTGAAGATGTCGGTGCGGTGATCCACCGGCAGGCCCCGAACCTGCTCGGGGGACATGTAGCCGAAGGTGCCCTTGACCACGCCGGACTGGGTGGTCCCCAGCTTGTGCATGGCCTTGGCGATGCCAAAGTCGGTGATCTTGACCTGCCCCTCCATGGAGATCAGGACGTTCGGCGGGCTGATGTCCCGGTGGACCACGCTCTGTGACTGGCCGCGATCCGATCGTCGATGCGCATAGTCCAGGCCCTTGCAGATCTCGATCGCGATGTAGGCCGCGTGCTCCGGGGACAGGGGCAGTCGCATGGCCCGCGACTTCTCCAGGATCTCGGCCAGGTCGCGGCCCGCCACGTACTCCAGCGCGATGAAGTAGGTGTCGCCGATGCGGCCCAGCTCGTAGACCGGGACGATGTTGCCGTGGGTCAGCGTCACCCCGATCTTCGCCTCGTCGATGAACATGTTGATGAACTCGGCGTTGCGTGAGTACTGGGGCAGGATCTGCTTGACCACCATGAGCTTTTCGAATCCACCCACTCCAAACAGCTTGGCCTGGAAGATCTCGGCCATGCCGCCCACGGCGATCCTGCGCGTGAGGTAGTACTTGCCGAACTGTGTGGGCTGAAAAACCATGGATTCAGAGTCCTGGGTAGCTTTGGTGGGCCGGATTGTCAAGAAATGAGGATCTTGGCCATTGCACCGGAGCCTCGATTCGCAAGACCGTTTGGAGACGGACGAAAGTCTTGCGACCGGCGTCCACATCTGCGCCAATGACAGGCGTGGATCTCGAATTCATCGGCACGCTCGTGCATGGCCCCCTGGGCTGGACCGCCGCCGCGCTGTGGGGTGCGATATGGGGTAGCTTCTTCAACGTGCTAATTGTACGCCTTCCTGCAGGAGAGTCACTTGTTCGGCCCGCCTCTCACTGTCGAAGTTGCAGCGCGCCCATCGCCTGGTACGACAACATTCCACTGCTCAGCTACCTGCTGCTGCGGGGACGGTGCCGGCACTGCGGCGCCCGCGTCTCCCCACGTTATGTGATTGTCGAGCTGCTGGTCACCACTTTGACACTGGCGATGTACCTCAGCTTTGTCCACCTGGACCCCGCGACGTCTCGCCAGCCAGGACTCAACCTGTCTCGGTTCGTCATCACCTCCCTGTTCTGTGGCGTGCTGGTGGGTATTTCCGTCATCGATTTCGATACGATGCGGATCCTCGACGCCATCACCTACCCCGGGATCGTGGTCAGCGTGGCGCTGTCTCAGTTCTTCGCGTTGCCCCACTGGTGGGATGGCCTGGTGGGGGCCGTTGCCGGGTATCTCGTGATCCGGCTTCTGGCGGACGGGTACCGCCTGATCCGGGGTCGCACGGGCATGGGCTACGGTGACGCCAAGCTGCTGGCGATGATCGGTGGTCTGGGGGGTTGGCAGGTGCTGCTGCCCGTCATCTTTCTCTCTGCCCTGCAGGGATCGGTCATCGGTATCACCCTGATGGCGGTGGCCCGCGGCCTTCGCCGACGTCGCGGGGAGGAGGAGCCAGTGCACGAACTCGACGAGGAAGAGCCTCCGGCCGATCCACACTCCCTGTGGCAGGCGCGGCTGCCCTACGGTCCCTTTCTGTGTCTGGCGGCGGTGGAGGTGATCCTGCTGCGGGCTCAGCTGCCCATGTTCTTCCCCTACCTGTATCAATCGTGAGGGGTGTGGCTTGACACCACGACGGATCAGGCGGTAGTTACAAGGCATTGCTGGTGTCGTCCCCAAGTGTCGTGGTCGGGGCCATCCTGCTGGGGCTTCTGGCTGGATGCCACGGGTCGGAGGCTCCACCGCCTCCCGCTCCGGCGACGAGTTCCGGTTCGTCCGCCGTTTCTGCTGCCCAGCTGGGCCGTGATCATGACGCCACGTTGCGGGTGCTGGCGTGGCCGCACCACCAGATCGCCGAGCGCCTGAGAGGGCACCGTCTGCGGGGTACGTCCCTCCTGCGCGCCACCGTTGCGGGCGGGAAGCCACACCAGGTGCAGCAGGAGCTGACGCTGCAGATGGACCCCAAGGGGAGCTACTCTGCCGTCAAGAACACCGATCCGCAATATGGCCAGGAGGTGGTCTTCGACGATGGTTGGCTCTACATCCGGCTGCGGCACAACCCCTTCATCCGTCGGCGACCACAGAGCGAGCGCGAGCCACGCCGCATCGCCGACCGAATGGTTGGTCTGCTGCCAGGCTACGTCGATCTGCTCGGACGATTCATCAGCACCAGCCGTGAAGGCGAGGTCAAGCTGGCATCCGGGCCGGCGGTGAAGGTTCGGCTGGGTCTGGCGACCAGGCCCGCGGCGTTGCCCGCACAACGCGGGCGGGCGCGGCAGTGGCGTCGGTTCATCTCGGTGCAGAAGATCTCCGGCACGGTGCTGTTCTGCGCCCGGACCCTGGTTCCGCTCAAGGTCGACCTGCGGGCCAGCTGGAGCTTTCATCCACCGGGCGACGTGAGAGGTCCGTCCGGTATTCCGAGGACGGTGGATCGCCAGAGCGTGGGCCGCATGTCGCTCGAGCTCAAGCAGCAGATCACGGATATCGGGGCCCAGATCGCCATCAAGCCACCGGACCCGGCGCAGGTCCGCACCAACCTGGACCGTCAGCGGCTCGAAGTCGAGCGACAGATGCTCACCGGGGAGCGACCCCTCACCGGTCGGGTAGACAACGTGAACGAGGGCGACGATGGAGAGTGAGCGGGCGGAGCGCGCGCGTCAGGAGACCGGGCGCAACCGAAGGCTGGTGGTGGGGCTGTCGCTGGCGGCGGGTGGTGTGGGGCTGGTCCCCGTTCCGCTGGCGTCCGACATGGGCGTCGGGCTGGTCCGGGCGTTTCTGATCCAGCGGCTGGCCCGAAGGCATGGCGTCACGCTGTCGCACCTGACCGCGCTGCATCTGGTTGGCTCCGTGCAGCCCATGTCCCACCTGGCCGCCATCAGCGCGTCGGTGGTGGGGATGCGGCTGGCCTGGCCCCGGCTGAGCCGCGCCCTGTTGGTTCTGTTTCGGTTCGACGACGTGGCCCGCACCTTTCTGCTGGGAACCTACTTCGACTACTACTGCCTGGCGTATCGCACCCCATCGGACAAGGAGCTCACCAGCGAGGAGGTGGCGCGGCTGGGCCCGGCGCTGGAACAGGCGTGCAGCACGGCCCGACAGCATCTGGTGTCGGGGCTGTTTCGCAAGACGCTGAGGGACCTGACCCGGGCCTGGATGTTCGTGCCCCGCACCCTGTGGCGTCTGGCGCTGTCGGCGGTGGAGAACCAAGACGGGGACCGCGAGGTGGGGGAGCCCCGCTCGAGTGCGGAGCGAGGCGCGCAGAATCTGACCGTGGAGCAGGTGGTCGAGCAGGATGCGCAGGGGTTCTACTCCTGGGTCACACGGCGGCTGGAGCAGGAGCTCGACGCCACGACCCGTGCAACCATGGAGGCGTTGTGCGCCGCGTTCGATCTGGCCTGGGCCGCGGGCCCGCAACATGAGACCGCCTCCTCCACATCGGAGTAAAGACGATGAACACGATGACACGCAGCCAGTTGCTTGGAAATGTCCGCCGCGTGGTGGTCAAGATCGGTACGTCGGTGCTCCAGGAGCGGCCGGTGGCCCGCATCCGCGCGCTGGCCTCCGAGGTGGGCCTGCTGCGGCAGGGCGGCGTGGAGGTGCTGCTCGTCACCAGCGGCTCCATCGCGCTGGGCATGTCTCGACTGGACCTGAAGCGGCGCCCGCGGCAGATGCCCCTGCTTCAGGCCGCGTCGGCGGTGGGACAGGTCACGCTGATGCAGACGTACCAGGATGCGCTGATGGCCCATGGCATCGAGAGCGCCCAGGTGCTGCTGAGCCACGAGGACCTCACCGACCGCGCTCGCTTCCTGCGGGCCCGACACACGCTGATGGCGCTGCTGGACTACGGCGTGGTGCCGGTGATCAACGAGAACGACTCGGTGGCGGTGTGTGAGATCATCGAGAGCGATAACGACCAGCTGGCGGCCCGCATTCCGCACCTGGTGGAGGCTGACGTGCTGGTGATGTTGACCACGGCCGAGGGGATCTATGCCACCTCGCCGCGCCGAGGGGGGCGTGTGATCCCGGTGGTGGAGGACATCGCGGATCTGATGCACCGGCTGCAGCAGGGACCGCCGGGGCCGCGTCAGCGGACCCAGCGTTCGCTGGCCTCCAAGGTGCGAGCGGCCGAGTTCGCGGGCCAGTACGGTGTGCCCACGGTGGTCTCCTCCGGTGTCCGTCCGGGTGCGCTGGCCAACATCCTGGACGACGAGACCATTGGAACCCTGCTGCTCCCGCCAACCCAGCGGCGCAGTCGCAAGAAGTGGATCGTCGACCTGCTGGAGCCTCGGGGAATCCTGGTGGTGAGCAAGGAGGCGCGTCAGTCGCTGCTCCAGGGAAACCACAGCCTGTTGGCCTCGGGAGTGTGTCAGTCGCAGGGGGAGTTCCTGCAGGGGGACGCGGTGCGGGTGCACGACGAGTCGGGAGAGGAGTTCGCCCGGGGGCTGGTGGGGTACGGCCTGAGCGAGTTGATCCGGATCCAGGGCAAGGACCCGGACGACATCGAGAAGCTGCTGGGGTATCGCCACTACGAGGAGGTCATCCGGCGCGACGATCTCGTCATTCTGTGAGATGCCCTGTGCTTCGGGGTGCTATTGCCACCTGCCCCGGGGGGCACTACACTGGACAGAGCTGGAAAACAAAACTGACCGCCACGAGGAGGCACAGAGGGGAATTGACAAGCTCCAAAACGCTGGCGCTGGAGGCCGTCCAGGCGGCCTTCACCAAGAATGCATACGAACCGGTCCTGCTGGACGTCTCGACCCTTTCCTCTTACACCGACTTCATCCTGATCCTGAGCGGACGGTCGGTCCGACAGGTGGAGGCTGTGGCCGAGGCGATCCAGAAAGAGATGAAGACCGCAGGTCATGATGCCATGGGTGTGGAGGGGGAACGTGGCGGACAGTGGTACTTGCTGGACTTCGGCGACGTGGTGGTCCACGTGTTCTACCACCCGGTCCGCGAGTTCTACGATCTGGAGGGGCTGTGGTCCGAGGCGCTGAAGATCGAGCTCGAGGTGCCGCCCGAGCTGCGCGTGGCGCAGATGGCCTACTCCACGGCATGAGCCCCGGATAGCGATGAAACAGCTGCTGGTCCTGGCGGTGGGGCGCGAGCGGGACGCCGGTATGCAGAAGCTGCGCCAGGACTACTACCGACGCTGTTCCCGGCGAGCGCGGGTGGAAGAGCGCGAGTTTCGGGATCTCGCCGGCCTGGGGCGGGCGCTCGATCCCAAGATGACGGTGGTGGCGCTGGACGAGCGGGGCCGGCAGCACACCAGCCGCGAGTTTGCCCGGTTGCTCTCGGGGTGGCTGGAGCAGCCCTCCTCGACCATCGCCTTCCTCATCGGCGGCGCCGATGGCCTCGACGACGCCTGCCGCGCGCGGGCGAACCAGCTGCTGTCGCTGGGAGCCATGACCTACGCCCACCGGCTGGTGCGCCTGATGCTGGCCGAGCAGCTATATCGCGCGGTGAGCATCCTCGAGGGGGCGCCGTACCATCGGGACTGAGCCCACCCCGGCTACTAGACTACTAGAACTCCACCGCCCCGCCCGGCTCCGCCACCACCACCTCGAACCCTTCGGCCGCGATGCGGTCACGCATCGCCTCCACTGCGCGGGTCTCACCGTGGACCAGCACCGTCCGCCGTGGTCGCAGCTTGCGCACCATCTGCAGCAGCTGGCTCGCGCGGCTGTGGGCCGTGAAGTCGAACTGCTGCACGCTGCAGTCCACGGTGACCATCGGATCGTCGGCGGGCGTCGGTCCCAGGCTGATGGCCTCCCCGCGCGGTGCCGTGGCGATGCGCGCCCCCGGGCTGTCCGGATCGAGGAACCCCACCAGCGCCACGCCGTGACGTGGGTCGGGGAGCATCTGCCGGGCCAGCAGGTTGGAGGTCGTGCCGGGCAGCACCATCCCGCTGGAGACGGCCAGGATGCAGGGCTGCTGGAGCAGCGCGGGATCGCGGGCGCGGTCCGGGTTCAGCACGTGGTACCCCAGATCCTCCAGGCGCAGCGACGGACGTCGTCGCTCGCTGATGCGTCGAGTGGCGTCGTAGATGCGGCATATGGCATGCGACAGCCCGGAGAGGAAGATCGGCAGATCCGGGATTCGCCCGCGCCGGGCCAGATCGTGCAGTACGCCCAGCACCTCCTGCGTGCGTCCCAGGGCAAACACCGGGATCAGCACCGACCCGCCACGGGACGCCACCTCGGCGATGAAGCGCCCCAGCTCGGTGGTTGCCCGACCGAATCCGCGGCGCGCTCGCCCCAGGTCCAGGGCGGGATCGGCCCCGTGTGTGCTGTCCATCAGCAACAGGTCGACGGGCCCCGCGGGGTAGGTCGCCGGTCCGACGATGTACTGTCCGCTGGCGCAGGTGTCGCCGGTATAGAACAGACTGCGGTTCCGATGCTCCACCAGCACGCCGGTGGCGCCCAGGATGTGTCCCGCGCCGAGAAACGTGACGCGGGAACGGGAACCTCCCACGGTGTCCAGGGTCATGCTGCGCGCCGTGTCCTGGGTGCATACCACCTGCTCCACCCACTCCACGTGGTCGTGGGTGATGATCGGATCGGCGGGTGGGGGCCGGCCGTTGTCCCGGCCGTTGCTCCGGCCACGCGAGATGGCGACGGCGTTGCGCAGCATGCGGATGGCCAGCAGAGAGGTGGGTGCGGACATGAACAGGCGCGCGGCGGGGAACTGCTGGAGCGCCACCGGAATCGCCCCCACGTGATCCAGGTGGGCGTGGCTCACCAGCAGCGCGTCCACCTCGCCCACGACCGTGTCCAGCCGCGGCAACGCCTGGGGTCCGCCCCGCTTCGGGTGCATTCCGGCGTCGAGCAAGAGCCCCGCGCCGCCCAGATCGAGGTGGTAGCTGTTGGCCCCGATCTCCCGTGCCCCACCCAGGACGGTCAAGCGGAGGGGGTGTCTGTTTCGCGTCATCGCTATGGACCTTCGACAGTCACCCGCGCCACGGGCTGGATCTGGATCTGGGGCAGCAGCTCGTTGTAGGACAGCACCGCCAGATCGGGCAACTCCACCTCCAGCAGCCGTCGGACGTAGCGTCGGATCTCCATCGAGGTCAGCACCACGGGCAACGGCTCGTCGGGCGCAAAGCTCTGCAGCTGCCGCTTCACCGCCTGGATGATGTCCCGGGACAGGTCGGGCTCCATGGCCAGATAGCTGCCGCGATCGGTGCGCTGGATCGAGTCGCGAACCGCCTGCTCGATCATCGGGTCCAGCATCACCACTTGCAACGCCCCGCCACCGGGCAGGTAGCGATGGCTGATCTGGCGCTGCAGCGCGCAGCGCACGTGCTCCACCAGCATCACCGCATCACGTTCTGTCGCCCCCCACTCCGCCAGGGTCTCGAGGATCTCGCGCAGGTTCCTCACCGGCAGCCCCTCCTCCAGCAGCCGTCGGAGCACCTCCGACAGGGTCTGCAGCGATACCACTTTGGGCACCACCTCGTGCACCAGCGACGGGTGCGTGCGCTCCAGGACGTCCAGCAGCGCCTGGGTCTCCTGGATCCCGACGAACTCGTGGGCGTAGGTCTTCAGCACCTGGCCCAGATGCAGCACCATCGCCGTCGCCGGGTCGAGGGTGCCGATTCCGGCCTGCCGCAGCTGCTCCTGAGCTTCCGCGGCGACGTGGCACACCTCGGATCCCACGCCCGGGGCCTCCACCGGCTCGCACCCGATGCCCGCCGCCGTGAGCTGCTGCGACCCGGCCAGGGCGAGCAGCCGGTCGGAGGGCAGCGTCCCGTGCGCCATGGGCACCTCCCCCAGCAGGATGCGGTAGCTCGCCGGGTCCAGCGGCGCGGCTGGACCCGTGGCTGCGGCGCGCACGTTGATCCCCGGCAGCATCACCCCCAGCTCGCCGAACACCAGCTCACGCAGGCCGGGGATCAGCTCCCCCATCAGGCGTCCAGCCTCCGTCGTGGCCTCGATCCGCGGGGCCAGCGCCGGTCCGAGCTCCAGCGCGATGGCGGGGGGAAGCGATGGTTCCTGGACCACGGAGTCGTCTGTCTGCAGCCCCGGCATGTCTCGGCGATGGGGACGCGATTGTCGACGTTGCACCCGCAGCAGACCGATGGCGATGCTGGCGGTGATCGCGGCCAGCGTGAGGAACGGCAGGGTGGGCAACCCCGGCACCAGGCCCAGCAGCGCCAACAGCCCCGACGCGATGGCGATGGCGCGGGGCTGCGCCATGACCTGCTCGCCGATCTCCTTGCCCAGGTGCGCGCCCTCGTCCTCGGACGCCACACGGGTGACGATGATCCCGGCGGCGATGGAGATGAGCAGCGCCGGGATCTGGGACACCAGTCCGTCTCCGATGGTCAGGATGGAGTACACCCGGGCGGCCTCGCCGGTGGGCATGCCGCGCTGCAGCACTCCGATGAGCAGGCCAGCCACGATGTTGATGATCGTGATCAGGATGCCGGCGATGGCGTCGCCCTTGACGAACTTCATCGCCCCGTCCATCGAACCGTAGAGCTGGGACTCGCGCTGCAGCGTGCGACGCTGGCGCCGGGCTTGCTCCATGTCGATGGTTCCGGCCCGCAGGTCGGCGTCGATCGCCATCTGCTTGCCCGGCATGGCGTCCAGCGTGAATCGGGCGGCCACCTCGGCCACACGCTCGCTGCCCTTGGCGATGACGATGAACTGGATCAGCGTCAGGATCAGGAAGATCACCGCCCCCACCACGAGGTTCCCCGACACCACAAACTCGCCGAAGCTGCGTATCACCTCCCCCGCGTCGGCCTGCAGCAGGATCAGCCGGGTGGAGGAGACATTGAGGCCGAGGCGGAACAGGGTCGTGATCAGCAGGATGCTGGGAAAGGTCGCGATGCGCAGCGCGCTCTCGACGTAGATCGACACCAGCAGCAGAGTCACCGCCATGGCGATGTTGGTCGTGAGCAGGATGTCCAGCAGCGGGGTGGGGAGCGGGATGATCATCATCGCGACGATCCCCACCACCATCGTGGCCAGCAGCAGGTCGCTGTGACGCGTCAACAGCCTCAGGTGCGGTGGCAAACCGATCTGTGAGTCGCCACCCCGCCGACTCCTCAAGGTCATGATTCTCTCCTTCGCACGCTCCGCTGGCTGGACCCCCACGTCCACGGGCCGAAAGGGTTTGAGGATGCTATCATTTCCCGATGGAGACGGTGGAGAATATTCGCCAGCGCGAGCGGGCGAGCGTCGACAGTTTCATCAAGTTTGTCAATGACCTCCCGGTGCTGTCCCCGCGTCAAATCTTCGACGAGCTACAGCGGCTGGGATACCGGGGACAGGTGCTGCCGCGTCGAGTCGTCTCGCTCATGGCCTACCGCCATCTGCGCCGCATTCGCCGCATCTATCTCGACCACGAGAGCCGCGAACGGATGATGCCCAAGATCAACACACTGTTTCTGGGGCCCACCGGGTGCGGCAAGACGCACCTGGTGGAGCTGCTGTTCGGCCACATCCTCAAGCTGCCCACGGTGGTGCTGGACGTCACGACCTACTCCGAGACCGGATACGTCGGTCAGGATCCCAACACGATCCTCACCCGCCTGCTGCATGTGGCGGACAACAACCCGATGCTGGCCTCCATCGGCATCATCTGCCTCGACGAGTTCGACAAGCTGGCCTCCAGCCAGAACAACGCCGTGTTCGCCGGAGCCGGTACGACCAAGGACGTCACCGGGATGGGGGTCCAGCGTGAGCTGCTCAAGATGCTCGACTCGTCGGAGGTGGTGGTGCCGCTGGAGCTGACCCACTCCTCGTACGGCGACTACGCCGTGCTGTCCACCGCGGACATCGCGTTCATCGCGGCCGGCGCTTTCTCCGGGTTCCCCCAGCTCCTCAGGCGGCGTGGTGTGAGCCGTGGAATCGGCTTCGGACAGCGGACGGGGGCGAGCCAGGTCCCGCTGCGTGACGACGATATCGCGGTCTCCCTCTCCCCTGACGAGGTGGAGGATGTGTCGCACTTCCAGGCCTACGGTTTTCTGCCGGAGTTGATCGCGCGCTTCACCCGTATCGTGCCGTTTGCGGCGCTGAACGACGAGACGTTGAAGGAGATCCTGAGCAGCTCCGTGCTGCAGCGGCTGGTGACCGAGTTCGAGCAGGAGGGCTACGAGCTGCAGGTCACCGACGCGGTGCTGGACTGGGTCGTGCATCAGAGCGTCAAGCGCCAGACCGGCGCCCGCGGGTTGTCGGCGATTCTGACCCGCATGGTGGAGGATGCGGCTTTCGAGCACTTCGCCGGGGACAAGGCCCATGGCTGCGTGCGGCTGGTGCTGCAGGGGGACAGCGTGGTGGCCACCGCCGACTAAGGATATAGTACCCGTGAGGATATAGTACCGCCAGCTGCCCAAATCTGATATCAATCGAGAGTGCCACGTTCCACCGTGATCCTCATCGTTGAGGATGATCGTCATACCCGCGAGATGGTTCAGCAGGTGCTCGTCCGGGACATGAAGCTGCGACACCTCAACCTCGAGGTGCAGCAGGCGGCCGACGGCGAGGAGGGGCTCGAGTTGTTCCGGCAGCACCACCCGGACCTGGTCATCGTCGATCTGCTGTTGCCCAGGGTCAATGGTTTCAAGGTGATCGAGACCATCCGGGCCGAGCAGACCGACCGGCGGTGTCAGATTCTGGTGATCACCGGCGTGTACCGCGACCAGAAGACGCTGCAGACGCTGCAGCAATACGATGTTCAGCTGCAGCTGAAGCCCTTCATGCCCCAGGTGCTGGCCAACCTGGTGCATCAGATGCTGAGCCATCCCGGCGAGGAGACCCGCCGCCCGCGGAAGACCCCCTCGCGGCCGAGGGTCACGCTGATGGAGATGATCCGGGCCACCCGGGAAGCGGCCGTGGCCACACCGGTGGTTCAGGGAGATTTGGCCCGGATGGGGGTGCCCCAGCTGCTGCTCGATGCGCTGGAGGAGCAGATATCGGGCAGTCTCGATCTGCGTCGAGGCAAGGTGCGCAAGGTGATCCACATCATGGCGGGTCATCCGATCTTTGTGCAGTCCAACCTGCGCAGCGAGACGCTGGGTCAGATGCTCGTGCGTCGCGGGAAGCTCTCGGCCCAGCAGCACTCGGGGACGCTGGAGGAGGCGAAGCGCACGTCGATCAAGTATGGCGAGGCGCTGGTGCGGCTGGGGTACATGTCCGAGGGGGAGGTGATGGACGAGCTGGTGGAGCAGACCCGGCTCAAGATCACGGCGTGTCTCGACTGGCGGGACGGTCTGTGGGTCTTCACCGAGGACGACCAGATCGGCAGCAAGGTGCCGCGCTGTGTCGTCGATCCGGTCCAGCTGGTGCTGACGGGGCTGCAACGGCGGGCCGAGATCGAGGAGGCGTTCGCCCGTCTGGCGAGCAAGAGCCTGCACCGGATCCACCTCTCCCCGCGGTTCACCGTGCACCGCGAGCGGTTTGTGGCGGTCTTCGGTTCGTCGCTGGTGGAGATTCTCACGCCGGGGATGGTGGTGCAGGACGCGATCCGGCTGGCGCGGATCTCGCCCCAGGAGGCGGTGCTGCAGCTGGAGGTGCTGCTCCAGACCGGTCTGGTGGAGCTGGAGCTGCCGTCCACCACGCTGCCACGCACGGTGGAGACGCGCAAACACGCGCCCTCCGTGCCGCTCGAGCGGCTGGCCACGATGGAGCCAGAACCGGCGCTGGAGCCAGAGGCCCCACCGGAAGCGTGGGAGGAGAGCTCGGCGGTGGTGTGGATCTCGCCCGAGCAGCGTTCGAAGATCATCCGGCCAACGAAACGCGACGAGGCCGACGTGCAGGTCGCGCTGCAGCTGATCCAGTCGGCGTATCTCACGCTGCACGAGGCCAGCCACTACCAGCTGCTGGGCGTGATGCCCCACAGCGACCTGGACAGCGTCGAGGTGGCGTACCAGATCAAGCGCAAGCAGTTCGACCTGAGCAACTTCCGCGACCTGGATCTGGGCGAACACTATGCGCATCTGGAGGAGATCTGTGCCGCCCTCGACACCGCCTTCGCGGTGCTGTCGGATCCGGAGCAGCGCGCACCCTACGACGCCGAGATGCAGACGGACCTGACGCAGTCTGAACGGAGCCAGGCGCTGACCGCCGAGATGCACTGTCGCCGGGGGGAGGAGCTGTTCAATCGGGAGCGCTTCGATCGCGCGATGGAGGCCTTCGGCAAGGCGCTGGAGCTGGACGAGCAGGCCGAGTATCAGTCCAAGTTCGCGCTGGCCTACTTCATGGCCAATCGCGAGCAGCCTCAGGAGGCGGTGGAGCGCGCGATGCTCATGGTGCAGGAGGCGTTGCTCAGCGATCCCGGCGATCAGACCTCGCACCTGGTGGCGGCCACCATCAGCCAGGAGGTGGGGCACGTGGAGGAGGCCCTGCACCACCTGGAGGAGTTGATCAAGCTCGATCCCACCGGACGCGAGACGTTCGATGAGATCGAGCGCATCCTGCTGGAGCAGGGCCAGCTGGAGCGGCTCGAGATTCTGTATCGACGGATACTGCACCTGCTGGGAGAGCGGGACCGCGAGTGGGCGGCGGAGCTGTGGCGGCGACTGACGCTGTTCTATCGCGACAAGGTGGGGGACATGGACCGGGCGCGCACTGCGGCCGAGGTTGGTCTGCGCCTGGATCCGGACGACCGCAAGCTGCGAGAGTTTCTGGCCGAGATGGACCACGAGCAGCCCGAGCGCTGGCCACAGGCGGTGCTGGGCTACCGCGCGCTGCTGCGCAGCGATCCATCCCAGGGGGCACCCATCAGCCGCCTGTTCCAGCTGCATCGGGATGGTGGACGACTGGATGCTGCCCTGGTCGCGGCGTCGGTGGCCGAGCTGCGGGGTGTGGCGGACCGTGAGCAGCAGCAGTTCCTGGAGGCGCATCGCTCCCGGTTTCTTCGTCGCGTCCACCGCCCGCTGGAGCCGCCGCTTCTGGAGAGCCTGCGGCATTCGGCGGACGATGCGAACCTGGCCACGCTGTTTCGCATCCTGACGCCGCTGGTGCAGCAGCTACACCCGCTGGAGCTGCGGGACGTGGACGTCGCGAGCGCCGACATCATCTCGCCAGAGCAGCTGCCGGAGGGTTTTGCCTCGGTGCTGCGTTATGTCGCGGAGCAGCTGTCGATGAAGCCCCCGGCGGTGGCGCTGAAGGCAGAGCTGCAGGCCGACGTGCAGAGCGCCGGAACCGAGCCGCTGGTGTTGCTGTGCGGGGGCGACGCGCTGGAGACGACCGACCGCTTCGCCCTTTGTTTCCGCCTGGCGCGGGCGCTGAACCAGTTGAGCCCGGGACGCCGGCTGTCGGGCTGGCGCCCGAGGCGCACCTTGCGGGACTATGTTCTGGCGGCGATCTCCATCGCTTATCCCGAGGTGGCGATGCCGGACCCCAGCGGGTCGGTGGCGGCGATCCAGGCCCGGATCCGGGCCGCTCCCGACGTGCAGGCCGCCGTCGAGGGGGCGGTGACCAGCCTCAAGCGAGAGACGCATCAGGCCCGGACGCTCAACCTGGCGCGGTGGCAGACGGGCATCAGCCGCACCGCCGATCGTGTGGGGTTGCTGCTGTGCACCGACCTCGTCACCGCCGGTCGGGTGGTGGCGGAGCAAGGGCCGGAGGCGCAGCAGGATCTGGTGGACTTCGCGTTGAGCGAGACCTACGGCGAGCTGCGCCAGAGCCTGGGCCTGGCGCTGTCCAACCCCTAGTCAAGACCCGAAAACAGCATGCCACCATACGGCACCGATGATGGCATACAGATGTTCAGGGTGGAGCCAAATCAAAGGCGGTGATGTTCAAGCGCACCTACCGGGCGATGGGGCGCCGTGCCTGGTGGTAGATTCGCAGCACCCACAGCGCATCCTCCTGCCGCTGGTAGTAGACCCGAACCGGCGGCACTGCCCAGCTCCGCACCCGTTCCCCGCTGGTGAGCTCCTGCTCAGGGCCGTCGAAATCGCCTGCGGCGAGCTTGTCGATTATGGAGAATCCCCTGCCCCAGCTTGGCGGCGGCTGCGGGGTTGCGCCCGGCGAGGTACTCGACCAGCTCACGCAGATCCTCCTCTGCCTCGGGCGAGAAGAGGATCGTCGCCATCATCGCTCCAGAGCGGCGTCTACTGTTTCTCGGACCTCGTCGAGGGTCCGTCCTTTCCCGGCGTGGAGCGAGGCGAGAGCCTGGCGTAGCCCCTTGTCCTCGTCTTCGGTCAGCTCGGGGAGATCTTCGAGGGGCTCAAGCGCGTACTGCCCGGCAGGAAGGTCCTGCAGCTCCTCGGGGAGGTCCCTGCCGTTCCAGTTGAGGATTCGTACCATCATCATCCAGGGTAGCATGGCCACTCTGCTCCGGCGACGGGATACTGCATGTCAGTTGTCCGTAACACCCGAGGTAACACCTTGAGTGTGCCGCCGCGTCCCGCCCCGACCCGGGCGCCGCCCCAGATCAGAACCGCCGATACGACGCCGTGACCACCGTGCCCTTGGCGATCTGCAGGTTGATGAAGGTCAGGGAGTTGGAGCTGGCGTTGTAGACCCAGCCCAGCGTCCGGCTCCGCTCCAGGCGTTTGCCGTCGGCGTCCACGGTGAGCGTGGAGCTGATGGGGATGTGGGCCAGCATCCGCGGCGAGGCTGACGCGGCGATGGCATTGATGATCACCTGCAGCGTGGCGCTCAGGTCGTGTTGACAGACGTCCCCCATCTGTCCCTCCAGCCCGGTGACCAGCTCCTGGTAGCCGTAGGCGATCTCCGCGTTGCAGCTGTTCTCGCACCCCCCGCCAATGACGTGCACGCTGGCCTGAGAGCTGGTGAAGAGATCGAGCACGGGCTTGATGAAGCCGGTGAGCCGGGTCGCCTTCGACGGCGTCAGCTCACAGTTGGACCGCTTGTAGTCCAGGTAGCTCAGGAAGCCCTCCTCACCGAACAGGTCGCCCTCGCCCTGCTTCAACTCCTGCGCGGCCTCGTCGGTGACGAAGATCACGGCCAGGTGAGCTCCCTGGCGCACCTTGTTCGGCGCGTTGGCGGCGCGGGGCAGGTGGTTCTTCACCGCCCAGTAGCCGTTGGTCAGGCCGAACTCGGAGCCACCCTCGTAGTATGGCGGGTTCTTGATGCAGGAGGTGAACAGCGCCTGCTCCCCCGACAGCAGGAATCGATCGGGGCCGCCGTCGTCGGCCGCGGCGCCGCTGCCGTCGGAGCACAGCTTGCCCAGCAACACGCCGGCGTCCGGCTTCTTCATCCCCGCCACACCCATGCGAAAGTCCAGCCCCGTGGCCAGCGCCTTGGTGAAGAACTGGGTCGCGTTGTTCACGATGTCCTGGCGGTTGTCGTTCATCGATCCCGACTCGTCCATGATCCACAGGATGTCGGCCGCCGGTTTGGAGGTGATGGTCTTGATGTCGCACTCGAAGACCGGCGTACGCCCCGCTCGCCCCACGGCCGAACCGTTGCTCAGGTCGTTCGCGGCGAACATCAGGTCCAGTGGATTGTCGTCGTCGGCCCGGGTGGTCACCGCGGCGCTGACCACGATCTGTCCCGTCCCCCGTCGAACCACAGACATCTTGACCACCAGATCGTTGGTCTTGATGCCCACCGGTCCCGGCAGGCCCGACAGCGCGGACAGCGGGCGCTTGAGCGCGGCGGCGGCGAGCAGGTTTCGCAGCGCCCCGGGGTCCATGGCGCTGACGGTGCCGATGTCCCAGATCACCTGCTTCACGTCGGGATCGCCGTCGACGTTCACCCCGACGGCGCCTGACGCCCGGACCGTGGACGACCCGCTCACCGCGTTGAAGAACTGCTGCTGGATCGCGGCCACCTCCGCGGTGGGCGACGTGCTGCTGGACCCGCGGCTCACCACCAGCGCTGCCACCGCGCCATGACGGATGGCGACGAAGGATTCCAGGGTCGTGGCCTGAGCCACGGTGACAGCCGTCACCACGGCGTCTCGGTGCAGCACCAGCGTGAAGTTGGAGTGAGGCTCGTTGAACTGAGTCCAGGGGATCTGATCCTGACGGCAGATCTCCGGGATACCGATGTCCGGACGCGATGCGTCGTCCAGTCGCCCGAGGTCTGGCGGGGCGCCGCCGCCATCATCGACGGGTACCGCGCGATGACTGCAAGCCACGAGAATCAGACATGCGGTGAACATTGCCGCCGTGCAGCTACCGTGGATCTGCATGAACCCTCCATGACCCGGTACCGGCTTCACGCCCATCATGTGGCTCGGTGCTCCGTCCACAGGTCGTGAGTTTCCTAACGTTCGTGCGTCGGGTTCCTTCAAGGGTAGCAGGAACAATGCCAGCGGAAGCGGCAACTACCCTCGGTCGCCGGCCAGCAGCTGACCTGGACCCTCACCGGTCTGAAGCCGCTGACCCGCTACTACCTGGACCTGGTGAACCGTGGATCGGGGAGCGGCGTTGTGGGGCCCATCGCGGTGAGCATGATGGGTCGGTGAGCGCCGGTTCGCTCCACTGGACATTCGGATTGCGTTCGCCGGGTTGTCCAGGTACCGTGCATCAGCTTCGCACTGGAAAAGGAGGAGGAGGAGATGGCGTTCACACTGCCCGCACTACCCTACGCCAAGGATGCCCTGGGCCCCGGCATCTCGGCCGAGACGCTGGAGTATCACCACGGCAAGCACCACCAGGCCTACGTCACCAACCTGAACAACCTGACGCAGGGGACCGGTTGGGCCGACAAGAGCCTGGAGCAGATTATCAAAGAGGTGGGGCCGGGAGGCGTGTTCAACAATGCGGCCCAGGTGTTCAACCATTCGTTCTACTGGAGCTGCCTCAAGCCCGGGGGCGGTGGACAGCCCACGGGGAAGCTGGCGCAGGCGATTGACGTGGCCTTCGGCGGCTTCGCTCCGTTCAAGGAGCAGTTCACCAAGGCCGCGAGCACGCACTTCGGTTCGGGGTGGGCCTGGCTCGTGAAGGACGGAAGCGGCAAGCTGTCCATCGAGGCCACGGCCAACGCTGGTTGTCCGCTCACCCAGGGAAAGGCCCCGCTGCTGACCTGCGATGTCTGGGAGCACGCCTACTACATCGACCACCGCAACGCCCGCCCGAAGTACATCGAGGCGTTCTGGAACCTCGTGAACTGGGACTTCGTGGCGAAGAACCTGGGATGAGCCGGCAACGGCATTGACCCGAACCCGGACCCGGTCCATTCTGGTGCCATGAGTCACCCCACCAGCGACAAGCTCCTGCGCATGATCTACCGCGAGTTTCTGCTGGAGCCGCAGCTGCTCCACGAGGTGGGCCTGGAGCGTCTACCCAGCTCCCTCGCTTCGTTGCTCGGGTGCGGTGAGCAGGAGGCGATGAGCAAGCTGATCCAGAGCCCGTTGCTGGAGGCGGTGAGCCTGGATCAGCTGCGCAGCCTGATGATCATTCGTGACATGTCGCTGGTCTCGCGCACCGCCGCGGCGCTGTCGGCGGAGCTGAAGCGTCCCGAGATCACCTACGAGCACTGCTGTCGCATGGCGCTGTGCTACGCGGTGATCGGCAGCCAGGGGCACGTGTTCGGCGCGTTGCGCGCGGCAGCGGCGAAGAACGATCGCTGGGCGCGGCACCACTACATCTATGGCCTGATCCTCGGCCTGCAACAGAACGATGTGGATCGGGCGCGGTGGGAGCTGGGGATGGCGCTGCAGCACGAGCCGTACGAGGAGGGCCGGGCCCGCATCCGGCTCGCGCTGGATATCGTCGACGGCAAGCTGGAGTAGCGGCTAGGCTCGACGCAGCGCCACCAGCGCCAACCCGATCAGGATCAGCGCCAGCGGGAGCCCCATCGGACCGTCCCCCGCGCGGCATCCACCGCCGCCGCCGCCCACCGTGTCCAGCGTCCAGTCGCCGCTCTGGCCGGCGCTGTCGGGGAGGCAGGCGAAGCTCGAGCTGGCCTCGAGGCATCGCGTGCCCTTGGGGCAGATCGCGTCCGCCGCGCCGTCGCACACCTCGACGCAGCGTCCGGGGCCGGTCGCCTGCAGCGCACACAGCCCGCTGCCGCAGTCGGCGCCCGTGGTGCACTCGCTGTCGGTTCCCCCCTGACCCGTGTAGCACGTGCCCTGCACCACGCACTTCGAGTCGACGCTGAACTGGACCTCCGCGGTGTTGGTCTGCTGGGCCCAGTCGTGGACTTCGGCCTTGAGCACGTGCTCGCCGTCCGCGATGTTGGTCAGGGCGTCGGTGTAAGGCGGCGTCGGCGAGTCCAGCACCTTCTTGCCGTCGAGATACACCACCACGTCGTGCACGGCCAGATCGTCCGCGGCGGTGACCTCGAAGCTGAAGTCGGGGGGCAGGATGGCGCCGGGGCCGGGGCGCCGGAACCACACCAGCGGCGGCAGCGTGTCCTGCTTCCCGGTGCCGACGTTGTCGGCGAGGATCTTTTCTTCATCCTGGGTCGTGCGGCCGCAGGTGCTGGCCTCGGACAGGCTGGAGGTGACCCAGCAGCAGACCTCCGGGTTGAGCGCGGGGTACATGATGCCCGTGGTGTCCGTGACGTGCTCCAGGCCGAAGCTGTGTCCCAGCTCGTGGGCGATGACGAACGCCAGCTTCTTGGCCGAGGAGCTCATCAGCCCGCCGAAGATCAGGGTCACGTCGTTCTTGTTGCTGTTCTTGCAGTCCAGCGGCGAGATGCCCACCGTGCCGGCGCCGCCCTTCTTGCAGTTGTCACCGCTGCCGCCCACCATCGCCATGGTGTAGTCCCCGTCGGTGGGACGCTGGGTCACGAACTTCACCGCGAACTTGAGGTAGATCAGCTTCAGCTCGTCCACCACGGCCTTCACGCCCTGGTCCTTGCCGCCGAGGCTGGTCCAGTTCATCGCGGGGTAGTCCAGGGTCGCGATGGTGATCAGGTCGGTGCGGTTGGTCCTGGCGTCGTTCCCCCCCGCCTGGAGCTTTGCTCCGTCGAAGTTGAGGTACACCACCTGCCACGGGGAGTCCTCGGCGAGGACGAAGTCACCGGACGACTGGGGGGTATCCAGCACGACGTAGTCGTCGGCCAGCGAGAGCGGCTCGTCGGCCCGGGCCAGGCCCGGCAGAGCGAGGGACAACAGCATGGCAAGCGTGAGGGGGCGGTACATCCACGGCTCCTTCCAGATCTGAACGCAAGTCTAGCCCGGTTCGGCGGGTGCCGCCACCCGCGCTCCACACGTCAGGAGCGCCAGGATCGGAGGAATATCTGCTACTATCCCATCGTTGGAAACGTGCCCATGAGTCGCTCCTGTTTGCTCGTGCTGGTGGCAGCTGCCGTCGTCGCCTGTCCCGAACCGGGGCCCGGTGGCGTGGACAGCGCTCCGCCCGCTGACGGCGGGCTGGCGCTGAACGAGGCCGGGCTGGCCCTGTGCGCCACGCCGGGAACCTACTGTACGCCTGCGGACAGCTGTGGCCTCAGCCCGCGCTGCAACGCCGCCGGTGTGTGCATCACGGCGGGGACCCGCGACTGCGACGACGGGATCAGCTGCACCACGGACCGCTGTGTCCCGGGAGGGTGCGAACATCTGGTGGCGTCCGGCTACTGTCTGATCGACGAGATGTGCCACAAGAAGGGCGCGACGGTGGGCTGCGGCCGATGTCTGCCGGAGGTCTTCACCACGCGATGGTCGCCGCTGGACGGCGTGTCGTGTGACGACAAGAACCCCTGCACCAAGGGCGACGAGTGCAAGCAGGGCAGCTGCGTGGGGCAGCCCTACAGCTGCAGCGACGGCCTGTCCTGCACCACCGACTCGTGCGACGGGCTGGGCGGATGCAAGAGCTTCCTTCTGCCCAAGTACTGTTTGATCGAGAAGCTGTGCCACAGCGACGGCGAGGTCGATCCCACGGGGTGCAAGGTGTGTGACGTGAGTGTGGCCAGTGACCAGTGGCAACCGCGGCCCAAGGTCTGCACCATCGAGGGCATGTGCCACGTGGCGGGGGCCACCGATGCCACGGGCTGCTACACCTGCGAACCACTGCATGCGCCCACCACCTGGACACCGCTGCCCGACACGTGCCTCGTGAGCCAGGTCTGCCTCAAGCAGGGGACCTCACATCCCAGCGGCTGCGCCACCTGTGATCCGACGGTGCACACGGATCAGTGGACGCCGGTGACCGGCGGCAGCCTGTCCACCGAGGGTTTCGACAGCGGCGGGGGAGGCTATATCCTCAGCAAGCCCATGGGAGCGGTGGGCTGGCAGGTCCACGGCGGGCGCTACACCAGTCCCCCGTCCAGCCTGTACTACGGGAACCCCGTGGCCGGGAACTACGACACCTCGGGGCAGGCCAACAGCGGCAGCGCCACCACCCCGGCGTTCCAGCTCCCGGCCCAGCAGAAGGCATTTCTCACGTTTCAGCTGTACATGGACACGGAGACCAGCGCCACGTTCGATGTGCTGCAGGTCGAGGTCGAGGGTCAGGTGCTGTGGAGCAAGGCGACCCTGAAGGTCTCCGACTATCGCGTGTGGAAGCAGATCACCGTGGATCTCGGCGGTTTCGCGGGGAAGTCGATCCAGGTCGTGTTCCAGTTCGACACCAAGGACGATCTGAACAACCAGTCGGAGGGGGTCTACATCGACGACGTGATGCTGCTCACCGGGTGTGGTTCGATCTGAGGCTTACTGGTGAGGCAGGGTTGTAGTATCTGGTGAGGCAGGGTTGTAGTATCTTGGTCATCTTTTTGGCGCCCATGGGAGCATTTCATGATTTTCAAAGCCAGCAGTTGTGTTGCCGCGCTGTGCCTGCTGTTGCCCGCTTGCTCGGATGACAGCAAGCCCACGACGGATGGATCGGGGAAGGACCACTCGGTGGTGGACGGTGGTCCGGGAGTGCCGGACGGCCATGGTCCGCTGTGGCCGTGCGAGGAGGTGGGGAAGGCGTGCAACGCCCACGATCCCTGCGCCATCGATCCCGTCTGCGGCGCAGACAAGCTCTGCAAGCCGACCAGCCTGCAGTCCTGCGATGACCAGCTGCCCTGCACCCAGGACACGTGCAAGGGCATGGGTCTGTGCGACAACGTGCCCAACGTCGACACCTGCGCGCTGCCGGTGAAGGTGGGAGGGTCGGACGGCGGCGCGGGGACCACCGAGCTGCGCTGCTTCAAGAAGGGCGATCTGCACCCGGAGGATCCGTGCCAGATGTGTGATCCCGAGGTCGACGCCCGCAAGTGGAGCCCGGCCAACGGCGGGGCCTGCGACGACGGCGACGACTGTACCAAGGACGACTACTGCCAGCTGGGGACGTGCAAGGGGGTCAGCTACCTGAGCCAGTGCGCCGACGAGCTCGGCTGCACCGATGACAAGTGCGACGGCAAGGGCGGCTGCCTGGGCAACACGCTGAAGAGCGATTACTGTCTGATCAACAACGTGTGCTACAAGGACCAGGGCACGCACCCCGACGGAACGTGCTTCATCTGCGACGTCAAGACCAGCCAGTCGGCGTGGACCGCGGTCACCGACACCTGCCTGATCAACAGCAAGTGCTACACCAAGGGCGCCACCATCACGGGCGGCTGCGCGGAGTGTGACCCGACGGTGAGCACGACCCAGTGGACGGTCAAGGGCAGCTACTGCCTGATCGTCGAGACGTGCAAGAACCCGGGGAACAAGGATCTCACCGGCTGTAACGAGTGCGACCCGACGAAGAACAAGTACGACTGGAGCACCCTGGCCAGCACCTGCTTCATCAACGGCAAGTGCTACAGCACCGGGGACAAGAACACGGCAGCCACCTGCGCCGAGTGTGATCCGACGGTCAGCAGCACGAGCTGGACCGTGAAGGGCACCGGCTGCTACATCGCGCAGAAGTGCTACACCACGGGCCAGGCCAACACCGGAGCCTGCGCCACCTGCGACCCCACCAAGTCCAAGTACGCCTGGACTCCGAGCGCCAGCAAGTGCCTGATCAGCGACAAGTGCTACAGCGACGGCGACAAGCACTCGAGCACCTGCCTCCAGTGTACGTCCACCGTCAGCCCCACCCAGTGGAGCGCGGTGGGCACGACCAAGGTCGCGTTCACCGACTTCGAGACCGGCGCCGCCACCGGCTGGACCATCGTCAACGCCGACAGCGACGTGGGCTGGGTCGTCAGCACCAAGCGCCCGGCGGGTGGGAGCTACTCGCTGTACTACGGCGACCCGGCCACCGGGACGTTCGACAGCGGGCTGGACAACAGCGGCACCGCCACCATGCCGGCCGTGACCCTGGCCGCGGGCAAGAAGGCCGGGCTGACCTTCATGCTGTACATGGACACCGAGACCGGCGACTACTACGACACGCTCAAGGTCTACGTCGGCAGCACGGTGGTGTGGGAGAAGGACGTGACCGCGACGGTGACGATGCTGAGCTGGATCCCGATCACCATCAACCTGACGACCTACGCCGGGCAGACGGTGAACATCAAGTTCGAGTTCGACACGGTGGACAGCATCTCCAACGACACGGAGGGCGTTTATATCGACGACATCGCGGTCTACAACGACTGCTGAGACGGGAGCTGCGATGAAAGCCATCACCTGTTTTTCGGTGCTCATGGCGCTGTGGGCCGCGGGCTGCAGCGACGACGGGACCACGACCCAGGATGCACGCCCCGCCACTGATGCCACGCTGTGGCCCTGCGACGAGGTGGGCAAGGCGTGCAACGCTCATGACCCGTGCGCCATCAACCCGGTGTGCGGTGAGGATTTGCTGTGCCACGCGTCGTTCCTGCAGGACTGCAACGACAGCCTGGACTGCACCACCGACTCCTGCGGCGGCCCGGGGCAATGCATCAACCGCCCCAAGGAGGGGTACTGCGCCCTGCTGGTCAAGGGGCAGGGGACGAGCGACTTCAAGTGCTTCACCAAGGAGCAGCGCAACCCGTCGGACCCGTGCCAGAAGTGCGATCCGTCCCAGGAGCCGAGCAAGTGGAGCGACGCCTCCGGCGACGTGTGTGACGACAACGATCCGTGCACCAAGGACGACCGGTGCAGCAGCGGGATCTGCGAGGGGACGTTCGTCAACTGCTCCGACACCCTGAAGTGCACCGAGGACATCTGCGACGGCAAGGGTGGCTGCGGCCACAAGCTGATCGCCGGCAACTGCGTCATCGGCATGGTGTGCTACAAGGACCAGGAGCCGGACAAGGGCGGCTGCGCGGTGTGCGACGTGAGCCAGTCGGTCACGGCCTGGACGCCGTTGCCCAACGTATGCAAGATCGGCGAGAGCTGTCATGCCCCGGGGGACAAGGACGGCACCGGCTGCGGCGTGTGCGACCCGACCCAGAGCAGCACCGCCTGGTCCCCGGCGCTGGACGCCTGCCTGATCGAGGGCATGTGCCATGCGTCCGGAGCCAAGGATCTGGTCAGCTGCGGCGCGTGTGACCCGACCAAGAGCACGACGTACTGGACACCGCAGAGCGGCAACTGCCTGGTGGACGGCACGTGCAACACGACGGGCACCAAGAGTTCCGTCGGCTGCGGGGTGTGCGACCCGACGAAGAGCGCGCTGGGCTGGTCGGCGCTGGCCAGCGCGGTCAAGGCCTCCTCGGCGGATTTCGAGAGCGGGGTGGGCGGCTTCACGCTGGACGCCGCGGTCAACGGCGTGGGCTGGCAGGTGACGCAGAAGCGCGCCCACGGCGGCAGCGGCAGCCTGTACTACGGCAACCCGACCACGGGGACCTACGACAACGCGGCGCAGAACAAGGGCAGCGCCAAGCTGGCGGCCGTCACGCTGCCGGCGTCGGGCAAGGCGGCGGTGCTGCTGTGGCTGTATCTGGACATCGAGACCGGCAGCGGCTTCGACGAGCTGACGATCAAGGCCAACGGCGCCACGCTGTGGACCAAGGCCGCGAGCGGCACGGCGTATCGGCGGTGGTTCCAGGTGGAGCTGAACCTGAGCAGCCTCGCCGGACAGAGCGTGGTGCTGGAGCTCGCGTTCGACACCAAGGATGGGTGGTCCAACAGCGGCGAGGGCGTGTATCTGGACGACCTGCTGCTGCTCACGGGGTGTTAGCCCGCGACGGAGGCGGCGAACCACTCACGGGAGCTCAGAAGAGACCAGGCGCACTCGACGTCGGGGCCCATGCCGCGCCGGAACAGACGTACGGGTGGACTGCACAACGGATGCCGGCTTGGCGGCTCCCGCGAGTGGCTCTCCGCGGTTTCGGGCGAGCAACGTTCTCGGGATAGCCGAGCGGCGAACGGAGCAGCCAACTAGCCCGCCACCTGGCGCGTCAGCGCCTGCACCACCTGATCCTGCTGCTCCTCGGTCAGGTCCGGATACAGCGGCAGCATCAGTCCCCGGCGCTCGATCTCCTCGGTCACCGGCAGGCAGGCGGGTGTCCCGGGCCGTCGTCGGTAGACCGGCTGGCGGTGGAGCGCCATCAGCCCCCCGCGGCAGCTGATGCCCTGCTGCTGCAGCTGCTGCAGCACCGCATCGCGCGGGAAGGCGTCGGGGAGCAGCACCATGTACGACTGGAAGGCGTGACGCATGTGGGGCGGCTCGTGGGGCACCACGACACCGGAGCCGAGCAGCGCCTGATGATAACGCAGGGCGAGGTCTCGTCGGCGCTCGAGGATTTTGGGCAGCCGACCCATCTGCACCTGCCCCACGGCTCCCTGGATGTCGGTCATGCGGTAGTTGAACCCGGCCAGCTCCGGGGGGTGGGTCGGGTCAGCGGGAGCCGCCATCCCGTGCGAGCGCAGCGCTCGTACGTGGTCCGCCAGGCGGTCGTCGTCGGTGGTGATCATCCCACCCTCACCGGTGGTGATCACCTTGCGCGGATGGAAGCTGAAGCAGCCCAGCCGGCCGAGATGCCCCGCGGGCTGGCCGCGGTACGATGCGCCCAGCGCGCAGGCCGCGTCCTCCAGCAGGCACAGGTCGTGCTCCGTGGCCAGCGCCTGCAGCGGATCCATCTCGGCGCACAGCCCGAGCTGGTGCACCGCGATGATCGCGCGTGTGCGGTGGGACACGGCGCGGGCCGCGGCCGCCGGATCGATGTTGAAGGTTCGCGGGTCGACGTCGACGAAGACCGGCCGGGCGCCGACATGAAGCACGACGTTGGCCGTGGCGATGAACCCCAGCGCCGGGACCACCACCTCGTCGCCGGGTTGCAGCTCCAGCGCCAAAAGCGCCAGGTGCAGCGCCGCGGTGCCCGAGGAGACAGCCACGGCGTGGCGCGATCCGACGAACCGCGCCACCTGCTCCTCGAAGCCAGCGACCAGGGGTCCCTGGACCAGCCACCCGCTCTGGATCACTTGAGCCGCGGCCTGCGCCTCTTCCTGTGCGAGCCGTGGTTTGCTGATGGGGATCATGCAGCGGGAGGTCAGTCCTCGAGGACTTCGATCACCGGTACGTCCTCGGAGTGAACCTCACCCGGGCTGATCACGTCCTCGTCGGTTCGGCTGTGGGACGGATGCTCGCTGATCACGACCGCGGCGATCTCTTCGAGGCAGCTCCACAGCAGCGGCAGCGGCATGTGGTCAGCCAGGTTGTCGGCGCCCAGCGTGTTCACGACCAGTGAAGCGTCGAAGTGGGTGGTGTCGATACCGGCCTGGAGGATCGCCGCGACCAGGGATGGGGGCAGGTCCGTGGCCAGGACCGCCGCCGTGATGTGGCGCAGGATGTCCTCCGGCGACAGCACGCCCAGGCGCAGCCCCTCCTCCAACATGATGCAGATCCATTTCCGTCGTTTGTCCATGGCCGGCCTATTCCGTGATCGCTGCCCGACGTGCGGCAGATTGAACCGAGTTCCACAGCACGCCCGGGGGTACGTAGCGGCTGAGCACGTCCGGGCCGACAGAGCGCAGGATTACCTCTGCGGTCATGGTCCCCTCCTTGAGCGAGGCGGCGATGACATTGCTCATCACGTCGGGCGGCAGATGGGCGGCCAGGACCTCCGGAGTGGCATGGGCCAGGATGTCGTCCGGCGTCATGATGTCGTTGTCCAGGGCAGCGGCCAGCACGATGGCCAGCCACCGCTCCCGATCGGTCTGGGACGCTTGCATTCCGCCTCCTTCAAAGGTAGGACGAAAGGTAACACAGGACACACGGACCGATCAACGAACCCGCGAGCGGATACGACCCGCGAGTGGACACAAACCCCACCATCGATGTGGGGAATGGCGACGTTGAAGACCGCGCGACGGTCAGAAGGTGAAGAACCGGGCGGCGTCGTGCAGCGTTTCCTTGTCCAGCTTGTCGTTGGAGCTGGAGTCCTCGTGGGACCCCCCGTTGCCGAAGAAGGTCGAGATACGATCCTCGACAAACTCGCTCATGCTCACGCTGTGGCGTTCACAGTACTTGCGGATCTGCTCATAGGTAGACCCACGAATGGACACGCTTCTTCTGGTTTGTTTCTTGGCCATCGTGACCTCCAAGGGGGGTGGCTCATGCATGAGTCGCACCACGAGTTCTCATGTCGTTCTTCATGTATTCTGGTTCGGCCGACGGACAAAATCAAGCGAAAACACAACATGTTGACGGAGATAACCGGGCCGCTACCACATCGAGTGGCCTCGTTATCAGGTTGGATCTGTTGCCCATTTTGCGACCATGTTAGATCTCCCCTTAACAAAACCCCAGGTTATCCACAGGTTCGTCCACAGCTGGCCCACGGACAATGACGCCCGGATCCAAATGGAGTAGGCTGCCTGCTGGTCTAATTTGCATGCCTGGCTTTCGCATCATCGGGGTATCCGCGCTCCTGCTTGGCCTCACGGGCTGCTCGCAGTCCCATCGGTCTGGCGGCGATGCGCGCGCCATCCGACCCGATGTGGTGGGGCCGCTGGTGGTGGCGGACGGAAAAGGTCTGCTGCTGTCGTTCTACGACAACCGGGCAGAGATGCGCACGGTGGAGTCCATCGAGCAGGTGGCGCTCACGGCGCGCTCGGACGTGATGATCACGGATTCCGGCCGTCATCTGACGGGCGATCGGATCTACGTCAGCGATCTACGAAAGAAAGGGCCCGACCATCGGTATCGCGTGTGGGTCGAGGCCCGCGGCATCTGGCTGGATCGCGTGGTCCCCAAGCAGAGCGTGCTGCGGGCGTTGGCGCGCAACGATCAGCCGAAAGCGG
>Ga0210044_10000695_pt1 | contig 51168 bp, 30 predicted proteins | sample CryGey13umfilter_2_FD_183959 | JGI IMG/M metagenome (GOLD analysis project Ga0210044, IMG submission 183959) | Groundwater microbial communities from aquifer in Utah, USA - Crystal Geyser 4/9/14 3 um filter (SPAdes) (version 2) | ecosystem: Environmental > Aquatic > Deep subsurface >...
CGGACGGTATGCAGTACTCGCACGGCTACGTGGGCATGAAGGCGCGCCACACCGGCGGCACGCTCATCAACCGCTACCTCGGCTGGCACCCCACCTCCTACGTGGGCATGTTCGGCGTCGACGACACGCAGAACGACTACGCGCGCAAGTCGGGCACCATGGTCGGCCACGCGGACCTCGCCTACAACCTGGGCGGCGGCTCCATCGGCGCGGGCTGGTGGTACCTGCAGGACACGGGCGTCACGGCGCTCAACCAGTCCAACCTCGACAACATCGACCCGCCCTTCGGCTACAGCCGCGAGGAGTTCGCCGCTGAGGCCCGCCTCGGGCGCGCGCTCGGGCAAGAGCTCGACCTCAACGGCTCCTGGCAGATGACTGACGCGATCGACCTCAACGCGAACGCGGGCGTCTTCTTGCCGGGCAACTTCTACGCCATCCCCATCGGGCGCATCGCGGGCAGCGCGCTCGGCGGCAACGCGAGGGCTTGGACGGTCAACGCGGGCACGCGGGTGAGGTTCTAATGCGCGCCCTGCCCCTCCTCGCGCTGCTGGCGGCCTGCAACGCCGCTCCGTCGGAGGCCGATCTCGCCTCCGCCGGGCAGGTGGGCTACCGCGACGGCGAAGGCGACACCACCAACTCCGGTGAGCGCGGCTGCGTGAAGATCTCCGAGGTCCTCTGGACCGGCTCCATGACGGACGCCGGCGTGCTCCAGAAGGACGACGTCTTCGTCGAGCTGCGCAACGAGTGCGACCGGCCGCTCAACATCAGCCACTGGCTGCTCGAGCTCAGCGGCTCCATCGACCGCTCGTGGCGCATCCCCGGCCCGCCCGACGGCCAAGCGCCCCGCGTCATCGACGTCGGCGAGCACGCCTTCATCGCCCGCCGTAGCGACGGCTGCTTCCCCGACCCCGACTGGGTCATCCCGACCTTGGAGCTCCCCTTCGGAGACGCGCTCCGGCTCACGCTCCTCGACCAAGACGAGCGCTTGATCGAGCCCGCGGGCAGCCGCTCCATGCCCCCCTTCGCGGGTGGCTACGACGGCGTGAGCGTGCGCGCGATGGAGCGCCTCGAGATCATGTTCGGCGGCCGCGGGGACGAGCCCTCGTCCTGGCACTTCTACACCAACGCGCCGGTGGACGTCGCGAACAACGACCGCGTCGCGGCGAGCTGCCGCCAGCGCACCCTCGCCAGCCCCGGTCGCCCCAACTCGCCCGACTACTCAGGCGCCTTCGCCGCTGGGAGCTTCGAATGAGCCGCGCCCTGCTCCTCCTCCCGCTGCTCGCGGCGTGCCAAGCGCCCGATTCGAGCGCGATGTTCAACGATGTGCAGCTCTCGGTCTCGGACGCGACCGGCGTCTCTGACGCCTTCGTGGCGACGATCGAGGGCGCGACGCGCACGCTGCATGTGGCGCTGCCCGCCGGCCAAGACGCCGTCGTCGGCGACGCCATCCTCGCGGCCTGGCAGAGCGGCTTGGACGTGAAGGTGGTCGCCGACTTCGACGACGCCTCCAGCCCCGCCATCGCCCCGCTCATCGCGGACGGCGTGCCAGTGACCCTGGCGGACGGCCCCGTCGGCTACTTCGACTTCGCCCTCAACAAGGACGTGTCCTGGCCCTCCACCGAGGTCCGTATGTCCCACGCCTTCGTCGTCGCGGACCACCGCGACCTCGTGTCGGCCACCAGCGCAGGCACGCTGGACGCCGGCGCCCGCGTGCTGCTCCAGGCGCGCGGCGAGGAGCTCGTCGAGGACGTGCTCACCGAGCACAACCAGCTCTTCGGCGGCGCGGACGCTACCGCCATGACCGCCTACAACTCGCCGCAAAAGTCGGTCGCCGACTTCCGCTGGGTCTACCCAGGCACCTCGGACGCGGTGGTGGAGATGTGGCTCGGCCCACAAGAGCGGCTCACCAAGCGCATTATCGACGCGGTCTACGGCGCGCGCTCCTCGGTCTGGGTCCTCTCTGCCGACGTGCAGAACGAGGGCTTCGCCAAGGCGCTGCAGGACAAGGCCGCGTGGACCAAGCTGGACGGCACCGGCCCCGCCTTCGACATGCGCGTGGTGGTCGGCCCCAACTTCGTAGGCGGCGGCGGCACGCAGGGCGCGGTCCTGCTCACCGGCACCCCCAACGTCGGCAAGCGCCGCTCGTCGGACGCTGTCGTGCCCACGATCATCATCGTGGACGCGGACGCCCCCGACGGCCTGGAGGCCAAGGCCTTCATGCTCACGCATGAGATGGTGTCCTCGTCGCGCATCTACCGCTCGAGCGAGGTCATGAACGACCAGCTCATCGACGGCACGCTCTGGGTCATCGACGACTGGGGCGCGCAATCGCCGGAGCTCACGGCCCTTCGCGGGCTCTGGGATGACCAATGGAACCGCGGGGAGGCTCTCTGATGCGCACGCTCCTGACCCTCACCTTGGCGCTCAGCGCCTGCAACCCACCCCCGTCCGCCGAGGACCTCGACAGCACGCGCGGCGGTCGCGTGGACGTGTTCTTCAACGAGCCCGGCACGCGCAACGCCAACCTGTGGGAGCCTGACGCTGAGCGCGTCATGATCGACGTCGTGAACGGCGCGACCTCCAGCATCGACATCGCCGTCATGGGCTTCACCCGTGAGCCGCTCGTGGAGGCGCTCATCGCGGCGTGGGACCGCGGCGTCGCGATCCGCTTCGTCGGAGACGCGGGCCACCTCGGCAACCTCGGCTACCAGCGCTTCGCCGAGCGCCACATCCCCATGACCACCGGGAACCAAGTGCACATCATGCACGACAAGTTCTTGGTGGTGGACGACCGCTTCGTCTTCACGTCGACGGCCAACTTCAGCGACACGGACATGCGCCGCAACTCGAACAACTTCGCGATGTTCGACAGCCCGCCCGTCGCGGCGGACTTCACGGCCGAGTTCGAGCAGATGTTCAACGGCGCCTTCGGCCACATGAAGGTGCAGACCGACAACGGCCGCTCCTACCTCGTCGGCGACACCGAGGTCGAGGTCTGGTTCAGCCCCGACGAGGACGCCATGGGGCGCATGCTCGAGCTGGTCGACCAAGCCCAGGACAGCCTGCGCTTCACGATCTTCGCCTTCACCAAGGATCAGGTCGGAAGCGCGCTCATTCGCAAGCAAGAGGAGTTCGCGCGCTGGAACCAGGTCGACAGCGGCAACCAGGGCAACGTGTTCCCGAACCGCACGGTCGCTGGCGTCATCGACCAGAGCCAGCTCCACAGCAACGGCCAGTACCACGAGGTCTTCCGCCTGCTCGGCGCCGGCATCCCCGTGCGCATGGACGGCGATGACAACAGCAGGCAGCCCGGTGACTACCAGGCCGGCGGCGGTCGTCTGCACTCCAAGACCATGGTCATCGACGCTTATGGCGACAACCCCATGGTCATCACGGGCTCCTTCAACTGGTCGTCCTCCGCGACGCTGAGCAATGACGAGTTCTTGCTGGTGCTCAAGGGCCCGCGCATCGCGCAGGAGTTCGACGCCTACTTCACGCGCTTGTGGGAGCAGGGTCGGCACATCGGCGGCGACAATATGCAGGACGACGGCATCCAGGTCGGCGATGTCGTGGTGAACGAGATTCAGTGGTACGGCGTGAACCAGGGTAGCACCGACGGCTTTGACGAGTTCGTCGAGCTGCGCAACATGTCGGATCGCAAGATCAACCTCGATCTTTGGTCGCTCGCCAACCCGGACGACTTCGTCGTCGGCTTCCCGCCCGGCTCGTTCATCCTGCCTGGCGGCACCTTCACCGTGCTCGACCACACGCTCGAGCCCTACGCGGACGGCAGCCCGCAGGACTCGGTCTCGGCCTACCGCAACGGCGACATCGTCGTGAACGCCTTCAACGACAACCGCCAGTCGCGCTTGTACCTCAAGGACGGCTCGCTGCAGCTCGCCCTCAAGGACCCGCGCGGCAACGTCATCGACAACGCCGGTGACGGCGGCGCCGCCTTCGTCGGCGGCCCGAGCGGCGGCGTCGTGCGGTCCATGGAGCGCAACGCGAGCCCCGGTGACGGCTCACAGCCCGGCTCCTGGCACGCCTGCACCGCAGCCCAGGGCGGCACCAACGTCAACGAGGCCTTCCGCGCCGCCATCCACGCCACCCCCGGCGAGACCAACTCACCGGAGTAGGCGCCTACCAGGTGGCGACGACGCCTACGCCCAAGCCCAGCCCGACGACGCCCGCCACCGCGGACGCCGTCGTGAGGCTGTTGGTGCGCTTCTCCAGGCTGTTCAGGTCGGCGTAGGGCGTGGCGGGGTCGGCGAAGCGCGCGTGGCTCGCGCTGGCGGCGGCGAAGAGCAGGCCGCTGGTGACGAGGGCGCCGCCTGCGCCGCCGAGGAGCGGCTTGGAGAGGTGCTTGGGGCGCGGCCCGGTGGGCAGCGGGTCGATCTCGATGGCGGCGATGCCAGCGGTCGGCGCGGCGATCGCGTAGTCAGGGAGCGACGCTCCGGGGGGGACCCACGCTGTCTGCTGCACGGAGCCGTCATCGCGGAAGACCTGCGCGATGGTGGGCAGGTCCACGGGGCGCTCGCGGGCGGGGCGGCCGTCGAGCTGGATGCCGCCAGACAGGATCTCCTGGGTGGCGACGGTGTCCACCGGGAGCGCTTGGTAGGCCGCTTCGACGCCGAGGGACTCGCGGTTGAGTGAGGGCGGCAGGCGGTAGTAGGGCTCGATGGTGCGCGCCGCCGCGAAGGCGCGCTGCGCGCCGGGCTCGTCCTGCTGCACGAGCGCGACGAGGCCCATGAGGCGGTGCCAGTCCGCCGCCATGCGGCGGGTGAGCGGCTCTTGCAGGCAGGGCAGCACGAGCTGCGCGTACTGGGCGGCGTCCAAGAAGGTGGCGTCGTCGCCCGCGCCAAAGGACATCTGCGCGAGCTCGATGGCCTCGTAGACGCCGTCGACGCCGACGGGCTCGCTGACGCAGCCTTCGGGGACCTCTTGGGCGGAGGCCGCGACGGCGGCCAAGAGCGTGAGCGCGAACATCTTAGAGCCCTCCGAAGCTGTAGAAGAAGCCCATCGCGCCGGCGTCCCTGGCGGTCACGTCGTTCTGCGGCGCGGCAACGCACACGTCGTCGTAGCCGTCGCCGTTCAGGTCGCCCATGGCACCGACCCGCAAGCCGGTGTTGTCACCAGCGAGCGCGCCCTCGAAGCGCGCGGTCGCTTGCGTGTCGAGGTTGAGGATGCCCGCCACCGGGCCGCGGACGAGGTAGACGGCGCCGACCGCGCCGGCGGTGGTGCTGTAGCCGGTCGCGCCGATGACGAGATCGGGGAAGCCGTCCTGGTCCACGTCGCCAGCGGTGCCGACCGCGGCGCCCACGAGGCTGCCGGGCACGCTGCCGCGCAGGATCGCGTCCGCCGCGCTGAGGTTGAGGGTGCCGCCGAGGGAGGCGCTGCCGAGGACCAGGTAGGCCGCGCCGCCGTTGGTCGCGCCGCCGTCGTTGTGGGGCGCCCCGATGAGCAGGTCGGCGTAGCCGTCGCCGTTGACGTCGCCGACGCCAGCGACGGAGGAGCCCGCGAGGTCGCTCGCGAGCTCGCCCTCGAAGATGACGTCGGCGTTCGCGAGGCCGAGCAGCGCGGGCGGCGGTCCAAACACGAGGTACGCACGTCCTTGTTGCGCTGTTGGGCCGCCGCGGGGCGCGAGCGGCGCGCCGATGAGCAGGTCGCCGATGCCGTCGCCGTTGACGTCGCCGACCGCCGCGATGGAGCTCCCGGCGCGGTCGTTCTGGCCCTCGCCGCGCAGGCGCGCGTCGGCGTTGGCGACGCTCTGGCTGGCGAAGGTGGGGCCATAGATGACGTAGGCGCTGCCCCAGTCCTTGTTGGCGTTGCCGCCGCCGTTATCCCACAGCGGCGCGCCGAACAGCAGGTCGGGCTTGCCGTCGCCGTTGAGGTCGCCGACGGCGACGGTGGCGCCGAGGCGGTGCGCGCCCTCGGGGCGGTAGGTCGCGAGCGCGTCATTGGGGCGCGAGGCGCCGGCGCCGACCGGGTCCGAGAACAGGTAGACCTGCCCGCCGTCGGTGAAGGTCGTGTCGTCGAAGCCCGCGCCGACGAGCAGGTCCAGCTTGCCATCGCCTGAGAGGTCGACGCCGCCGACGATGGACTCGCCGAAGCCGGTGTTGTCCACGGTCGCCGCGATGGTGACCGACGCGCTCAGGACGGTGTCGAGGGTCGGGTAGGCGCTCTCCATGAGGAAGACCGCGCCGCGGTATTGGCCCCGCCGTCCGTTCGGTGTGAGCGGTCCACCGAGCCAGAGGTCGTCGGAGCCGTCGTTGTTGGTGTCGCCCGCTGTGCTCACGGCCGTCGCGACGCGCCCGGCGGGCTCCACGCCGAGGATGAGCCCGTTCGCGCCAGCGGCGGTATAGGTGCCCCCAAAGCCGGTGCACGTGTTCGCCGTGCCGTCGCAGTCGTTGTCGAGCCCGTCAGCGCAGACCTCGGTGGCACCTGGGTTGACGGCGGCGCGTGTGTCGTCGCAGTCCGTGGCGTTCGAGCGCCAGCCGGTCGGCTGCGAGCAGGCGACCGCCGTGCTCTTGGCGTCGCCATAGGTGTCGTTGTCGGCGTCTTTGTAGTACGTGACGCCGTTGGTGAGGCCAGGATCGGCGCCGTCCACGAGGCCGTCGCAGTCGTCGTCGACGGTGTTGCACACCTCGGGGGCGACGGGGTGGATCGCGTTCTTGGTGTCGTCGCAGTCGAGGGCGTTGGTGACGTGGCCTGGCGGTTGCGCGCAATCGAGCGCCGTGACGTTCGGGTCGCCGAAGGTGTCGGCGTCGGTGTCGGCGTACCAGGTGCGCGGGAGGGCGCCCTCGTCGACCTGCCCGTTGCAGTTGTTGTCTTTGAAGTCGCAGATCTCAGAGGCGCTGGGGTTCGTGAGCGTCGAGGTGTCGTCGCAGTCTGTGTCATTCGCGGAGAAGCCGGTGGGCTGACTGCACGCGGCGGTGGTGGGCGACGGTACGCCGAAGGTGTCGCCGTCCGCGTCGGTGAACCAGGTGCTCGCGTCGACCGCCGTGGCCTCGTCGATGACGCCGTCGCAGTTGTCGTCGATGTTGTTGCAGCGCTCGAGCGCCGCTGGGGACACGGCGGCGTCTGCGTCGTCGCAGTCGGTGCCGTCGGGGATGTAGCCGCCGGGCGCCGCGCAGGCCTTGACCGTGCGGGTCACGTCGCCGAAGGTGTCGGAGTCGAAGTCGCGGTACCACAGGGGCCGCCCGATGACGCCCGAGTCCGCGTCGTCCACGGCGCGGTCGCAGTCGTCGTCGAGGCCGTTGCAGACCTCGTCGGCGCCAGGGTGAACGGTGCCTTTGGTGTCGTCGCAGTCCGAGGACGCGCCGCTTGTGCCGCTGGGCTGCACGCAGGCGAGCTGCTCGAAGCGCACGTCGCCAAAGCCGTCGCCGTCCGCGTCGTCGTACCAAGGGGCGGGGTCGACGACCCCGGGGTCCGCGTCGTCCAGCAGGCCGTTGCAGTCGTCATCGACGCTGTTGCAGACCTCGTCCGCGCCGGGGAAGACGGCGGCGTCTGCGTCGTCGCAGTCGGTGCCGCCGAGCACGTGCCCGCCTGGATCGGCGCAGCTCGCGACGGTGCTGCCGGGGTCGCCGTAGCCGTCGAGGTCGACGTCCGCGTACCAGGTGACGGGGAGCGCGTCGTCGTCGACCAAGCCGTTGCAGTCGTTGTCGACGGCGTCGCACAGCTCGGTGGCGCCGGGGTGCACGAGCTTGGCGGCGTCATCGCAGTCGGTGGCGTCGGTGACAAAGCCGGTCGGAGCAGAGCAAGCGAGGGTCGAGCTCGCTGCGTCGCCGTAGCGGTCGGCGTCGGTGTCGGCGTAGAAGGGCACGACATCGGCGGCGTCGGGGCCGTCGGCGACGCCGTCGCAGTCGTTGTCGGCGCCGTCACAGACCTCGGTAGCGCCGACGTGAACGGCGGGGTTCGCGTCATCGCAGTCGCCGCCCGTGTTGAGCCAGCCGCTCGGCCCGGCGCACGCGCGCTTGGTGGTGTCGAGGCTGCCGTAGCCGTCGAGGTCGGCGTCGGGGCGCCAGGTCTGGGCGTCGAGCACATAGGTGTCGGCGTCGTCGATGAGGCCATCGCAGTCGTTGTCGAGGGCGTCGCAGACCTCGTCGGCGCCTGGGTAGACCGCCCCGGAGGCGTCGTCGCAGTCGCCCTTTTGAGTGGCGTAGCCCGCCGGCAGCGAGCAGGCGGGGCGGCTGGAGGAGCCGAGACCGAAGCCGTCTTCGTCGGCGTCCGCGTAGAAGAGGGGCGCGTCGAGCTGCGGGTCGGCGTCGTCCACTAGGCCGTCGCAGTCGTTGTCGAGGCCGTCGCAGAGCTCGGCGCCGTTGGGGGAGATGTCCGCTTTGGTGTCGTCGCAGTCGGTGTCGTCGAGGACGCGCCCCGCCGGGGGGATGCAGGCGAGCACCACGTCGTTCGGGTCGCCGAAGCCGTCGCGGTCGGCGTCCGCCATCCACGGGCTCTCGACCGCGTCGTCGTCGATGAGGCCGTCGCAGTCGTTGTCGACGCCGTCGCACAGCTCGTTCATGGCGGCGTGCACGTTCGGGTCGGTGTCGTCGCAGTCGTCTTGCAGCGCGCTGAAGCCCGAGGGCGCGACGCACGCGACCGTGCTCACGTCGGGAGAGCCGTGGCCGTCGCCGTCGCCGTCGCCGTAGAAGGCGGTCATGCCCTGCGCGCCGGCCTCGTCGGTCTGGCCGTTGCAGTCGTCGTCGAGGCCGTTGCAGACCTCGGTGGCGCCCGGGTGGAGCGCCGGATCGGCGTCGTCGCAGTCGTCGCCCTTGGCCACAGCCCCCGTGGGGGCGTAGCACGCGGTGACCACGCTGTCCGGGGCGCCGTGCCCGTCGCCGTCGGCGTCGCCGTACCAGCTGGTGGGGTCGATGGCGCCGTCGTCGACGAGGCCGTCGCAGTCGTCGTCGACGCCGTTGCAGACCTCGCCCTGCCCGGGCTGCACCGAGGCGGTGGTGTCGTCGCAGTCGTCGCCGTTGCCCACAGCGCCCGTGGGGGCCGTGCAGGAGGTGGTCGCCTGGTCCACGTCGCCGTAGCCGTCTTGATCGGCGTCCGCGTACCAGCTCGGCGGGTCGACCACGTCGCTGTCGGCGTCATCGACGAGGGTGTCGCAGTCGTTGTCGACGCCATCGCAGGTCTCGGGGGCGCCGGGCGCGACGGTGGCGCGGGCGTCGTCGCAGTCGCCGCCCTCAGCGACAAAGCCCGAGGGCGCGACGCAGCTTGAGAAGGTGTCCTCCGGGTTGCCGAAGCCGTCGCCGTCGCCGTCGTGGTACCAGATCACCTCGGCGCCCGCGTCCGCGACGCCGTCGCAGCTGTCGTCGACGCCGTTACAGCGCTCCTCCGCCCCGGGGAACACGTCGGCGAGCGTATCGTCGCAGTCCGAGGCGTCCGTGACCCAAGCGCCGCCGTCGCTCGGGAGCTCGCAGCCGCTCTGGGCTTGGGCCGGGTCGCCGAAGCCGTCGCCGTCCGCGTCGAGGTACCAGGTCAGCACGCCGACGCTGGCGTCGCTGTCATCGCAGTCGGTGCCGCCGGCCTGCACCGCCACCACGCCGTCGCCGTCCAAGTCGCGGCGCGCGGCGGACTCCTGCTCGCTGATGTACGGGCAGCCGGTGAGCGCGAGGAGCGTGAGGATGGCGTGTGCGGGCTTCATGGGCGGCTCCTTCGGATCGGCGCGCCCTAGAGTACCCTATAGGTTCGAGGGGTGGGGCACGGCGACCAAGTCCAGCTGGTCGCTTAGCTCATACCCGTCAGCGGTGCTCACGCTGACAGAGAGCGTAATCGGCACCTGATCGAGCTCGGCATCCGACGAGATGTCGAGGATCACTAAGCGCCCGACCATCTCGTAGAGCATGTACGCGTCTGGGACCGGGTCGTAGCCCTGCACATAGCTGGCGGCGGGCGCGAGCTGCGCGCCGCGCGCCACCACCTGAAAGACCGTGTGCGGGTTGTGGCTGGAGGCGAGGTCGTCGGGATCCCCCGCGTCGACGCCCGCCAGGCGCGCGGACCCGAGGATGTGGTAGCCCCCCTGCGGCCCTTGCACGACGTACACGTCCTGGCCGTCGAGCAGGGGCTCGAAGTCGAGGTCCCCCGTGCCGAGCTCCACCCCAGCGGGCGGCGGCTCGGGGGAGGTGCACGCCAGCAAGCTCGCTAGAAGCACAAGCACTGGCAGTCCTCGTTGCGGCGAGCGCAGCTCTCGCCCGAGCGCGCCTCGATGAGCTCGTGCCAGGTGTTGGCGCTGAGGTCGTAGCGCCAGGTGTCGTCGAGGTGGTCGCTGCACTCGGCGTGCATGCCGCCGAAGAGCCAGAGGCTGTCGTGCATGAGCGTGAACATGCCGCGGTGACGGCGCTCAGGGGCGCTGACGTCCTGGGTGACGTAGTCGGAGGGCACGTCGCGCGGGTTGTCGAGGCAGCCGAGGGGCTCACCGGTGAAGGCGTCGGCGATGTAGACCTCGGACCAGGTGTCCGTGTTGGGGTCGAAGGACCACAGGTCGTTCATGTCGCCGACGTCGGTGTGGCCGCCGAACACGAGGTAGCGGTCGCGGTCGGTGTCGTAGACGACGTGCGGGTGCATGCGCGTGGACGGGCCGTTGCCGTCGTCGAGCTTGGACCAGGTGAGCGTGCCGAGGTCCAGCGCGTAGAGGTCGTTGTAGGCCTGGCTCTGGAAGTCGCCGCGCTGCCCCGCGAAGACCACGAGGCGGTCGCGGGTGGGGTCGTAGGTGGAGCCGATGAACAAGCGACGGGTGGGCGCCTCGCCGGTGGTGGTGAGCTGGCTCCACGTGGAACCATCCCAGGACCACAGGTCCATCGCGACGTCGATGGTCATCGGGTCGCGGTTGGTGCCGCCGCCGAACACGTAGTAGGTCGCGGTGACGTCGTCGTAGGCGGACGCTGGGTAGTAGCGCTTGGACGGGCCGGTTCCTTGATCGAGCTGCGACCAAGCGCGGGTGGCGAAGTCGAACTGCCAGAGGTCGTTGTAGAGCGTGTAGTTGCCGGTGGTGTCCGCTTGGCGCCAGCGGCCACCGAACACGAGCGCGCGGCGGTTCACGCCGTCGTAGGACACCGAGTAGCGGCCGCGCGCCGAGGGGTGGTCCGCCGGCTGCAGCTGCGCCCAGCCCTGCCCCGGGCTGAAGACCCAGGTCTCGTCCAAGAACTCGCCCTTGGGGATCTGATCGACGACGCGGCCCATGTTGCCGCCGAAGACCATCACCGTGTTGGAGGCGGGGTCGGAGACCGCGAGGACCTCGCTGCGCTTGCCGGGGCGGACGTCGCTGGAGACCGCGTCGAGATCGAGCGGGTCCTCGTGGTTGCAAGCCGAAAAAAGCGAAACACCGAGCACAGCAAGAGCAGACCACCGCATCACACACACCTCCGTGAGCGACCTTGATAGCGGATAGATCGCGAGGCTGCACGGTGTTCCTAGCGAGCGCTGGTCGAGATCACCGGCTAGGCTGGGTTGGATAGACGCACGCCAACGGGGTGATGGAGGGCCTATGCTTCGCTTCGGTACGCTTCTGCTCGCGCTCAGCCTGTTGGGGGGCTGCACGCTCTCGCTCTTCGGAGGGCAGGGCGACCCCGGCTGGCCCTACGACACGAGCGGCACGGACTCCACGGTCGACACGGCGGTCGACCCCGACACGTCGCCCCCGGCCTTTCGGGTGAAGCTGGTGCAGATCGACCGCGAGTACGGCATGTGCCCCGCCGAGATGGAGTGCGTGTACAAGGTCAACTTCGAGGGCGCCCCCGAGGTGCGCTTCACCGGCGCGAGCCTGAGCGGCGCCGCGCTGCACGAGGTCAGCGGCACCCTCACGGACGCGGGGGTGCTGCGCCTGGAGCAAGCGGCGGCGCGGTTGGACGGCGTCGCGCTCGCGCAGACCTACGGCTGCCCGGGCTGCACCGACGGCGGCGTCATGACGCTCACGCGCTGGCGCGATGACATGCTGGCGAACGAGGTCTCGCGTTACCCCGAGGGCGAAGCGCCAGCGCCGATCGGCCCCGCTGACGCGCTGTTTCGCTCGCTGTTAGAGGCGCTCAGCACCTGCACGCCCACCGATCTGATCGCGGTGGACCCGAACGCTTGCCCGCCAGCGCCCTGATCAGTCGATCGCCTGCCCGTCCAGGTACCAGCGGCCGGACTGGAACACGGCGCGGTGCTCGATCCACCAGCGGCCCCACGCGCGCAGGTGCGCCTGCTGAAGCCGCCACGGGCCGTCGGAGTCGAAGGGCAGCGCGACGCCGGTGGTGATGACCAGCTCGTCATAGCTGGTGCGGCGCACCCACGAGTCGTCGCTGCGCATGCGCTCGATGAGCACGCCCGCGTCGAGCACCTTGCCGTGGCGGTGGCGCACGCCGGGCGCGAAGCGGTCGCCTTCGCGCTCCCACCACAGGTTCCAGCGGGTGCGCGACCCAGGGTCGTCCATCTCTTCGGCGTGGCCTGTGAGGAGCTGCAACGCCTCGCTCGCGACCTGGGAGACCTCGCGGTTGCGGTTGTCGAGCTGCTGCAGGAGGGTGGGCGCCCCGCGTGGATCGCCGAGCAGGCCGAGGCCGTGCAGCGCGCCCATGATGCGGCGCTCGTCATTGCCCTCGCCGATGCGGCGCAGCAGCACGAGGTATTCGGGGCCGCCGTAACGACCTAGGATCTCACCGGGGTTTCCGGTGAGATCGTGGCAGCCGTCGTTGAGAGCGCGGCCATGGAAGTCCACGCCCCGGCGGTCGCCGAGCATGAGCAGCGCGAGGGCGGCCTGCTCGGCGAGCAGCGGCTCGTCGAGGCAGGTGACGAGGCGCTCCACGACGCGGCGGTCGCCGATGCGGCCGAGGGCGACGATGGCGGACTTGCGCGAGAGCGGGTGGGAGCCCTTCTCCGCGAGGCGGAGGAGCGGGCGGATGGCGGCGCGCTCGCGGCGCATGCCGAGCAGCTCGGCGGCCTCGGCGACGGCGGGGGCGATGGACTCCTCGGGCGCCTCGATGTGCGAGAGCAGGCCGTCCACGAGCGCTGCGTTGGGCGAGCGCGCGATGGCGCCTTGGAGCGCGCGGCGGGCGTTGCCGCTGACGGCGCGGCGCAGCAGGTGGTCGAGGAGCACCTGCGCGGCCTCGAAGCTCGGGTGCCCTGCGAGCAGGTCGACCGCGGCGATGTAGCGCATGACAGCGGGATCGTGTGGACGCGTGCTGCTCGTGCTCATGGCGGAGGCGGCGACGTCGAGCTCCGTGGCGATGGTGACGACGACGCGGTCGGAGCAGGCGGCGATCGCGAGGCGGTGCGCCCCCAAGCGGCGCTCGGGGCGGTCGGCGTCGGCGCGCTCATAGGGTGGCTTGGGGCGCTGCGCGTCTTGGCGGGCCTTGGCGTGGTCGGTGGCGTGGTTCAGGTGCCACGTGAGGCTCAAGCCTGGGTCGCCGACGAGGGCGTCGGCGGCGGCGACGCCGGTGGCGAGCTGCGCGGCGACGAAGCGCTCGCGCGCGCCCTGCACCAGCTGCTCGCGGTCTGCTGAGGTGCGGGCGAGGCGCAGCAGCGCCCACCCCTCGCGAACCGGCAGCTCGTACTTGGCGAAGCCGCGCGCCGCGGTGAGGTAGCGCTGCTCAGCGGTGCGGACGCGCTGGGCCTCGTAGTCGAGGTCGCCCAGGCGCATCAGCAGGCGGAAGTGCAGCTCCGGGTCTTGCTCGGGCTCCACGATGCGGGCCCCGCGCGCGTAGGCGGCGCCGGCTTTGTCCATCTGGCCGCGCAGGCGGGTGGCGTCGCCCTCGGCGAGGGCGAGCAGCCCTTGAACCGGGCGCGACGCGACTGAGCGCGCGCCGGTGCGCACCTGCTCCAGCCAGCGCTCCACCGAGTCCGAGCCGTCGAGGCGCAGGGCGCGCTCGATGCGCAGCGCGCTGGCGTGCGCGAGGTCGATGGCGCTCAAGCCTGCCGCCTCGGCCTCGTCGAGGATCTCTTCGGCCCAGGGCTCTTGGCGGGTGACGGCGATGCGCGCGAGCAGCAGCAGCGCGGGGCCGGCTTGGTCCTCGGGGCCGGCGCGTCGCACCTGGCGGATGAGCTTCTCGGCTGCGTCGTGGTTGCCGAGGTCGACCTCGAGCTTGGCGAGCTCGAGCACAGCGGTCCAGGGCGTGCCCGGCCAGGTGAACAGGGCGGCGCGCTGCAGCAGGCTCGCGAGCACGTCGCGCGCGGCGGTGCGTCGGCCGCGCTGGACCAGGCTGCGGGCCCGCTGGGCGGCGGCGGCGACGACGAGGCGCTCCTCTTCGGCGCTGCGCACGTCGCGCACCTGCTCGCTCAAGAAGTGGGTGAGCTCGCGCTCCCACGCGTCGGGGTCGTCAAAAGCCGCGGGCAGCGAGCGCAGGATGTCGGGGTCCAAGCAGGGCGCGCCCGGCCACGGCAGCGGCAGGCGGGTGGCGCGGAAGGCCTCGAGCCACGCAGCCCGCGCGGCGACGCGATCTGAGACCGCGAGCGCCTCGCCCAGACGCTGCCAAGCGAGGACATGGTGCGGGCTTAGTCGGGTTGCACGCCGAAAGTAGACCTCGGCCTGCTCGGGACGCCCGGCTTGCAGCGCGCGGTCCCCGGCCAGCAGCAGCTGGACGCGGTCGTCGGGGGCGGCCTCAAAGCGCAGCTCCGCCTGCTCCGAAGGCCGCACGACCTTGGTGTCGAGCACGGCGATCGTGCCCTTGAGCCACGCCGCAAAGGAGCTGTACGCGGACTCCAGGCGCTCATCGTCCCACACGCCGAAGACCGTGTTGCCGTCGTCATCCGTCGCCCACGCCCAGCGCTCGCCCTCGTTGCTGTCGGCGAAGAGCACCACCGCCTGCGAGAGCTCGCTCGCGAAGGTGATCGCGCTCGTGCTGCGGATGCGGATGGCGCCGCGAAACAGCTCGGCGCCGTTGTGTCGGGCGAGGAAGATCCGCAGCCCACGGGGCAGCGTCCGGCCGAGGTGGGCCTCCAGCGCGATCAGCGCCTCCGGCGGGGTCTCGGGGCCCAGCCGGTGGACGTCGCGCCGGTACTTCTTCACCACGCGCTCCAAGGGCGCGAAGAGATCGGCGATGGACATGTGGGAATCCAAGGGGGGAGGTGACGGGAGGGAGAGAACGGAGGAACGCTCATTCTAGCGCGTTCGCGATCGCGCCGACAGCTTGAGCGATGGGTTCGGCGCGACAGTCGGTTCGCCCGTGCTTTTGCACCGCGTCGCGCGCGTGATCCTTGCGCTGTCGCCTTGGATGCCGTCCACGTCGCGGCACGAGGTGCGGTACGATGGGTCGATGTTGCTCCTCCTCGCGAGCCTGGCTTCTGCTAGCGAGCCCGCCGCTAGCGCGACCCCGTCTGTGGACTGGATGGCGCTGGTCATGGGCATGCTCGGCGGCCTTGCGCTGTTCTTGTACGGCATGGAGCGCATGGGCGACGCGCTCAAGGTCGTCGCGGGCGACCGCCTCAAGGACATCCTGCGCGCGCTCACAACCAACCGGTTCATGGGCCTCATCACCGGCACGATCACCACCGCCATCGTGCAGTCGAGCTCAGTGACCACCGTGCTCTTGGTTGGCTTTGTCTCGGCGGGGCTCATGAGCCTGTCGCAGTCCATCGGCATCATCCTCGGCGCCGACATCGGCACGACCGTCACCGCGCAGATCATCAGCTTTAACGTCAAGCAGTACGCGCCGATGCTTCTCGCGATGGGCTTTGTCCTCTACTTTGTGGGCGTCGGCACGCGGGTGCGTCACTACGGCACCGTCGTCATGGGCACGGGCTTCATCTTCTTGGGGATGGGGCTCATGAGCGACGCCATGCATCCGCTGCGCGGGTACCCGCCCTTCATCGACGCCATGGTGCACATGGACAACCCGTGGCTCGCCGTCGCGCTGTCCACCGCGTTTACGGCGCTCGTGCAGTCCAGCGCGGCCACCATCGGCGTCGTGCTCGTGCTCGCGAGCCAGGGGGTCATCACGCTGGAGGCGGGCATCGCCCTCGCGCTTGGCGCCAACATCGGCACCTGCGCCACCGCCGGCCTCGCCGCCATCGGCAAGCCGCGCGACGCCGTGCGGGTCGCCCTCGCCCATGTCCTGTTCAAGATCTTAGGCGTGCTGCTGATCTTGCCGTTCTTGACGCCGTTTACGGAGCTCGTTCGCGCGCTGTCCCCTGGGGGCGACACGCTCGCTGAGCAGCTCCCGCGCCAGATCGCCAACGCGCACACGATCTTTAATGTCGGCGTGGCCTTCCTCTTCTTGCCCTTCACCACCTACTTTGCGCGCTTCTTGATGTGGGCGCTGCCGCCGCTGCCCGCGGGCGACCCAAGGAGGCACCGCCGCCCGTCGGCCATGAGCGCCGCGCTGCTCCAGACGCCCGTGCTCGCCCTCGAAGCGAGCGGCCGCGAGGTGCGCCACCTGGGCGCGCTCGTGCAGCATATGGTCGATCACGTCATGCCCACCGTGCTGACGGGCTCCTCCTCCGAGCTCGACGCGCTGGAGCACCAGGACGTCGAGGTGGACCGCTGCTACGAGGAGCTCGTCACCTACATCGGCCAGATCAGCCGCTCCCACCTCGATCAGACGCTCGCAGACGAGGTCCTCGCCGAGCTCGCCGTCGTGAACGAGCTCGAAGCCATCGGCGACGTCGTGGAGCGCGACCTCGTCGCCCTCGGCCGCCGACGAATGGCGCTCGGCGTCAACGTCAGCCCGGGCACCAACGAGCTGCTCACGGCGCTGCACGCCCTCGTCGCCGAGGCGCTCCGCGACGCCCTCGTCGCCTTCGAGCACGACAGCCGCAAGCACGCCAAGCGGGTCGTTCGCCTCAAGGGCGACCTCAACGAGTTCGTGCACAAGGTCGAGACCCACCAAGCCACGCGCCTCGCCGCCGACGCGCCGAACCGCCTCGCCGCTTATACCCTTGAGATGGAGATCATCGACAAGCTCGGCCGCGTGTACCACCACGCCCGCCGCCTAGCCAAGGCCGTGGCGCGCAAGGACGTCACCGAGGTGGAGTAGCCGCCGAGCGCGACAGGGTGACACGCACCCAGCGCTCGTCTCTGTCGTGCTCAAGCAAGGGCGCCGTATCGTTGAACGCCAGCATTTCACGAGAGATCTTGGGATAGCCGCTGCCGCGTTGCTCCATCAGGCCGAGGTCGAACAGCACGTTCGCGATCGCCTCGTTTCGCGAGCGCGGCACCCCTCCGGCGAGCACGGACTCCGGGCGCTTGTGGTTCGGCAGGGCCCCTGGGCTCGTGAAGGCGACTCGATCGTCGAACACCTCCACGAGGATGCGCGCGCCGAGGATGCTGTAGTCGCGGTGAGCCACCGCGTTGACCAAGCACTCCCTGACCGCCTTTGGGGGCAGGATCCAGAGGTCATGGCGCTCCAAGCCCTCGTAGCGCTCCTGGCGGCCGAGCGAGCGCAGCCAGTCCTCGGCGCGCTTGACCTGTTCGTCCAAGCGCCCCCGCGCTTGGGCGGCGCTGAGCACCTCGTGGGCTCGCGAACGGCCCGCGTACGCGACGAGATCGATCCAAAAGCTCCGCGTTGGAGCGTGGTCTTGGGGCGAGCGGCCGAAACAGAGCAGCCCAAACAAGGTGCTGCGCAGCACGCCGTCGATGTCCTCGTCGAGCACCTCGCGGTTTCGCAGATCGGTCTCGAAAGGCAGCGCAACACCTTGGCGAAGGTCCACGCCGCGTCGAAGCATGAGCGCGCGGAAGGCTTCCCCCTCGATGTCTGCGACGGTGGTGTTTGGGATGATGCGCTCCTCGGTGAGCACTAGCCCAAAGACGTTGTAGAGCTCTTGCAGTTCGGTCATCTCGGGTTCGGCCGAGCTGCGACCTCGCCGCACGTAGACGCGGCCCGAGTAGGTGATGGGCTCGGGGCCGCGCATGCGGTCGATCTGAATCCAGTGGACCCAGCCGCTGGGGTCCTGCTGGCGACCCAGGCGAGCGCGCACGGGGCGACTGAGGCCGTTCTGGAGCGCGTTGGTAAGGCGCTCTTGTACTTTCTCGCTGTCCAACGGAACACCTTCGATGGTGCCATCGTCAAGCACGCCCAGAATGATGAGACCGCCATGGGTGTTGGCCATCGCGCACGCGGTCTGTTGCCAGTTTTTCTCCGACCAATCGCGATAGCGACCGAACTCCGTAGTGTCGTCTTCGCCGCGATCGATGCGCTGAAGGACCTCAAGCCATTCCCTGCGGTCTCCTAGAATCCGTACTTGGCGCGGCGCAGGCCGAACGCTTGCTCGCCGCCGTCGAGGATCTTGAGCACGGCCTGTCGGACGTGGGGCTCCTCGATCGCCCCCGCGGCGTCCACCCGCCCTTGATGCGCGTCGGCCTCCAGCGCGATGACCCGGTCGGCGTCGCCGTTGACCACGATGTTGGCGTTGTGGGTCGCGAAGATCACCTGTCGCTTCCCCTTTACGCGGTGGAGCGCGGGGAGGATGGTCTCGTTGAGGAAGCGGTTGTCGAGCTCGTCCTCGGGCTGGTCGATGACGAGCGGCGTGGGGTCGTCCGACTCCAGCAGGAGCGCGAGCAGCACGGCGACCTTTCGACCGCCTGATAGCTGATCGAGGTCCTTGCCAACACCGTCTTCCACCCACTGGAGGCGGTAGCGGTCCGGGCAGCGAAGCGCGAGCAAGGCCCACCGAGCGGCGTGGCTTGCGAGCACCTCGGTGAGCGAGGTCGCGACGGTCTCGCTCATCCCGAGGGTTTGGGCCGCTGCGACCGCGGCGCCGGCTTGGTTGTTCGCCAGCGCTATGACGATGGGGCGCAGTGAGGAGAGCTGGAGCGAGGTGCTCGCGCCGCCGTTCCACCATCGGCTGATGCCCGCCTTGCGTTGCTCGTTCACCCAAGACTGCAGCGCGTCTCGGCGTCCCTCGGGGTCGATGGTGACCTTGACGCGCTGGTCGTAGTGCGCGTCGACCTCGTCGCAGACGGCCTGGACGGCGGTGCGGTGGGCGGCGACCAGCGCATCGCGCTCGTACCAAGCCGCTTCAAAGGCCTTAAGTACGCGCTGCTGCTTCGCTTTCGTAGCCTACAACGCCGCGTTATAGCTGTCGAAGTGCTGGGCGGCGCGCGCGTACGACTCAAAGTCGCTCAGGTCCTCGGCGCTGCCGCCCGCCGCGACGAGCGCCCGCTGCACCTGCGTCATGAGCTCGTGATGCCGCGCGGTTGCACTAGACTCGAGCCGTTGTGCGCGCGCTTGGACCTGCGCGAGCACGGAGGCGGCTTGGGCGGCGTGGCCTAGCGCTTGCTCAAGCAAGGAGGCCACCGAGGGTGCTTGTGCGAGGTCGTTGACGAGCTGCGCGGAGAGGACGGGGCGATCGCGCGAAGCGTCTCGACCAACGCGGCCGCATCCCCGGCCCGCTTGGTGGCGATCTGCGCGAACGCGCGCGTCTGGGCGACGTCTATTTGAGCGGGGGGCAGGGCCGCGGTTCCGGCTTGGGCGAAGCGCTCCATCGCAGTGCGAGCGCGCTGCGCGCGAAGAAAGGCGTGCTCGGCGTCGCCTACCCGCTCTTGTTGGGCGGTGACGCTCGCCGCGAGTGAGCCTAGCTGCTGATCGAGCTCGCGCAGCCGGTCGCGCTGATCGAGGAGCGCCGGGGCTCGTCCGGGCACGAGGTGAAAGAGCAGATGCTCGATGCCCTCGGGGTCATCAGCTAGGCTCTTGAGCTCGCTCTGGGAGTAGAAGCGCATGCGAAAGCGCTGGGGCACGGGGAGCGAGACGTCGCCTGCGGGGGAACCGAGGTCCACTTGGGCGCCACCATTGAAGAAGCCGTTCTGTGCGCGCTCCTCGATGGCGCGCTGCAGCGCCCGGTCCTGAGTGCCGAGGTCCTGCGAACCGAGCATGCTTTGTCGAAGCCCGTCGAGCAGCGTCGACTTTCCGGTCATGCTGCCGCCGATAATGCAGGTGAGATCGGGGCTGAATCGGAAGGTTTGGCCGCTCAGAAAGGCGGTTCCTCCGCTGATCGTCACCTCGCGCAGCCAAGGGCGCGCGCTGGGACCGGTTGGACAAGGCTCGGGGAGCTTGTCGAGGACGAGCTGCTTGTCCGCGCTCCGACGGTACGGGTCTCGGAGCCTCGACTTGTGCGCGAGCAGCGACTGTCGCAGCGCCTCAAGGCTCGGTGAGGCCAGCTTGATCATGGTGAAGCGCGAGCCGAGCTCGCGGTCGGCGGGCTTGGCGCCGGGAGCGGCGAGGCCGATCGCGTCGCTCGCGTGATACAGCGCGATACCGCCTTTGTCTTGGGCAAAACAAAGCTTGTTGTTGTCGGCTTTGTCTTCTACAAGGGTGTGCGTGCGGCGTAGCTCGGCTGCTTGGATCCGACCTCCTGCGAGGTCAGTGATGTAGTCGGCAGGGCGCCGGTACAGTCCGTTGTCCAGCAGCGGATGGGCGGCGATTGTGACGTACGCACCCTTTCCGACCACTCTCTTGTCGTCGAGGAGCTTGAACGCGTCCTTTAGGTCGAGCTGAGTGCGGTTGAGCGTCGTCCCCTTATAGGCCGGCCTTCCGCCCATGAGGCCGCTGAACACCTCTTGGTAGCGCTCCTTTCCGATCGACGGGTCGAACATCCAAGAAGCGAGCCGCGTACGCGGCGCGTGTCGCAGCGTCCTCCCGCGCCCCCGCCACCCAGTCCGGCAGCGCCACATAGGGGTCGTCCAGCGTGTGCAAGTGCAGGTCAGCGCGGAACCAACGCGTTCCAGGGACCTCGTAGTGCCAACGATCAGCGATGGGCATGTCCGACATCTCCCCAGAGTAGCGCAAGCGCAAGCAACGATCCTAGCTATCGGCTTCGCCACCGCGTGCCCGCTACCGCCGAGAGGCCGAGCGCCGCGAGGCAACAGCTGGGCGCCCGCGCAGCCCCCTGGCAAGCGGCGCCCCGGCCTGCCCAAGCCCGCCGCAAGCACGCGCCCCGAACCACCGCGACCAGAGGAGGGCGAGCTGGCAGTCACCTGGGCGCGCGAGCGCCGGACTGCAGCGAGGAAGCGTGCTCCTGCACGCGACGAGCGAAGTCCAAGCTCCCGCGCTCAGGGGACGCCAGATCGCTCTCCCCTGCCAGATCGCTCTCCTAATCCTCCCAGGACCATATTTGGAGGTGCTCGGTGCCCCCGGTCGCCAGCCAACGCCCGCGCTGGCTAAACGCCACCGAGGTGACCGGGCCGTCGAAGGCCTTGACCAGATCGGGGCGGATGCGCTTCTCTTTCTCGTCGATGCGGGCGAGAGCGACCGCGCCGGAGCGAGTGCCGAGACCAAGGTAGCGGCCGTCCGCGCTGATCTCACCGACGGTGAGGTCCGGGAGGCGCATGGACTGGGGGGTGCCGCCGTCGCGCGGCCAGACCACGACGCCCGTGGGTGTGATGCCGAGGACGAACTGCCCGCTGTAGATCAGGCGGTGTACCGTGGACTCAAGGCCGCGTTCAAAGCGATCTTTCCCGAGGTGGATGACCTCGAGGCCCTTGGGCGTGGAGCGTCCGAGCAGCAGCCCGCTGCCGCCGTCGTCGGGCATGGCGACCACGTTCTCGGGGAGCTTGGCGCGCAGCTTGACCTTGGCTTGGTTGGCGACAACCAGCATGCGGCCGTCCACTTCATTGCCGAACATCACGATGTGGTTGTTCAGCCAGAAGCAGTCGATGCCGCTCAAGAAGGCGTGCTTGCCCGAGAAGACCTTGTCGCCGCCGAGCTCACCGACGGTGAACACGCCGTTGCGGGACACGACCAAGTAGGTCTTCTTGTCCTCGGAGATCGCGATGCGCGCAGGCTCGCCGATGTCTTCGGCCACCACCTTCACGCCCATGATCGGATCGACCAAGTGCAAGCAGCCGTCGCGCGTGCCCACGACGAGCTTCTCCTTCTTGGGGATCCACGCGAGCGCCGTTGGGTTGCGGATCGGTGGTCGTAAGACCGCCTCCAGACCGTGGCGCTCGTGCAGGTAGTGGGCTTCGGTGACCTCTCTCATACGGACGTACTCTAAGCGATGGGGTGAGGCCCAGGAGCGTGAATTCGCCCAGCCGTTTGTCGACTGGGTCGCTCGCGCTGCTGTTCATGACGTTCATCGGCACAAATGGGAATTGGATAAATACCTGTGAAGCAGGCGTCGCAGCGCGGCGATCCTAGCGTCGCCGGGAGGCGCGGGGCGGGCAAGAAGGTGACCGAGGTGGCGCCGAGCCACTCGGCGAGCTTGGTCTCCAGCTCGTCGACGCCAAAGCGCGTCGCGATGAGCTCGTCGGGATCGGGCATGTCGATGCCGTAAAAGCAAGGATGAAGCACGGGTGGCGCGGCGATCGCGACGTGCAGCTCCGCGGCGCCAGCGGAGCGCGCGGCGGCGGCGAGGCGGGCGAGGGTCGAGCCGCGGACCAAGCTGTCGTCGACGAGGGCGATCCTCTGGCCGGGGAAGGTCTCCGGGAGGGCGTTGAGCTTAAGCTGGAGCGCGCGCGACCGCGTGGGCGCGTCGGGCAAGATGAAGGTGCGGCGTGCGTAGCGGTTCTTCACGAAGCCCTCGCGCAGCGGGAGCCCGAGCGCCGCAGCGAAGGCGGTCGCGGCGGGGCGCGCGGTCTCGGGCACCGGCATCACCACGTCGACGGCGTGCCCGCGCTCGCGAAAGACCGCTGCTAGAGCGCGTCCTAGCGCCTCTCGGGTGCTGTGAACGCGCCCGTCCTCAAGGACCGAGTCGGCGCGCGCGAAGTACACGCGCTCGAACAAGCAGGGCGCGGGGGACGGCGGCTGGAGCGGCACGACCACCGGCGCCTGGCCGGCGACCAGCGCCACCAGCGAGCCGAGCGGCACGTGCTCCCACGCGCGCACGCCGAGGGCGTCGAGCGCTGCGCTCTCGGAGGCGATCACCCACGCGCCGTCCGCGCGCTGGCCGAAGCAGGCGGGGCGCAGGCCGTAGCGATCGCGCAGGGCGACGAGGGTGGGTCGCCCAGCGACGGTCAGGGCGAGGGCCGCGCTGTAGGAGCCGCGCAGGCCGTCGAGCACCTGACCGACGCTGGCGACGAGCTCGGGCAGCGTCGGATCGTCGGACAGCGTCGAGGCGATCGCGGCGACGAGGCGCGAAGAGTCGCTCCACGGGCCGATCTCGGTGAGGCTGTAGCGCTTGACCAGCTCGGCGCTGTTCACCAGGTTGCCGTTGTGCACCAGCGCGACGCCGCCCGCGAGGAGCGGCTGGGCGTGCTCGATGCCGCTGCCGCCGTGGGTGGGGTAGCGCACGTGCCCGACCGCGAGCTCACCCCCGAGGGTCGCGAGCGCGGCGGGGCTGAGCACGTCCTCGGCGAGCCCGAGGCCCTTGAGCACGCGCGGCGCGAGGTCAGCGCCCAAGGTGGCGACGCCAGCGGCCTCTTGCCCGCGGTGCTGCAGCGCTTGCAGCCCCAGCGTGACGGCGCCCGCGGCCTCGCGAGCGCCGACGATGCCTACGAAGCCGCACATGCGGGGTTCCGCTCCAGCAGCGCGGCGAGGATGAGCGCCTGGTACCACGCGTCGTAGTCGGCGCGGTGGATGAGCCCCGCCTCTTGCGGAGGGAGGCCGAGCTCGACCTCAAGCAGCTCCTTGTTCGTGTCGAACCAGTGCACGCCGAGCACGCCCATCGCGAGCGCCTTGGTGTCGAGGGCCTTGTAGCCGAATGGGTTCTTGAGCTCGCACAGCTGGTAGGCGTAGGAGACAAAGGACCAGTCAAAGGGCGCGTTGTGGCCCACAAAGACCGGCGAGCTGCCGGGCGCGGTGTGCTCGGCGACCCACAGGGAGAGGGCGCGCAGCCCATCGGCGAGCGGCGTGCCCGCGGCGCGGAGGCGCTCGATGTCAAGGCCGTTCACCGCCATGGCGCCAGGGTCGACGCGGTCGCTCTCGGGGCGCAGCTCGACATAGTGCGAGGCGCCGGGGACCCAACCGCCGGACTCATTCGGGACAAGCACGACAACGCCGAGCGAGATCATGTCGTACAGATGAGGCACGGGCCCCGAGCACTCGATGTCGACACAGAACCAAGTCGCGCGGCTCATCGGGCCCTCCTAGAGCCGCTCACGCTAGCCCGCTCGCGCGCGGTTGGCCACTCGCCGCGCGCACCACCGGCGCGAGGACACGTTAGCAAGTCCAGCGAGGGCGCTACCCCGTGCAACGACCGCTCCACACCGTGATCTTCTTGCTCTCGCTGCTCCCGGCGTCCGTGATCTACCTCGCGTTGCTGGGGCTCGGGCTGCACCGCCACGCGCCCGCTGGCGCGGTGTCGGCGGCCGCGACCGGGCTGCTCTTTGGGCCGCCGCTGCTCGCGTCGGTGTGGCGGCGCCAGGCCCGCCTCGCGTTTGGCGGCGCCCTCGCGCTGTGGTCCGCGTTCTTGCTGGTGGTGCTGCCGCTCTACTTCCCCGGCGAGCGCCGCCAAGCCCTCGCCACCGGCCTCGCGCTCCTCGGCGAAGACTGGGACGAAGCGGCGCGCCACGTCGCTGAGCACCTGCCCGACGAGCCCAACCTCGGCCAGCCCGAGCTCCCGCAGGCCGACACCGTCGTCGCGCTCGAGGCTCCGGCGCCGCTGCTGCTCGCCGACCACGAGATCGCGCTGCCATACGAGGGGCGCGGGCGTCGGCTCACGGTGCCGGTCGCGTTCGAGCACGACGGCGAGACCGTCGAGACCTCGATGCTCCTCGACACCGGCGCCACCTACACCACGCTCCCCGCCGACGTGCTCAAGCGCCTCGGCATCACGGTGCCCTCGGACGCGCCGGAGCTGGAGCTGCACACCGCCAACGGCACGCGCAAGGCCAAGGTGGTGCTCCTCGACCGAGTCTGGCTCGGCGATCAGTCGGTCGACGGCGTCGCCATCACCGAGTGCGCGGACTGCGGCGGCGGGGACGCCTCGGGGCTGCTCGGCCTCAACATCACCGGCGGCTTCAACCTGCTCATTGACGCGGATCGACGCGAGGCCGTGTTCTCAGCGCGCACGCAGTACGATCGCTCGCTCGACATCACGCCCTTCGTGGACCTAGATGCTTCATTCACCGGCTACCCGGGAGGGCGGGTCGAGGTCTCCGTCACCTTCCAGAGCACGGCGCCGCGCCCGGTGCAGCGCGTCGACGCGCGCGTCGAGTGCGGGCCCCACCGCTGGCTCATCACCGCGAGCGACCTGCCCCCCGGCGGCCGAACCACCACCACGCGGCGCTTACCCGCGCACACCGCCTGCGAGCCCTACCGCATCGCCATCGACCGCGCCTGGTGGGCGCTGTGAGCGGCTACCAGCCCTCGCTCTTTGACGCCGCCCCGCCGCCGCCTCCAGAGGCCCCGGCCCTCGCGGTCCTGCGCGAGCTGTTCGGTCACGACGGCTTTCGCGCGGGGCAGGCCGAGGCCGTCGCCGCCACGCTCTCCGGGCGCGACGCGGTCGTCGTGCTGCCTACCGGCGGCGGCAAGTCGGTCTGCTACCAGGTGCCCGCCGTGCTGCGGCACCGCGCTGGCAAGGGCCTCACGCTCGTCGTCTCGCCGCTCATCGCGCTCATGGACGACCAGGTCGCCGCGCTGGAGGCCAAGGGCGTGCCCGCGGTGGCGCTGCACTCCTCGGCGAGCGCCGGCGCGCGCAGCAAGGCCGCCGTCTCCGCCCTCGTCTACGCCAGCCCCGAGCGGCTCAAGAGCCCGTCGTTTCGGGCGTGGATGCAGCGGCTGGGCGTCGCCGCCGTCGCCGTGGACGAGGCGCACTGCATCGCCGAGTGGGGCCACGACTTCCGCCCCGACTATCTGGAGCTCGGCTGGGTGAAGCAGCAGCTCGGCGTGCCGGTGCTCGCCCTCACCGCCACGGCGACGCCGCAGGTCATCGACGAGATCGCTGAGCGCCTGCACCTGCAGAAGCCCGCGCGCATCATCGGCGACTTTCGCCGTCCTAACCTTGCGTTCTCTGTCGAGCACATCCAGAGCGACGCCGCCCGCACCGCCCGCGCCATCGAGCTCGTTCGCGAGGTGAAGCAGGGGCGGGTCGTCGTGTACGCCGCCACGCGCAAGCGGGTACAGGCGCTCGATAAGTCCCTTCGCACCGCTGGAATCAAGGTCGGCTACTACCACGCCGGGCGCTCGGACAACGCGCGGCAGAACGCGGTCGAGGCCTTCATGTCCGGCAAGAAGCCGGTCCTCGTCGCCACCACGGCCTTCGGCATGGGCATCGACCAGCCCGACGTGCGCTTGGTGCTGCACGCCAACGCCGCCGGGAACCTCGCGGCCTACGCGCAGCAAGCGGGGCGCGCCGGTCGCGACGGCCAGCCCGCGCGCTGCGTCACGCTCTACTCCAGCGCCGACGCCGTCACCCACGCTCGTCTGCGCGGCAAGAAGCCCCACCCAGCGGCCGAGGCCGGCTGGGAGGCGCTCCAGGCCTACATCTTCTCGGCGGGCTGCCGCCAAGACGCGCTCGTGCGCTACTTCACGGAGGCGCCGTGCCCCCCCTGCGGCTGCTGCGACGCCTGCGCCGATCCAGACACCACCCGCGCGGCCCTGGACGAGGCGCGCGCCGGTCACCGCGAGCGCAAGCAGCGCCGCGAGGCCAAGGCGCAGGTCGACCACAGCGTCACCCTCGATGACACGCAGTCGGAGGTCATCCTCGCCTTTGTGGCCGCGCTGCCCAAGCCCCTCGGCAAGCAGCTCGTCGCCAAGGGCCTGCGCGGCTCTAACGCGGCGGACGCAAAGAAGAAGAAGCTCGCTGACAACCCGCACTTCGGTGCGCTCACAGCGGCGCCGCTGCCAGCGGTGCTCGACGGGATTCAGGCCCTCCTCGACGACGGTCGCTTGGTGCAGAAGGGTAAGAAGTACCCGACCGTCTGGGTGGCGGGCAAAGCGGTGCGCCCCAAGCGCGAGCCCGGCGCGGCGCCGTCTTCTTCGCGTCGGCCTGCGCTCACCGGCCTGGCGGGCGCGCTCAACCGCTACCGCCGCCGCGAGGCGAGCCGCCGCCGCTGGAAGCCCTACCAGGTGTTCGACAACGCGACGCTCGAGCGGATCGTGGAGGCAAAGCCTCGGACGACCGCCGATCTCTACGCGATCCACGGCCTCGGCGACAAGCGCGTGGCGGCCTTTGGCGAGGGGATCCTGACCCTCGTGAAGGAGGACGAACGATGAGCTCCTCAACCCTGCTCCTCGCGCTGTGGATGGCCTGGACACCGGGCGTCGCGCGCGCGCAGGGCCTCGACCTGCAGGGGCCGCTGTTCGCCGCGGGGGATGGCGACCCCCTCGACGCCGCGCGCTCTGTGGTCGCGGGCGAGCTTCGCGCGGGCCGCTACAGCGCCGGCGTCGCGGCGCTGGTCGTCCACAAGCCGCTCACCGATGATTGCCTCTCCGGGGACTGCTCGGCGCTTCAGCTGCCTGAGCTCGCGCTCGCCACGGGGGCGCAGCTCCAAGGGGCGTACGGCGTGAGCCGTCACTTCGGCCTCGTCGCGTCGCTGCCGGTGTGGATGGCGGTGCAGAGCTCGGGTGGGGACGGCGCAGCGCTCGGTGACCTGGCGCTGTGGGCGCCGATCGCCCTCGTCGACGGCGACGGCCTGCGCCTCGGGGTGGTGCCCGCGCTCACGCTGCCCACGGGCGCTGAGCGGCTCCTCCTCGGGGACGACGGCGTCGGCGGCGAGCTGCGCTTGACCGCCGGCCTGCGCCGCGGCGCCCTGGCGGTCTCGGCGACGGCGGGCCTTCGCGCGCGCACCGGCGGCGTCGATCAGACGGCCCCGAGCGGCTTGCGCGGCGCCTCCGGGCCGGTGGCCACCGTGAGCGCGGCGTATGCGGTAGCGCCCTCCCTCGCGGGGCAGCTCTTCTTCGACCTCGGCTCGGGCCTGCGTCGCGTGCGCACGGCGAGCGGCGGGGCGGTCCTGCCCGCGGAGCTCGGCGGCGCGGTGCGCTGGAAGCGCCAAGGCGCGCCGCTTGGGGTCACGGTCACCGCCTCGCGCGGCGTGCTGGCCGATCCGGGCGCGGCGGCGCTGCGGGCGAGCGCGAGCCTCACCTGGTCGCCGCTACCCCACGAGCGCTTGGAGCCCACGCCGCTGGTCGCCGTCGAGGACGCGGTCCCAACCGAGGCGCCAGCTGCAGACGACCCGGCCGCGCAGCGCACCGTCGCGACCATCACCCTCACCGACGAACAAGGGCGCCCGCTCGCTGGTAGCGCGATGATTCGCGAAAACGGAGCCGGACCCTTCGCTGCCGACGAGCAGGGCGTGATTCGCTTGCCGCTCGCGCCGGGTATGTGGACCGCCGTCGTGCAGAGCGCGGGCATGGGCGAGCAGGAGCGCAGCTTTCGCGTGGTGGTCGGCGCCCCCGTCGAGCAGTCCGCGGCGATGACGCTGCTGCCCGCGGTCCAGGGCGAGGGCCAGCGCTTGGAGTTCGACCTGCGCGACGACCAAGGCGAGCCCGTGGCGGGCGCGCGTGTGGTCGTGGACGGCCGCGCCATCGGCAGCTCGTCGAGCGGCGGTCGCGTGGGCCTGAGCGCGCTCGCGCCAGGGGCGCACGTCGTCGAGGTGCGCCACGACCTGTTCCAGAGCGTCGCGCTGCGCGCCGACACCACGGGCGAAGGCGCGCGGGTGCTCGACATGCCGCTGCGGCGCCTGCCCGGCTCGGTGCGGGTGCGCGCGCGCGTCGCGTCGGGCGCGGTGGGCGACGCGAGCGTGCGCTTCCTCGGCGCCTCGCGCTTGCCGGCCGCTGAGCTCGGCGCTAGCGGCGAGCGCGTCTTCGTCGTGCGCCCAGGCCTGTGGGAGGTGCTCGTCACCTCGCCCGAGTACGGACTTCAGGCGCGCCGAATCGTGGTGCCGCCCGATCGCACCGACCTCATGCTCGTGCAGTTCTCGCTCGCGAACGAAGGGGGCGCGGCGGACCTCGAGCTGCGCGTCATCGACCCGGACGGCGCGCCCGTGGACGGCGCTGCGGTGAGCCTCGACGGACAAGCGCTCGGCGCGACGGCGTCGGAGGGCACGCTCGAAGCGCATGAGCTCAACGTCGGCGCGCGCAGCTTGGCCATCAGCGCGGAGCACCACGTTGATCTGCCGGATGTTCCCGTCTTCCTCACCGCGAGCTCGCAGCAGCGCGAGGTGGTGATGGACTGGGAGTCGGGGGCGGTGCGGGTGCGCGCCATGACCCCCGATGGCTTCGTGAGCGACGCCGTCGCGCGCTTCTCGGGGCCGGCCGAGGTCCCGCCGCTGCCCCTCGGCCCCTTTGGCGAGGCCCTCACCCAGCTCGCGCCTGGGCACTGGCGTGTGCTCGTGACCTCGCCCGAGCTCGGGCTTCAGAGCCGACAGCTCACGGTGCGGCCCGACACGGGCCGCCTGGTGCGCCTGGACGTGCCGTTGGCTACGGGCGCGGTCGGCAGCGCGGACCTGCGCTTGGTCGCGCTCGATCCCGAGGGGCGCCCCGCGCAGGGCCTCGCGGTGGCGCTCGGCGAGCGCGAGCTCGGCCGCACCGGCGCCGACGGCGCGCTCAGCGTGGACGACCTGGAGGCCGGCGTGCGCTCCCTGCGCGTCGCCGGAGAGCCCTTCATGCCGCAGGAGCGCGAGCTCACCCTCGGCGAGGGCGAGACCCCGGTGGAGCTGCACCTCGCGTGGGCCCCCGGCGCGGTGAAGGTCATCGCCCGCGACGCCGCCGGGCGCCCCGTCACCGACGCCGTCGTTCGCGTCGCGGGGCCGGTCGACGTGCCCACCGCCCGCGTCGACGCGACGGGTCAGCGCTTAATCCACCTCGAACCCGGACAGTGGGAGATGCTCGTCACCTCGCCCACCTACGGCTTCATCGACCGCCACCTCACCGTCGAGCCCGCGCACGAGGGGCTCGAGGTCGTGGAGTTTGAGCTGATCGAGCCGCCCGCGGACCGCGCCGAGCTGCTGGTGCGGGTCATCGGCCCCGACGCGCGCGGCGTGTCGAACGTGAGCCTCGCCCTCGACGGAGCGCCGCGCGGCACCACGGTCGCGGGCGTGGTGCTCCTCAAGGACCTCGATCCAGGCACGGTCTCGCTCGCCTTCACCGCCGAAGGTTACGCGCCAGCGCGCTTTGACGCGCTCGAGCTCGCGCCGGGGCCTCAAGAGCGGCTCGTTCACCTGGAGTGGGTGCCCGTGCCCGTGCAGGTGTCGGTGGTCGACAGCGCCGGGGAGCCCGTCGAGGCCGAGGTGCGCTTTGATGGCGACTCCGAGGAGCCCGCGCTGCGCACGGCGTCGAACGGCTCGGTGCTCGCGTCGCTGCCTCCGGGCGTCTGGCGCGTGCTCGCGTCGGCCCCCGCGCTCGGCGTGAAGAGCGTCACCGTTGACGTGGAGCCGAGCGCGTCGGTGCGCTCTGTGACGCTGCAGCTCGACAAGGCGCGGGTGACGCTCACCAAGGCCGAGGTGGTCATCGGCGAGAAGATCCCCTTCGATCTAGACCAAGCGACGATTCGCCCGGAGGCACAGCCGCTGCTCGCCGAGCTCGCGAACACGCTCATCGCCAACGCGCGGCTGGTGAAGGTGCAGGTCCAAGGCCACACCGACCCGACCGGCGGCTTGGCCTACAACCTCGACCTCTCGCAGCGCCGCGCCGAGGCCGTTCGCGACGCGCTCGTCGCGCTGGGCGTCCCGCCGGAGCGGCTGCTGGCGGCGGGCTTTGGCGCGGCGCAGCCCATCGCCTCAAACGACGACGAAGCGGGCCGCCAGGCCAACCGGCGCGTGAGCTTCATGGTGCTGGAGCAGGGGCGCGAGGCGCCGTAGACGGCGCTCTCTGAGGCGCGGGAGCGGGCGATTATCGGCGACGGCGGGTACTTCGTGAGGACCGCGCCCTTCGCCCTGTTGGGGCCTGCGCGAACGCGCTATGCATCTCTCCGCAGCGCGCGTCGCCTTCTCGGCGCGCGCTTCGCCTAGGCGGTGCCATCATGAACTTCGACATCAAGATCGATCCCATCACCTGGCAGGAGTACGTCTCCGTCCAGTTCCGCGGCAAGGCGCTCCTGCTCGACCCCTTCCTCAACAAGTCGACCTGCTTCACCGATCGCGAGCGCCGCGAGCTCGCCTTGGAGGGCCTCGTCGCCCCGCACGTCAGCACCATGGAGGAGCAGCTCCACCGCGTGTACTCAGGCTTCAAGCGCCAAGCGTCGGACCTCGACCAGTACATCTTCTTGGCGGACCTCCAGGATCGCAACGAGACGCTCTTCTTCCGGCTGCTCTACGAGCACATCGAGGAGATGATGCCCATCGTCTACACCCCCACGGTGGGCAAGGCCTGTGAGCAGTTCAGCAGCTTGTACCGGCGCGGTCGCGGCCTCTACATCACCTACCACATGCGCGACCGCATCCCCGAGATCCTGCGCAGCTGGGGCTGCCGTCGCCCGAGCATCATCGTCGTCACCGACGGCGAGCGCATCCTCGGCCTCGGCGATCTGGGCGCCGGCGGGATGGGCATCCCGATCGGCAAGCTAAGCCTCTACACGCTCTGCGCTGGCATCTCGCCGTTTAGCGTGCTGCCCATCACCCTGGACGTCGGCACCAACAACGAAGAGCGCCTCGCGGATCCGCTCTACCTCGGCATCCGCCAGCGCCGCGTGCGCGGAGAGGACTACCAGGCCTTCATCGACGCCTTCGTCGAGGCGGTCAAAGAGGTCTTCCCCTCGGTGCTCTTGCAGTGGGAGGACTTCCTCAAGGGCAACGCCATCCACCAGCTCGCGCGCTTCCGCGACGAGCTCTGCACGTTTAACGACGACATTCAGGGGACGGCCTCGGTCGTCGTCGCGGGGCTCTACGGCGCGCTCAAGCTCACCGGCGGCGCCTGGCGCGACCAGCGCGTCGTCTTCGCGGGGGCGGGCGCCTCGGCCCAGGGCATCTCGCACCTCATCGTGGCGGCGCTCATGGAGGACGGCCTCACCGAGGAGCAGGCGGCTCGCTGCATTTGGACGACGGACACGCGCGGCTTGGTGACGCAGGCGCGCACCGGCCTCGAGGACTTCAAGGCCGCCTACGCCCGCCCCGTCGCCGAGGTGGAGCGCTGGGACGTCGCGGATCCCAGCGCGATCACGCTGGACGAGGTCGTCGCGAACGTCGCTCCGACCATCCTCATCGGCAGCTCGGGCACGCCGGGCACCTTCACCGAGTCGGTGGTGCGCGGCATGGCGCGGCAGGTGGCGCGGCCGATCATCTTCCCGCTCTCGAACCCCACCTCGCGCTCCGAGTGCACGCCCGAGCAGGCCATCACCTGGTCCGACGGCACCGCCATCGTCGCCACGGGCAGCCCCTTCGACCCGGTCACCTACAAGGGCAAGACCTACCGCATCGGCCAGAGCAACAACGCGTACATCTTCCCTGGCCTCGGCCTCGGCGTGTGCGTCGGCCGCGCCAAGCGCGTCACCGATGGCATGTTCTTGGACGCCGCCAAGACCCTCGCGGAGATGGTCACCCCCGAGGACTTCGAGGCCACCTCGGTCTTCCCGCCCTTCAGCCGCATTCGCGACATCTCGCACGCCATCGCCTGCGCGGTCATTCGCCGCGGCGTCGCCGAGGGCCACGTCGACCCGGAGAAGCTGCTCAACCTGGAGCAGTCGGTGCGCCGCGCCATGTGGGAGCCCCGCTACCTGCCCTACAAGTACGAGCCGCAGTAGGCGGCCCCTCGCCGCTCGGTCGTGGTCTGTTCCACGTGGCACGGCGCTTTGGGCGTCGACTCGCTTTGACCGTAGATTCCTGGTAAAACCGCGGCGCACTCCCCCCCGAGGTACGCCGATGTCCGAGTTCTTCTACAAGGTCGAGCACCCCGACCCGAGCCTCATCAACGAGGACATCAAGCCAGCGACGCCCGAAGAGCGGCACTGGTCCGTCCTCAACATGGCGAGCTTGTGGATCGGCATGGTCGTGTGCGTGCCGACGTACACGCTCGCGGGCGGCCTGATCAATGAGGGCATGAACTGGTGGCAGGCGGTGCTCACCATCCTGCTCGGCAACGTCATCGTCTTGGTGCCGATGGTGCTCAACGGCCACGCGGGCACCAAGTACGGCGTGCCCTTCCCGGTCCTCGCCCGCGCGAGCTTCGGTATTCGCGGCGCCCACATCCCCTCGCTGCTGCGCGCCCTCGTCGCCTGCGGCTGGTTCGGCATTCAGACGTGGTTTGGCGGCTTCGCGATCTACCAGCTCGTGAACGCGCTCCTCGCCAAGGCCTCCCACATGCTCACCGGCCCCGAGCTGCTCGCGTGGGGCCACCCGGAGCTGCTGCGCGACCTCTACGCCAAGGTGCCGGGCGCCGCCGAGCTGCTCGCCGCCGAGCGCTGGAGCGCCGTCGCCGCCCTCGCGCCGCAGCTGAGCGGCAGCTTCGCGCTGGGCGCGCTCGAGGGGCCGCAGCTGACCTTCTTCGGCATCAACGGCGCCGAGATGTGCTGCTTCTTGCTGTTCTGGGCGCTTCAGATCGGCATCATCTACAAGGGCGTTGGCTCCATCCGCGTGCTGGAGACCCTGGCGGCGCCTTTCCTCATCGGCATCGGGCTGGTGCTGCTCGGCTGGGCCTACGTCGCCGCGGGCAGCTTCGACGCCATGCTCGCGATGCCGAGCGCCTTTGACGTCGGCGGCCCCAAGGAGGGCCAGTTCTTCTCGGTCTTCGTGCCCTCGCTCACGGCGATGGTCGGCTTCTGGGCGACGCTCTCGCTCAACATCCCCGACTTCACGCGCTACGCCAGGTCCCAGCGCGACCAGATGCTCGGCCAGGCCATCGGCTTGCCCACCACCATGACGCTCTTCGCCTTCATCAGCGTGGCGGTCACCACCTCCACCACGGTCATCTTCGCGGACCCGGTCACCGGCGCGCTGCACGACCCGGTGTGGGATCCCACCGTGCTCGCCGGCATGATCGGCGGCGGCGGCACCGTCATCGTCTCGCTCCTCGCCCTCGCGGTCGCGACGCTCTCCACCAACATCGCCGCGAACGTCGTCTCCCCCGCGAACGCGCTCATCAACCTCGCGCCGCAGCGCTTCACCTTTCAGCTCGGCGGCTACATCACCGCGGGCGTCGGCCTCGCCATCCTGCCTTGGAAGCTCATCGCCAGCACCGGCGGCTACATCTTCACCTGGCTGGTGGGCTACTCGGCGCTGCTCGGCCCCATCGTCGGCATCCTGCTCGCGGACTACTTCGTGCTGCGCAAGACGGAGCTCGACCTCGAGGGCTTGTACCGGGTCAACGGGCCTTATACGTACAAGAACGGCTACAACCCCGCCGCGCTCCTCGCCTTTGCGATCGCGGTGCTGCCGAACGTGCCCGGCTTCTTGCACCAAGCGGGCGCCTTTGGCGACGGTGTCGTGCCCGTGGCCTTCGACACCGTCTACACCTACGCGTGGTTCGTCGGCGTGGCCCTGGCTGCGGCGAGCTACCTGGCGCTCATGCAGGTGATGCCGCACCGATCGCTGGAGGGGTAGGCGCTGGTGGCGCGAGGTGATCCAGAGCGCCGTGAGCGCCGGGTTCGCGTGCCGCTCCGCCAAGCTTCTTCGGCCTCGAGCTCCGCTCGCAGAGCGTGTTGAAGAGCGTGTCGTGAGTCGCTGCCGTTGCTGCCGTTGCTGCCGTCGGTGTTGTCCTCGCTGGCGGGGCCGCCGCTCACCTCTTCGGCGTCCATCGCGGAGCCGCGCGGCTACAAGGTCGCGTTGGCACGAGACCTGCAAACTCGTTCGGCGTTCGACGGCGCTCGTGTGACGCGAACCCGTCCAGCGCCACGTCCTCGAAGAGGGAGCCTCATGATCCGCATCAGCCTGTTCTTTCCCCTGTTCCTGATCGACGCACCACGAGGTGACGTCGCACGAGCCTGGAAGCTGCTCCAAGTGCGGACAGGACCTGGTGAAGCGTGAAGACGCCGGGAGCGACATGGCGCCAAGGTGACCACGCTGAGTGATGCGCAGGCAGCCCGTCGCGCTCCGGTGGGGCTCCGCCAACATGAAGCACCGGCAGTTCATTCTGATGGACGCGGCACCATCGCCGCGTCTGCTGGCGGCGTTCCAACCGGAACGAGCCAAAGAGGAGAGTCGTGATGACCAGTGGATACGCCGAAGAAGATCTCTCAGCCGTCGCCCGGCATGTACATCGCGCGTTGGTCAGCCTGCAGGAGGAGCTGGAGGCGATTGACTACTACAACCAACGAGCCGATCGTTCGGACGAGGGGGAGCTGAAGACAATCCTGATCCACAACCGCGACGAGGAGATCGAACACGCCAGCATGCTGTTCGAACACCTACGCCGCACCTTGTCGCCGTTCGACTTGATGATGAAACGGTACCTGTTCACCGAGAGACCCCTGACGGAGATCGAGGCCGGTGGTGCAGCCCCCGTTCGCGACGTCGGAATCGCCCAGGCGAGGAGCCCGTTCATGACAAATATCCTGAGGCGTTCGTCAGCCCCCATCACGGAGGCGGCATGGAAGGTGATCGACCTTCAGGCCTCTCGAACGCTTGGCGGCAACCTGTCGAGCCGTAGGTTGGTCGACTTGAGCGGGCCCCACGGCTGGACAATAGCCGCCGTGAACCTCGGCTCTGTCGGAACCGGCAAGCCAGTGAACGGCGTCAGCTGGGGACGCCGCGACGCGCTAAACCTGATCGAGATCCGGGCACCGTTCTCGCTGAGCTTGCCGGACCTGGACAACCTCGCCCGTGGGGGGAGAGCGCCGGACCTGAAGACGCTCATCGCCGCCGCCAGCAACGTGGCGCTGCTTGAGGAAGGCGCGGTCTACAACGGTTTTGGCGAGGCCGGTATTCGAGGCATGGCCGAGGCGAGCACCCACGCGCCGGTCCTGCTCGAACTCGACGTGCAAGGCGCGTTCACGGAGGCCGTCGAAGTGGGCGTGCTCGCTCTTCAGAAGTCTGGGATCGAAGGTCCGTATGCCCTTGTGCTAGGCACGACGCCCTACGCCGCGCTCCGGGTGGGCGATCCCACGGCCTTCCCGCTACGCGAGCGCATCGAGCGGATCGCGACCGGCGGCGTGTTTTGGAGTCCAGCGCTGCAAGGAGGGATGATCCTCAGTCGCCGCGGCGGAGACTTCGAGATGACCGTCGGGCAGGACCTGTCGATCGGCTATCTGTCGCACAGCGAGGAGTCGGTCGACCTCTACCTGACCGAGTCGTTCACCTTCCGCGTCCTCGAGCCCGCCGCCGCCGTGGAGCTGAAGCTCAAAGCGTAGTTATCGCTCTCGCGGGGACACCTCAGCGCCGACCCGCTCTCGCGGGTCGGCTCCTATGCCGTACAGGCCCCCGCCAGCCGATCAGCCGAGCTCGGAGCGGCGGGTGATGACGCGGGAGAGCAGGCCGTACTCCACGGCCTCGGCGGCGGTCATCCAGTAGTCGCGGTTGGTGTCCGTCTCGATGCGCTCGATGGGCTGCCCGGTCTCGGCGGCGAGGAGATCGTTGATCTGCTTGCGCGTCTGGAGCAGCTCGTGGGCGGTGATCTCGAGGTCGGAGGCCTGACCGCGCACGACGCCCGCCAGGTAGACCTGGTGGATGAGGAGCTTGGTGTTGGGCAGGGCCACGCGGTGGGCTTTGGGGGCGCCGAGGAGGATGACGGTGGCGATGGACGCGGCGAGGCCGGTGCACACGACGCGGACCTCGGGCTGGACGAAGCGCATGGTGTCGTAGATCGCGAAGCCGTCGCTCACCGAGCCGCCGGGGCTGTTGAGGATCATCGTGATGGGGGCCTCGGGGTCCGCCTGCTCCAGGGCGAGGAGCTGGGCGCTGATCTTGAAGGCCATCTCGGCGTCGATGGCGCCGTAGACCGCGATCTGGCGGCTGTCGAAGAGCCGCTGCGCGACGCCCGTGAACGGCTTGTTCTCGGGCTTGTCTTCGGCCTTGTCGCCCTTGTCGCCTTCTTCGGCTCGATGGATGCTCATCACGTCAACACCTCCTGATCTTGTGCATCCGCACTAACGCGCTTTGGGGAGCCGGCGCCCGCGCGCGTTCAGTGGCGTCCCGGCGCTAGGCGCATCGTGACACAGATTGCGGCGAGATTGGCGCACGCGCTGACACTGAAGCACGATGATGCGCGGTGCTTTACATCACTTCGACCTTGATCTGTGTCACCGTTTGACAGCCAGCGGCGGGTGAATCCGGTGGCGATGTCGTCTGATGTGCAAGATTGTTCAGGAATATCCAAGCCATATCAGGGCGGCGTGGCGAGCGATGGCCTGCGCGCTCCGATCGCCGGCCCCGATCGACGAGGCGCTGATCCTCACCGCGTCGACGTCGTAGTTATTTTTGCGGGGTGAGACCCGTCGACTTCTTAAACACTGCCTCCTCTGTGTCGACGGGTGCGTTGTTGTTTTCCAACCGCACGGAGTCGTCCATGACTAGTCGTCCCAAGTCGCTGTGTTCTAGCGTAGCGCTCCGCTACCTCCCCTCCATCACCCTGGCGCTCGCCCTCATGGGCTGCAACCAGCCTCCCGGTGAGGCCACCGTCGCGCTTGGGCCGATCGACGCCCGAACTACGGACGACATCGTCGTTCAGATCACCGCCGATGCCCTCGATCCGAACCGCCGCGACAGCGTGCGCTACGCCTTCCGCTGGACCCAGGACGGCCTCCTGCGCGCCGACCTGACCGGTGACACCGTGCGCGCCGCGGAGACGGCGAAGGGCCAGGTCTGGCGGGTCGAGGTCGTCGCCAGCGATGGCCGCCATGACGGCGCCGCGGCCTCCGCCGAGGTCACCATCGCCAACACGCCGCCGGTCGTTGAGGTCGGCCTGAGCGCTACGGATCCCGTAGCCTCCGATGACGTCGAGGTCCTCGCGACGGCCTTCGACGCGGACGGCGACGAGGTGAGCCTCAGCTACGCGTGGACCCTCAACGGCGAGCCGACCGACCTCACCGACGCGGTCCTCCCCGCAGCGCGCACCGAGCGCGGGCAGATCTGGGAGGTCACGGTCACGCCGGACGACGGCGAGGCGCAGGGCGCGCCGATCAGCGCCTCCGTGAGCATCGAAAACCTTGTTCCTACCATCACGATCGTGGAGCTGCTGCCCGCCGACCCGAACGAGACCACGGTGCTTGAGGCGCGGGTCGAGGCCAGCGACATCGACGGCGACCCGCTCACCGTCAACTACCAGTGGAAGGTCAACGGCGCTGTGGTCCAAGAGGGCAGTGACGCCACCCTCTCCGGCGCGTTCTTTGACAAGCACGACGAGGTGCAGGTCGTCGTCACCGCCCACGACGGCTTCGTCCACAGTCCAGCGCAGTCCTCCGAGGTCGTCACGGTGCGGAACTCGGCGCCCGAGGCGACCAGCGCCGCGGTCCAGCCGGCGAGGGCGCTTGAGGACACCCTGCTGAGCTGCGACGCCGGCGGCTTCACCGACGTCGACGGCGACGCCGTGACCCACCAGAGCGCGTGGTTCGTCAACAGCGTCTTGGTCTCCCACGCGCCGCAGCTCGACGGCGCATCGTTCAACAAGCACGACGCGATCGTCTGCGTGGCCACCCCCGACGACGGTGAAGTCCTCGGCGCCCCGGTCACGAGCGAGGCCATCGAGGTCATCAACAGCCTGCCGTCGATCGACGTGGTCCGCCTGATGAACCCGACCCCCCACGAGGGAGACGTGCTCATCGCCGAGGTCGGCGGCCAGCGCGACATCGACGGCGACAGCGTCCAGCTGATCTGGGAGTGGTTCGTCAACGGCCAGGTCGTCTCCACCGAGACCTCGCTCTCCTCAGACCAGTTCTCCGCGGGCGATGACGTCTGGGTGCGCGTCACCCCCGGCGACGGCGAAGCGTTTGGCTCGTCGATGCAGAGCGCCCACGTCACCATCGCGGACACCGCCCCGGTGATTCGGGGCATCGCGCTGCAGCCCTCAGAGCTGCGCACCGGGGACGACCTCATCGCTACGGTCGACACCTTCGACGTGGACGCCGACACGGTCGCGCTCACCTACCTCTGGTACGTCGAGCAGGTGCTGGCGCACACCAGCACCGAGCCGGTGCTGCCCTCCTCCTTCTTCCAGAAGGGTCAGCTCGTTTACGTCGAGGTCGTCGCGGACGACGGCACGATGCAGACCCTGCCGACGCGGTCCGAGGTCAAGATGGTGCTCAACACAGCGCCGAGCCTCGCCGAGGCGCGGATGGACGCGACCGAGCTGCGCAAGGACAGCGTCGTCAGCTGTGAAGCGCTCGGGGCCGAGGACGCCGACGGCGACGCCGTGGACTTCAGCTACCGCTGGGTGGTCGACGGCGTGGAGGTCGGCCAACAGCAGCACCTCGACGGCGCCCTGTTCGCCAAGGGCAGCGAGGTGTTCTGTAGCGTCACCCCGAGCGACGGTGAGGACAGCGGCGTGTCGCGCTCCTCGGAGCCGCTCATCATCCTCAACTCGGCCCCGTCGCTCGGCGGCGTCGGTTTCTCCAACAGCGCGCCGCGCGAGGGCGATCAGGTCGTCGCGTCGACCTCCGACGTCGTGGACATCGACGGCGACGCCGTCTCGATGACCTACAGCTGGTTCGTGAACGGCGATCCTGTCAGCACCGATTCCTTCCTGGACAGCTCGCTCTTCGACAAGGGCGACGAGATCTGGGTCGTCATCACGCCCAACGACGGAGAGAGCGCGGGGATGCCCACCCCGAGCGCGCACATCTTCGCCGTCAACAGCGTGCCGCTGCTCGCAGCGGTGTCGCTCGCGCCCGCGGCCGCCAACACGGACAGCACCCTGGTCGCGTCGATGGACGCGAGCGACGCCGACGGCGACGCGATCTCCTACAACCTCGCATGGTACGTCGACGCCGTGCTCGTAGCGAACGGCGACGTCAGCGAGCTCGATGGCACCTTCTTCTCCAAGGGCCAGACCATCAGCGTCGTCGCCACGCCCACCGACGGCGAGGGCGCTGGCGTCGCCATGCGGTCCATGGGCGTGCTCATCGGCAACACAGCACCGTCGATCAGCGGCGTGAGCATCGCGCCCTCGGCGGCCTTCGAGGCCACCGTGCTGACCTGCGCGCCCGACGGCTGGGCCGACGCGGACCAGGACCCTGAGGGGTACCGCTACGCTTGGACGCGCGACGGCGTGCAGATCGCCGACACCCAGACCCTCTCGGGCGACGCCTTCGACAAGGGCGACGCTCTGGCCTGCACGGTCACGCCCTACGATGATGAAGACGCGGGCGAGCCGCTGACCAGCGCCCCGATCGCGATTCAGAACACGCTGCCAGTGCTCGCCTCCGCGCTCCTGTCGAGCAACGGGCCCGCGGCGGGCGAGACGGTCACCGCCATCGCGGGCGCCGCCGCGGACGCCGACGGTGACGTCGTCACCCTCGACTACGTCTGGTTCGTGAACGGCGCGCAGGTCGCCACCGGCTCCTCGCTCGCGAGCGACCTGTTCCACAAGGGCGATGAGATCTGGGTCGTCATCACCCCCTCCGACGACGTCGGCGCCGGTGCGCCGATCGAGAGCGCCCACGCCACGGCGATCAACACGGTGCCGGTCATCGACCTCTTGTCGCTGACCCCCACCACGCCGCGCACCGACGACACCCTGGTCGCCAGCGCTGACGTGAGCGACGCCGACGGGGACGACCTCACCTACACCTACGACCTGCTCGTCAACGGCGCCCCCGTCGACAGCAACAGCAGCGGCAGCTTCGCGCCGAGCTGGTTCCACAAGGGTGACACGGTGCAGGTGCGCTTGACCGTCAACGACGGAGAGAGCGACAGCTTGTCCGCCCTGTCGAGCTCGCCGATCATCGCCAACTCCGCGCCGTCCATCAGCGCCGTCGCGATCGCACCGTCCGACGTCTTCGAGGCCACCGAGCTGGCCTGCACACCCGACGGCTGGGTCGACGCCGACGGGGACAGCGCGGACTACCGGTTCACCTGGGAGATCGGCGGCGAGACCGTCGGCACGAGCGCCTCGCTCACCGGCGGCGCCTTCGCCAAGGGCGACGTGATCACCTGCACGGCCACCCCATACGACGGCGAGGACGCCGGCGCGCCGGTCGCCAGCGCGTCGATCGCGGTCCAGAACACCCTGCCTGTGCTGGCCTCGGCGGCGCTCTCCTCCAGCGGCCCTGCCGTGAGCGACACCCTGACCGCCCTCCCGGGCGGCACCAGCGACGACGACGGCGACACGGTCACCTTGGCCTATGCTTGGTTTGTCAACGGGGACCCGGCGGGCACCGGCTCCTCGCTCGCGAGCGACGCCTTCCGCAAGGGCGATGAGATCTGGGTCGTCATCACGCCGTCGGACGACGTCGGCGCTGGCGCCGCCATCGAGAGCGCCCACGCCATCGCGGTCAACAGCGCGCCGGTCATCGACACGCTGGCGCTGACCCCGGAGGCGCCGCTCACCACGGACACCCTGGTCGCCAGCGCTGGCGCGACCGACGGCGACGGCGACGCGCTGACCTACAGCTACGAGCTGCTCGTCAACGGCGTCGCGGTCGACAGCAACAGCAGCGGCACCTTCGCCGCGAGCTGGTTCGCGAAGGACGACACCGTGCAGGTTCGCCTGACCGTCAACGACGGCGACGAGGACAGCCTGCCCGCCCTGTCGCTCGAGCTGCTCGTCGGCAACAGCGCCCCGAGCGCCCCGACGGTGGCGCTGTCCAGCCTCTCCCCGGTCGAGCAGGCGGAGGACCTCATCTGCCTGATCGACGCGGCGTCGGTGGACGCCGACGGCGACGCGCTGACCTACGAGTTCACCTGGCTGCTGGACGGCGTGCCCTTCGGGGGCGCGACCACGACCACCGAGGTGGGCGACACCGTCCCGTCGTCCGAGACCTGGCTCGACCAGGTGTGGACCTGCCAGGTCACCGTGTCGGACGGCACGGCGGTCACGGACATGGTGACCGCCGAGGCGACCGTCATCGACTGGACGGGCCAGCGCGAGTTCACGCCCTGCGGCGCGGTCGGGCGCGTCGGCCCGACCGGGGCGGCCTGCACCACCGCCTACAGCGGCACCCTGCTCGCGGGCGAGGTCGTGGTCAGCGGCGGCATTCAGCGCTGGACCGTGCCAGCGGACGGCACCTACGTGCTGGAGGCCTACGGCGCCCGCGGCGGCTCCATCGGCGTCGCGCGGGGCGGCTCGGGCGCCTACGTCTCGGGTGAGTTCGCGCTGGTCAAGGGTGACGTGCTCGACATCCTCGTGGGTCAGCAGGGCTACCAGAACGTGCGCACCGAGGCGGGCGGCGGCGGCGGCAGCTACATCGTGCTCGACGGCGTACCGCTGCTGGTCGCGGGCGGCGGCGGCTCCCAGGGTGGCTGTAGCGACAACACCGGCACCTACGCGCTCGGACGCCCCGGCGTCGTGACTGAGTCCGGCACAGCAGGCTACGGCCGTAACCTCCCGACCGGCGGCGGCGCCGCGGGCACCGGCGGCAACGGCGGCGGCGCTGTCACCAACAACTACCCCGGCGGCGCCGGCGGCGGCTTCTTGACCGGCGGAGCCTACGGTCACCGCTACTCCTCGGGCTGCTCCACAGGCGCCGCGGGCTTCACCGGCGACGATGGCAACGCGACGCTGACGGCCGGCGGACAGGGCTACCTGGCGGGCGCCCTCGGCGGACGCGGCTGCTACGTGGTCACGGGCGTCGGCGGCTTCGGTGGCGGCGGCGGCGCGGGTGGCTGCGGCGGCGCCGGCGGCGGCGGCTACTCGGGCGGTGGCGGTGGTGGCGACGACGTCGCCGGCGGCGGCGGCGGCGGCTCGTACAACGCGGGCGCGAACGCCATCAACACCGAGGGCTTCAACGCCGCGGACGGCATCGTGACCATCGACAAGCTGTAGGTTCGGAAGCGCAGCGAGCGCCTCGTGACCGACCGGGTCGCGGGGCGCTTTTGCGTGGTGACGGCTCGCTCGATATCTTCGGCGGGTAGGGAAGGTTTTACCGGCTACGCGATACAGAGACCTTATGAAACGCGCCCTCCTCTTGTCCGTGTTCGTCGCCACCTTCACCGGCTGCGCCCCTGGCGTGTTGGACTACCCCGGCGTCGACACGGGTACCGCCGTCTCGGACGCACCGTGGGCGGACGACAGCTTCACGCTTCAAGAGAACCCGATGGTCGCCACCTGGGTGCTCAGCGAGTGGGGCGGTGCTTACGTCGGTGCTTATTTGCAGGGCCGCACGCTGTGGATTGGGCTCGAAGGAGGCCTCATCCGCTTTGACGTCTCCGACCCGCGCCACCCAACGTTCCTCTCCTCCTTCGCCCTCCCCGGCGGCATCGTGCCAAGACACATCGAAGGGGATCTGCTCTACGGGTCGGCCTCGAACGGGACGCTGGTCATCGCCGACATCTCGGATCCAGCCTCACCCACCATCGTCGGGCGCTACCTTCGTCTCCCCACCACGTCGGGCCCTGGCTACGACAACTTCGCGCTCTTCGAGGGCAAGGCCTACTTTAGCAGCGAGAACGGCGTCCACGTCCTCGACGTGTCCGACCCTACCGCGCCCACGTTCGTCACCGAGTTCGGCCCGAGTTACGCCTACTTACTCCGCGTCGACGACATCCTGTGGGTCGGCTCTCCGGGCTCCCAGCTCGAGGCGTACCGGCTCACGTCGGGCACCCCAACGCTCCTCGCCGAGTGGCCCACGTGGTGCGGCGCCACTAGCTTGTCCTCAAGCGGCGACGCGCTGGTCTGGCAGGACTGCAGCGGCGTTCACAGGATGGCCGGCATCCAGGACCCCGCGACCGCCACCGACGCAGTGATTCTGCCCGACGCCATGGGGCCTCGCCTCGAAGGCACCACGCTCTGGTACTACTCCGCGATTGGCGCCTCCGAGCTCCGCCTCCGCGCCGCGGACCTCGCCACCCCCACGACGCTGCTCGTGGACGTCCACGTTCCGATCGCCGCTGGCGCCGACGTGCTGGTCGATGACGTCTGGCTCGGGACAGTGCTAGTCGCCGTACAGCCCGAATCGGGTGCCTTCGGCGTAGGCGTCGGCGCGATCGACACGCGGGTTCCGCCGCGAGAGGCGCTCACGGTCGACGTCACCACCGTCGGGGAGGCGATCGAGCTCGACCAGCTCACCGTCGTAGACGCGATGGCGTACGTGGCTGGCGTCGCCACCCCCAGGTTCGGCGTGGTCGACCTGTCCAGCGGTCAGGTGCTCCGGCGCGACACAAAGCCCGTCGCGTCCATCGGGTGGAACGGCGCCGACGGGCTGGTGTTGGCGAAGGGGCCCGACGGCTTCGAGCTTCAGGACATCTCGGCGCCAGGGGCGCCCCAGCTGTTGGGCCGACAGGACCCCGGCTCGGTCGACGACGCCGTGTGGGTCGGCTCGGCGGTGCTGTTCGCGGGCGAGGCGTCGGGCACCACCGGCCTGCACGCGTTGGACGTCAGCGACCCCGCTAACCCGGTCGCTGCCGCGAGTCTTGAGGAGATAGGACCCGTTTCCAAGCTCGCGGTCAGCAGCGAGACGCTCTACGCTGTGACCGGGTACGGGGACTTCCTCACCTTCGACATCGCCGATCCCTTGGCGCCGAGCCCCCTCGGGAGCGTCTCCTTGCTCAGCTACACGTCGTTCGGCCTACACGACGTGGCCAGCGACGGCACCGTCGCCGTGGTCTGCGACGCTACGGGGGTCTCGATCCTCGACGTGCGCGACCCGGCGAGCCCGAGCCGAGCGGGCACCTTCGCAGCTCACAGCCAAGTCGGACGGTACGACGATCCGATGCTGGTGATCAGCACCTCTGGCGGGTGTGCCCTCGACGGCACCGTCACGTGGGTGGGCGATCGCGGCGTCGGTCTCACCGCCATCGACCACGGCGACCTCAACCACCTCGACGTCATCGGGCGCTGGGAGTTCGCCGACGGCGCTAGCGACGTACACCCTCGGGGATCGGACGTGCTGTTCACGTCCTACGACGGGCGGATCGGCAGCTTTCCCAAGCACGGTTTCCCGCGCCTGACGGGCGCGCCGAGCGCCGCGGCTCCCGGAGACACGCTCGAGTGGACGTTCACGTGGACCGACCGCACCACCGCCGACCCCGACGTGCGCTGCGTCGTCCTGCACGGAGCGTGCGCCGTGTCCAACGTCGACTACGCGTCCAACACCGCCACCATCACCTACACGCTGCCGATGCTCCGAGGCGAGCACCACCTCGCGGTCGCGGTCGGCGAGGCGTACTGGTACGAAGCGGCCCACGCCTACGTGCAAGCGGGGATGTGAGGGCGCAGGCGTCGCGCTCGTGCTCTTGTTCTTCGCGTGGCCACCGGCGCGCGACCGGCTCCGCCCCTTCTGCGTAAGCGTCGGGCTGAGCGCCGTGCTCGTGCTCGGCGTCCGCGCCCTGCTCCGCCGCTGGCCCCTCGCCCCGCTCTGGGTCGCCTTCGGCCTGTGCAGCGCCCTCTCGCGCCTCTACCTCGGCATGCACTACCCGAGCGACGTGCTCGCGGGGCTGGCGGTCGGGGCGGGTGTGGTGGGGGTCGTGGAGTGGGGGGGCGGAGGTGGGAGGCGGGTGTGCGCGCGTCCGCCGAGGCGTAGAGAGGCTGATCGCGACCGCTGCGTTGGGGAGCTTTGATCGGATGAGCTCGATCAAGCCCAACTTCCTCTGGATGATGTACCGTTGTGGGTGGGCCACAAAGCCGGGACAGGAGCGAGTGCTTGCCCTTGTCCCATTGCGGACGGGACTATTCTCCTTAACGGCTCCAGACGGAGTCCGAAAAAGACCGTGTGGCCGTTGTCCCTATCTCCGCCAAGGAGGTGCACGACGGCGATGTCCGCGCGAAGCAGCTCGACCGAGGCTCAGCAGGTGATCGAGGCGATCGACGCCACCTGCAGCTTGACCGTCGCCGCGGCCCACGGCTGGGTACCGACTGATGGCTACTTATCGACGAAGAAACGCCAATCTACAAGCTCGGTGTCGTTGCCAAGCACGATCCCTACGTGGTCCCGTTGCCGCGCGACTACGGCGGCGACGTCGCCAGCCAGTACCCGGGACGCCGACTCGCGTGTGCGACGGCGAGGACGTAGCACCTCGTGTCCTGAACGACGTAGAAGATCAGGTACGGAAAGCCACGAACAACAAGCTTTCTTACGGGTTCATGGGTCTCGTGCTCGTCCCATACGGGCGCCACTTCCGGGGTCTCTCCGATCCGTTGGCGCGCGTCGAAGAGCGCGCGCCGGTACTGCGTAGCCACCGCTGGGTCGCGCAGTCGGTACCACGCGTTCGCCTCGCGCACCTCGAGAGCTGCTGCCGGCGAGAGCTCAACTGGCCTGGCGGTCACCCTCGCTCTCCAACTCGGCGAGCAGCGCGTCCATCGAGACGCCCTGCTCTCCCGCCTGCATCCGCTGAATTCGGTGATTCAACTCCGAGCCCCACGCGGACCGCCAATCATCGGGAGAGAGCTGCTCGTCGTCGAGGCTCTTCATCACCTCGCGCACGACGACCAAGCGTTCGCCAATCGGCAAAGCAAGCAGTGCGTCTAGCAGTTCGTTGCGGCTCATGCGCCAATCATACCCTGTTTTCGTTTGGTCGGAGAAACTACGCGAAAACCAAGGTCCGTCGTGTGGGACCCGAACCGCCCCCACCTGTACGCGCTCACCCCCAACGCGGCGGTCTCAATCACGCCCTCTGCGGCGCAACCCCTCGCGCCGCCACCCGCTCCCCTCCGCCGCCTTGTACCGCCTCTTCGACGCTCGCTGGACGCGGATCGCCTCCGCCGTCCTCTTCGGCTCCGTGCTGCTGAACCTCGGGTTGGAGCTCACCTTCGGCACGCCGGCCGATGATCTTCGGCTTGGCGCCGAGCGCCTGGGGGCTGCGGCGGGCGGTCGGCGATGGCGGACGAGCCTTGCTCGCTAGGGCGCAGGCTTGAAGACCAAGGGGTAGACGACCCGGCCTTCAAGCTCTTCGGCGACCGTCCACGCTGCGATCTTCGCGCTGAGGCACTCGCCAAGCACGTCGTCGCCGGTGTCGTTGCTCAGAATGCTGGCGCTGGTGACGCTGCCCGCCGCGACTTGCCATTCGGTCTCGATCCGGCCGCCCACCTCAGGGTCGCGACCGAGGGCCTCCTCGTAGCATGCGGTCAGCTCCTTGAAGTTGGCCTGAACCACACGCTTCACGGCCTCGGTGTTGTCGGCTGCCGCGCCGAGGTCCTGGACAGCGGGAAGCGGCTCCACGGCCTCGGGAGGGGCGGCCTCGTGTGTGGCGTCACCGCCGTAGCTGGCGCGGTGTGCGTGCACGCGAGGAGGCGTAGCAGAAAGGAGGTCATGAGCCCGCCGTGCGTTGGAGGTTTTCGGGCGCTGTCTATCTCCCGGCGGGAACGCGACGCCACGTTGCGGTGGTGGTGAGGCCGCAGCTGACCACGAGCGGACCTTGCGTGCCCAACCCGTGCTAGCCTCGCCCCCGTGAACACCCTCTCCGCCGCCTTGTACCGCTTCTTCGACGCTCGCCGGACGCGGATCGCCTCCGCCGTCTTCTTCGGCTTCGTGCTGCTGAACCTCGCGGCGGAGCTCGCCTTCGGCGCGCTGAGCGGCGACCCGAACCCCGTGCCGGACCTGTCGCTCGGCTACTCGGCGGCGACGCTGTACGCGATGATCGAGGGCTTTGGCGAGGCCGGGCGCGCGCACTTTCTGCGGGTGCACCTCGGCGTGGACATGGTGTTTCCGATGATCTTCGGCTCGGCGCTTAGCGCCTGGGGGGGCTGGGGGCTGCGGCGGGTGACGGCGGCGGGGTCGCGCTGGCGCCTGCTCAACGTCGCGGGCGCGGTGGCCGCGGGCTTCGATGTGTCGGAGAACCTGACGCTCTCGGTCCTCGTCCTGAGCTGGCCTGCGCAGCTGCCGTGGCTGGTGCCGGTGGCGTCGCTGTTCACGGTGCTCAAGTGGACGGCGGTGGCCGTGGCCTCGCTGGTGATCGTCGTCGCGCAGGCGCGCTTGCTCTCGCTGACGCGCGTGGTCAAACCCCCGCCGCGTTAGGCTGCGCGCGCCAGGAGGTCGTCGATGGGTTGGTACGCGAACAAGAAGGTCTTTGTCGTCGGTGGTTCCAAGGGGATCGGCCGCGAGGTCGCGGTCCAGCTCGCGGCGCAGGGCGCCAACGTGGTGGTCGCCGCGCGCGGTCAGGCCGAGCTCGACGAGGCCGTCGCCGCCATGAAGGCCGTCGGCGGCGCGGACCAGGTCTTCGGCTCGGTCGCCTTCGACGTGCGCGACGCCGCGGCGGTGAAGCAGCAGGCCGACAAGGTGCTGGAGCTGCTCGGCGGCCTGGACGTGCTGCTCTGCAACTCGGGCTACGCGCAGCCGGGCTACGCGCACGAGGTCAGCGCGGACACCTACCGCAACATGATCGAGGTGAACTACCTCGGCCACGTGCACGCGGTGCAGGCTTTTTTGCCGCACTTCCGCGCGCAGCAGCACGGCAACATCTGCCTCGTCTCGTCGATGATGGGCTTCTTGCCGCTCTACGGCTACACCGCCTACTCGGGCAGCAAGTTCGCCATCGTCGGCTTCGCCGAGGCGCTGCGCCAAGAGCTCGCGCCTGTCGGGGTCCACGTGAGCGTCTACTACCCGCCCACCACCGACACCCCCGGCCTCGCCGAGGAGAACAAGACCAAGCCCGAGGACGTGTGGATGCTCGAGTCGGAGAGCGCCTTCTCAGCCACCTTCTCGGCGAAGGACGTCGCCAAGCACCTCATCGGCCACGTCGAGAGCCAGCGCTTCGACGGCCTGCCCGGCGCGCTCAACGCCCTCATCTACTTCATCGCCCGCCACCTCCCCGGCCTCACCCGCTGGATGAGCGACGGCGAGGTCAAGACCGCCCGCCGCAAGGTCGCCGAGAAGCACGCCGCCGCGGGGACGGCGAGCGCGTAGGCGCGGGGCGTCGCGCGAGGGATCGCCGCTCGGCTTGCTGTCTCAGTTGGGCATGCCGTACGCTGCGCAGCCGCTCGGCGCTTGCGAGAGCGTCGCCCAGTCGCAGAAGCCGAGCAGGGTGGACCAGGACGTGTTGCCGCACCACGTGTACGCGCCGCCGCCGTAGCTCCATCCGATGCCGATTCCGCGCTCAAGCGCGGTCCCCGTGGCGGTGGACGACCAGTAGAGGAAGTTCCAGTCGGTCGTGTTCCCGGGCGAGCCGATCATCTGGACACCTAGCTTATCGGCGCACAGCACGTCGGAGCCGGTGTCACCGTGCAGCGTGCCCAGCACCGTGCCGCGCGCGATGAGCGTGTCGTTGCCCGCGCCGCCGTGGGCGAAGTCCGTTCCACCGTCGGTCGAGAGCAGGTCGGCGCCGCTCTCTCCGTGGAGGAGGTCGTCGCCTGTGCCGCCGAACAGGTCGTCGCTTCCTGCGCCGCCGTGGAGCTCATCGTTGCCGGTCGAACCGTACAAGGTCTCGGAGTAGGAGGAGGACTCGCTGTTGCTGCCGATGAGCAGGTCGTTGCCGCCGTACGCGTAGAGCATCGCGCTGATCGCCTGCGTGCCGTAGGGGGCGAGCTGCCTGCCGGTGCTCGCGTCGTAGAACGCGAGCGTGTCTTTGTTGTTGCTGCCGTACAGGCGCACGTCGTTCACGGCGTTGAGGGGGTCGTGCATGAGGCAGCACACCTGCGCGCCGTTCGCGCGCTGGCCCCAGAGGGCCAGATCGTAGGCGTCGCCCCCAACGAAGCCGGACACCGCGGAGAGCCGTCCGGCTTGAGTCCCGGGCACATAGGCCGAGCAAAACACCTGGCCCATGGTGGCGTTCCAGTAGCACCCGCTGCACGTGCCGCTCGCGTAGGCGGCGTCCGGGGCGATGCCCTCGGTCTCACTGGCGCAGCTCACGAGCCTGTTCGCGGAGTTGTAGCGGAACTCTTTGTAGGTCCACTGCGCGGCGGTCGCGCCAGAGTCGTTCACGGGCAGGTAGGTCCACAGGCGCGCGGCGAGCACGGCGCCCGTTGTGGGGAGCCCGGAGACCGACGCGTGCCCGTAGCCCCCCGAGGACATCACCATCTGGTCGTAGAAGACCTGCCCCGTTGCGGGCGCGTACACTTGCAGCCAGTAGATCTGGAGAGGGCTCACGGTGCCTTGCCACCAGAAGCTCGCGGTCGACGCAACGGTGCTGCCTGGGCTTGGCGAGTAGATGTCGGCGCCGTCCACTCCGGCGCGCGCGGGACGGTAGTCCGCGACGGCTCCCCAGGTCTCGTTCAGGCGCCAAGCTGCTTCGGCCTTGCAGGCGTCCGCCGGGTCCGACACGATGTTCGGATTCGCGATGGACGAGCCCGTGGGCACGACCATGTATGTGCCCGTGGCATTGCAGTACATGGCCAGGTTGATGTCCGGGTTCGCGAAGCGGTTGACGCGGGGATACATGTCGAAAGGCGCGAGTAGACCCTCCAAATTGGCGAGAACCTGAGAGCCCGGTCTTCCTGCCATCACGCTAGCGAAGCCGTTGGATGGGCAGTATGACCCATAGCGCGGTATGTCGAACGTCGTGGGGTAGAGAAAACCGAAGCGATTTCGCGCGGTGCCCGCCGTGTCGTCGCATGTGAACGTGCCCCCAGAGCCCAGTTCATCGCGGCGGTGCTTCAAGCTGGCTTGGTGGCCCATCTCGTGCGCGAGCGTCGTGGAGTCCGCGGCGACGCTGATCACGGTGTACGCGTTCGCTGCGGTGCTGGCGCTGGGCGTGTTGGGCGCGGCGCTGTTTCCGGTGACGCTGCCGGCGAACCTCCTCGTGTACCCGATGACGACGTCCGCGCCGTATTGCTCGCGCAAGCTCAGCGCGTCGTCGCCGACGCCGTCAGCGGTGGCGAGCTCCTGACGAGTCGCTCCCCAGTCCAACAGGCCCGTGCCATAGACCTCTGTGCTCGGGTTCCAGTCGATCCAGTCGATCCACTCGATGCCCACGAGGCGTGCGCGGCCCTGGACATTCGAGACCGCGAGCGCATCGTTTAAACCTGCGAAGTCGTTGATGATCTTGGCGCGCAACGAGGCCTCGCTCCCCATGGCCGCGATCGTGTCGTCACCGTACACCGCGAGGATGTCCATCATCGGTAGGCCACCCGAGTCGTACGGGCCGCCGATGACCGTGGCCGCGCGCGTGGCGCGAGCGGGGCGCTGGCGGGTGATGGGCAGCGGGCTGCCGCTCGCGGTCTCCTCGGAACCGCAGCGGTCCTCTCCCACGTCGCGCTCGAACGCCGGGGCGGCCAGCGTCCCCGACACGGTCCAGCTCCCGCCGTCCAGGCGCAGCACGCCGGCGAGGGCGTCGTCGGTGACGGTGAACACCAGCTCGTCCAGCGAGGTCGGCTCGGCGCGCCCGGTGTCCGGGTGCCGCAGCAGCACGTCGAAGCTCCCCATCGTCTCACGATGGGACGGCGCTTGCGCGCGCTCGAAGGCGGCGAGCTGCGAAGGGGTGGCCCGGTTGGCGACGCTCACGCCTCGGTTCGCGGGAGAGTTTGCCGTCATCCAAGAGAGGACTGGCAGATTACGGGG
>Ga0210044_10000696_pt1 | contig 51158 bp, 66 predicted proteins | sample CryGey13umfilter_2_FD_183959 | JGI IMG/M metagenome (GOLD analysis project Ga0210044, IMG submission 183959) | Groundwater microbial communities from aquifer in Utah, USA - Crystal Geyser 4/9/14 3 um filter (SPAdes) (version 2) | ecosystem: Environmental > Aquatic > Deep subsurface >...
AACAATATCTGGATCTTGAGCTTGAATTACTTTTCCAGTAAACTTTCCCCACAAATCAGAAAAAATATTTGCACTAACAAAACTAAAAGATAAGAGGACAAAAACAAAAACAACTACAAAAATTAATATTTTTTTTCCCTCTTCATCTCTTTTATAAAAATAAAAACTATTTAAATATTCTTATAGAAAAGCTCACTTCTTAATCTCACTATTCAACCACTTTTGCCATCTGGGAAAAACCTTATCACTCATGGGCAAACCTGCTTCTTCAATGACCTCATCAGAAATTTTATGAAATTGGTGATTCGAGATCGCATTAAATTCAGCCTCGAGAATTTCTTTTTTTCCAGTTAATTCTGCGAGGTTTACAATTTCATTTTTTACTTTTGCACGAAGTAAAATATTATCGTAAACTGCATCCCAATTTCCAGCCCAACCTCTAACTTTTGAAGCAAGATCTTTTATCACATCACTTTCACCATTAATCAAAGCATCACTTGCTTCAAGTTCATCTTTTTCAACACTATAACTCATAAGATCACTAAATCCTTTTTCTCTAACAGGGTCTTCCTTCCAATGTTTTTTAACTTCAGAAATTTCTAATAATCTTCTCCAAGAATGAAGTCCATCAGCAGATTTTATAGGATTGGCGACGGCGATTATATCTGTAGCCTTAAAAGAAGTTGCAGGAACTCCTAAATCATTTACAACTCTATCAAAAACTCCATAAGGGGAAGCACCATGAATTGTACCTGCAACAACATTTGCAAGAGCTCCAACTCTCATTGCTTCATAAAGAGCTTTTGCTTCAACACTTCTCACTTCTCCAACTATCAATGAACTATCTCCCAATCTCAATGAAGTTCTAATTCCATCATCAGCCGAAACTTCTGCACCAGATTTTAAAAGAGCAGACCTAACTTTCATCCTAAGAATATTATAATTTAATTTTCTCAATGCTTCTACAGGAAGTTCAAGAGAATCTTCTACAGTAATAATTCTTGATTTCGAATTAATTTCGAGCATCAAACTTCCAAGTAAAGAAGTTTTTCCAGAACTCCTTGTACCTGCAATTAAAAGAGTTCTTGAACCATCAACTAAAAAACTAAGAAGCCCGGCCCCAAGGGGATTAAGCATTTTATTTTTGATAAAAAGAGGTAACGTCCACGGAGATTCTCTGTGTCGTCTAATTGAATAAGCAAGTCCATCTGGACTCAAGGGTTCTTGAATAATTGCAATTCTCGCTCTAATTTTTCCAATTTCCAATTGGGTATCTAAAATCGGGTTTGCTTCATCAAGAGGTCTTCCAGAGATCATTCTAAACTTTGCTGCCCAAGAATCTGAATCCTCTCGACTTGGAAGGATATTTGTATTACATTCATCATAATCTTGATGTCTAACATAAACTGGAGTTTGAGAAATTGGTGCATTCAACGAAACATCCTGTAAATTTTTATCCTGAAGTAAAATTTCTATAAGTCCAAAACCAATTGTGTGTCTAACTAAAATAGCAGAAAGTTTCATCAATGAAAGATAAGTTAATTTAATTCCCTTGGATTGAGCAAGATCCCTCAGAAGATCTTTTGAAACATTAAAAAAAACTTTCCTTGTTCTAATTACATCTGTGAACTCCTCGGCTTTTGGTTGATGTTCTATCAAAACACCCTTTGCAAGATTCATAAGATAATTTTCTTCTTCAGTAAGAAGAGATTCTGGAGGAGAAAGATGATAAAATAATTTAGATTCATTTTTTCTTTTTAAAATTGTAACATTACTAATATCAAATTCATCAATAGAAACTTCATATTGGTCAATCATTTCGGAATCGGTAGGGAGATCACTTACAAGACGAGTAAAAGTAAAATTGGGTATGATATCTGGTTGAAACAATTTGGAATAAATTTCACGATTTCCTCTTCTGTAATTTTCAAAGTAAGGAATTGCCGCCTGAATGATTTTTGTTTTTTCAATGATCCCAAAAATCTTTTCCAAAAAACGAATGTAATTCCCTTGATCAATTTTTGTGTCTCCAATTACTCTTTGGAAAAAAATCTTTGCATCAATAAGAATTCTTTTCAATTCAAAATATGAAGCAATTGGATCTTTTTTTAATAGGTACAAAAATGAAAAAAGATCATTATACCTTTTTGGAAAAAAAGATTCATTTATGCTCACAAGTTTTTCATGTGAAAGAATCTCTTCTTGTTTTAGAAAATAAACATAAAGACTTGCAATTTCTAGGAGATACCCTGTTTCTCTAAAATCATAATTATAATTCTTCTCTTTAACAAAAATAATTCTAGAAACATTTGGATTTTCAATTAAAGCATCAACTGTTCTATCCATCACTTCCGGATATGCGGCAAGATTAGGAGAGCTACTTGAATCTTGATAATTAAAGTAGAGTATATCCTCTCCTCCTTCTCTTTTTACCTCGTAAGAATATAGTTTTGCTCCTTTCTCAAATTGCATAGTACCACCGAAAGAAAAAAGAAAAAAGAGTTTATATTAATTTGTGAAATAACTAGAAACAAATTTAAAGGAAGAACTCCCTATTTAAATATGGTAGAAGGGGGCATGCAAAGAGAAGAAGAATCTCCCGAAATAAATTTGATGGATCTCGAAGAGAGACAAAGAATTGTAAAAGATAGATTAATCTTAATCGGTCAAAATCTTATTGATTTCAAAGAAAAAAATGAAGAAGAACTTCTTGAAATAAAAAAGGACTTGGAATTTCTAAAAAGAAATGTTGAAAAAATAAAAGATTTTATAGAAACAATTTCTTCAGAATTCCAAAAATTTGCAAAAAAAGAAGACTTAGAAATTTTAAAAAAACAGGCAAAAATGTTCCAACCATTAGAATTTGCAACAAAAGCAGATCTAGAAAAGTTAAAAAGTAAAAAAAACATTAAATAATATGACTATCTTAGAGAGAATCTTAGAATTAAAAAAAACAGGAATTCCGGATTCAGAAATTACAAAAAGATTAAAGAATGAAGGAATTCATCCAATGGATATAAGTGACGCAATGAATCAATCAAAAATAAAAGAGGCAGTATCTGGAGAAACAGGTTATTCTACTCAGGGAATGGTCCCTTCCATAATGGGAGGAGAAAGTTATGAAAATGAATCTTCCCAAGAAGGAACATATTCCCCTTCTTCAAGTCCAAAAGAAAGTGAAGATTATCAAGATTACTCTTCTCAAGAAAGTGAAAGTTATCAAAATAGTTATCCCGAAGAGGAATATGAAGACAATTATGCACCAAATGAATTTTCAGGTGGAGGAATTGCGATGAGTTCTGAAACAATGATTGAAGTGGCTGAACAAGTATTTTCTGAAAAAATAAAAAAGATAGAAACTGATTTAAAATTAGTAAAAGAGTTTAAAACCCTTGCATTACCTGCAATAAAAGATTTCGATGAAAGATTAAAAAGAATGGAAAGACAATTTGATAAAATGCAAATTGCAATTCTTGAAAGAGTTGGACAATTTGGAAAAAATTTAGATTCTGTTAAAAAAGAAATTGAGATGGTTGAAGATTCTTTTGAAAAATTAAACAAAAGTAAAAAATAATTTTTTAAACTAAAAATTTAAATAAATTCTAAGGTCTTGCTTGAGGAATCCCATTATTTTTATTTCCTAAAATTGGAATCGCAATTATTCCTCCGAAAACCAAAACTACTACTAAAATTGCTGGAAGATTATCTGTCAATCCCCACCAGAAAGGAGAATTTAATAAATCCAAACTTCCCCATCCAAATGAATCTGAGAAACTTTGAAAGATAATTATGATTCCGGCAATTCCTGCGAAAAGACCAAATCCTATTCTTGCTGCTTTCCCATTAAAGTCCACAAAGAGACTCATTAGAATAATTAAAACTAAGAGTATCGACAAAAGAACACCCAATCTGGGAAAAATTTCTGAAAAGAAATATGAAACAAACTGAAATTGTAAGGCCATCAATCCAACTGCTAAAGATAAAACTACATTTACTGCATTGTTATTTCCAAGGAATTTTGCCTTATTTAAAATAGCATAAACCAAAGCAAAAATCATTAAGAAAGGGAGAACATAACTAAAGACTCCCATTGTTTCCAATTGATATAATAAATTTCCAACGGCTCCACCGGAAGAAATGCCATAAGAAACCAGATTTATCACACCAATCATCATCTTAAGAAATTAAAAGAAATATTGTTTATATAGATTTCTGTTATTTATTTTCAGTCACCTTTAACCGTCTTACCTGCTTTCAAAACAGCAGCAACTGCAGCAACAACTAAAACCACAATAAGGAAATTTGTCCAAAAGCTTTCACTTCCATTAGATCTAAATGCAAAATTGAAAAGCCTTTCTAACAAACTCCAAAATTCAGGAAATGAACCTGTTGCCCAAAGAACAGCAATTATTAACACTATAAATGTTAAAACTCCTAACCCTTTCAAAACTCCTTCACTAAGAGTAATATTCCCATTGCTAATAAACCCCCAAATCATAAAACCTACAAAAATAACAACAATTCCGACAGTCATAAATAAAATTAAATTATTTACTACCATCACTGGAAAAACAACGGAAACAAAAATTAAAGAAACTACCAAAGAAACAAATGCATTAATCTGTTTTTGATCAGCCCCCAAAAGTTTAGATTTTTCTAAAAGAGCATAAACTATAAAAAACATTAACAAAAAAGGATATAAAAAATCCGTAAACAACGAAGCTTGTAAAATATTTGACATTTTTGATTATTACATCAATTCAGCACTTTCATCCATATCCATTTCTTGACTTGGGAGTGCAGCTTTATTTATAATGAAAACATCACTAACTGCCTTCACAAATTGATGAGGAATTACAACTCCCCTTGCGCCACCCAAAAGAGAAGCCAAATGAGCACCAACTTTAATTCTCCATCCATCAATTTTATTTTCATACAAATTAGCTTCTTCGATTTCTCCAAAGAAATCTCCTGAATCAGTGTAAACTTTTTTACCCAATACTTCCGTGATTTTTTTAACTCTCATTACAAAAAATGGAGAGTTTTATTTAAATAGTTTTCCATACTAGAATAAATAGAAAGTTCAGTCTAATAACCTTTATAAAAAATAGAACTCTAGAAAAAGTATGTTAACCAAAAAAGAATTTTTTTCAATAATTATAGTCACGCTTCTTCTAGGGGTAATAATTTCTCTTTTGGAAAGTTTAAATTTATTCTTAGTTACTTTTCTAATTATTTTTTTAATAATTTTTATAAACATTGCGGCAAAAAAGATTTTGGCTTTTTACCTCGACACGGACATTGAAACAAAAATATGGGAAGTAAAACAATTTGGATACCAAAAACATTTACATTTCAAGGAAAATATTCAAGCAGGAATCTTCACTCCACTAATTATAAAATTTCTTTCAGTTGGATTAATTAATTGGATGGCATGCTTAACTTTTGAAGCTTCAGGAAAAACATATCGAGCAGCAAGAAGACACGGAATTTATTCTTTTTCTGAAGTAACTGAAGAAGAAATGGGTTGGATCGCAGGAGCAGGAATAATTGCAACATTAATTTTTGCAGTTATAGGATACGTGATTGGACAAGAAACATTTGCTAAACTGAGCATAATGTATGCATTTTATAATATGTTCCCATTATTTGATTTTGATGGGGCAAAGATATTTTTCGGAAACATTACCTTTTGGTCATTCTTGGCAATAATTACCCTAATAGGGGTATTTGCAACAATTTTGATTATTTAATTTAAAATTAGTTTAGATCAGACTACATATTTCCCTTTACAAGGAATTTTAAACTTCTTTGGTTTCTTATAAAAAACAAGGATCTCTTTATGTTTAGGAAAATCTTTAAATTTCCAATTTTTATTAAATTCTGAGTAAGATTCTAAAAGATGTATTCCATTATGAATTCTAACCCTTTCAGTTATATATTTTCTACCGGGATCAAAGATTAAAAAGAATTTTTCTTTCTTAAAATGCCCATAGGGAACAACGTAATGTCCATCATCATTTTTGTAACTCCCCCCTCTCTTATATGGTCGATGTAAAATCACAACTCCCCCTGAATCAAGAATTCCGGAAACAGCTTTTAGATTTGAATAATTCCCAACAAAAAGTCCTAAATTATAATGTCTTGCAAGATTAATCCAATGAAGAGTATCTATTCCATTTTCTTCAACATTATAGTACTTATCATTTTTAGAGGAGGTTTTATTTTGATTATATAATTTCATTAATTTTCTTGAAAATTGCTTTTCTGAAAATTCAACTCCTTTCAATTTTTTCAAAACTATTCTTCCTGCACTATTTCCACAATGGTCTGCTCTTTCCATTCCCTTTCTATAAAAAAGGGGGGGAACCAATGAATTGTTTGTTAGTGGCATTTTAGTGTGTTTAAAGATTTTAGTTAATTAAATAATTTACCGTCGGTTTATAAACTTTTCACCCTCGACGAAGAGAATTCTTAAAATCGCCATTTTTGACCTTTTCCAAAGGAAATTCCACAAAAAAGGGTATATTAAGGCTTAAAAAAGCTAGAAACTAATTGTGAAGAAATTGGCTACTTTTGAATACTTTTTGGAAAGATTCAAAGAAACTTTATAATCTTCAACCCTTTTTTCAAAGAATGGAATTCCTAGAAAAGATAATTCCCAGAGAATATCAAGAAGAAATTTTTAAGACATGCATTGAAAAGAATTGTTTGATAGTGTTACCTACTGGATTAGGAAAAACCTTAATTGCACTCATGATTTCTATAGATCGGATGAAAAAATTTCCAGGAAAGAAAGTTCTTTTTTTAGCTCCTACAAAACCTCTTGCCGAACAACACTTGGGATATTTTAAAAAAAATCTTCCAGAACTTTTTGGAGGGATGGACCTTTTTACAGGAGCAGTTTCTCCAACAAAAAGAAAAAAAATTTGGGAAATGGGAGATATAATATTTTCAACACCCCAATGCATTGCAAACGATTTAAGAAAAAGACTTTATTCTCTATCTGAAGTTTGCCTATTAATAGAAGATGAGGCACATCGGTGTGTAAAAAATTATGATTATAACTTTATTTCGGAAAAATTTCAGTCACAATCCAAAAACCCAAGAATTATTGGCCTAACTGCCTCTCCTGGAAGTGACCAAAGTAAGATTAGAGAAATTTGTAAAAATCTTTCAATTGAAGAAGTAGAACTGAGAACTAGAGAGTCTCCTGATGTTAAAAAATATCTTCAAGAACTTGAATTTGAAAAAAGAGAAGTAGACCTTCCTAAAGAATTTATTGAAATAAAAAATATTTTAAAAAAAATTTTTGATGAATACACTGATGAACTAAAAATGAAAAATTTTCTCTTTGGCCCAGTAAGTAAGATTTCTCTAATTGAACTTCAGAGAAGAATTGGAATTCAATTAAGCAAAAATCTATCTCATCCTTCAAGTTATTTTGCTATTTCTCTCGTCTCTCAAGCAATAAAATTATCTCATGCTATGGATTTACTTGAAACACAAACCCTAGAAAGTTTTTATAAATATTTAAGAAAACTTTTTTCTGAAGCAGAAAAAGGAAAATCAAAAGGAGTAAAGAGATTAGTTCTCAGAGAAGATTTTAGGCTAGCTCACGATAAAACCAGATTTCTTCTCGAAAGAGGAGAAGAACATCCAAAATTGCAAGAGATCATACGTCTGGTGAGGGATGAGAAGAAAAATTCAAAATCTCCGAAAACAATAATTTTTACACAATTTCGAGAAACTGCCTCATTAATTTCCAAAAATATAAATAAACTTTCTGGAATAAACTCAAAAGTTTTCATTGGACAAGCGAATAAAGAAGGAGGCGGATTAAATCAAAAAGAACAGAAAGAGATAATTGATAATTTTTCAAATGGAGAGACAAATGTTCTTTGCGCTACCTGCATCGCAGAAGAAGGCTTGGATATTCCTGAAGTAGATTCTGTTATTTTTTATGAACCAGTGTCCTCTGCAATCCGTTCAATTCAAAGAAGGGGAAGAACAGCAAGACTTTCTAAAGGCAAATTAATAATTTTGATTACAAAAGGAACAAAAGATGAATTTGCATATTACACTTCAAGAGCCCGTGAAAAAAAAATGGAAAAATCAATTAAAGAAATAAAAGAAGAACTAAATAAAAATTATTCAAAAGAAAAAAAAGTTTCTCAAGAAAGCCTATTTTGAAATCTACAAATATTTATTAATTAAAAAAAATTATTTAAGGGATGATTATTACAATCTCGGGATTGCCTGGCTCTGGAAAAACAACAGTTGCAAAAAAGCTTTCTAAAAAATTAAACTACGAATTTATTTCTGTGGGTGACTTAAAGGGTCAATTTGCAAAAGAGAAAGGAATGACTATAGATGAGTTTATGAGAAAATGTTCTCCAGAAGAGGTCCATCAAAAGGTGGATGATTATCAAAAAAATATTGGTAAAACTAAAAAAGAATTTATAATTGAGGGCTGGCTTGCTTACCACTTCATTCCAAATTCTTTTAAGATTTTTTTGGATGTTCAAGATGAAGTTTCTGCAGAAAGAGTTTTCAAAGATCAAAGAGAGGATGAAAAAAAATGTGATACAAGAGAAGAAGTGAAAAAAATGTTAGAAGAAAGATTAAAAATTTCTGATGAACAATTTTACAAATGTTATGGGATAAGATTCTTGAAAAAATCAAATTATGATTTAGTAATAGACACAACAAAAATTTCTCCCAATGAAGTTTTGGAAAAGATCCTTTATGAGATAAAAAATGTATGACATCTTTTCAAAAGAAAAAGTTCTAAAAAAGGAAAACGATCTAAAAGAAGTTATTGAAGTAGACTTTAGAGAGAAAAACTCCCTTGTTCCCTCGGAGATTATAAAACAAGGATTAACTATAAATTTTAAACAACTAAAAACAGGAGATTATATTGTAAAAGGAGTTGTTATTGAAAGAAAAAGTGTAAGTGATTTTTTTTCCTCAGTGTTTGATAAAAGATTATTTAATCAATTAGAAAACCTAAAACAATATGAAAAAAATCTTTTAATTGTGGAAGGAAATTTAAACAAAGACTCCCGTATGCATGAAAATGCCTTAAGGGGACTTTTGCTTTCTATTGGATTAAACTACAAAGTCCCAATTATTTTCACAAAAAATGAGGAAGAAACTTCTATATATATCTCACTCATTGCAAAAAAAGAAAAAAGAGGATTCTCATTAAATCAGAAAAAGAAAGACCTTTCTCAAAATGAAGAACTCCAATTTATATTAGAATCTTTTTCGGGAGTAGGACCAATTAAGGCTAGATCTCTTCTTGAAAAATTTAAAACATTGAAAAAGATCTTTTCTTCTTCTGAAAAAGATTTGTCTTATATTTTAGGAAACAATTCTAAAAATTTTTTAGAGATAATAAAAAGAAAATATTCTTAAAGTGAAATTACTTTGGAGTGAGGGTAAATGTTCCATAATTTCCATCAGCAACCTTTCTTGCAAGTTTTTTCACATCTTCAATTCCCACTTTATGGATAATTTTTGAATAATCGTAAAATATTTCTGCATTTTTATCAGTAAGTTCGGAAAAGGCTAACCCCTCATTAACATCCTCACAAGACTCTTGACCAATTTTTTCCCATCCAAGAAGTTTCTTCTTTGCGGATTTAAATTCTTTTTCTCCAAGATTATTTGCTATATTTAAAAACTCCTCAACAATCATTTCTTCAATTTTTTTTATTTTGATTTTTGAACATCCAATATTCAAAAAGCCATATGAATAAAATTTTGTAAAAACAAAATTTCCAATAAGATCGTAAGAAACCCCTTTCTCATCTCTTAATTTTTTATATAATCTAGAAGAGTCTCCATTATTTAAAATTGTATAAAGAACATCATTTATTCTATAATTTTTTTTAGAAGAGGGTATTGAATAATAACAAAAAACTAATCTCGCTTGATCTAGCCCTTTTCTGCATTCAATCTTTTTTGAAATTTTTTTCACAATTTTTGGAAAATCCTTTTCTTTTCTTTTTCCTTTCTCAAAAGATAAATTTATTTTGTTTTTTAATTTTTCAAAAGAATAATTTCCCACCACAGTCACGATTAAATTTTCCGGTAAAAAGAGTTCATGATATTTTTTGACTAAATCTTTTCTTTTGAATCTTTTTACATTTTCTTTTGTTCCAAAGACAGGAACTGAAATACTTCCTGAATAGATTGTGCTAGCCAATTTATCATTGCAATATTCCTCAGGATTATCTTTATCTGAGTCAATTTCTTCAAAGATTATTTTTCTCTCCTTTTCTATATCTTCCTCATTGAAAAGAGCATTTTTTACTATATCAATTAAAATTTCTATTGATTTCTCTGCAAAATCATCTGGGCATTTAATACTGATATTCACATCAACATCGGAAGTCTGTGCATTAAATTCTCCTCCTGCCTCATCTACCTCAAGATTTATTTCTTCTTTGGATTTTGATTTTGTCCCTTGAAACAAAAGATGTTCTACAAAGTGGGCCAATCCTCTTTCTTTTTCAGATTCATACATCGCTCCGATCTTGGAAGTAATAGACATAGAAACAATAGGAAAAACCCTCTTTTCAAATAAGAGAGTCACCCCATTATCTAAAACTTCCCGTCTAAAATTTTTCCTTAAATTCATTAGAATATAAAATTTTAAGAATATATAAATTTAACTTAATAAATCAACCAAAAATAAAGTCCAACTAACAAAAGAAGTGAAGCAATACTTATAATCCAAGTAAAAAGTGTTTCTTTTTTCTTCTCTTTTAAATCATCTTCTTTTCTAAATTTTCTTCCTTCAACCTCATTAAACTCAAATTCTTTCTGTCGTTTAAGCAATTTCTTTTGCCTAGAACTCATCTCCCTTTGTTCTTCAAAAGAAATTTTTGAATCTGTTTTGGTTTTATCATCAGGCAAGGTAAGATCCCCATATTCTTCCATTTAAGATAAGATATTTCAAAGATTATAAATCTTTTTTTGAAAAAATAGTATACTCTTCATTTCCTAATTCAAATTTATTCAAAACCAAGAAATTTTTATCCAAAAAATCATAAATCCACCTTCTCTCTACAAAAAATTTCTTTTTACTAAAAATACTTCTTGTAGCAAAACTTACCACAAATAAATCTGCTAAAGGAGAAATTTCTGTTAGAAATGTTTTAGAGTAATCTTTTTTTAGCATTTCAAGACTATCCAAAACCTTGAAGAGAAAAACTATTTTTTTGCCTTTTTCTTTTTTAAAAAGAGTTTTTATTTTTTCTAAATCGAAAAGACTTTCATGAAAAAATTCAAAGTTTTTATTTCCATGAAAAAATTTATTTTGAATCTCAATAAGTTGCCCAACAGCTTCAATTCCAAGATATTTAAGTTTTAAGTTTTTTTTAGGGAAAAAAAATGAACTAAATCCATTTACTCCAGAACCCAAATCAAATAAGATCCATTCTCCTTCAGTAAATTGAAAAATCTTTTTATAAAGTTCTGGATAAAAGGAAAGTCTTTCTCTAGTTGAAAGATGCTTACTTAAGAACCAGAAAGGTTCTTTAGACTTAAAATTTAAAAGTTTACCAGATAAAAAGACGGTATACATCTTCCTTAATAAATCTCGCGTAAGTTTTAATTTCTCTTCATCCAAATATTCTGGTTTATCAAATTTTTGAAAAACTAATTTCACATCTTCTTTTGGAAGATCAGAGAATTCTTTCTTAGAGATAATTTTTTCAAAAAGATTTTTCTTATTCATTTTTAATAAACCCCTTTCATATAAAAGAGAAAATCAAAATTTAAGCCTTTCCTAGAGATATCCTTAAGAAAGAATTTTGGGTTTTTCCAAAAACTCCCACCAAGCTTATAAAATTCATAGAATTTAACAAAGAATGCCAATAAATGTAAATGATCCTGAATATTTGAAGTCAGAAAGAGAATATTTTGAATCAAAAACGAATGAAGAAAAATTAACTGCCTTAAACAAAATGATTTCTCATGCTCCAAAACATAAAGGGGGGGAAAATCTTCGTCAACAACTTACCCAAAGAAGGAAAAAAATTGAAGAAGAAATTGATAAAAAACAAAAAAGAAAGAAAGGAACAAAAATAGGAATAAAGAAAGGAGATTTGCAGGCAGTAATTATAGGAAAGTCCAATTCTGGAAAATCTTCTTTAATTAATCTTTTAACAAACGTCGGAACGAAAATTTCTCCTATTTCATTTACAACTAAAGAACCGATAGTCGGAATTATGAATTATCAAGAAACTCAGTTACAGTTGATAGAACTTCCTGCAATAGAAGGAGAAAATTTCGAAAGAGGAATCGTTCATACTGCAGATACTATTATTCTTCTTGCAAAAAAATTTGAAGAATTTAAAGAAATAGAGACCCTTCTTCCACGAAATTCAGCAAAAAAAATTTACGTCTTAAATAAATCAGATTTACTAAATTTCGAAGAAAAGAGAAAACTTTTTGCAAAAATGCAAAGTAAAAAATATAATTTTGTAATTATTTCCTCTTTGGCTCACTTGAAAGATGATTTGATAGAAGAATTAAAGAAAAAAATTTTTGAAACATTTAATATCATAAGAATTTTTACCAAAGAACCAGGAAAAGAAAAAAAAGAAAGGCCCATGATCATGAAACCAAAATCCACTATAAAGGATGCAGCTGAAAAAATTTTAAAGGGATTTTCAAGAAAGGTTGTAGAAACAAAAATTTGGGGACCTTCCTCAAAATTTGGTGGACAAATTGTTGGATTAAATCATGAACTAAAAGATATGGACATTATAGAATTTAAGACAAGATAATTACCTATATGCTTTTCTTATTGGAGCAATAATTTTTTCTAAATATTCTGCTACCATTTTTTTTAAATCCATTGGATGAAGCTTCCCCTCAGAGTATATTTTTTCAAGAGAAGAATAATTTTCTATCTCCAGATTTCCTCCAAATTTTTCTGGTCTTTCAATAAAAACTGAATTGATTCTTGGGAAGATAATCAATTCAGAAATTTGAAGGAGGGGATTTTCTTTTATTTCCTTTTCAGGACAATATGCCCCATTAATTGTTTTTTTAATTTCCTCATAAGAATCGGTAATAGAAATTCCACTTCCGGGAATAGACTTTGACATTTTTTGACCCGGACCCTTTAGAGAAGTAATTAGGGGGGTATGAATTACTTCAAAATTATAATTTAATATCTTTGTTAAATCTTTTCCAATCATATGAACTTTCCTTTGTTCCATTCCTCCAAGTGCAACATCTACCTTTAGATGTTTTATATCTACTACTTGCATAAGCGGGTACCAAAGCTGAGAGATTGTCGCATTTTCAGCATCTCTCGCAATTTCTTGCATACTTCTCAGACCTCTTTGAATTGTAGAATTTTGTGCGAGACTCATAACATCTAATTGATATTTTTTTGTAAATTGAAAGGAACTTCCTAAAACAATTTCTGCATTTATTCCAATTGCTTTTATAGTCTTTTTCCAGTTTTCAACTTCTTTCTTTATTTCTTCTTCTGTTCCTTTTCTGTTAAGTAACGCATGAATATCAGCAAGAAGGAGCACCACCTTGAATCCAACTTTTTCCAAATCCATAAGTTTAGTTATAGTAACAAAATGACCTAAATGCATGGGACCATTTGGTTCATATCCACAATAAACCGTTGGTTGTTTTTTCTTTTTAATTAAATTTTTTATAGATTCTTCAGTCAAAATTTCTTCTGTATTTCTTTTTATTAATTCTAATTTTTCTTTAAGTTCCATAAAGAATAAAACAAAAACTTCTTATTAAATATTTCGTACACTACGAGAAAATTTAGATAAATGTTTAATAATAAAAAAGAAAGAATTAGAGAGTCTGTCTAGTACAGACTCTCTCCAACTTCGGTTGGTTAGAAAGAGAGACTTTAATGTCGACTCACAAGTTAGCTCTTTATAACTAACTCTAAGGGAGGCCAAAGTCATTTTAGATCTTGGCCTTCCATCTCATAAAAAGTTTTAAATTAATTTTTCTTTTTTTAGAGATGTTACTGGAATTTATTTTCTTCCTATTGGCAGGAATTTTCTTTGGAACATTCACAGGCCTAACCCCTGGAATTCATATTAATTTAATTGGAGGGCTATTAATTTCTCTTCCACTTCTCAATTTAAACCCAATTTATTTTGTTATTTTTGTAACTGCAATGGCAATAACACATACTTTTCTTGATTTTGTCCCTTCTGTTTTTTTGGGCTGCCCAGACACCGACACAGAACTTTCAATTCTTCCAGGACACCAGCTTCTAAAGGATGCCAGGGGATTTGAAGCAGTATATCTTTCAAATATAGGAAGTCTTCTTGCAATATTTCTTCTAGTGATAATTTCAATCCCTTCTATTTTTCTTATGAAAGATTTCTATGAATTAATCTCTTCCGTGATTCCTTATATATTAATTTTAGTTTTAATAATTGTAATTTTTACTGAGAAAAATAAAATAAATTCTTTAATCGTTTTTTTACTAACTGGTTTTTTGGGATACTCCCTTCTCACATTAGAAATAAATCAACCTCTTCTTCCCCTTTTGACTGGTCTTTTTGGTTCCTCAAATATCTTGCTTTCAATAAAGAATAAAACAAAGATTCCTCCTCAAAAAATTACTAAACCTAAAATAAATTTGAAAAAACCGATTTTTGGAGCAATTCTTTCAGCGCCTCTTTGCAGTTTTTTGCCAGGAGTAGGATCTGGACAAGCAGCAGTTATAGGAAATACCATAATAAAACAAGATCAAAAAGAATTTTTAGTTTTACTTGGAATAATAAATACCCTTGTTATGGGATTTTCATTCATTTCACTTTATGCAATTGGAAAAACAAGAACAGGAGCTGCTGCCACAATACAACAATTTTTAGGAGAAATTTCTTCTAGTGAGATTATTTTAATTCTTATCACGGTTATAATTTCTGGACTAATTGCATTTAAGCTTACTAATTTTTTTGGAAAAAAGATATCCGAGAAAATTGAAAAAATAAATTACGAAAAAACTTCTTATGCTATATTAGTAATTCTTTTAATAGTTGTTTTTCTAGTTAGCGGATTTATGGGAATTTTAATTTTAATCGCATCAACTTTCACTGGAATTTATTGTATTTCTTTAAACGTGAAAAGAACCAACATGATGGGAAGTTTAATTCTTCCAACAATTTTATTTTATTTTGGATTAGGATAACTTTTTGAAAATTATTTTATAAAAAATCTGAAATAGCTTTTTGCTTCTCAAGTTCTTTTCCAAAAATGCTATCTATGTATCCTTTAATCAAAGAAAGATTTTGTTGCAGATAAGGACTTAAATTATATTTTTTTGCAAGATTCAGTGCAGGTTCAAGATATTTCTTAATTCCTCCTTCATGAATCGTAAAAATTATTTTTCCATCACAAGCAACACATTTTCCACTTAAAGGTGGACGCCTCATTATCTCATTACATTTTACACACCTAAATTCTTGCATAGAAAACTTCCTTAAATTACCCCTCATATCTCTAATAAAATGTCTATCAATGATAAGACGTGCAGTATCAGCAGTATCTACCGAACGGAGTTTCTCAACTAATTCCATTTGATGTTTTACTTTTTCTTCCATGTTTTCTAAAAGCTTGTAAGATGAACAAACTACCCCTTCATTGATATCTCTTGTATTATGGGTAAATCCTAAATTTCTAAATGGATCTTTTCCTTCCTTCAAAATTTTTCTTATAGTTGTGATATTCACTTTTGAAGAATGTACTCTTTTTTCAGCTAAATTATAAAGTTCTAAAGGATACCCTCTTGTAACTTCAAAATCTAAAATTTGATCATCGACTTCTCCTGCATCAATTTTTGCATTTAAAACTAAAGGTGCATCTTGGGTTCCTCCCCTATGACTTGGTAAAAATTTTCTTGAAAAATTTAGTAAAACATCTCCTAGTAACATAATTGCAGCTTCATCTCCATCACAGTCTCTTCTAATTGCTGCATGCATATAGGGACTCGCTAAAAGGCCAAGGGTCTTCGAAAACCCAATAAACCTACAAATCACTCCCGCACAATTATGAGGAGCCATACACACACCAAGTTTTCCAATTAAATCTTCTTTTGTTTTAATTTTATAATATGCTGGGAGAGAATAAACTTTTTGTAAAAGTTCATCAATAAAATTACAAATATTCTTAAAAATATCTTCCCCTTTTTCATCTGGAGTTTCTACTGCACTTGGAATTAGAACATCATGTGGCATAAGCTCAATTATCTGATCTTCGTTTTCAAGAGGATTTCCTTCTATATCTTCATCATAACCTAAATCTCTAAGTTTTGAGACACTCGTTCCAATTTCTCTTGGTCTAAATGAAACAAGTGGTAGCTCTGTTGCATCCATTCTTATAGTCCCATCTTTATTGACTTGTAAATTATATTTGGCTCTAAGAATTCCCTTAGATAAGTGCTCCGGAATTTTTGATTCAGAACTAAGTCCACGAACTCCTTTAATCAAAGGAGGCAAATCCTCTCTTGTAAATGAAATCAAATCTTTTGCAGAATTAAAATAATCCTGAATATTAATTTTTTGAGTTAAATAGGGTTGACCAACTTTTTGAGAGTATTCCACTTTTTCACTAAAAGATTTTTCTTTGATATCTGAAAAGTAATATTTTTGTTTTGTTTTTGAGAAACATTTCTCACATTTTCGATAGACTGTTTCCTGTGCACAATTTTCACAATAAAAAAGAGGAAAAGTCCCTTTCACATACCCTACCTCGCAAGCTGCTTCAACACTTCTAAGTCTTCCTCCTTGGTTTCCAACAGGAAAAAGTACATTTGGACTTCCAATAAGCTTTCTTAATTTTGCTTTCTCTGGCCTACCCATTCTTGCCCCAATAAATTCTCCTGCCTTATCTTTTATTTCAAATTTTGAAAGGGAATTCACAATTTCTAAAACATTTTCAGATTTTGGAAGCTCTTTGCTAAAAAATTCTTTTAAGAAAGTTTTTTCTAAAGGAAAAGATTCTAAACCCAAATTAAAAAGAATTGCTTTGCTTGATTCTTTATCTAAGACTACATTTTCAATGATTACCTGATGAGGAATTCCTAAAAGTTCTAAAGCTCTTTTTCCAAGTGAAAAAATTTCTTTTTCTTTTTTTGAAAAGGGAAGAACAAGTTTTTCATCCACCCAAGAAGATTTAATCCAATTATATAAATTAGAAAATTCTTCAATAGAAATTTGTGTCCAATAATAAATATGCTTTGGGTGTAAAGGCACCCCATATTTTTCACTTAACTCAACCGCACTTTCAAAAGGAACTTCATAATAATTTAAAGTTTTATTGAACCCCTTTTTTATTAATTCCAAATTCCACCATTCCTCAACATATCCTGGAACAATTAGATTTGCATTACGATTTAAGAGATCAGAGAAAGGAAAAAGAAGGTCTCCCAAATAAAGAATTTCTTCTATTTCGGAATAAAGTTTTTTTACTTTAAAACTATCTTTAAGTTGAATTACACTTCCGTTTTTTAACTTTACAATTGGTCCTTCTATTTCATCACATGTAGTAACTGCACATCCTTTAGTCGGTTTTTCTATCTTTAATTGAGTTCCGATTGCAAGAAATCCGTCGGTTACTGCCATTGTTGCGGGATGAACAGAAACTGCACTAAATCCTGATGAACGTCCACGCCCATATCTAAATCTAAATCCTCCAGATCTAGAAGGATGACCATAGATCGGTCTTCCAGCCACAAGATCTTTGATATAAGTAGGAGGACCGCTTTTTTTATCTTTTCCTAAAGTTCTTTTTTCATGGATTTCTATATACTCTGGTAAAAAATCAAAACCGGTACATTTTATCCCATTCTTTCTCGCTTGATCTAATAAACGATATCCTTTTGCGGCCTTTTGAGCAAGACCCTCAGCCATAACCAGACAAAAACCACTTCTAAGATAGTTTGTATTAACCCTATCTAAATTTTTATAATTAGAAACTTCTAATTTTTCTGAAGGATCTCCTGCAACTTGAATGGGCATGTGTTTTGCAAGAAAAAGGGTTTCTTCTTCAGTAGGCATATATTGTAAATTAGTTATCCTTTCATGGAAATCGGATAATTCTGACCAGACTCTTTTAATTTCTTTTTCTGTTGGATCATATTTAGCAAATCCAAATTTTTCTCTCAGAAAGTCTATTAAAATTAATGCGAGACAAGAAGCAGTTGTTCCTGCAGAACGAATTGGTCCAGAAAAATTTGCAACAAGGTAGTCTTTTTTATCTTGAGTTTTTCCAATTTCTATTCCGGTATATCCTTCAATTGGACTTGAAACAACTCCTAAGGTAGAATAAGCCATCCCAACCCTAATTCCAGCATCTATAGACTTTAAAATGCTAGAAAATTTACAAAATTTTTGATCAGAAATCTCATCAGCAATTTTAAAAACAACGGTGGGATCAAGCTTTCCATATTCAGATTCAAATTCAAGAATTCTTTCAGTTATACCTGAATGCATCATTTGCGGATAAATAGTAGAAATTAATCCAACTACCTTTTCTGCCATACTCATTGCAAGAGGAATTTCGACTGAATCGACAGGATCAAAACCTTTCCCTCTTGCTTGATTTGTTAAGGAATAAATTTCATCTACCCCTTCTTTTAAATTTTTAAAATATTCTTCTGTTTTCATTTTAGTTCTTCCGAGGAGAGTTTTATCCCATCCTGACCAGTTTCAAAATCAAGAATTTTTATTTGTCTTGTTTTGAGATTAAACATTGGAACCTTACAATGATCCGGTTTGTTCCCAAATTTTTCCTGATAAGGAGTTAGACCTTCCCAACTTGAAACAGATAAAGCAAGCACATTGTTAAAATAAGCTGCTCCACTTTTATGAGTATGACCAGATACAAAGATATCTGGAGTCTTTTTGATTAAAAGACCATCTTTTTCTGAAGGAAAAAATTGTGCAGAAGCGTGTGTAGGAGCTAAATGCCTATTTTTTAAAAGATAACCCATAATTTTTTCTGGTTGATTCATTGTTTTTTCTTCTATTAATTTTGGGATATTATTTGCATAAAATGGAAAGGAAAACCCATGATATATCAAAACATTAAAACCCTCAAACCCTTCCATTTCTCCAATGTTCACCATCGAAGGATTTCCTAAAAGAATAACATTTTCAAGCTCATAAAGTGGCCAAGCATATTTTTCATCTAAAAGAGGTTGAGGTTCCATAAGTCGAACACAATCATGATTTCCTGGAGAAATAATTATTTTAATATCTTTTCTAATTTTTCCTAAAAGTTCTGCAATCTTTTGAAATTGCCCCTCAAGATCTTTAATTTTAAGGTCTGGTTCTTGATTAGGATAATTTCCAATACCTGTTACAAGATCCCCTACAATAAAGAGATATTTTATTTTTCTAGATTCCGGAGTTTCTTCATTTAAAAAATTTAAAAAATTTAAAAAATCTTTTTCGAGAAAATTTTTACTCCCATAATGAATATCTCCTATAAAAAGAGCATACTCTTCGGATAGACTTTTTTTCCTTTCTGAAAGATAAGCCTCAGGAAAGAAGATTTCATTTGCAAAAAGGATTTCTGAATTTCCAACACCTTTAAATCCAATAACAGAATCTAAAGTAATATCTTCTGATTCTTTAAGCAAACCTTCTTTTGAAGAGCTTATTAAAACGTTTAATTTTCCGGTTAAGTCTTCTATTTCCAAGAGAATATTTTTATTTTTAGTTATTTTTTTGCTATAAACCATTCCAATAACCGAAAATTTTTGTTTTTCATTTGAAAGTTTATTGATTGAAACAAGATTCTCAAGTTCCTCTTTTTCATTTAAAATCTCTTTTAAATCTTCATAACGATTTCTAAAATGATAAACGAAATCTTTAACTTCTAATTTTTTACCCATAGAAAAAGAGGAAGCAAGGACCTTAACAGCTCCTTCTTCATATGAATTAATTGACTTTTCTATTTTTTTGAGATTTTTAATGGAAAATTCTTTAGGAAACTTATAAAATTCAATTTCATTAACACCCTTTTTTAAAGCAAGTTTTCCAAAAAATTTCTTTATAATTTTTTCATTTTTCTCAAAAAGATTATTTGTTATAAACTTTTTTCCGGAGAGAGATTTAAGTTTATCAAGTAAAAATCCGAAAAGAAGAGGATCTTCAAGAGAAGAAAGATTCTTTATGAGAGAATCTTCTAAAAGAACATTTTTCTCTATACAAATTTTCTGAATTTCTTCTTGATTCATTTTTTACATTTAAAGAGTAATTTATATTAATCATAATTTACAGATGAATTAATAATTTCTTTCGCTTTTTTTAAAACTCCATCTGAAATAACTAACTTTATTTCCCTCATCCTTCCTCCTCTTCCTTTGGAAATGACTCGTACATTGATTATTCCAAGCATATCAAATTCCTGAATTATATCGCCAACTCTTCTTTGAGTAAGGGGTTCGATTTTATTAGAGGTACAATATTTGTGATAATGATGGTATATATCTCCAGTAAATAAAGGGATGCTTTTTTTTTCTTCTGAAAGAAGGATTATTGAATTTAAAACCACTTGAAATTGTTTTGGATGATTACTTACTATATCTAAGATTTTGTCTCTTTCTATTTTTCTTTTTGCCTCGTCTATGTGATTTACTGTTACTTTTTTTGAATTTTCTCTTTCTGCTAATTCTCCAGCAACTCTTAGGAGGTCTAATGCTCTTCTTACATCTCCAGATTCTCTTGCAGCATAAGCACCACATTTTGCAACTACCCCTGCATCTAAAACCTTCTCTTTAAATGCACCTTCAACCCTTTTCAAAAGAATGTCCTGTATCTGAAGAGCATTATAAGGAGAAAAAATGATTTCTTCTTCAGATAAGGAACTTTTTACTCTTGGATCAATATTCTCTAAAAAAGTTAAATCATTTGAAATTCCAACTAATGAAATTTGGGATTTTGAAAGTTCTGAGTTAAGTCTTGTTAAATTGTATAAAAAATTATTTGAAATTTTTTTTACGAGTTGGTCAACTTCATCTAAAATTAAGACTAAGAGTTGTTTTTTTCCATCAATCATTTCTATAAACTTACTATAAACCGCTTGAGTTGGAAGTCCAGTTGCAGGAACTTCTCCCCCCAATTGACGAATTATTTCGGCAAGAATTCTATATTCAGTGTCTGCTACTTGTTTGAGTTTACAATTAATATATTGAATTTTTAATTCAAATCCAGAATTAACTGATTGTTGCATTCTTTTTTCTAGCGCTTCTTGAACTTTAAATATAGAAAGCGTTTTTCCAGTTCCAGTATTTCCATATAAAAATAGATTACTTGTTTTTTCTCCTCTTAAAACAGGAGCTAAAATAGAAGCAATCTGATTAATTTCTTTTTCTCTATGGGGAATTGCTTCTGGCTTATAGTTTGATTGTAAAAAAGATTTATCTTTAAAAATGCTGTTTTTGTCAAAAGAATCGAAAATTTTATCTAATTCGTTGTTCATTTTTGTTGTGTTTCATTTAATTTAAAAAATCCAAAGTCTGACACGTTCATTTCTTATGGAGAATGATTCTATTTGGATTAACTCAACGGAAAAAAAGAAATTAATTATATAAAGGATTATAACTACTGTCAAAGAAAGACACCTTTATTTCTTATGGAAAATTAATTTTAAGCATTAAAATAATCAAAAGTATTTCAATTAATTTATTTTCTTATTAAAAGAGGATATATAATATAAAAAGAGTAAATAGTATATATATTATATATAATATAAATTTTTTTAAATAAATTATATAACAAAAAATTCAAAAAAGAGTGAAAAATAAATCTCCAAAAGAAATAAGGGGGTGAGTGTCTTCATCCAACTTTTTTAGTTTACTTTTATCAGAATTCAATATAGTTTATATACCTTTTAATTAATTTAAAAGTTACAATTTATTTATTAAAACAAAATAAAAAAATGAATCTCTCATGAAAATTATAATTCAAAACAGTTTAATATAAAAAATCTAGGAGATGAAAGATACTTTTAAAAATAATTAAAGCATATTCTTGTTTAGAGATAAATTTATAAATTAACTCTATTTAAGAAAGACATGCAATCAGAAAAACTACCATTCAATACCCTTTTGGGGAAGATGATCGTAACAAAAGAAGGTAAAAGATTAGGGTTTGTAAAAGATGTCTCATTCGAAACAAAATCAGGGGAATTAATTAACCTTGTTGTAAAGGATTCAACTATCTATACAAAAAATTTAAATCTTGAAAGATCAAGTGAGAATGAATTATTAATTCCTTATTCTTCAATTATTGCAATTGGAGACTTTGTAATTGTTTCTGAAGAAGACTTAATTTAATTTTCTTTAAAAATACAAATCTTTAAAAACAAAGAATTTATCTTAAAATTAAGATGAGAGTAGTTGGTTTTAATTATACAAAAATTTTTGCAGAGAAGTATACAAATGATTTTAAGGACTTAAAAATTGAAACTTCACTAAACATTGATTCTATCGAAGAGAACTCTTCAAAATTACCAGATAAAAAAATAACACTCCTTGATTTTAATTTCACCTCATCAATAAATTATTCAAAGAATATTGCAAAAATAGAATTAAGCGGAAAAATGGTTCTTTCAGTAGATTCAAAAGTTGCAGATGAAGTCTTAAAAAACTGGAAAAAGAAAGAATTAAAAGAAGAATTTAGATTAGCAGTTTTCAATGGAATTTTAAATAAAACAAATATAAAATCTCTTGAAATTGAAGATGAATTAAATCTTCCTCCTCATTTCAGACTTCCTTCTCTGGTCCCTCAAAAAAAAGATTAAGGTTAAAAAGTTTATTAACTTAGAGGGTATTTCTATTTTATGAAAATTTCTAATCAAAAAAAAGAAAAAATTTATGAACAGATTCTTCTTTATCTCTTTCAAGAGAATCCCAAATCCATCTTTACAGCCCATATAGCTAAAGAGATTGCAAGAGATGAAGAATTTATAAAAAGGATTCTAAAAGAGCTTAAAGAAAAAGATTTTATTATTGAAATAAAAAAGAACAAAGAAGGAATTAATTATTTAAAACGATCAAGATGGAAATTATCTCCCTTAATTTATGAATTATACTCAAAAAAGCAAGAAAAAGGTTCTTTTAAATTATCTTAATTCTTTTAAACTCCAAAATTTATTTTAAGTAATGGACGAAATTAAAGAGGCATTTAATAAAGTAAAAATTGAAATTTCTTCATTAGAAAAAGAAATGTCTACTTTAAAAGAAAGTTTTTTTGATCTTAAAGAAGGAATAATTGAAATTGGAGAATCTCTTTATTATTTAACAGAAAAAGTAGAAGATTTATCTTTAGAGTTAAATAAGACAAAAGAAGAAAAATTTTATATTCCTTTAAATGAAAATCCAACAGAGAATTCATTTTTTAAGCTTGGAAAAGGCAAAATATCAAGGATTTCCAATGGAAATGATGGGGTTAAGACAGACAGACAGACAGACAGACAGACAGACAAAAGCTATTTTTTAGAAGAAAAAAAAGGAGAACTTATGAATCAGAATTCCTTTGAAGAGTTTTCCGGATTATTAGATTCTTTAGACGAATTAAAAAAGGAAATCCGTTTAAAATTTAAAAGGTTAACTGATCAAGAGATAGTGGTTTTCTCGGCAATTTACCAACTGGGAGAAGAAAAAGGGTTTTCAGACTATAAATCTCTCTCCAAACGGCTGTCCTTGACAGAAAGCTCAATAAGAGATTATATTCGAAGATTAATTTTTAAAGGAATTCCTATAGAAAAGAAAAAGTTAAATAATAAAGAAATTCAATTATTTGTATCAGAAAGTCTTAAAAAAATAGCCTCCTTGAGTACTATTTTAAAATTAATTGATCTCTAAATACTCATTTTAACTGTTTAAAATCTTATTTTAACTAGTTATTCGGTGTAAAGGATAATTTTCATTCTAATTCACCCTCTTTTCTTTTTTTGGTTTTTTTTTCTTTTTAAAAAATTTCTTTAATTCTCCTTTTTTGATTTTTCTTTTCCTTCTTCTTTATGTTTTAGTCTCACTTTTTGTTTTTTAAGGAGTTTTTCTTTAATTTTTTCTGGAATATATACCCTTTTTTTACCATTTTTTTCAATAGTTTCTTCTATTAAACTCTCACTTTTTGACTTTATAGTGTTTATTTGTCCTCTAATAGTCGATTTTTCTTTATTTAGCATTGCAGCTAGGTCCTCATAGCTTAATTTCATTTCTGTATTTAAAAGTAAGAACAATATTGCTCTTTCAGTTACAGAAAAGTTATTCAAGTTTGGTGTTTGAACATCTGTTTGAACATCTGTTTGAACATCAAAAACAGGTGTTTGTTTGTTTAAAAGATGCTCCCCTGTTTTAAACGATCTGTTTAAACGGCTGTTTGTATTTAAATTTACAAACACTTCTAAGGTATTTTTTATTTTTTCAATGTCTTCTTTTACCGACAATAAATCTTTTTTTAAGAGATCTATCTCATTTTTATGGTCCTTTTTTTCTGAATCAAGGTGTTTAATCCAGTCTCCTACAGAAAGAATATCCTTTTTTACTGCTTCAAAACCTTTTTTTGTTTCTTCTCTTACTTCTTCTACAATCTTTTTTGGTCTAAAAAATCCAAACATCTTCTTTTTAATACAAGTTTATTTAAAAATCTTTCTTTTTATGACGGTAAAATGGGTCATTTTTCTCTCTTTTTCTTATTAATTTTCAAGTTGAGTCTCCTCTTTTTTTACTAATTTTTTTTCTAAATGGTTATTCAACCTCTCAAAAACAGCCGTTTAAACAGCAACAAACAGCAACAAACAGCAACAAACAGCAACAAAATATTAGAATAGGTGATAAAAAACCTTTTTTAATAAGGAAAAGAAAAAAGAACCTTTTCTTTTATTCTCTTAAGGATAATTTTTCCTCTTAAAAGAATTATTATTCACTTAGAAAACCTTAGTGAAAAGGTTTTTATAATTTTCCTAAAAAAATCTTTAAGTCTTTTATAGTTTAATTTATTAAATTTAATTTGATCTTTATAAGAAAATAATTCGGATAATCTTTAATTTTAAAAAACATTCATAAAAAGAAAGAAGAATCCATTTAAAACTTTTTTTCTATTCATAAAAAGTTCCCATAATCTAAATAAAAAGTTTTTCTTTCAAGAATTAAATTTAAAGAAATTTAAAAAAGTTTTTTCTATTCATAAAAAGTTCCCATAATCTAAATAAAGAGTTTCTATATATTTACTTTTAAGAAAATTTTTAATTAACAAAAATTCTTATAAGGGAAAGTTCTTATAATCAATGTTAATAATTTTTACCTCTTTTAGGAACTTTTTAAATTTCTTTAAATGATTCCAAATTATTTTAAAAAGCCATTTTTGACCTAAAAAAGAGGCTTATTATAAGAAGTTCGTACAAGATATATTGTACGAACTAGTAAAAATCATCAATTTTGGGCTATTTGGTACTTTCAAATTATTAAAAGAGAGGGATCTTTACCTAATTAATGAGTTTTCAATTTTTTTTAATTTTTATAAGTAAAGAAGACGAAAGTGAGAGTTAAAAATTTAAAAAATTCCTTAATAAAGGTTCCTTAGTGAATAAAATTAAAAAAAAGACTTTTGAGAAGCCTACTAAATGATTATTCTTTACACCGAATAATTAATAAAAATTCTACAAAAGAAAAAGATCTTTTCAAAAATTTTAGAAAAATTATTTAAAACGTTTTTTATTTAGTACCATATGAAACCAATGTTTTTTCTCGCAGTTGTAACTGTTTTATTATTTTCTTCTCTTTTAAGCTCATTTGAGATTAAAAATCAAAGTGAAATTTGTAATGGCATTGAGAATCTTAGTCCAACATTAGTAGGTCAAATAATTCCAAACCAAATTCCTTTTTCAAATGAAATTTTAAATATTTATATAGAAAACAATCTAACAGGAAGTCTCAAAATTGAGGACCACATGGTTGTAGAAATCTCTTGTAATTTAAATGAAAACGCCACATATAATGTGAAAATGGGAAACGTTTCCAAATTTCAAAATATTGATGAAAACATGAGTGTTATTGATTTAGTTAACGAAAAGTTATCTAATGGAGAGATTCAAATAGAAGGGCTTTCGTTTGGCAAGAACCTGAAACTTTTCTTTTTAAAAATTGGGTTAAAAATTATTGGATGGTTTTTTTAACCTTTTTATTTTATGCTGTCTTTTAAAATAAATTGATCTTTTCGATCAAATTGTTTTTGTTTTAGAAGGGCAATTGTTCCTTCAATAGTCAAAGCAATTCCCGTAAGGCACCAAAACCAATCTGAATCTATTTGTAGAGTTCCAAAAAGTTTTAGTAGAGTTCCAATTACAATTAAAACTCCAAAGAAAATGAAAGCTTCATGATTAAGATATTTTTTCATATTAGAAACTTACCAAATTTTGAAGGATCAAATAAATTCCAGTTCCCGTCAAAATTCCCCCTAAAATTTTATTTATTTTGTTTAAAAGGCCTTCCTTAATTTTATGTTTTTTATGAATCACAATCCAATTTAAAAAAGCAAGACCCAAAAAAGATCCAAGGAAAGTAGAAAGAACCAAAAGGGCAGAAAGCCCATAGTCCCCTGCGATTTTCCCAAGCCCTAGTATAGTGTAGAGGGCAAGGAAAGAGAAAATCACAAAAGGGTTTGCAATTGCAAGCGAAAATCCAGAGAAAAATTCCTTTAGAAAATCTTTTCTTTCATTTTGAGTTTTTATCTCTCTAGGGACTTTTGTTTTCAATTCTTTCAATCCTAAAAATATCAAAAAGAGACCTCCAATTCCCTTAATTGAACTTTCATTGTTTATTAAAAATTTTGAGATAATTGTGATTCCAAATCCAGCGACTAACGCAAAGAGGGCATCAACACATGCTGCACCAAAGCCTGTAAAATATCCTCCTAAATTTTTTGGGATTAAACTTTTTTTTATACAAAGTATACCTAGGGGACCGAATGGGAGTGCAGCAGTAAATCCAACAAGAAACCCTTTTAATAAAACTTCCAAAGTCATTTTAGCTTAAAGAATTGGAAAATTTATTATCTCGAGGTTCTAAACAAATGGATTTTTTTAAGATGAACTTTTTTTGAAATTTTTTCTTAAAAAAATTAGGGAATTCTTGGAAATTTAACTTAGAGCTTTTTTCCATAAGAATTGAAATTAATAAAAAGGTTATTATGAAGGTTCCAATAAGGGTTTCAACTAGCCTTTTCCTTTCCATCTAATAAAATGGATTTTTTAGTTTATAACTTTTTAGGGATTTTAAAAATGTATAAAAAGAGATTCTACTTGAAAAAGAGATGAATGGTCAAGTTTTATTTAATTCAATTCTCGCATTGTTTTTTTTGGCACTTTCATTTAAAATTGATTGGCTTTTTATTATCGGAGCAGTAATTTTAATTTATATTAATCAGAGACTCTTAACAAAGAAAGGATTTTCAAAATTATAAAATTCGCCCTTTTCAGGACGAATTAATCCTAAAGCAACTTTTTCTTTATAAGAAAATTATTTAAAGAAAGTTCGGATAATCATTAAATGAAAGAATGTTCCAAAATTAAAGCAGTTGTTTTTGATGTGGGAGGAGTTTTGCAATTAAATAAGAAAGGAAAATCAAAAAAAGGAATACAAGAAACTTTTGCAAAAAATTTTAATTTAAATTTAGATGATTATTTAGATTCAATTGACGCCCTTTATGCAAAATCTATGGAGGGCTTAATATCAAAAAAAGAATTGTTAAATTCTCTTTCAAAGAATTTAAATTTTTCGGAGAAAAAGATAGAAGAGATTTATATAAAAGAATATAAAAAAAAGTTTAAAGAAAATAAGGAACTCTTAAAGATAGCAAAAAAGCTAAAGAAAAGAGGTTTTAAAATTTCCATCCTTTCAGATCAATGGTCTCTTTCTGAAGAACCTTTAATTCCAAAGAGCTTTCATAAAATTTTTTCTCCAGTAATTGTTTCTTGTGATGTTAAAGTAAGAAAACCCAATAAAAAAATCTATCTTCTTTTACTAAACAAATTGAAGCTTTCCCCAGGGGAAATTCTTTTTGTAGACAATCGTGCTTGGAACCTTTCCCCTGCAAAATATCTTGGTATAAAGACAATCCTTTTTCTTAATAATAAACTTTTTAGAAAACAGTTAAAGGAGTTTTTGATTGATTTATGAACCAACAAGAGTTTTTAAAAAAGTTAGAAATTGAACTTAAGATTTCAAAGAATTCAAAATACACTTTAAAAAATTATATCAAATTTAATGAACTCCTTTTTAGTTTTTCAAAAAAAGACCCAGAAGAGATTGATGAAGATGATCTCAAAGCATATATTGCAGAGAACCTCTCGAATAGAGCATCAATCTCAATTATTATGTTTCTTGCCTCGATAAAATATGCCTATTCATCTATTTTAAAAAAAGATTTAACAGCAAATATAAAAAGACCAAAAAGAGAAAAAAGAATTCCGTTAGTTTTAACAAAAAAAGAAGCAAGAGAATTACTCGAATCCCTAAATACAAAAAAGTCAAAATTAATGGTTTCTCTAATTTATGCAACTGGATTAAGAGTTTCCGAATTAGTTTCCCTAGAAACAAAGAATCTTTATTTTGATGAAAAGATTGGTTATGTCAAACAAGGGAAAGGAAAAAAAGACCGGATGTTTAATATTCCCCTATTTATCTTTTCAAAATTAAAAAAGCAAGCAGAAAGACAAAAATTGAGGACAATAAAATATTTATTCTCCGGAAGGAATGGGGAAGAAATGTCTTCAAGGAATATTCAAAAAATTGTCAAGGCCGCAGCAAAAAAAGCGGGTATAAAAAAGGAAGTTCATTGTCATACATTAAGACATTCTTTTGCAACTCATCTTTTAGAAGATGGAGTAGATATAAGGAAAATTCAAGAACTTCTTGGGCATGCAGATCTTTCAACAACCCAAATTTATACTCATGTTTCAACAGAAGAGTTAAGAAAGATTCAAAGTCCTTTAGATAAATTAATGGATACAAATTTTTAGCAAACAATTAAAATTATAAAGATCCCTTGTCAATTTCTTTAATGTTCCTAAAGATAATTCTTGCAACTTTTTTGGTGAGTTTAGTAAGTTTTGTAGGAATTTTAATCACAAGTAAACATCTTCAAAAAATAATCCATTATTTAATCTCATTTGCAGCGGCAAGTTTAATTTCAGTAGTCTTTTTTGATTTAATTCCAGAAGCTTTAGAAATTCTTCCTTCTGAAGAATTTTTGAATTCTTTAGCTTATATTGTAGGAGGAATAGTTCTTTTTTTTCTAATTGAAACTTTTCTTCATTGGCATCATTGCGGGAAAGAAGGAATTCCCAAGAAACCAACAGGTTCTCTTTTATTAGGAGGAGATTTCTTTCACAATTTTTTTGATGGCCTTTTAATTGCAGGTTCCTTCTTAATTGGAAATCAGACTGGAATGTTAGTAACTTTTTCGGTTTTGATTCATGAAATTCCTCATGAAGTAGGAAATTTTGCGATTTTGGTACATAGTGGATTTAAAAGAAAAAAGGCACTTCTTTTAAATTTTTATTCTGCACTTTCAGCAGTTCTTGGAGGAATTTTAGGTTATTTCTTGTTAGATTTAATTTCTTATATAATTCCATATCTCATTTTAGTATCTGCTGGAGGGCTTTTGTACATAGCGCTTTCAGATATTGTTCCTTCAATGCACGAGCATCTCAAGGAAAGTCATACGGGGTTAGCGGAAACTTTAATTTTTGTTTTAACTGTACTCTTTTTTAAAATTTTCCTTACGCTTGTTCATTAAGAATTTAAACTATGTTTTATTTATCTTTTAATGGAAGGGATTTGCTCAAAGTGTAATTATGAATCCGATAAAAATTCACGATTTTTTGGGGTTCTTCTTTGTGAATTTTGTAGTCATTTCGCTCCTCAAAATAAAGAAGAATTTTTTAATTATATTTCAGAAAAAGTAAATTTTAGAGAGTTGGAAACATTTAGAAGAGAGAATAAGCTCGGGAATTCAAAACAAAAGATAGGAATGTTAAAAAAAGCAAAAGAAGGAAAAATCATGACCCGAGCACCATTTGGATATAAAATTTTAAATAATTCTCTAGTTAAAGCTGAAAATTTTAAGGTGGTTGAAAATATTTTTCTGGATTTTCAAAATAACAAGGTAAGTTTAAATAAATTATCCAAAAAATATGGATTTTCTGTTAATGGAATAAAAAAAATTTTGAAAAATTTCACGTATGTAGGAAAGATTAAATTTGATGGAGAGATTCACGAGGGAATTCATGAACCAATTCTTTCTTCAACACTTTTTAATCATGTTCAAGATAAACTTGAAAGACTTGGAATAAAATAATTTTTAAGTTTAAATAATTTTTTCTGAAAAGATTTAACGATAAGAAGTTTGTCTCTTAGATCTTGCTTTAGAATCTCCAGGTTTGTTTGGTTCTTTACGTCTTACATCTGCAACAAGAAGGTTTCTATCATAGTCCAAATAAGCTTGTTTTAGTACTTCGGATTTCGTGAATCCAATAATTGCTTTTGCAATTGCAAGTCTTGCAGCGTCAATTTGTCCTTTTTCCCCTCCTCCAAGAACATTCACTTCTATATCAAAATCAAGTTTTCCAAGGACCTTTTCTGCAATTCTCAAAGGTTCTTCTAATTTTAATCTATCAAACATTTGAAGTGTTTTGTAATCTTTTTTGTTGAAATGAACATTTCCATCTCCGGATTTTATAAGAGCCCTGGCAATTGCAGCTTTTCTTTTTCCAGAATAATATTCTTTTTTATATTTTTTTTCAAGGCCTTCCATTTTATTTTGTAAACTCCTTTACTTGTACGAATTTTATTTTTTTAACTTTTTCAAAGGCAATCGGTTTTTTACCTTCATATTCTTTTGGGACTCCTACAAAACATCTTATCTTCTTGAATGCAATTCGTCCTCTTCCTTCTCTATAATTTGGGACCATTCCTCTAATTGCTCTCTTGACAATCTTTTCGCTAGTTGCGGGGTGTTTTGGACCTTTTTGAGCAGACCCTGTTCTTCCCCTTAGTATTTTGAATTCTTCTTCAATGGATTTTTTGTTTCCAGTAATTATCACTTGATCGCAATTTAATATAACAACCTCTTCTCCACGAAGTGCTTCCTTTGCTGCAAAAACGGCAAGTCTTCCGAGAACAGCTCCTTTTCCTTCAACTAATTTCATTTTAAAATTTTAATTCCCTTTGCGTCTTTATTTGATTTTATTTCTTCCATAATTGTATTTAATTCGCATCCGGCTTTCTTTAACTTTTCTTTTGCCTTTTCAGAGAAACTTAATGCAATAACTTTCATTTTTTTTGAAATTTCTCCCTCACTTAAAACTTTGCCGCAAATAAGAATTGATTCTGAAGGAGATGCTTCGAGTTGACAAAGATTAACGTCCTTTCTTTTCTTTCTTGGTCCAGCAAGAATTCCTGCAACTTCTAACCATTTTGGATTTTTCTTTGCAAGGATTATTGTTTCAACTAATTCAGGATTAGTCTTTCTGCCTAATTGTGATTCAACTTTTGTTTTGGATTTCATTTTTTAAATTACGAGAAATAAATTTCCCGCTCTACGCTTTTTACTCGCAGGTAAATTTTTTAGCTTATCTTCTTTTATAAACTTTTGGTTTCACTAAACTTTATATAGAGTTTCTTCATTTATTTTTCACAAGTGGATATGCCGGAGTGGTCAAACGGGACGGACTCAAGATCCGTTAGCTTATGCTTACCTAGGTTCGAATCCTAGTATCCACATATTTCTAAAATCTTAATCTTTTTACCTTTTAACAGTTATAACAAAAGAGAAAAGTTTATAAGTAATTATTTAGTAGTAAAATCATGGAATTAAAAGCAAAAGAGCTTCTGAAACAGGGTTTTTCAGAGTTTGAAATCCCGAAAAACCATGAAATATCTACAAATGAAGACCTTTTTGGAGAAGTTGGAAAGTCAAAGATTGATGCTTTAAAAAATTCAATTTCAGAGATTCATGAGATGATTCAAAGTAGAGAACGTCTAAGTAGGAAGATTCATGAAGAAGGAGAGAATTTAAAATCCGAAATAAAAGGTTATCTTTCTGAAAATGAAAAAATGCAAATTGCTTCAAGTGATCCAACAAGAGAAAAAAATGATCTAAGACATAAAAAAATTGAAATTTCGGAGCTTCAAATGAATGAGAAAATTGGGTGTTGGAAAGACATTGCCTTTTTGAAAAAGGAACTTCGTGAATATGAAAGAGAATTAACCGAAAAAGAAGATCGAATGAAAATGTTTGAAAAAATAATGGGGGCTGAAGATTAAAGATGGAAAATAAAAAAGATTTTTATTCAAATTTAAATCATAATCGTAGGAAGAATGTTCAAGAAGAAGGAATTTTTTCAAATTGTATAGGAACTGCGTTATATCTAGTTGGAGAAAAAGAAAAGGATGAATATTTATGGAAGGAGCGTCAAAAAATTTTAAGGAAATTAACTCCAGCAAACTCCCCAGAATTAGGCTATCTTGTTTCATGGGAACGCAAGGGGAAGACCTTTCATCTTGGAGTTGTGGTAAATAAAACTCCTTTAAAGATTGCAGAGAGAGATGGGTGTGAAGGACCATTTAATCCAAGTAAATTATCTACAGAAATTGATGAGAGGTACTTTTTGGGAGAAAAAGGTGATGAAGTAAAATATTATATTCCTTCAAAATTGCAAAAAATTTTAGAAAAAGAAGGAGAATTAAAATGAATCAAAATCAAATAACCGTCGAAGATTTGGCAAGAAAGTTAAAGCCGATACTTGGAAAGAGAATAGATGAAATTTATTTTAGATATCTAAATGCTGGAAGTTTAGAAGAAAAAAGTGAAATCTTGCAACTTTTAGCAGGACTTTACCAAAAACACTTGAGTAAACTTTTAGATAAAGATTTTTCTCTCGAACCTCCAAAAGAAGATTCTCTTAAAGGAGAATATCCTTTGGCAAAAGTTGCTTACGCTGGAAAAACATTATTTGATTTTAATTTAAGAGGAAAAGACTGGCCAAGACATGTCTGTATAACTGGGATGAGTGGAAGTGGAAAAACAACTTTTGCATTAAACATTTTGAAAAATTTTATAAAAAAAGATAAACCTTTTTTAGTCTTTGATTGGAAAAAAAGTTTCAGGCCTTTAATGAAAGAAGATCCAAATGTAATGTGTTTTACCGTAGGGAACGGGGCAATTAGTAATTTGTTTAAGACTAATATTAACAGACCTCCAAAAGGGGTAAATCCTAAAGAATGGATAAATACTCTTTGTGATCTTTTAACGGAAAGTTTTAATGTTTCATTCGGAGTTCATAAAATTTTACTTGAAACTCTTGATGAGACTTTTCAAGGATGGGGGGTTTATGAAAATTCAAATCTTTACCCAAATTGGGAGCACATAAAAAGAATGTTAGAAGTAAAAGCAAGAGATTCAAAAGGAAGAGAAACTGGATGGTATGAAAGTGCTTTGAGAATTGCAACTGTTTTAACTTTTGGAGAATTTGGAAAAGTTGTAAATTACGACGGAAAGAAAAGTTTATCTTTTGAAGATCTCTTTGATAAAAAAGTAATTTTTGAATTAAACTCTCTTTCAAACATAGAGAAAAAATTCTTCTGTGAATTTATCTTAACTTACATTTACAAATTAAAAAAAGCAGGAAATGAAAAAGCAAGCCAAGAATTTAATCATGCAATTTTAGTTGACGAGGCCCATAATATCTTTCTGAAAAAAGAACCTAAATTTATGAGCGAATCCGTAACGGATATGATTTACAGGGAAATGCGAGAGTATGGAACAAGTTTGATCTGTTTAGACCAGCATGCTTCAAAATTAAGTGATACAGTTATTGGAAATAGTGCTTGCCATGTTGCATTTCAACAGCAACTTCCGCAAGACTTGGAAGAAATTAGTTCTTTGATGCAATTAAGAGATAAAAAGGAAATCTTTACACAACTTCCAGTGGGATCAGCAATCGTGAAGCTCTCGGAAAGGCACACTTCGCCTTTTTTGATAGAGGTCCCATTTACCGATTTGAGAGATTTGAGTGTTGAAGATTCAAAGGTTAAAACAAAGATGAACTGTGTTATTGAAGGGTATGAAATAGAAAAGAATGATCCCGAATTTAAAGAAAAGATTATTTACAAGGAAAATTTAACAGCAAAGAAACCACTTGTAACGAGTTCGATTAAACCAAAAAAAGAAGAAATTCTTGTTGAAGAATTAAATCAAACCCAAAAAGTTCTTTTAGAATTTGTTAAATCAAAATTATCTGAAGACAAAAAATTAAATGAAATTGAAAAACTTTTAGATTCAGGAATTGATTCAGGTTATTACTCTAAAAAAGATGTTTTGGTTGTAATAAATATCGCTCTTTCATGGAAATTAAATTTCAATAAAAGTAAACCTTCTGTGAGAAAGGCAGAATCAGTAGAAATTAAAAAAACTCTCTCTGAAAATCTCACAAAAGAAGAGCTTTCATTTGTCAATTTTTTAATGGGAAATTCTAATCATTGCATGTCTACAGTTGAACTCTACAAATCTATGGGTCTTTCATCAAGAAAGGGAAACGTAATAAAGGAAAAATTATTCCAAAAAGGAATTCTTAAAATTGAAGAAGAAAGGAATGAAAAAGGTTGGAGAAAATTAATCAAATTATCAAATTCATATTCACTATAAACACACAAAATTTCAAAAAACAAAAATAAAATTAAACGCACAAAACAAGGATATTCCTAAATTTCCTTCACTTGTCAAAAGATTTTATTTACTTCCTTTTGAAATATCTCTTCATGTCGAACAAGACCTGAAGAAAAACCCCTTTGAACCGCTTAAGGTCCAAAGAAATACCTTTGAACGCGTAAGTTTCAAACAAACAAACTTCTAGTTTCACATATTTCATAGTGTGAAATACCCTTGGAATACCCTATTCTTCCAAAATTTAAGTATGAAATATCTAAAATAACTAATTATAAATTAATCTAAGGTGCAATCATGAACAATCTATCAATTTTCCTAATTATAATCGGAAATCTTCTTCTTTTTTTTCTGATTTTTTTCCTAATCAACCGAAAAATAAAAAATCCGTTTCAATTAGAGTTAGGGAGGAACTATTTCAAACTGTCTATCTTAAGTATTGTTCTTTCAAATGCAATTATGAAAACAACATTTTCTTTGATTCATCCTCCGGAGGTAATTCTTAAAGCCATCACTTCTTTCTTAGGGCTTCTCTTTTTGCAGTCCGTTTTAATTTTCCTTGTAGGTCTTTTTTATATTGTGTTCTCTCCAAGTTTTTCTTCAAACAAAGATCTAATAGGAACTAATTCTTATATGTCCAAAGCAACGGCATTTTCGAAATTATCATTTCTTCCTCTTTACTCAATCATTCTTTCAGTTTTGGGACTAATATTAATCGGTCTTTACAATTTAATTTATTTTATGTTTAATTAATCTAAAAGGTGTACTCATGAAAAAATTATCTTCTTTCGAACGGGGGATTTTCCTTATTGTGTCATTAATCCTTTTTTTGGGAAGTCTCTCTTATATTTTTCCAAGCGAGGAGTTTGTGAAAACAATTCCTTCTCTTTGGCCGTGTGTTATTTATTCCCTTTCCTGGATTCTTCTTTCATATTCGATTATTTTCTTCTTTATTGGAATTGGAAAAAGGGAATGGAGAAAATGGCCCGTTCTTATTGCATCTCTTTTTCAAGGTGGGTTGTTCTTAGAACATTTTTTAGTATTAGAAAATGGCCCGTTTAATCGAGGAACATTAATTTTAATTGGGGGAACTAGTTTATTTTTCTTCTTGGCAATTCTTTTTCTTGTCACAGAAATGGGGTTCTATAAAACAAAAAATAATAAATTAAATTAAAGGTGAAAAAAATGAAAAAGTTCTTAGTATTCATCGTGTTCTTTTCTCTAATTTTTATTTCAAATGCTCAAGATAGAAGACTTGCTCAAGATAGAAGACTTGTTAAAAATTCCGATGGAAGTTATTCTGTTTTTGAATTAAAAAAAACCAGCGGTCCAATTTGGATAGAAAAGAATATCTCTTTAGATTCGGCTTTGAAAGCATATCATCATCCCGGAAAAAAGATCGATTCAGTTAAATCTTATTTCAATAGCTCATCAAAGGAAAAATTCTTTTTAGATCTTTAAAAGATGGAGGCTGTCTCATATATTGTCTATGGAGGCAATCGTATTCAAAAGAAGGTTGAAGAACTGCCATCTGAGAATATGGGAAAAAACTACCCTTTAATCTCTATCGTAGGAATGTTCAGTTTAATCTCTCTTTTACTTCCATGGAGAAAAAGAATTGGAATAGGATTGACCCTCACAATTATCAGTGGGATCATTATAGTTTCTTTTATTCCTTTAATTTATTCTCTCTTTGATTATTTTTGGGAGTTTCTGTTTATTTGTCTTGTTTTGCTTGTGACCAATTGGATGCCCTTTCTTAATCATAAGTTAGAGATATTGATCGTTTCCTTAGCGAATTTTTATTGGATATTCTTTTGTTTTTTCGTTTATTCAGAAGGCTTATCTAAGGAAAGCTTTTTCCTTTCAACAATAATAATTGTTGTTCTGAATTTCTTATCCTGGGGGTTATGAATCTTACTACTAAAAATAAAGTATTATCAACAAAATAAAAGGTGTTATCATGGAACTCATCGATCAAATAAAAAAATTCACGCTTCTTCAAAAACTCTTTCTTTTAGAATTAGTAATTCTCATCTTCGCCGGTTCTATTCAAACTAGAAACGGAAGTGTTTGGCCATTTTATGTCAATAAAACTGGAACAACTTATGGAATTAATCTTGCATTCCTTTCAGAGCTCTCTCCCGGTGCAAACCACTATGGATTAAATCTCTCTTTCATAACTCTTCAACAAGAAGAAACTTCTATAACCTGATTGAATTTAAATGTACTACATTTCTGGGAATTAGAAAAAAAGGAAAATAGTTACACCCTAATGGGAGAATCAGAATCAAATGGAATTTCTATTGCGGTCGTTCAAACAGGAGGTTATCAAAAACCATATTTCATTATGAATGGTGTTCAATTGGGGTTATTGAATGTAGTAGAGGACCTAAACGGTTTTCAGTTTGGAATCTATAATCGGGATAGTACTCGGGGCTCCTTTTTTGTAAATTTCGATTTCTAATGAAGGATTCAAAGTGCAAAAGTCCAGAAGTCCCTAGGTGGTAATTGTTCATGTTCAATAATTAATTAACAAAATAAAAACAAAATGTTAAAGGTGAAAATGTGAAAAAAATATTTTTAATCTTGTTCGGGATTTTTATCCTTGCTTTAAATTCTTGTAAGGATGATACTCCTACTTCATTACCCTATACTCCTCCAGACAATTCAAATCAAAATCTTCAAATTGGTGCAATGAAATTCGACGATCAAACTTCAAATAAGATCGTCAGTACAACATCTAGTTCAGTTTCATTCAGTTCATCAGTTCCAGTAACATCTGGTACAGTTATTATTGCGAATCCCAATTCAAAAATTCCGAAAGGAATGTTGCGGAAGGTCCTTTCGGTTTCTTCAGATGGAAAAAATATCTCAACTAGAATGGCCTCTTTAGATGAAGCCTTCAAAAAAGGAGAAGTGAAATTTTCAATTCTTCCTTCACAGCTCAAAAAAGTTGTTCAAGAAGGAGTTTTTGAAAAAACGAATAGTCCGAATAGTAAAACTTACAATTTGAATTATACTATTTATGACGTTGATGGAAATTCAGCTACCAGTGACGACCAATTAAAACTCACAGGTCAATTTAAATTAGATGGTTCTATCTCCGGTGAAGTTTCATTTCCCCCATTCAAGATTATTTCTAATTTTAGTTTTTCAAACGAGTTGGATCTCAATCTTGTCGCAACAGGGACCTTAAGATATTCAACAGAAAAAACTCTCTTCATTGCGGGTGGAACTCCAGTTGTCGTAGGAGGAATTATTTTAACACCGGAAGTCTCATTCAAATTCAAACCAGAAGTTGAAATATACGGCGAAGCAGAAACGGGAATAAATGACAAAATAACACTAAACTCCTCAATTATTTATTATTCTGGTTGGAACAAAAATGTAGAATTAAAGAATGTCTTCCTAGCGAAACCGGTAGAAGTTTCTTTAAACGGAAAAATCAAAGGAACACTAATTGTTGAATTAGCTCTATACTTCTATGAATCAATAGGGCCCGGAGTAACTCTTAGTCCGTATCTTGAAATGGAAGCAGATGTTCATAAATCTCCTTGGTGGTCATTGTACGCAGGTGCAGAGGGGAATTTTGTGGTAAATACAAGAGGAATAGCTTCTGTACTTTCAGATTATTCAACTTCTCTCTTGGATACGAAAAAATTAATTGCACAAGCAGATTCGGCACCAGTTAATAAAGCTCCATATGGGATGATTGTGGTAACTCCTGCAGTAGGGATAACTACAGAAACAAATGTTCAATTTTCTAATCTTTCCTCGGTTGATGATATAACTCCCCAATCGAAATTAGTTGGAAGATGGGACTTCGAAAGTGATGGGCTATGGGACATTGATTATTCTCCTCTCGGATTGTTTAGTCATAAATATTCCTCCTTAGGAACTTATACTGTTAAAATGGAAGTCAAAGATGAAGGAGGGCTTACAAATGTTTTCACAAAAACAGTGAATGTCTCTCAGGCCAGCCAAAATCATAATCCGGTATTTGATTATTCAAAATTTGTTCCTCTAAATTTTTCAAAGGATTTTGATAAAGTTAATCAAACCGTTTCATGGTTCGCGAGTGATCCAGATGGAGATCCCCTCACTTACGATCTCAGCATAGGAGAAAACATCTCTTCACCAGAAATATTTTCTAATTTGATTAACCCCTATTTTAACTTCGTCTCTCACTTCTACCCCGGGAAGAAAATATATTGGAGAGTTAAAGCTAAAGATAATAAAGGGGGGTCTATGGAAAGCAGCCTCTATAATTTCACTGTGAAGTCTGATGGAACTGATAAAATGTTAATTCTTCAACCGGATTCAACTGAAGGAGAAGATGCAGAGGTAAAATACTTCAGATATGATAGCGGATTTGAATCTTTTCAAGGAGTTCCAGATGGAGATAGTATTAGGATTGTTTGTGATATTTATAATTTTGGACAAAGTATCACTAAACGTGAGGCTTTATTAAAATTCAACATTTCACAAATTTCTCAAAATTCTAATATTAAATCTGCAAAGTTAAACCTGTGGGGATTCGGAGTAATAAATTATTCAAGTTTAATTCCTAAAATCTCTTTAGTAAAGTTAACTGGAAGTTGGAATGAAAATACAGTCACATGGACAAATAAACCAAGTTACGTACAACTTCTGGAGAAAGAGCTGGTTTATGAGGGAGAACCATCCTGGTACGAATTTGATGTTACTTCGACGATTCAAAATTGGGTGAATGGTGAAACAAATTATGGATTTGGATTAAGGACAGAAGAGAATACAGTTTCTGCATGGATTTATAGTAGCGATTACCCAGAAAGTTCAAAACGTCCGATCTTGAAGATTATATATCAATAAAACAAAAAGTAAAAAATCAGTGCAAAAATTAAGAAGGTCCTAGGGGGTAATTGTTCATGTTCCATTAACTAAACTAATATCAAATTAAAATAGGAGAATTTTATGAAAAAGCAAATTATATCAAAGTCAGTTCAAAAAGAATGTTCAGGAAGAATGGCTCAATTAATTTCTTACCTTCTTGACGGAAACACTGGAACCATCGGGTCAATCCGTAAAGAAATTTGTGTAGATCTAAAACCTGCATCAAAAAGAACTGTGAGCAGAAACTTAGGGATTCTAGTTGGAAAAGGTGTCGCTATTAAAAAAGTCTATCTCGAAGGACAACTAAATGTATATACCCTTGCTATGGAGTACAAAAAGTCTAATCTCCGAGAAATATGTCTAACTTTAGATTTAAAGGAACCTCTAAACTAAATTTCCCGGTGCCAGTCAATGAAATTTCTTGTTGGCTGGCTTCTTTTAATTAACAAATAAAATAAAATGTAAAGGTGAAAAAAATGAAAAAGGAAATAAAAAAGTTTACCTTAGCCGATTTAGAAAAGCTTGCAGAAGGTAAAAAAATCTTTGGATTTAGAGCAGATCGTTTTATTGATAAGGCCCCAGGTCTTTTAATAGGAAAAAAATATCCTTCAATCCAAAAAGGATGCTCAATAGAAAGTTCTATTTTAGTTTCTCCAGAAAGAGATAGCTACAAAAAAACACTTATTGATTTCTTTCCAGAAGAATCCGGTTGTGCAGGAGAATGGTTTATTCCAAAAATTAAATGGGGAGTTGAAACATTGGTAAAAATTGGTGATCCTCATAAACAAAGAGTGACCCCCTTAGGAATTTTCAATTTGAAAGATAAGAGTTATGTTCTTTTGAAAGTTTCAAAAGAAATCCATCTTCTTTTTGAAGTTTCTTTTGGAAGCAAGAGGGGTGGTCGTTTATATTTCATCGAACAAATCAAAAAATAGTTCTCAGCTTCCGGCTCAAGGGGGTTTTAATTAACAAAATAAAAACAAAATGTTAAAGGTAAAAAATGAGTACCTATAATCTTAGATGTTTGTTCCTAACAGCATCGATAATTCTTCTCTCCATTTTAATTGAACTCGGAGAGTCAAATTTCTTCATTTCAATGTGGCTTATGTGGGGAGGAGTCAGTTTTTTATCCACTTTCTTTTTTCTCTCAAAGCCCAAAACACTTCCTACAGGATTTCTGATTACTGCTGTAATAAATTTAATACTCTGCCTACAATATCGTTTTAATGAAATCCTTGACGCTTTAATCCTAATTTCAGTGGGTTACTTGACCATTCATTATTTTTTTACTGTCTGGTTAGATTAGAATAAAAATAAAGATAAACAAGTCCATATTTAAATAATTTTCAAAAATAAAACAAAAGGTAAATTATGTTCGCAATAGAAATTCCTTCAAATATCGCAGTGCTAATAATGGGGTTAATGTTAATCTTCGTCACATTAGTAGGCACTTATGTCGTGATCTTCAAATTACGCGGAAACCCTCAAACAAAATATTATGAAAAATCAATAAACTAAAAGGTAAAAAAATGAGAATAATAAAAAAAATCTTAATCTTCCTCGGAGTAATAATAATGGTCTATTTTCCAGGAATTATACAATCAGGATATTTCATTCTAAAGGAAAAATTTCCCCTCTCTCCCCTTCTTGTGATATTCTTACTAGTATTAATGGAAATTTTCGTTATGATCTTTGCTTTTATCAAAATTAAACCTTCACGAAGATCTGGCAAATCTTAAAATTTCGAAAGCCCCCATCTCGCTTCTTTTTGCGGGGGCTTTTTTTATCTTCAAAAAAAATTCTTTCCAAAATAACCTTCCTCTTCCAATCAATAAACAATATTTTTTTTGCAAAATTTTCGAAAAAATTCAAAGAATTAGCTAAATTTTTTTATTTTAATTCTTTTGGAATTTGTTTAAGTTCTTTTTTTAGAATATCTACCGCTTTTTTAAAAATTTCTTCTGCTTTCATCTGCCCAAATGACTCAATAGTAAAAAGAAATTCTCCAGTTTCTTCGACTTCAATTTTCTTTTTTGCTTTTTGTACAAGCCCTTCACAAAAATCAAGAAGTGTTCTTTCTTGATCATCTCTAAATGTAATTTTACTCCCCTTAATCTTAATTTCATTTTGTGGGAATTTTTCAGAGATCTCTTTCTCAAATTCTTTATCCATTGTAATTTCAGTTATATCTCTATAAAAAAGAAGTCCAGGAGAAAATTTTGCATGTTCTCTTCCAGTTCCCATTTTCGTTTTTCCTTTAACTTTCAACTCTTGATCACCATTCAAGATGGTAAGTGGAATCTTCCCATAGATAACCTCAACATCTCCTTTAATATCTCCAGAATAAACAGTTCCTTCTTTTTTTGATTCAAGCTTAAATTTCAAAGTATCTCCTTCCTTTAATGATTTTTCACTTTTTATAGGAACAAGACCCAACCTATGGGCAAGAGTTTCATCATAAAGAGGAGAATCGTTTCTTGAAATTTCTACTTCATCGATAGCAATTGTAGGAATTAATCCTACACTCCTTCTTATTGCGTTTGCAATATTCTCACTCATCTTCATTTTGAAAACTTGTTTCTCATCTATATTTTTTATCATCTTCATCTTCTACTCAAATCGATAGTTCTTAAATTTATTTATTTGAATATGATAATTATTTAAATCTTTTAAAGGAATCTTCTGTGAAATCTTATCCAAAAAAAGAGTATAATCCTTACTTAAATTTTTTAAGATAATCGCAAAAGTAGTTTTACGTGATCCAATCCAATCCCAAGCTTCTTGTTTTTCCCTCATTAAATTTATTTTTTCTTGTTCGCTTTTAGCTAATTTTTCTAAGTCTTTAACAAAAAATTCTACAACTTCTTCTGCACTTTTTTCCAATTTTTTAGAATCCACATTTTTTTTCATTGTAATTTTGTTTGTCTAAGGTCTTCTACCACGTCTACCTCCCTTTACTTTAGGTCCACCACGGGGCATCCTCGTTGTGTCAAGAATATTCAAAATTTTAAAACCATCTCTCGTTAAGCTTTTTACGATACTGTGGGCTCCTGGACCAGGAGCAGGATTTCTTGTTTTAGATCTAATTCTAACATAAAAAGACTTTATTCCAAGATCTTTAACTTCTTCAGCAATTCTTTTAGCAATAAACATTCCAATTGTAGGATTAGATTTTAATCTACTATGTTTAGTTATCATTCCACCAGTAACTTTAGAAATTGTTTTTCCAGACATGTCAGTAACATGAACTAGGGTATTATTGAAAGAAGTATAAATGTGAATTACTGCTTCAGATTCTTTGCTTGCTGTAGATCTTCCAGAATGCTCCTCCTCAGAATCACTTTCTTCCAAAACTTCTTCTTCAAGAATTTCTTCAGAAGGAATTTCTACTAAAACCTCTTCTTTTTCAGCTTCCAATTTTTTTTGTTTCTTTGTTTCTTTGACCATTTTATCGAGCTTTTATTTTCTTCTTTAATTCAATTTTATTTTCTAAAGAGATGGGGACAATATAAGAGGGACTATCAACCACTGCACCATTAACAAGTATCCTTCGGTGTGAAATCATTTGTCTAGCAGTCTTAGCAGTTGTTGCAATCTTGTTTTTAAGAACAATTGTTTGTAATCTTCGATCTAAATAACTTGTTTTGTCTAATCCTAAAACATCTGAGATGGATGAAACTTTCATTCCAATTTTTTGTAATCTTTCAAAGAGTGCTTTTTGTTCTTCAGGTGAAGCTTTGATTAATTTTTTTGCTTTTTGTCTCATTACCCTCACTTTAGCGTCGGCCTTCCAAATCTCTCTTTTATTTTTTAAGCCATAACTTTTTTTGATCACCCCTTCTTCCTCAATTCTTGCTTTGTCAAATGGTCTCTTTGGTCTTGAATATTGTTTATGTTTTCTTTTCATTTTTTGCTCCCTTTCCCTTTAGGCATTTCCTTTCCTTTAACGGCCGCTTTAGCATTTGCTTCAGCCTTAGGACCTTTCTTTTGAATTCCTGAACTCTTTCTTCTATTTTTTCTAAAGTTTGCTTTTGTTCTTTGTCCTCTTAAAGGAAGACCCAAAAGATGTCTAAGTCCTCTATAACTTTTTATTTTTTTCAATCTTTTTATATCAAATTCTTGTTTTAATTCTAAATCTACCCCAATTAAATGTTTATCTTCACCAGTTTCAAGGTCAGATCTTCTATTAAAAATAAATCCAGGAGCCTTCGGATTTTTTAAGAATTCAGTTATTTTTGCAATCTCTGTGTCAGTCAATTCACCTATTCTTTTATTTTTATCAATTTTAAGCAAGTTACAAACGGCGTTAGATATTGTCCATGAAACTCCTTTTATCTTTGTTAATCCTGCGTAAAGTTTCATACGTCCCTCTATATCTTTAGATAAAATTCTAACTATTCTCTCTTGACTTTTTTGTTGTGTTTCTTGTTGTTCCATTTTATGCGGTGAATAGATTGTACTTTTCCATTTGGGTTAGCTCTTGAAAGATTCTTTTTTCAACTGCTTTTTCAGGGTCAGGGAGATTTGGAATTCTTTCTTTCATCTCCTTGAACGATTCAAAAGATTTTTCTTCCCTTTGCTTCAAAATCTCGTTCATATGTTTTTTTCCGAGCCCTGGAAGAAGCTCAATCAAGTGCAATCTTTTATTTATTGCAGAGGATTCATTAAAAAACTTAACCATTTTGGCTTCATTTTCTTTAACCCTATTGACGATGATTTCTTGGAGTTGATTTTTAGCAGATTCAGTTAATCTTTCTCTCTTGAGTCTCCCAAGGATATAATAAACTTTATCTCTTCGACCTTCTCCGATATAAACGTCTTCTCCGATTTCTATGTTTATTCCTCTCCTAGGGACTAGCTCTAGAAGAGTAAAATTTTCTTTACCAATAGCTTGAACGATTGGCATCATCTTTTTCTCCAAGGGATACCCGTTCGGTAAATATTCTAGTACTGTTGCATAATCTTCTTTTGCCATTTTCTTTATTGATGTTCTTTAATTGTTGATAATATTGCATTTGATTCATTTTCGTCAAGGTTAGAATCGGATAAGATTTTCGCAAGTTCTTCCCTTTCTTCAGGCATCATTTCAATGAGTTTCGAAATGTGCATTTCATTTAATTTAATTAGGTTTAATCCAACAAGTTTCTCTCTAAGTTCTTTAGCTTTTTTCTCATTTAAACTTGTGAATTTTTTTATAAATGCTTTAAGTTCTGGATTTTTTATATACTCTAAAGATTCTTGCATACTAAGGGGAGTTGTATTTTTTATCATTTTGAATTAATCGAAACTATTTTTTTTAAGTGTATTGGTTGAATCAAAAATTCTTTTTCTTTTGCTTGGTCTTTTAATTTAATTATGTACGCTTTTCCTTTTTTTCCTTTAACAACGCCGGTTCTTCCCTGAAGTCTTTTTGGAAAACTTGCATTTACAGAGATCTCTCTCTTTACTGCAACAGAATCATTTTCTTCAAATTTTTGAAAATATTTACTGAGACTAACTTTGCCTCTAAGTCTTATGTTTTTTCTTCTTACCATTAGTATTGAGAAAAACATTCCATTTAAAAACTTATCCCTTCAAAAAATTCTAGAAAAAGAGAATTTACAAATCTCCACTATTTCTCGAGGTTTCCATCTTTTGCACGATTGTATTGAGCATTCTTTCCCCCCAAACTCCTCTTCCACAGGACTCGCAAAAATCAATGACACTATCTTCGGAGAGTTCACGTTTGCAATAAAGACATTTTTTTTCCATAAGTCACCTCTAAAGTTATTTTATATTATTTTGTTTTTAAATATTTATATTTTTTAATTTCTAATTTTAAAAAAGAGTCTCAGAAAAAAGAAAAATAATGAACAGTAAGTTTTAAAAACTAAAAGTAGTGAACTATTATATGATCATTCCAGTTAGGTGCTTTTCATGTGGTAAACCCATAGGACATTTGTGGGAAGAATACAAAAAAAGAATCGAAGAAGGGGAAAATAAAAAGAAAGTTCTTGAAGAATTAGGGCTTGAAAGATTTTGTTGCAGATCAGTATTTCTAGGACAAGCAGATAATCTAGAACTAATTGCTAAATTTAAGAAAGCATAGATAACAATAGATTTAAATAATTTTAAGGATAATTCATAATATGAACTTTAAACCAGATTGGATTAAATTAGGTTCTTCTGTGATAGTTGGGGTTTTAATAGGATTATTTTACTCAAACTCAAAAATGGTCTTTGGAGAATATGAAGGACTTTGGTATTCTTTTCTCTCAGCATTTCTTCTCTCTTCTTTAGTTGTTTATGCAGTTTGGAGTTTTTTTGACAAATAGATTCTTTTTAATTTTTCACATATTGCACATTTAATTGTTTTGTAATCTTTTTTAATCCTTATTTTTTCATTTCCTTTAAAAGGAGTTAAACAGTCTTTACAAAAAAGTTTTTTATTTTCTTTAAGAGGAACTTTCTGATTTTTAGAAATTTTTTTTATTTTCTTAATCTCTTTTGGAGTTTTATTTTTTATTTCAATAAAAAATTTTTGAATTTTCTCTTTAGTTTCGTGCTTAGAAAGTTTAGCCCTTTTCATTGAATTCTCTGGCAAGATGCTTGAGGATTTGGAACATTCCAGGGAACATTTACCCGGTTCTGCATTTTCTGGGAATGGTAAGAAATATAATTATAATTTATTGTCTTTTTAATATAAAAATTATTTTGTTGGTTCGATCTTGCTGCAGAAATTAAGACCGTTCCAATTAAAAGGATTGCAATTATGAGAAGAGCAACTCCTGCGATGGCAATTTGTAAATTTCTTTTGTTCATTTTTTAAAAATGCGCCGGCCGGGGGTCGAACCCGGGTCAACTGGTCACTTCGCATATATGCATGGAAGCCAGTTATACTAACCACTATACTACCAGCGCTTTAATTTAATATGATAGAGGTTCCTTTTAAAATTTATTCTTTTTCCAATGTAGTTTTCTATGACAATTTGAGCACAAAATTTGGCATTTTTCAATTTCTTTTTTTATTTTCAACATAGAATATCCTTCAGAAACCATTTTTGAAATAGATATCTCTTTTTTTCTTCCATCTTTATGGTGGAAGTCTATTGTAGATGGATGGGTTTCTCTGCATTTTAAGCATTTAAGACGGGATTTATATTCTTCAATCCACTTTTTCAATTTTTCTTTTCTTTGTTTAACGTGTCTTTTTTCAGAGAAACTATTTAATTTATACCAATTTCTCCTATACTCTTTTCTTTTTTCAAGATCTTTAAATGGCATAAATTTCAAGGGTTTCAAACTTTAAATATTTTTGTATCCCTGAAATTTTTAAAAAACGTCCGGGACAAGATTTGAGGCCTGAAGGGTCATCCCCCTGGGAAACCTGCGAGCAGGTTCTTTTTTACGCCCGGGACAGGATTTGAACCTGCGACCCCCACATTAGGAGTGTGGTGCTCTAATCCAAGCTGAGCTACCCAGGCAGGGTATATGCGAGGGACAGGATTCGAACCTGCGTAAGGATGAACCACTAGGTCCTAAGCCTAGCCCGTTTGACCACTCCGGCACCCCCGCATGTTCTTTTTAGAAATCATGCCTATAAAAAGTTTTATAAACCAACTTTCTCTTCAATTTTTGAAGACGGCCATAGTAGGTTGGAAACACCTGTTCTCTTCCCGAACACAGAAGTTAAGCTTCCTACGTTACTGGCTCTAGTGTCCGAAAAGATGCGAACCCAATAAGTCGTCTTTCATTTTTTTTCATAAAAATCTAATTTCTCGAAATTTTCTTATTTAATAAACTTTATATATCAAAAAAATTTCTGGTTTAAATGAAAGAAAAGAATTGGCACGATAAATCTTATAAAATTTTGCTTCTGATTCCAATAATTATAATTTTATTTTCATTGATTTATCTAACAATAACCTACCAGAAAACTGGAGATCTTTTCAAAAAGGATATCTCGCTTACAGGAGGAACATCAATTACAGTTTATGATCAAATTTCAGCAAACAGTATTAAATTAGACTTATTTGAAAAACTTCAAAACTTAAATGCAAGAGAGATATATGACTTTGGAACAGATGAGCAGAAAGCGCTAATTATAGAGACTACCTCTGACTGGGAGATTTCAAAAAATGTTCTTGAAGAATATCTTGGTTATACTTTAGTTGAAGGAGAAAATTCCGATATAGAATTTACCGGTTCAATTTTAAGTCAGAGCTTTTATAATCAGTTGTTAATTGCCATTTTAGTTGCATTTCTTTTTATGGCAATTGTTGTTTTTATAATCTTTAGAAATTTTATTCCTTCTATGGCAGTTATTCTTTCTGCATTTGCGGATATTTTAATGACACTTGCTGTTGTGGATTTATTTGGATTAAAAATGTCTACAGCGGGAATTGTTGCTTTTTTAATGCTTATTGGATATTCAGTAGATACAGACATTCTTCTTACTATTAGGGTTCTTAAAAGAGATGAAGATCCTTTAAATACAAGACTTTTAGGAGCACTCAAGACGGGACTTACAATGACTCTAACATCCTTTTTTGCTATTCTAGCTGCTCTATTTATTGTCCAATCATTCTCAGTAGTCTTAACACAAATATTTATCATTCTTGTTCTTGGTTTATTTTTTGATATGCTTAATACATGGATTACTAATGTTTCAATCTTGAAATGGTATGCAGAACATAAGGAGAATAAAAAATGAAATTAGGGTTTAAAGTTTGGTTGTTAATATTTAGTCTAGTTCTCTCATTTCTTTTTATTTTTGGACTTCCTCCTAAATTTTTAGAATCAGGGGTAGTTATAACAAGCATAGGTCAAAATTCAACCTTGTTCGATCAAGGGTTAAAACAAGGTCAAGTGATAATTTCAATTGATGGACAAAAAATTTCAGATTTTAATGATTATTCAAATGCAATTTCAGGAAAGTTTATTTCTGGAAATGAAACTAAATTAATAGTCGGAACAAATAAAGGAGAATATACTTATTATGGGGATTTATTTCCAGAATTAATCGTTGGAGAGATTCCCAAAACAAATTTAAAATTGGGCTTGGATCTTGCAGGGGGTTCAAGAGCATTAATAAAAGCAGAGAATAAATCATTAGACCAAGGGGAATTGTCTGATCTTGTTTCAATCACTCAAAATAGACTTAATGCCTTTGGATTAACGGATTTGAAAGTTTCTCCAGTAAGTGATCTTTCAGGAAATAATTTTATGTTAATTGAAATTGCAGGTGCAACTCCTAAAGATTTAAAAGAATTAATTTCTAAACAGGGAAAATTTGAGGCAAAGATAGGGAATGTAACTGTGTTTGAAGGGGGATCTAGAGATATTGCTTCAGTTGGTCGTGATGCCCAAAGTGCAAGAATAGAAGGATGCAATCAAGGCGAAGGAGGATATATTTGTAGATTTAACTTTGAAATTGTGTTAAGTGCAGCTGCAGCAGAAAAGCATGCGGAAATCACTAAAAATATTCCAATAAATTCAACTTCTCAAGGAAATTATCTTGCAGAAAGACTAGATTTAATTTTAGACGATAATCTAGTTGATAGTCTTTTGATTAGTGAAGGGCTAAAAGGAAGAGCTACAACACAAATTGCAATTTCCGGTTCTGGTTCTGGTAAGACTCAAGAAGAAGCTTTGTCAGAAGCAAAAGCTCAAATGAAAAAACTTCAAACAATTTTAATGACAGGAAGTTTACCATATAAATTAGAGATTGTAAAATTAGATACAATTTCTCCGATGTTAGGGGAAGGATTTGTTAAGTATATTTTATTCGCGGGAATTGTGGCAATTTTAAGCATCTCAATAATCATTTTTATTAGATATCAAAGATGGAAAATTTCGCTTGCAGTAATTTTAACTACAGTCTCAGAAGTAGTTATTATCCTCGGAATTTCAGCATTTATTAAATGGAACTTAGATTTCCCTTCAATTGCAGGGATTTTAGCAACAATAGGAACAGGAGTTGATGATTTAGTTATTCTAATAGATGAAACAAGTACAGGATTAAGTTTAAGTATTAAACAAAAATTAAAAAGAGCATTTGCAATCATCTTAGGAGCTTATTTTGCATCGTTAGTTTCACTTCTTCCTCTTATGTGGGCAGGAGCAGGACTTCTTAAGGGATTTGCAATAACCACTATAATTGGAATTTCTGTAGGAGTATTCATAACTCGTCCTGCATTTGGTGAACTTCTGAAAAGGTTCAAGAAAGAATAAATGTTACCCAAATTTCATATTTTAATTGGGTTGCTTTTTTCAATAGGATGTTATACTATCTTCTCTTTTGTAAGTTTGATTGGAGCAGGGTTAATCTTTCTCTCAAGTGTTTTAATTGATTTTGATCACTACATCTATTACATCTTCAAGAAAAAAAGTTTTAGTCTTAAAAAAGCGTATAATTGGTTTAAGAAAAAAGGGAAGCAATTTTCAAAAATTCCAAAAAATAAAAGAAAAAGTTATGCTTTAAATCTTTCATTTTTTCATGGGTTGGAATGGGTTTTTATTTTTTCTTTATTTGGAAAGTTATTCAATAATTATTTTTATTTTATTGCAATCGGAATTTTCCTTCATTTAGTCTTAGATTGGATACACTCTTATCATACAATGGGAAGGTTTTTCAAAATTTCAATTATTTTTGATTATTTCAATAATAAAAATTTGAAGAAAATCCAATTAAACTTTGGTCGGAATAAAGTTTAAAAAAGGGTTATTCTTCTGAGGATGATGGGTTCGGACGAATTAACTGATACAATCAAATTAAATTTTGATTTTTTAAAGAATAAAAAATTTCAATGGGGGATTGTAATTGTTCTTTTTTTGTTTATTTTAATAAGTTCTTTTTCAATAAGACTTTCAGGTTTACCAAATTTAGTCGATAAAACAACTGGTCATTATGTTTTTGCAGATCCAGATGCATTTTATGAATATCGGGTTGCGGCAGCAATTCTTTCTGGAACGTCATTAGATTCAATTGATCCCATGAGAAATCCGGGAATGAATCTCACTTACACTACGGAGATGCTCCCAAAAGCGTTAGTTTTTGTGTACAAAATAATTAATCCTTTAAATAATTCAATAACTTTGGACTTAATTGATGTTCTTTATCCACCAGTTGCTTTTGCAATAAGTTTGATAATATTTTTTGTTCTTTGTTGGTATCTTTCAAAATCTAAAACTTTTGCAATTCTTGCTTCTTTAATGCTTGCTTATTCGCCAAGCTTTCTCGGAAGAACAGGCGTAGGAGTTTCAAGTCATGAGGCTTTGGGAATCATTTTTTTCTTTTTGGCTTTTTTAGTATATTTTATTTCTTTAAGTGATTTTCATAAAAAAAGTATCCAAAGAATTTCTTTATTTGGAATATTCGTTGGAATTGCTTTAGGTTTTTCATTTTTCTCTTGGTCAGGGGGATCGAATTTTATTGTGATGATTTTTCCTGTTTCTTCTTTAGTCTATTATTTTTTTGGAGTAAATGACGAAAAAAATGAAAAGAAAAAATTTATTTTATTTAATTTTTTATGGATAATCTCTTCAATCCTT
>Ga0210044_10000699_pt1 | contig 51091 bp, 57 predicted proteins | sample CryGey13umfilter_2_FD_183959 | JGI IMG/M metagenome (GOLD analysis project Ga0210044, IMG submission 183959) | Groundwater microbial communities from aquifer in Utah, USA - Crystal Geyser 4/9/14 3 um filter (SPAdes) (version 2) | ecosystem: Environmental > Aquatic > Deep subsurface >...
GATGCATTTGATGCTTCATGCCGCAAGCTCTATCGTTTCCTTACGACCACGCATAAAAATCAAATCCAACAGAATTCCAAGTTGGAAACCGGCTAAAATCACCCACTGATTCCCCCGACGAAGCAAGATTAAAAAGCAGCACCCCGACAAGCTGCGCAGGTGGCCCTGCGGTGTGCAAGAAAAGCACCTCTGAAGCAGCGTGAAGCGTAAAGTCGCCCCCTTTCGAAAGCGCTTTGGCTATGAGAGCAGTAATACGTTGTTCCTGACTCCTGTCACGTTGCAACAATGCTTGAGCGGCCCGGACGGCGGCAGCAAGAGCGCCATCTTCCGTTTCCACATCAACACTACTTTCGAGTCCTGCAATAGCCTGCTCCACCAATTCTGCGCTCCCCTGAGAATCAAAGTTCGCCAGTGAAAATATCGCTCCACGTCTCAAATCGACATTTACATCCTTGCTTAAACGTATCGCATGATTCAAAAACACTTGCGAATTCACACGAAATCCGGCAGCAATAGTTGCTGCCAGCAAATCAGAATAGTCCGAATAATTGACTTCGATTTCCGTCAATGCCTCTTGTGGCCGTAAAGGCTGGCTGGCGCAAAAATCCACAAACTTCCCGACAATCGTGCCTGCCGCCAAATCCTGGCCTGCACTACGATATAAATGCAAGACACAGCGCATCACCGAAATAACAGGTGCATCCAAATATGGCAAAGCCTGTTCGAATGCGTGCCGAGTAAGGAAGAAATCTGGGCCATTAGAGCCAGTGCCGTCCAAAGCTCCAAACGCCTCCACGACATCAACCAGTTTTTCGTTATGTAATGCCGCCAGCTCCGAAGCAACCGCTTCACGCTCTTCACGGTCTGCCGATAAGCAGGCATACACCTCGGCCAGGAAATTTCCGTCGAAATAAGCCTTCAGTAGATTGTCTCGGTAACTCATGATTGGATTCAGATGAAGAAGCTCGACATAGATTGAAGCCTAAGCCTCTCTTCTCTCCGGTAGCATCATATCCGTAACGCTCAAGTGCAATACGGCCAGTTCATTTTTCATTTGTCGCCTCCATTACAACTGGTCATAGTTTACCTCCCCGCCAGCGCCGCGACCGAATCGAGGCTCGCAGCGTAGGCCTTTATCTATTCTACTGGCTGAAATCTGGAGGCCACTATAGATCTCCTACTGATTGCGATCGATCAATGGGGCCGCATCGCAATATGTTCTCGACCGTCCGCAATCCTAAAGCGGTAGCGAATTGCTTGAAGCCAAAACATCCGTTATGGTTAAGAAAAGCATGCGCCGATGACGCCTGCTTTACACATAATCTCGGACATCCTCGCCATTCAGATAGAATTTCAACTGGTCAACAGTTTGTACAAAACAGTCTGGTTTGCGAGTCGCGATGCGTGACTCGGCAAAAGCTATGCACAGAGAAATCACAATAAGAATATGGTATTGCAGACCAATGCAAGTTCAGCATTGAAGCCTCCGAACAATGAGCCAGCGTCATGGCCCGGCTTTCGTTTTCGGTTTTCTTGCAGCCGATGTGATGTCTGCATACATTAAATGGCCTTTGGAAACAACAGAGCCACTCTCCAACGCCAACAGCTTTTACTGAAATGGAAATCTGAAAATGTTCGATGATAAGAAATGGCTAGGGGATGACGATGCGTACCTTGCACCTTTCGCACGAGCGTGCTGGGGCATCCTTTTGATGCGCGGAAGGGGGTCTTGGCCGACGAGCCCGAACGACGTCTATTGCGAGATCGAGAGTGCCATTCCCGCACACGGCATCGCGCTTTGGGGCTACGCATCGCAGGTCTGTAATGCTGACAAATTGCTAAAGCCGGAGTTAGCCATCACGATGGCTCATGCCTTTCGCTCCGTGAGACGCCGATCCGACTTGCGGATAAGGGTGTCGAAGTCTGTCTGGAAGGAGCGAGAGGTGTCGATGGACACTATCGTCGCTGATCTTGGAAAATCCGTCGGGCCGGAACGCGTGTTCGCTGAGTGGCCGGGGCGTGCAGCCGTACCATGGCCTCGCGCCTACCGCCGCACATCGCGATCAGTAATAGTCGACGGATTAGAAGATGTGCTTCCGGAATTTCCAGAGCAGTCCGACGCCTTGCCTCAGTTCGTGCAGGAACGCGATGCGTTCGCGACAGACCTCTACCTCACTTCTACGGCCGACACGCGCAAAACCATTCGTCCGACTGTCGTGGCAGTGTTGGTAGGCTCCGACGCAAGCAAGGCGCTCGACGACCTCCTGCATTCGCGAGAGGCCCACCGCGCTAGGTGCCTCGTATATGTGCCAATCGCGCGCGAGTCAAGCGGTCCGTGGCTCGAAGCATTCCTGTACGCGTGGAACGAGCATGAGACGCACATCGACGAAGCTTTGAAAGCCGCAAACGACAAGACCAATCTCGCAGCAAGAATTACGGCGTCGACTCAGTCGTTCATACTCGATAGCGACCGATTTCTAAGCGCTGACCTCGAGTTGGCTTACGATGCAGCCCGCTTCGACGGGCAGGAACGCCCAAAGTCATATCCGGAGAAACCGCTGGAGTTGCAGTTAGACGACAGACTGTACGCGCGTTCTGCAGCCACTTCTCCTATACCGCAACCACAACCGCGCGTGCTCGATGCCCGCGTGATGCTGGAAAATAGGTTAGTTGGACGTATACCGACGGAGGGTAAGCTTGATATTTTCTTAAACATCCGCCCAAAGAACGTCTTAGATGGAGACCGCGAAAACTTTCCCGACGACCGGATTCAATGGAACAAGGACGTCAATAAATTCCAGATTCATTTGCTGGAGTTCGGACGCGAACCCTTTACTCGAGAGATCGACGTCCCACGCACCGGTCAATCAGAAGCGGCGCACTTTCCCTACGAATTGCAGAACCGCCACATAGATCTTCGATTCATCGTCAGCGACGGTTCGCGCATGCTTCAAACCGCGAGACTGCAAGGCGACCCCGGTGAGTTCATTCGCTTCAAAGTCGAAAGCATCGCCGCGCCAATCGTACCTCAGCAGCATGAATTTGACGTCGCGTTGCTGGTTAACGACAGCCTAGGAGGAGAGCCAAGCCTAACGTCGTTGACGCACGCCGGAATTGAACTATCTCCACTGACAAACACCGAGGCAGATACAGTGCGTAAGGAAATGCTAGCGATATTGGAGAAGGCCGTCGTCAATCCGGAAACTCCTAGTGCCGAAGTACTACTGACACTTGCTGGCCGCGGAAAGCGGTTGCTGCAGTTTCTGCGCACGCACGTTAAAGGCTGGCCGTCCGACATGACGCGAGTTCAACTCACAACGCAATCGGATGCGTTTTTTCCGCTCGAATATCTTTACGAGGGGCCGATTCCCGACAACGAGGCTCACGGCATTTGTTCGAAAAGCAGGGAATGTCTAAACTGCGGAGTTGCTGTTCCGGATTGCGCCATTCGGGCTGAAGCCCTCCAGCTATGCCCGATGGGCTTTCTCGGCCTGACCGCAGTCATCGAGCGGCAGACCTGGCGAGTCGATAGCGCGCCTGGCATCTGGCTCGCGTCACCCGAAGCGGTCGAGTCTCGTCAGCGAATCACGGAGCTCGACCGAGTATTGTTCTCGGCTAGTGCCGAGGCTGACAACTTTACCGAACATCAGCCTACATCCGAATCAAAGTATGTCCACACCGATGAAATCGTCAAGGCGCTAGGATGTAGCCGCCCACAGTCGTGGTCCGAATGGAAAAATTCCATCTCGAAACAAGATCCTTCTCTGCTGATTCTTGTTGTGCATATCGAGAACGATCGGCTCCATCTCGGAGCAGGAGATAAACTGCTCGTCACTGCGATCTCCAAAGACCACGTCGGAAACGGATGCCCGATCGCGATCACGATCGGGTGCTCTTCCGGGCAAGGCAAGATGATCGGCGCCAGTCTACCAGCAGTACTTATGACGGAAGGCGCGCGCGTCGTGATTGCCGCAATGACCGATGTTCTGGGGCGTCATGCGAACAAGGCCGCGCTCGAGCTTGCACTCGCGCTTCAAAAGGCGGTGTCGCCGGAGAGCGGGCGAGTGGTCTCGATCGGAGAACTGATGACGAAGCTGCGAAGGGACCTTCTCGCTGCCGGTATCGCATTGGGCCTTGCACTTGTCGCTTATGGCGATGCTGACGTTGCCCTCGCATCCGACCCACTCTTACTGCAATGACATAGCATGTTCCAGATTAAGGCAATTCACGCCGCGCACGGTGACGCATTGTTCGTCACCTATGGACCACAACATGAGCTTCGCCATTTGCTGATAGATGGCGGTCCCACCGGCACGCACGCCAATCTGATAAAAGTGCTGGAGCAGAGCCTGGAAAACAACCGGCTTCGGCTCGAAGCGCTGGTTGTCACGCATTACGACTTCGACCATATTCAAGGCATCATCGATCTGTTGAACGACAAGCCAGAATGGCTAGAAATCGGCGATATCTGGTTCAACGGGCACCGTCATCTGCACGACGATTCAGATCGATTGGGTCCGGGCGAAGGCGATAGGTTGACGACGCTCATCACAAGCGGCCAATACAACTGGAACAATGCCTTTGGAGGGCGATCGATTCATCGGTCGGAATCTCCGGTCGAATTGCAGGGAAACATGACGGTGTACATCCTGTCTCCGGATGTTCCGCAACTCGAAGCACTCGCGCGCGAATGGACCGATCCGCGCATTGTACCGAACTTCACCGCTACACCCGAGGATATCCTTGGACGCAAGGATCCATGGTCACCGGGGCCATTTTCGGAGCTTAAATTGGACAATGATTTCGAGCCCGACAAATCGGTGCCCAACGGTAGCAGCATCGCATTGTTGCTTAAGTACGATCAACGATACCTGCTGCTCGCGGCGGACTCTCACGCTGGCGTTGTCAAAGCTGGCTTGGCCCACCACTTCCCAACGGGCGTCGGTGTCAACTTGCTGAAGGTCTCTCACCACGGCAGCAAGGCCAATACGGACAGGGAACTGCTGGAAATGCTCGGCTGCCGACGCTTCCTGATCAGCACGAGCGGAGTGAGACACAAGCATCCGGACAATCTGCTGATTGCTCGCTTGCTCGTGGCCAGAAACTCGCCGGAACTGTTCTTCAACTACGATGTCGATCACACCGCACGCTGGAGGGAATTGCCGATGGGCTGGCCCCATTTTGATCCTGTCTATCCGTTGGAAACGGATGTCTTCATTTGTGTCGACGTCTGATGGAAGAGCCGGCCGCATAGTGGACTCTACATCGGCATCGACCATATTCATAAGTCAACGCTTGTTCCCGGTGCGGAGGTGAGCCGGCCCTACACCGATTTCATCCACCGATGACAAGCACATATAGGGGAGCGTGTCCGCAATTCTGAGTAAACCGGTAGTTCTCTTCCACTCTGTTGAAAGACCGCTTAGGCAGAGATACCGACGCCTGACTGCTTCAAAGTTTCCGTAAAATGACTCTTTTACCGACTCTTCATCTCAATGCGCCCCTCGAGGATTGAGGGAAATGGAAATCCCTCCCCCTTCCCCATCCATCGAAATATTAAAAGTTTGTCCGTATTGATTACTGCGAATTCCCCATCAAGCCAATAGATCTAGCAGCATCCCACACAACATGGGGTTGGACTGATTTACGGCAACTCATGAAACTCGCGCTTAGCGTCAACTGCCTCCCAATAAATGAAGGGGCGATAGTCGCAATCCGTCTGCATCCTTTACTTCCAACTGCGCCGGTCTAGTCACCGGGATCTGCGATTTGCCCACTTCGCTGTGGCCCTGATTCCGTCAGGTCGGTTGAGTATCGGGTCTCTGCAGCCTTTCAAGCCGCTGGGTAGTACGTGAGTCTCATCGGGTAAGCAACTACGCGAGGCATTTCGGCCACCACATAACTCGCAACTCTCGTCGCGCAGACCACTCGGTCTGTCTCTATCGTGCCCTCTCGGACACTCCCAATATTTGAATGAATCTTTTAGATCACACATCCGGCATACTCTTTCGTCCACCTACCACCAGTGAACTAGCCTCTCGGCACCGTCTTTTCCCCTGTATTCATTTGCGAGCTTCTGCTCCGCGCCTGAACCACAGCACTTCCCGGTAAGGAAGGAGGGGTATGTGTAATGCGTAACGTCTTGTCCTTTTGTGACATCCAGCTAAATCTCTCTAACGCGCTCGATATTTCTTTCACACCCTACTTCTGTTCTCCTGGCCATAGGCCAAGCAGATAGACAGACAGCACAACACCACGCAACTCGACACCACCAGCCAACGGCGCAAAAGCCTTGTCGGCTTCGTGCATCGGTCCTGGGTGTTCAGTGCGCCCGCGTCGGGGTTACTTGAAACTCTACTAACAGTTGATTGAATTGCTCTTGAATGTCTTGCCCGGACTCGGGCGATGATAGGGACGGATTTCTCCATGCTCCTATCGAAGACTGCTCCGCTTACACGGAACGGGTGAGTATCGCTGTGTGCTTACTCGATTCTTCGCGGGGACTAGCCGCTCTGCTACAACTACTTCGAACGTCCTACTCATTTTGCTCTTGCGAACAGCGCCTATAGGCAAACGCAGCTTTCTTAACTGGAGCCACCCAGACTTGCCACACAAGTGAAAGTGAGCGCATTGCATCACATACGCACTTGCAGTGTCAATTATTTTTCAAATGCCGTTATGCATCACATCTGTTTTGGATTTCCCGAACGAGCCCCTGTGTTTGCTGGGTTTCGGCATCACTCTGTGTAGGCTAATTCTCTTTATTAAACCTCCAGAGCAACATATTTCAACCAAATTACTGCTTGGGCATGGTCGGATTGGATGTCCTTTTCGCGCGTGGTTTGGAAGTATTGAGCCGGTTATGGGCAGGTATGCACTCTGGAAAAGGGGCAGCAGGATGCCCCTTTATATGGATGAACATGAAAATAGGATGAATCGATGTGCAAAAAGGGGCAACGTGTTGCCCCTTTTTTGGTGGATTATTTCAAGAGGGAAGAATCTTCTAGAAAAAGTGGCATCCTGTTGCCCCTTTTGGTGACTTCTGGTAATTATTGTGCGATTATTCGCACTTGCGGTAAGTTTTGGGTAAATGGCTACCCTTTTTTAAACACAAATATGGAGGTTTTGATGAATGCTTTGAATAAAGAAGTGGTTCGTGCGGTAGATCTTGGCTATGGCAATGTGAAATTCACCATCAGCCATGACGATGCTTTCGGAAAAGTAGAGTGCGACCTGTTCCCTTCTCGCTCTCCTTTGGCTGGTGACAAGGGATTGACTGCTGGCTTGGTGCAAAGTCGTGACACCGTAGTCGTCAATGTTCATGGCACTGAATACGAAGTTGGTCATGGCGTTGCAAAAGCTCAAGGTACATTCGATCAAACCTCTGTTCTGGACAAGAACTTCTGCCTGTCTGATGCCTACCTGGCTCGTCTACGTGGCGCGCTTTACTACATGATGGGTTCAGCCAAGTCCAGGAAAAAATACTTCGAAGGCAACAAGATCTCCATGCTTATGGTCGGCCTTCCTGTGGCCACATACCGAAACGAAGAACTGCGAAATAAACTGAAGGTGATTCTTACAGGTACACATGAGCTGCCTGATAACCGCACCGTGAAGGTTGAGCGAGTCATGGTAATGCCTCAGCCGCTCGGTGCCTTCTTCGAATATGCATTTGAGAAGGGTATGTTCGACCAGATGAAGGAACAAACGAATCTGATCATCGATCCCGGCTTTTTCACCTTCGACTGGCTCCTGACTTCTGGTCTCACGCCAATCGATGCGCGAAGTGACTCCGTAAATCGTGGGATGTCTGCAGTTATTAAGGCAATGGTTGAAGCTGCAAACAAGAAGGAAGACTGGGAAGCGGATATTGGGATGATTGCGCGCATACTCGATGAGCACTATCGGGATGGGAAGCCTTTTATTGTGTTCAACAAAGAATACAACCCGAATGACTACATGAGCGCCGGCAGTGCTGTTGTAAACGAAGCTGTTGCAGCGTTGGCGAATAGCGTTGGGGATGGAGCAGATATCCAGAACATCATTTTGGCCGGTGGTGGCGCGATGCTTTTCCGTGATGCTATCGCCAAAAAATTCCATCGTCACCAGATTCTGGTTATGGATTCGCCTGTCTATTCAAATGTCCGTGGCTTCCAGTTGGCCGGTGAGCAGCAGATGATCCGCCGTATCCGGCAAGAACGCTTGAATGCCAAAGTTACTGCATAAATAGACAATGAGTTCAGCCGTCGATAAACAAGTTAAGGATGTAACCTTGAAGGTGAAGGTTAGTCAGGAGTTCGTGAGCTTACTGGCTGACCTGCACCAATATGGTCCTTACTATCGTTCGCGCAGGTTGATCCATCTTGCGGCTTTGGGACTGGCGTTTGAAAACAATAGAGCTTCGCTTCATGCCCCATTATCATCGAATTCGGCACCCGCAGAAAATCACGCTGCCGAAACGTCCCGCGCTTCTCAAGTTGAGCAGCTGGATACAGGGACAGGAGCGAGCAAGCCGGTTCACTACAAAATTCCAGAAGGTGCAACTGATGCGCTTGGAGATATGTTTGACACTATGGAGTAATTGCCACAAAAACGCTTTGGAAAAATGATGGTCCTGCCACAATGGCATCAAAGGAGCATCAAATGAAACAAAGCAACAAAGCAGAAATCCTCAAAGAGCTGAACCGCCCGATCATCAAAAGTGGTCGCGGCGGAACTCTCGCACTCCCCTCCCCTGTTTCTGTGACGACAATTCTGAATGCATGCATGTTGGCCATTCTGGTTGGCATGGCGCTGGGCGTTTTTACAAGCGGAGGTCGATTCTAATGAACACTATCTTGTACCTGAGCGAAAAACCGTCGCAGGCACGGCAGATCGCAGCCGCTCTCAATGCAACCGTACAAAAGGATGGGGCATTCGTTGGCGAATGGGTGGTTGTAATCCACGCCTTCGGTCACATGCTCAACCTTGCATATCCGGACGAGTACATCGGTTTTGGCGAGTGGAAGTTGGATGAGTTGCCAATCCTGCCTGAGAACTGGATTCAGAATGTCACGCCAGCCCATAAGGAGCAATTCGAACGCATTGGCGCATGGCTGAAAAAGGTCGATGAAGTTGTCATTGCCACTGATCCTGATGAGGAAGGCGAGGTTATTGGCCGCGAAATCTTGGATGCGCACGGTTTCAATAAGCCAGTACGCCGGCTGTGGGTGTCTGCATTATCCAAGGACGCACTTCATACGTCCCTGAAGAATGTGATGCCTCTATCCAAGACAGACTCGATGTATCGGGCTGGCAAGACTCGCCGTGAGATTGACTGGTTGCTAGGAATGAACCTGTCTCGGGCATATTCGATCAAATCAGGCAAGACGGCCAATGTTGGGCGAATCAAGACTCGTCTCTTGCAGGAAATTGTCGAGCGTGAGAGAGCGATCCGCGATTTCAAGCCGGAGGCTATCTCTCGCGCACATGTTGAGATCGATGGATTTGTGTACCAAATGGCCGGTGCCGAGATTCCTTCGACCTTTGTTAATGAGGGGATCTTCGTCAGTTCGTGTACGGAGCCGGTAGAAATCGCGCCTCCTCTGCCGTTCAACCTGTCCAGCCTTCTCATCGCGGCCAATCAGCAAGCGGGGGTCGGGTTGGTTGAGGGGTATGCGGCAGCTCAAATGCTGTATGAGACAGGTGCAATAAGCTACCCGCGTACCGGCTCGACTTCCCTGCCAGGTGCTGGTGGTTTTGCTGTTCACCATGCGATCGTTGCGACCGCTTTTGACTGCCCGTCATGGGGTGGAGAAGCAGAGCGAGCTTTGTTCGGCCTTGTCCGCGAAAACGATGTATTCCAGCAGCTCGGGGCCGCACACGGCGAAAGAACGGAGACGGTGATCGATTTCGGCGGGTATAAATTCGTCAACACGGCCGATAGTTTGCGGTCTGATGATGACGCTGGTTGGTTGCTGTGCAAGCCTGATGTGTGTTCTCGCCTGGTTGGTGCAGGGAAGCCTTCAATCAAAGTAGGTGGGCGTGTCATGGCATCTCCGGTTGTCGAGAACATTGAAACTGAGGCTCCGGGGCGATTTACTGAGGCTTCTCTGCTGCAAAAGATGCTTGATGAAGGCATTGGTACTGAATCGACAAGGGTGGCCATGATTTCCGGTCTTTGGGAAGACGGGGTTGTTGAAGTTTCTGATGGTAACTTGGTCACTACTCCGAATGGGAATGCATTGTTCGAAGTGATCCCAAGAGACATTTCTGCTCAGATGGCAGCGATCATGAATAATGCTGTGCAGGATGCGCGTGCCGGCAGCACTACTGGAAAACACCAGTTGCAAGCTACAAAATGGCTGGCGAAGCTAATCCATAGCTAACAGCATTGAGAGAGCGTCCCAATAAAAGCCCACTTGGTGGGCTTTTATTTATTGTTATGAAAAATGGTCAGTAACGGTAATTTTGCTTATAGCGAAGTAAGGACGCCGCTTTCTCCTCTTCCCGCTTCCTGTCTTCGGCCTCCTTATCGTAAGCATCCATCACAGCAGTGACATTCGTTGCAGACTCAGCTTCTTTCTTTGTGAGGTAAATGCGGATGGGGTTTGTCTGTGCTGTGCCGAAGATCTTGTTGTCTGACGCACTGAGATTCCTGAAACATAAAGTAGCAGCATCAAGCTTTCCTTCGAAATTAGGGGTGGCACGACTGCTGCATTTGAAGAAAGAAGAACTGCTGTCGCTGGCAAAAAGGACCGGTAGCTTCACATCCTTGCCTGCAATGGAGATCTTGGCGAAGATAGGTCGTTCCGCGATGTACTGAAAGATTTTTGGACTCAAATTACTTTTGCCCTTCCCTTTTTCATTCTGATACAACTCGAATTGGAAGTTTGGCTCATATTTGGTGGGTGCTCGACCATCCAAATATTTACTCATCATCTTGTAGGCGCGGTTCTGATCAACAGCCCACCCGACCCGTATAATGGCTGCATATCCATCACCTTCCTGCTCTACAGCTTCGACTTTGGCGTCAACTTTTGTCTTGAGGATAAGGGCATATAACTCATCCTGCAGTGTTTGCTTTGTCTCTTCAAATGCATCCTTGTTCTTCAAGGCAAGTTGAAGCAACGTACCTTGCGAGAACACCTGCGTGACCGTCTGGCTGTTCGTCTCCAGTTTGCGGATAGTCTGGTCCTGCTTCGCCAGGAGTTCAGCCACCGTCGCAGGATCGGCCTTCACCGCTAAAGAATCGCGGATATTCTTCAGGCCGGCACGCAGCGCCTCGTTCTCGGCCTGTAGCACCTTCATCTGTCTGACCTTCTCCTTATCCTGGCGCAGATCAGCCACACGTCTGGAAAGTTCAGCATCGTCCAGTGTAGCTACGGCGACAAGGTTGAGGATCGTTTGTCCGGATTGACCGATTGACATGGATTCCTTATCGATTCGAACCTTGACCATCGTCGCACTGACCATCCGGATGCTTTCTGTCAGGCTCCCATTCTCTTTGAGGGTGGTTGTGCTGTCGACATAGGTGCCTGACTCATTGCTGGCTTTGAGCTTGATTTGCTCGATAGCCGCCTGTCTGGCGCTACCCTTGGTATCGCCATCGCCCATCGAGTAGGCAAGTTCGTATTGCTTGCTCCACTCTGCATGCGCCGGGAGGCAGGCAAAGAACAGGGCGAATGAAACGATCTTGAGAAATTTGAGCATGATTATCCTTTCCTCACGCAATTTGACTACGCGCCGAGTGTTCTCAACATCGATTCAACTTCTTCGATGCCAAACAGTTCTTCATTCTGACTTAACTTACCTCGCTGAATCTCCACTGCAGAAGCGGCAAGATATGCGGAAATGCGCTCACGTCGAAGGGCTTGCAATCCGGCAATCACAAGTTGAGGACCGGCCGTTTTAACCATTTCGTCAACCGACTGAATTGGTTTTTTCACGACGAACAGAAGGGGCATGAGCGACCGCAGATCCTTCTTCCCCAGAAATCCTTGAATAGCTGGATCGTAAATTGAATCGACATTACGCTCCCCATTAAACAGACTTCCATACGGACCATTTTTTGTGAAAGGGAAAAGCATTATCCCTACATCCCGGATTCGACTGTCAGCATCATTAAGGCATTGTCCAGCCACCATTGAGATGGTTGTTTCTTTACCAGACACACTGAATACCGCCATGATTTTTGCTTCAATTGCACACATTCTGAAATCATCCAATTGCTGCGATGGAGACGCCATTTTCGCGATAATGGCTTTCAGTTTTTCCATATCTTCATGTACATCTTCGACCATAGAAAATGGATTGAGACAGGCGATTTGTGATTGCTGCGAAACTACTTTCTTGACTCCTTGTGACATAACAACTCCTTTAGGTTTCAGCTACCCACAACCAGCACACACAAACTGCTATCGCCATCGGCAGTCACAACTTCTTCGTAAAGCACCGTAGAGCTACGCAGTACCGCATCAGCAGATTCGACGATTGTGTATTTCAGCTTTGATGCTCCACTAGACGATTCCAATTGTTCGCCGCCAGACACGGAAAGATTGTGGACGCGAGCGTTGTTTGCAGCAGCTCGTAACACGGCAACCTTCTTCGCCATTTCAGCAGACAATGTGAGCTTGGCGCAACCGGCATAAGCCAGCCTGTCATTGAAGAAAACACCACCTTCCGCCGCTTGCCAATCCACATCGGAAGCGAACACTGGGGCCGACAACAGCAGAGCGGCGACAAGATGAATGAGTTTCATTATTCAGCCAGAGATTCTTTGATGTCGGCAATAGCCACTTCAGCCGTTTGGGAATCCTTTGTTGCCGAACCTTGCTTTGCTGTTTCAGCGGCTTCCTCTGCGCGTTGCTGGCGGCGTTTATCCAAGCGCCGCTCCAAGTCTTTGAACTGTGCTTCGACCTTCGCATCATTGGTCTTTGCAGCCTGATTTTGCAGCACAGCATTGAACTGTTTGTAGGGCAGCTTCAACAGCACAAATGCGTGGTATTTTCCGTCGATGGTTTTGACCTCCTGATGCACAGTCTCAAAGCCCACCACAGACACTTGGTTCACCAGCTTGTCGATCAACGCGGTGTACTGCGAAGTCGCTGCATCGCCATTGCTATCCTGCACACTTGACCGCTCGGAACCTGACAATTCTTGGCCATAAACCTTGGCAAGGCCGAACTCGGCATCAAGCATGGCTTTTTTCATAGCCACACGCACCTTATTGGACTCGCCTTCGCCGACAGCATAGACACCTGAACTGTCAGGCTTGGGCACTTCAAGGACCCAGTCTGGGATCTCTGAGAGATTGTTTTCCATCTTTTCTTGGCGCTTCTGTGCGGCCTTTTCATTGGCTTCAGCACGAACTTGTGATGCCTGGATTGAATCTTTGGTCAAATCAGCCATTGTTGGGCTTGTCGAACAGCCATAGAGGGACACGCCGACCAGTCCTGCAAGAATCAAAGTCATGGTTTTTTTCATTTCTCTTTTACGTGAATCGCCTACTGGCGAGGTGCGCGAGACTTTCGTCGGTCGCGTTGGGCTTACCTGCTCACGTTTCTCCATATAAATTGCCCAGTTTTACATATCCGCAGCCACTATTGTCGCATTGGATATGGTTGCCCGAAATGGGCAACCGTCCCTGTTTTAGCGGGGCGGAATTCAGTTGATTAGGTGTTTTGTGAACGCGCCATCTTGACGATTCACTTCCAGATATTCTCCAGAACGACCGTGGGTGATTTTGTTCACCTGATTGGCAATACTTTCGGTCAGCGCATCATCCATGAAATTTGAACCGCAAGCATCGCAATGAGTTACCTCGCCTTCCGCTTCGATAAGCTTGTAATTTAAGGTTACGCTTACTTTGGAATGCCCAGCCGTCAAATAGCCTTTGGTGCCGCAATCCGGGCAAGGTAGGTTTTTGAGCTGCTTGGCGAAATCTTGGTCATTCATTTTATCTTCTCTTATGTTTGAGAAAATATTACATGTTTGAACGAATTCCCAAAGCGAAACTTTTGTGAACTACTCGCCCTGATGTTCATTGCAGCATTCACATCTCTGTCGTGCTGCGTGCCGCAGGCATCGCACCGCTAGGTGCTAATGCTCAATGGCATCTTTTTCCGAGCGCGCATGCAGCAGGAGCAAACCTGGTTGGTTATACGAAACCGAGTTCAGACATATCCTGCACGGAAAGAATGTGGGTTTGTAAGGCCATCTTTGAATATGCGCGATTCTTGGATGATTTGATTAACTCTGTCTTGAGTGTTTTTACTCCATTTCTCCCCATCCACTGGCACATTGGCTCAATGAATGGCTCCCATGTCACCACCCTATCCTCCCTTACTCCTTTTATATTTAAATCTCCAATCTGGGATGCGACATCCAATAACGTTATGATATACGCCCTTACTTTGAGGCGTTCATTCGATTCAGATTGATAGGCTTCGATTGCATTTTTGATTGAAACCAGAACAAGAGGATCGCCAGATTCCGTCAATATCAATGGCGATACGAAGTTGCATAACCTCCAGGTTATGCGCTCCAAACTTGGATGCAACAAAAACATCGCCTGAACAGCTGATTCCTTTTTAACCAACTTCATGATTATGTTGGTTTCAAAAAATATAGTCGCGTCAGTCATTATTTTTTCGGTTGTTTCCACTTAAACCCCATTGTTTGAGCGATAGCCTTTTTGATAACTATCACTTTCAACTTTGAGCTATTGTGATCAATGTCGATGAGCTTTTTCATAGGTTTGTTAGGGTCTGTCCAAAGCCAACTCTTGTTTGACAGAGTATTAACCAGACTTATGAAGTTTGTCTGGCCATGAGACTCCAGCTCTTTAACGGATATTGCGATCCCGTCAATTGTGGAGAATACCGGGCCATCAGAGCATCCTTTGATATGATCTTCCAGGATTGCCCTCATGTATTCAGACGCATCTTTTGGCATGCTTGCAAGGACAGTTTCTGCGGCCTCATCAAGAATGGTTGGTGTTTTTTCTTGACTTTTCTGTGTTTTTAAATATAAAGCGCTTTTTGTTTCTGATTTGACGAGATTCGCCAAGCGCTCTTCCATCTTGCTAGAAAGCATGGATGGAAATTTTGGGATTGCTGGAGGCTGTTTTACGACACTCACAGCCTCCGTAGGCTCTTCTTGGAATGAAATTTCAGTTTCTTTTGGCTCTTTTACACTTGTCTCTTCGTTGTCACCTGTTGCACTCACCTGAGTATCGTTGGATTTATCGGCATGAGTCGTGGTTGAGGCTTTTGGCTCATTTTGTTTTGAATTTTGTTCATCGTTTTTCTTTGACGACTTCTTATTAAGATTTTCGGCAAGCAAATAATCTTCTACTTTTGGAATTTCATTGTTATCAGCGAACAGTAGCTCAACTCTCTGCAGTTTAACAGCGGGCAAGAATTGCATGGAAGTTGGGATGCAGATATCCCAATACCGACCATCAGATCCTGTTTCCTCTATGATCCCGCAGTTGATCAAAATGTCCGCCAGGGTATCAGCGTCGGACGGAATACCCGGCTGATTATCGTCCGTCATGATATTGAGTATTTCTTTTGCAGCAGGTTGCCATACGATGAAAACTCCCTCTGAAGAAGACCAGATTCGAGCGCCCTTTGAATTGATGTCCCAAACCTTCTTCTTGAGAAGGCGGCGCATTGCATCAATAAGATATGGCTCCAAATGAGAACCCACAGTGAAATCTCCATACCTTTCACTGTTTGACTTAAGGTCTCTCTCAACGACTTTTTTCCGGACTATTGTGATTATCTGGTGAACCTGATTCCTCACTCCTATTGGAACTAGGTTCGTGATGCAAGCAGACATGGTTGAAATGATCTCGTTGTTTTCTTCATTGAGATACTGCAATCCAAGCTGAGGAATAATGGAATTGAGAATGAATGCTGCCGATGCCTGATGAGCAGCGACTACGTCAATTTCGTCCTGCACGTTCCACGAGATAAAATATCTGCGACAGTTATTCATTACTGCCCAGTCGTAGAGCGTGTGCATGAATTGAGGCCACTTTTTACCATTTTCGTCGGTGACAATCATGTCCGATATTGGCCGATACAGCTCTGAGCAAACGCCTGCGATGAAAGTTGAATACACCCATCGAGGATGCTGTTTAAACCTTGCTTCTGCGGAAACGGTACCTTTGCTGACAAATATCGTTGAATTGGCAGCTTGCAGACTGTACAGGCCAATTTCCAGAGAGAGTCTAAACAGCCCGCCGGCTCCACGGTGATGGCCGGTTCGTGTGGCTGGCAAAAGATGCACGTATTTGGCCAAGTTCAGTAGAACTGGAATGTAGAGAGTGTCGAATACATCTGGCGGCAACCCGGATGTTTTTTTTATACGATCTACAAGTGCGCTCTGTGATTCAAGGAGAGATTCTGGGTGTTGAACGGAAATACCCTGATCGATTGGAGGATACTTTGGAACTTCGGATTCTGCATGGGATGGTGAGCCGTTAGAAGATATGGCTGCTTGTGGATTGTAGCCACCATAAAAAAACCCATACAAAGCACTAGATATCGTTTTAAGCATAACGAGATGCTACCAAACGAAAGCAGCTAGAATTTACCGCAAAGAACTGTTTTTCTAAACTTATCAGCGCTAATTTAACATACAACATACCGGGCATTTGACGTTGCGTTTCGGGTTGTATGATTTAACCTGAAGAGGCGCACCGCCGCATGCATTGCACCTGGCAATTGTTATGTCCCCGCAGTGAAGATGACGAGTCAAGAGAAAGACGCGATCAAAGGTAAGGCTTGGCGCTACAAATTCTTGGAGATAAAGCTCGTATGCAAGGAACAAGCTTTCAACCTGATCTCGTATCGATTCTTCGTCCTTTGCGAGCCGCCAATATGCTTGAGCAAGCCACGCGCTCTCGATATGAATATGAGCTGCTGAGACGAAGTATGACGTATCGCTCGGAAGTGGTCCTTTGTTTGGGTCGTTCCCAGTTACATCTTTGTAGATGATCCTGCACTTTGAAATATTCAGTCCTGAAATTGCCGCCATGACAGGCGGTCTTGCGCGATGTTGGGCTGCGCGAACAGCTACTGACACTTGGTGATGTTCTTCAATGATTTTGCATACTGGCTTCTTCTCAAATTCAGCCTTTTGGACTTTCATGCGTAACGAACTCATTACGACCTCGCACAATAATTATTAGAGAGCATTGGGAGTAGATGAAGATTGCGCGTTGCGTGGTGAGGGAGTTTTGCAATCCCGCGCAATGTTGAACCCGGTATAAATAGTTTGAATAAAAGAGGTTTTGATACGGCAATACGCTTGATGTCTTTTTTGGTGAGATGAGACATTTGACACGAGACTGCATAATCAAAACCCATCGTCAGTGTTGCTAGTTTGGGGTTCTTTGCGCAGACGTATTTTGCAGTGGATAGGTAGAGATAATTCAGTTCATAAACGTCAGCCGGATAGATATTCCACGATGATCCGCTGCTATTTTGTGTTTCAGACAACATCCAAAGCGCAACATTTGGAGCTGCAACGCAAAGTGATGACTTTGTAAGTGCGTGAACTTGAGAATCAGTGAGACTGGAAATGGATTTCGCCTGCAAGGCATCCATATTAAACTTGCTAAGTTCATGACCGGCAGTAACCGCTATTCTTACGGCTTTAAGGTACTCATCATTGAAATGTCTTATATCGTTCATGCCTACTCCTTATTGTTACTTTTAGTGCTATTCTTTTGATTATATCACCTCCGGAAAGAAATGCAGACTTGTATTGGAAAACACATTTTTTTACAATGCTGTATATTGTGAACGTTTAAGTGTATGAATAAACAACGCCATGACTATTATTCCAGCAAAAAAGAAGACTTCTATTGTTCCTGATTCCAAGGGCGACACCTTTAAGAAAGCTTTAACTGTTAAGCAGTCAGGCGTCAAAACACTGGCCACTAAAATAGATCAGCCACCAAAAGCCGCCAATGCATCTGCAAAACGACAGTCATGCACAAATCATCTCCTGCTATCTTTCAAAAAGAACCTGAACAAGATTTTGGCGCGTAAAGGAATACCGGCGCTGCACTATGGTCGACAGAAGTGGGTGTCAGAGCGATACAGCGTATCCACAAGCGGGGCAAGAAAGTGGCTTAAAGGGGAGTGTCTGCCAGACTGGGAGCATATAACGCTCATTGCTGATGATAACAACGTGTCTATCGACGAGCTTCTTGGTCGCAAACCATTTACATCGAGCGGGAAGTCATTAACAATTCCTGTAAAGGGCGAGAGTAGTAGTGACAACTTTGGGGTTATTGGCGATGTAACGTTCGAGGAAGGGCTGATCAAGACTGCAATGCGCATGCAGCATAATGGTGTTGAGCTTCATGTTGTTTCGACAGACTGCATGGCTCCTTCGATAAATGAAGGAGATATCGCATTTGTGGATACTGAAATCACCAAACTGAAGGACAACCGAATATATTTGCTCAGTGTAAACGGACGTGTTCTGTATCGACGAGTGATGTATCAGATGGATGGCTCTGTCATTCTCTCCTGCGAGAACGCAAACTACCCAAGCCAGATTGTCAAAGCGAAGGACATCCTTACTGATGACCACGGAACAGAAAAATCACCAATCAAGGTGGTTGGTGAAGTAGTCTGGATCATCAAGCGAATATCCAGTCAATCAGTGCCAGTAATAACCATAGATAGCGCAGAAGAATGAATGAATTAAAGGCCAGAAAAAAGGCAACCGAGATGGTTGCCTTTTTTGGTTGTTAAGATAAAGCTTTAGCTTTTGCTGCTGTAGCGACATCGTCATCGATATAGATGACGTAGGTGACGAAAGGTTCGGCCGGGATCTCGGTAACTAGGTATCCAATTCGATCGACGTGATGAAACCCGTCGCCAATGAATGAATTGTCAACCGGCTCATCGCCAGGCTTAAAGAAATCGCCATTTTTTTCGACTGCATGGATTGCCGCATGGAACTGCGAAACATCGCCATCCATCCATGTCCAGACGCATTCTGGCTTCGCTGCTTTAACGAAATCCAGCTCAGGACCATAAGTCTCGAACATTGCTCCGCTAAATGAAGCGTCCGTCACCAGATGGTTTTTGATGGGTTTGAACTTTTCTTCAAACTCCTCAACCGTCAGGTACTCGATTCGTCCTTTGGTGGAGTAGTCGTACCCCGACGAAATCTGTCGCAACTCTTTCTGATCCACCTGGGCATCGCAACGATGGCCAATCGCCTTAATAGGCTTCGGCATGCCATCTTTTGTCGAGATGTACGTGTACATCTCATCATCGTCAGCACCTTCAGTGTCGTGGTCGGCGATGATGTACCGAAGCGGAAATGGCGAGATGACAGATTCCACCAGTCCTTCACGAACAACGACCGCGACTTCCTGTGCTTCAGAAGGGTGGCCGATATCCACAGTAGTTGGCTCTGCCAGCGTGCGAGATTCAGCAACACTGAAAATCGTTGCTGTGGAGTCTGTGCCGGAGAACGGCATCATCGCTGTTGCCAAACGCGCTGCTTCCTCTGGTGAGGTTGCAGACACATCAATCTCCCAGACAACTCGATACTCTTTTTGCTGTTGCATATTGTGTCCTTTCGAGACGAAACGAACCTCACATACCCTGACGAGGATGATTGGTTCTGGTTAAATTGCTGCATGGGTGCAGCGCCTTTTTCAGCCAGGCTGAAAATCTAAAAGACCGGATGCAGTCATGTTTGCCATAGGCAAAGAAAACAACACGCGATATAAATGAAACGAGCCGCAACCCCCGAAGGGGTGCGGCCATTCCATTACTTCATTGAGCGACTTCATAACCACGCTCATACAGCCTTTCAACTGCATGGTTCTTGTTCATAGCAACAACTCGAATCCATCCTGCACTCTTTGTCTTGACTTCATACTGACAAAAAGGCACGATGGTCCTGACGAACTTTTCGTTAATCAGAATTACTTCTCCCCGCGTATCCGCCGAAATTGCTAGTCCCATGATAGCGCCCCTCCAGCTTGATACTCTGTGACGCGACTCTCGAAAAAATTCTTCTCTTTCTTGAGATCGATCATCTCTGCCATCCACGGAAATGGGTTAGTTGCTCCTTCGAACAACACCTCAATACCGATCTGCTGACAGCGACGATTGGCGATGAAACGGAGATATTCTTTGAACATCCCAGCATTCAACCCCAGCACGCCACGAGGCATGGTGTCTTCGGCGTAGCGATACTCCAGCTCAACAGCCTTCTGGAAGTGCCCTATCAAGCGCTCCTTGAATTCCGGTGTCCAGAGGTGCGGGTTTTCCAGTTTGATCTGGTTGGCCATGTCCACCCCGAAGTTCAGGTGTAATGACTCATCACGCAGAATGTACTGAAACTGTTCTGCAGCGCCCGTCATCTTATTTTGACGACCCAGCGCCAGCACTTGCACGAAACCAACATAGAAGAACAGCCCTTCCATGATGCATGCGAACACGATCAGGGATTCCAGCAACTTCTGGTCGTTCTCGGGTGTGCCGGTCTTGAACTCAGGATTGGTCAACGTATCGATGAAGGGCAGCAAGAACTCATCCTTGTCGCGGATGCTCTGCACCTCGTGATACATGTTGAAAACCTCGCCCTCATCCATGCCCAGGCTTTCCACGATGTACTGGTAAGCATGCGTGTGGATCGCCTCGTCGTATGCCTGGCGCAGCAGGTACTGGCGACACTCCGGCGCAGTGATATGCCGATATGTGCCTAGTACGATGTTGTTTGCCGCCAAGCTGTCTGCCGTAGAAAAGAATCCCAGGTTACGCATGACAAGACGACGCTCATCATCCGACAGCCCGTTCTGACTCTTCCACAACGCGATGTCTGCCGACATGTTGATCTCTTGCGGCAGCCAGTGGTTTGCGTTGCCTGCGTTGTACTTCTCCCAGGCCCAGTTGTATTTGATCGGGACGAGCTGATTCACATCAGCCTGACCATTGATGATCTTTTTGTCCTCGACGCGAATACGGCCAGCCTTTACTGCACCAGCCACCCTTTGGGTATCGTCATGCTCGAAATTAAGCATGATGCACCACCTTGTCCACACCCAGCACGCCCATGCGGTGCCAGAAGGCGACCACCTTGAACGCCGGATGCTCATCCTCGCCAACACATTGGCTTTCATCCAATACGGATTGAGCCGACTCGGTGGTGATTTCGACAACAGGGTCCGCATAAGCGCGAGCCGAGGTGTCCTGTTGGAAAAAGGCCGTGAAACGGCCGGTCATAGACATGTCTTTTTCGGACATAGTGTTATTCCTTTCTGAAAGTTATGAACCCCGGATGGAGTCCACGAAAGCTCCTGTGAAACAAGAGCCTTGGAGGACTCCACACAGGAACCCCAGAAAGGAGAGCAAGTACCCTGTCGGGGACTAAAGCTCTCCCCTATGGGTGGTTAGAATTGCAGAATGCACTGCGGCTATTTTCAGCACGAGGGCCGAAAAACCAATGACCGATATGAACGCGGTCGCGCATGTGCTCAAAAAGCACAGACACTACTCGGCTCGATTCCTAAAACGGATTGGCGGTGATTTGAATTGCAGATGCCCGAAGGCTGGTTGGGATGCTCTGTGTCTTTAAGGCCCCAAGCGGGAGGCTTTCGACATTCTATACCAGTATCCCGTGAGTGAAAACACCCCCCGCATACGCGAGGGGGTTTCATTTAGTAGTTAAAAAAAGTATTCGAGCTGCGGCATAGCAAGCAGTATTGCCTTGCTCAACTTTGGCGCTTTGGGCTTCTTGGCCTTTGATGGCTTGGAAGCTTGAATCGCGCTTTCTGCTGCACGAATACAGTTTGTGATGTCAGGCTCGCCACTCTCGGTGCCTGTGTACATGGTCTTCATCTGATTCACGAACTGGCCGAAGCTAGACGCGGTCTCGATGTTCTCACATACGCTTTCAGGCACCTCATATCGGTAAACCTTTCCCGACAGGAACTCGACAAACAGCGTCTTATTGCCTTGTGCCTCAGAACCAAGTCTGAAGTGGCCATAAGACGCTACTGACGAACTCGTGACGGGGGTCAGCAATGGATGTGCCATGCTTTCCCCCTACTGCTAACGAAATCGCAGGACTTCAACCTGCGACATGTCAAACAGCTCACGGCCATCGGCGATCAACATATCGTTGTCCACCGACAGGTTCACAGCTTTCAACACCCCATTCTGACAGGTGATGAAGCTATGACCTACGCGCCCCGTCTTAACTTCCTTGACCTTGATGGTGTGAACCACCTCGGCCTCGGAAATTGCTTGTAGCACTTGTGCGGTAGCCATGATTGGCTCCTTACATGGCACGCCACATACCACATGCCCCTGCGAACATGAACGGTATGTCGTCTGCGAACCCGCCGCCCCCGAAGGTTGTGGTTGCAGGTGCCTGGCATGCTGCCGGTGCTGCGGGAGCCTGACGAGCCGGTGCAGATGCACCAGCGTGGTGATCGCCCCCCGATTTCTTGTCGCCGAGCATTTGCAGCTCATTGATAACGATCTCGGTTGTGTAGCGATCCTTGCCTTCCTTGTCCTGCCACTTGCGTGTCTGGATTCGGCCTTCGACGTAGATCTGCGCACCTTTCTTCAGGTATTCACCAGCGATCTCAGCGAGACGCTTGTAGAACACCAGGTTGTGCCACTCGGTGCGTTCCTGCTTGTTACCATCCTTGTCCTTGTAGGACTCGGTGGTGGCAAGCGAAACATTAGTTACTGCTTCTCCGTTTGTCATAAAACGGGTTTCCGGGTCTTTGCCCAGACGCCCCACTAGAATTGCCTTATTAACTGACATTTGCTTTCCCTTTCTAATGTGCGGATTTCTCCGCTGGTTAATCTCCCCATCTTTCGACGGGGAGGTTTGAGATCAAGCTGCGGAATGCAACTTGATGATTTGATACTGCTTCTTCTTGAAGCCAGTATTTGGCAGTTCAACATCCTTGAGATAAATCACGCGGATGTTGTCGCCTGCCTGTACCTTTGCATCAGCTATAGCGCGTCGCAAATCATTTCCAGTGATGCGCTCCGGCCCGCTCGGTGTATTCAACGTCAACGTGTACGTTTCATACTCTTCAGGCGAACCACTTCTGGTCGTGATGTGCTTCTGCATTCCTGCCGAAACAACTGTGCCAACAAATTGGGCTTTGAAACCCTTAATAATTGGCTCCGCTATCTTTGCGGCCTCGATGACATGAGGTTGCGCTTGAGTTGCGGGTGGAGCTGGTGGAACTGGCTCCTGTTTCTGTGTTGCCACTGCCTGAACAACCTCTCGAAGAACGGGTGGTGCTTTAGCCGTAGGCTGAGGCACTTCTGCTTTCTTTGAGGCTGCTGCAACTTGTGGCTTTTGTTTCTTGCCGTAAATTGCGCTTGCGACTTGCTTCGCATCGTTTAGAGAGGAAGTGTAGATTTTCTCCAACGACTCGTTGCTTATCCCATGCAGTGTGTCCAGTTTTACGCATCGATGCTTAGCCGCTTTCCATAACAACAAAAGTCGAGTTACGACTCCGTTGAAAGGACCGTGCATCACCAAGACTGCCTCATAATTTCTTTCGGCAAAAACAAACGTCTTGAATGGCGCAGGTTCAACATCAAGCCAGAGCTTTCTGAAAATGATCGGGTGATCATCCTTTCTAGCTTTGATACGAAATTGTTTTGGCTCTTTTTTCTGCTTTTCAACAGTCTTCTGAACCTTAACGCTTTCATACACGACTTTCTTTCGTCGAATCTTCTGCGGTATCGCACGTATTGCACTGGCAATAAATCTAATCATCAAATATGACAATAGAATCCCCAGAACAGCAGCCATGACATACATAAAAATCGTCATGGTTAAGTGCCTTAAAAAAACATCGCCTCCGCTTTCTTGATCGATTCGCTGATCTTCGGCATCAGGCCAATGCTTGTTGCAAAATCTTCGTACTCTCCAGAGAACAGGTGTCCCCTTTCTTCGAACAAAGACTTCAGGTTGCGACGGTCAACAATATTCGACTGATCATCAACCACTTCGATCGGCAAATCCTTCGCCAATCTCAGCAATATCAAACCAGCCATCCAGTCGCCGTCTCCTTCTGTTACTGTCCCCGTGCTTACTGCACGCGCGCCTGACAGCTTGATGCTCTTGTCAAACGCATGGATGAAGATGTCGTCGCCATTCTGTTGAACGGAAACTTCAGTCTTAACTCCATCCATGGCATCTACTGCAATGCGCAACCACCCTTCCGGCAATTTCTTTGCCGTCCAATGTATGACTGCATTGGCAAACTTCTGTGGCTGCGCTGCCGCTGGGGCTGGTTGGGCTGCAGGTTGGGCTGCCTGGTTTGTCCAGTGGATCTCATCCGAGACGTTGAACTCACCCACATACTCATACCCTTCCTGTTCCTTCTTCCGACATGTCGACTGGATTGAGACGGACGCACTAGGCTTCCGATGCTCTTGCAACTTCCTGCCAACTGCCGGCCCCCAACGGGTAATGAATTCACCACCCTTATCGACGTAGGCCCAATTCTTTCTTGGGCTGCCGTCCGGATGGTTCATCCGATACACAAACATGAATAGGTTATCCATATCAGCCTCCTCTCTTGTAAGTGAATTACTTGAGTGTTTCGGAAACTCCGAACACCGACTTCACCATCGCATGGATGGCAATCTTGGTGCTTGGTGTGCATGTGCCGGTCAGGGCACGTTCAACCGCGTAGTGCAGTGCGCTTTGCCCCATATTCGGGGCACCGATGAACGCGATGCAGTACGACATCCAACGTTTCAAGGTACGCACAGACATCGTGCGCTCCAGTGCGTTTGCATCCTGATTGCCGCAGTCGCGAGACTGCTTGCGAATCATGTCGCGCACCTGCAAGATTCCTTCGATGAAGTCATCTCGCGATACGGCAGTGCCCTTGCGGACACCAGCGGCGGTTGAGACTTGCAAGCCTTCCTGGTCGAACCAGTACAACAAGGCTTTGTCGTCTGGAGCCAGCTCGTTCAGCAGCTCAGACAGCAGCTCGCGCTCCTCCTCTGCGGGGTATCCAACTTGGATAACCATGCCGACTCGGTCAACGATCGACTTGTCCTGCACCATAGCGGTGCTGTAGCTACCGCTTTCGTCGCCTGCCAGGTTTGTGTTGTCAGTCACAACGATACGGAAGCCTTGTTCAGGCACAACCGTCTCGCCGTTTCCTGTGATCACAAACGGAGCACCTTCATCGAACAGGCCATTGAGACCCACGACAGTGCTCGGGTTTCCGCGACCGATTTCGTCGAACATCACCGGGCAGCCGTACTTCGCCGCCAACGACGCGGGGCCGTAGCGAAACACGGTTTCACCGTTCGCGCCCAACACGTAGTGGCCAAATACTTCGGCCAGTTCTGTGTCATTGCTGAACGTCATCTGAAACAGAGGTATGCCCAAACGAGCGCATATCTGCTTCATGAAGCTCGACTTGCCAGAGCCTGTTGGCCCGTGCAAGAACAGAGCTTCCTGACTAACCTTGAACCAGGCCAGCCAATCACGCACCACTTCCTTGCGGAAGCGATAGTGCTGATCGACCTTCGGAACAATCTTTCTGAGTTCCGTAAGCTCTTTGTTTGTCACTGCATCCCAGTCATACACCTCTATTTCGAGGCTTGCTGGGATGAAAGACACATCTTTGCCGTTGTTGCCGAGCATTGATGCGAGCCTTTCCGTCTTTTTTGGTACGTTATTCAATGTGACCTGAGTCATCTGATTTCCTTCCCGCCTTTTAGGCGATTGTGGTTGATTTCCGCTGAGTGATTTGCAGGTACTTCTCAAGCTTCGGACGAAGTTCATCGTCCATGCGCTCTACCAACAACTCGCGGAATGTTTCATGATCAGCAATGCCCATTGCTCTGCAGCAATTGACAAAACTGAAAGGTATGTCGGAAGTGTGCCGGCGAATCAAGCAGGGTCGCCCAAGGTTGGACTTGCCCACTTTTTCCACATAATTCGGAGAGAAGATCCATTCGAGAATATCCATCTTCTCTTCAGCATTCCCCTCTTCCTTAAGCGCCTCCATTGATTCTGAGAACAGGCCGCGATGCATGTTCCAGAGCAGAGCAGAACTCCAGTCTGGTATCACATCGGACAAGTCCTCATCAGTACGTGTTTCGGTGATGGTGATGCTGCCCAAAAACTCCTTGGACGAATCCCACTCCAGTTCACGCTTCTTTGATTTCCTGCCGCGCTTGCCGTCGCTTTTCAGCAAAGGGCGATTCAGCACGTCATAGATCGACATTTGAAGCTTCTCAAACATCGCCTTGATGGCTTTGCGCGACTCCTTGACTACCTTAACCGCGAACGTCTGCTTTTCAACAGGCTCAGGTATGGGTAGCTCGCTTTGGTCGAACAACAAATCTTGCATGTCGTCCTCCTTAAGCGGTTACTGCATCAACGAGTTCGAGCTGATGCTTACGCTCTGGCTGTACAAGTACCCAGCCTTTGCTTTTTTGCATCGCTACGACATCCTCGATGGTGCCATTGACCGACACGAAGTCTGTCCAGATAGACAAACCCGGTTCAGTCATTTTGTTGATGCTGTCGAACTTGGCCGACATTTGAGCCAAGTCCATGCGGAGTACAGAGCATTCTTGACCATACTGCTCGATCAGAAGCTTCTGTCTTGTATCCGGCTTGAACATCCAGGCCGAACCCAGTTGAGAGCCCTTCCCTGCACGCCACTTAGCCGATGCCATAAGCATCTTTGTGTAGTTGCTGGTCGTGGAATACTCCTCCACATCAAAGTAGCGCCGAGGGTATTTCGGCAGCGCTACCTCTTCATGTTTGGGAGCAACAACGGCTGGCAACTCGTGCCGTACTACATCCGCTATCTGCTCCCTCACGCTACCCAGCACATGCATAGCCGCGAACTGCGCGGCCTGCCTGATTTGGGTTTCATTGATTTTTTCACTCATGGCGTATCTCCAAGAGAACGAGACACGCCCCTTGCGGGGAATGCCCCGTAAGGGTTGAAAAATGACCAGCAAGAAAGCCGGCCTGTTCGAAGTGCTGCGAGGCAGCTCTTTTTTTCAGCTAGGCTGAAAAAGCATTGACCCATTGGGTCACGACTAGACTCTTGAGAGAGCGTAGGCGTAACCAAACCGATTCAATTGATTTTGTGTAGTTCGAAAAAAAGCGCCCCAATCTTGCGAATTGGGGCGCTCCCTTTATCAACGAACAGATGTCAGACGGCCACCAGAGGAAGTCAATTCTGCAACCAGGTCTGTGAAAGACCGTATGGCTGCTTCCTCGTACTTATCTGCGGGCTGCTTGCCTCTGGTCAATCTCTCAACCAAAGACTCGGCAGCATCCACATCACCTCCGCTATCGACCAACCGCACAACATAATCATGCGGCTGAACCGACTTTTTAGCGACTCGTCCTTTCAAAGGCTGGACTGTTGTTGAACTTTTCACGATCACCTCCTCTCAGTAATTTTTCTCTTTTGACGGAGAACTCTCACCTCATGGATAGGTCACGTGTGCAACGCGGCTTTTCATGTTGTCTGCCATCGAAACTGCAGAATTCACAATTCCAACAGCAAAGAACAAAGTGATTGCCACAAATCCGGTTACTACAAATGCGCGAGCTTTCAGCATGATTCTCTCCTTTGTCGGTTGATGGGGGTTCCCCTGGAGCACACTCGATGAATGTGCTTTAGGGGAACCCCCGATCAACTTCGATCGGAGATTCCTTCCCGCCTTACGCCGCCGCCGCCCAGATCTGGCGGATGGCGAGGGGGATGTGGTCGAACGTGGCGTTAGCCACGTCCGACCCAGCAGTTTGAGACAGTTCGATGAAACGTGCTTTTGCCGACATTTGTCGTCTCCTTGCGAATGCCTCATCAGCCCTGACGGGATGACTTGGCGGTTGTGTCGAACAGAAAATCTGCCCAACAAAATTTTGTCATGCTTCTACGAATTGCTGATGTTGCAAGCAAAACGGAGCACGACTCACCACTCGTGGGGAGTGGAAGGTTTGCCATTGACCCAGGCTCAGGGCGAAAACAGGCTGACCGCGAATACACAACGGTGAAGCTCTTACGTTTTCTGTGGATGCCATTTTCATGGCTTAAGAAGCTCAACCTCTAAGAGGGAGCAACAGCAGCGCGAGGGCTGCGGAAGCGCGAGGGTAAAGTCGCGCTAGTTGGACTGCGATGCACATAGGCAACGCGTTTCAATCACCACGGAGGGTGAAGAAATCGTAATTCCGATACGAACTCGCACGAATACGCATGAGAACGTGATTTCATTGGTTTGGTGGAACGAATCAAACAGACGGATTGATTCTTTGATGCTGCAGATGCCCGAAGGCTGTTGAAATGCTCTGTGTCTTTAAGGCCCCAAGCTGGAGGCGCATGCGAATCTTACTACAACGAAAAAAGGTGTCAAGAACCAAACACCACTTTTTAAGCAGGTGCTGGATACGCTGTCACCAGTGAAGGACGGCCTTTCTTGTCGTTCGCCACCACCATCATCAGCAACTTGGTCGGATGGAGGAAATAGCGCCCCTCCTCCTTGCCCTTCAGGGCGTACTTCATTCGTGTCCGTGGATTGTTTTTTTCAATCTCAATGACCTTCTCCTCGCACGCGACCTTACACAGTTTGCGCCATGCCTCGCCCATGCTTTCAATCCCGGCACGCTCCGCGTAACGCTCGACCACATGGGAAGTGAGCATAACGCTCCCGATACCGTGTATCTGAATAGCCTCTTCGATTGGGGATGCTGCACTGATCTGGATGGTTGGTGCAGCCGAAAAATCGATCCACCCCTCGTCTTTTTCGACCTTCAAAGGGGAGTCTTTGAACCGTGTGGTAAGGAACAAAGCGTACTCGGCCAGAACCTGCTTGGCCGAATCTTTACGAGACAGCTTGCGGATAGCGCCCATCGAAACGACCAGCTTTGTGTGTTGATTGCCGCAGATATTATTCCCGATAGCCTCTTCCACTTCGAGCAGGTGCTGAAGTGCCGTCAGTTCCGCAACGATCGCTCGGTCTTCTTTGTCTTCTGGCACAAACACCTGTACAGCGCCTCGCATGCACTCGGTAGAATTCGTCCAGTAAACGATGAAGTTCCCGTCATCGGATGGTTTGGTAAGCACTCGTAATGTGTTCATCTGTTTCTCCTGTGTCGCCAGTATAAGCAATACATAGTTTTTCCAAACATCTAAAGCAAAAAAGCCAGCCCCGAGAGGGACTGGCTTCCTTGTTTTGTTACGCCGCTTTTTTCAACATGATGTTGTCCAACATGCCGATCATTGCGGTGGGCAACGAAACGATGTCGTGAATGACGGCAGAATCTCTTGCGCCGAACAGACTTGACGTATCGTGCCTGATGCCCAGACCGAGAACTTCGATCCCTGACTTGCGAGCAAGGTCGATGACCCATTTCGCTTGTCCACGGTTATCTGGCTCTCCGTCCGTTGCAACGAGAAGGATCTTTCGAGCCTCCTTGCGCTGCATGAGCGCCATTCCGGCACCCATCATACCCTCTGCCAGCGGTGTGCTGCCGGCAGTGCCGATTGTGGCGTAGGTTTGCACAGCCGATGAAGGCAATGCATTCCAGTCCTTCAGCACCCCATTCGCCTCACCTTGCGGAGAGTGGAACGGGAATGTGAAAACAGCAGTCTTCACATCCGGGCGCTGAAATGCGATCGTTGTCGCCAACGCAGCATCCATTGCCAACTGAATCGGTATGCCGGACATGGAACCCGAGCGATCCACCAGGAGTGCGATTGCGGTGTCTACTGCTACACCCTTCTTCGTCTTCTGGAAAACCGGACCACCCAACTTCGCCTGGTGCAGGTTCTTGCAGTTCAGCTTCGTGCCCATCATGACACTTCGCTTTGTTGACAAGGTCTGTGCCTGCAACAACGCCTGCGCACGAACACGCAAAGCATTGCTGGCACCACCGACTCGCAGCATCTCAGCATTTGTATCAACGCCCGTGTTATGGACGCTCTCAGCCTTGACGTTTGCGAATGGCACTGATGCTGAAGGCTCGTCGCTATCAACAGCAGAGGTGCCAAGTAGTTCCTCCAGCGCGGAACCCATATCGGTAATCGCATCGTCATCACCCGCAGACAGAATCTGCTTGATGATTTCAGACGCTTTATCACCGTCACTGGAACCACTTCCAGCGCCTTGACCGTCTTGCTGGTCATCGCCGTCTTGACTTCCATTTTCGCTTTGGTCGCCTTGCTGACTTTCATCGCCTGACTGACCTTGGCTCTGCTGACTCTGACCGTCTTGCTGATCATCGCCCTCATCGCCATCTGACTGCGATTGGTCTTGCCCGGATTTGCCTTGTTGGTTTTGGTCTTGGGAGGACTGTTCTTGCTCCTTCTCCTTTTCCTCTTCCTTCTTGGCTTCATCCTCCATCATCTTGATGATGGCGCGGACAAGTTCCAGCACTTCCGCTTCAGACTCGCAATCCTCGACCTGATACATCAAAGCATCGAGACGAACCTTCATGCCGGCTGGAACCGCCTTGGTTAACTCCTCATCAGCCTTTTGAGCTAAATCGGAAATTGCTTGCTGACCCAAGACGTTTTGCCGCAACTGATACAGCATGTACTGCTGCATCAATGTTGTCGGTGTTGCGCCCTCCTCAGTAGTCTCGAAGCCGAAGCCTCCAGTTGCCACCAATTCAGACACTGTATCCGCCAGATAACCCTGACAGCCTGGAAAGACCTCAGTAATCGATTTCTCGATACGAATGTCCTCCAAGATGTTGTCCAGATGCTTCTCTAGCGGCGACTTGAACTTCAGCTTGAAGTTCGAAAACCGCACATGCGCTGACTCATGGGCGATGTAGCCCAAAGCCAGCCTGCGACTTGCCTCTTTGCGTGCATCGAGGCTTGGCAAATAGATCACGTTGCCGTTTGTTGCTGCTCTCCCCGCATTCAGCATGACCTTCACACCAAGTGTGTCAGCCAGGCTGTTTGCGATGATTGGGAGAGCGTTGTTGAACGCATTGACGTTCATAGCGCTCCCCTTTCTTAGAAGAAAAACGATTCAGCCGGGATGGCCTTTGCAGCCGGCTTGACCTCGACCTTTTTGGCCGGAGCTTCTGCCTTCGGTTCAGCCACTTCACCTACCGCAGCCTCAACCGTTTCCGATTGTTGCGCGATAGATTCCACGAACTGCGCTGTCAGTGGATCGGCAGTGACGGTGTCATCCCACAAACTCTGGATGCCACACAGCACTTCCATGTCAGTCTCTTTGTCGGCAGACTTCACCATCTTCTCGGCAGCAGCCGAAAAACCACCAGCATCCGTCATCAACGCTACCAGGCCGCGCAAACGCTTGGCGCACGGATTGGACGGCTCGTCCTCGATGTACCCGGTCTGCTGGGTGGTGGCGAGAACGCTGTCGATGAGTTCCACGGCCCCGAGTACATTGGGATCGAGGAATGACAGCTTTTGCAGCTTGTCTCGGCAGTTGCGCAGAGGACTCTTCGCTTTCTGGCCCACGGTGCGAATCACACCATTGGGGCAGAACGTCTTGTCCCATGCGTCTTTGGCTGCTTGAGCGACTTCGTCATACAACTGACTGGTCAACTTAGCAGCCATGCTCTCCACGGAACCATTCTTGCCAACCGGAGTAGGCATGAAGGTGTCATAGGAGAAGCCGAAGCGGCTACAAGCATCGTCTGCCGTGAGGGCAGAATTCCTGATGATGTCGGCAGCGGCCGGGTTCGGCTGTGCCTGGATATACTCACCAAGCCACATGTCGTAGTTCTGGCGCAGATGCACCAGAGCCGCCTCGAATTCGACTTTCGCCGCATCCAAGGTTTTTTCGACTGCATCCAGATCGTCCTCGCAGATTGCGATGACAGAGCCGGAACCGAACGACTTAACGCCCACCTTCCACAACTCGCGGAAGACTGCCTTTTTAATCGTGCCAAAGACCGACAATTTTTCAGTTGGGAAGATGTGTTTCCCCCCCTTCGTCAAAATCGTTGTCTCAGGTATCTTGCCGCCAGCGGCGACGATGTCGGACTCGGAAGTCCGTTTGTAACCGCCAAACATACTGGCTGAAACAGACACCATCACCACGTTTTTCTGGGTTGTTGCGTTCATAGCTTTTTTCCTTTTCGAAAAGAAGCAGCTCTCCAACTTTCGTCGGATTACTGCAGTTTTGAGGGGCGTCCCCCGTTGAGTGACACATGACGAAAATCATGTGCCGGTTTAGATGCAGAATGCACTGCGGCTTCTTTCAGCACTGGGCTGAAAAATAGGTGACCGAACGAACGCGGTCACGCATGGACTCGAATGAGTGCATGAGCAACATGCTCGATAGGCGGATTGATTCTGATTATTGAAGCAGATGCCCGAGGGCTGGTTGGAATGCTCTGTGTCTTTATCTCGCCCCAAGCGGGAGGCTTTCTGATTTTATTCCCGATTCGTGTTTTGGGCAATACAAAGTGAAATGGCGACCCTTTCGGGCCGCCATCTCGGTGCTACATTACCAAACGCTTTGTATCGTCCATTATGGACTGCACGAACGGGAGGTCGCTATCTGGAATATGGAATTCCAGCTCGCCCCCTATCCGAGCACCCAGCGTTAGGCGCACATCCAGGTAGTATTCCATGAACTCGGGCATGTACCGCTCAAACAATGCTCGATTATGCTCACGTTCCTCCTGAGATGGCTTACTACTCGGCAACACGTACAGAATAGGCATAATTACCCCCGTTAAGCCTTTGGTCACTGGCAACTCTCGCATTCGTCGAACCCAGCATCGCCGGGACGTAGAGTGCAAACCTTACCCATAACTTCAGGCTCCGGAATCGCTGGTGCAGACTGAACTGCATTCAGCGAACCGGCGCGGGAGGTCGACTTTTCAGCCGATGATGCGCCCATGCTACGCAGGTAGTACGTGGTTTTGAGGCCACGAACCCACGCGAGCTTGTAAGTCTCGTCCAGCACCTTGCCGCTAGGCTTGGCGATGTAGAGGTTCAAACTCTGCGCTTGGTCGATCCATACCTGACGTGCCGCCGCCGCGTCGATCAGCCACTTCGCTTCAACTTCAAACGCAGTGGCGTACTTGGCCTTGATGCTGGCCGGGACGCGGTCGATGTTCACCAGACTGCCGTCGAAATACTTCAGGTCGGCAATCATGGTTTCGTCCCACAAGCCCAACTTCTTCAGGTCTGCCACCAGATAGTGGTTGATGACCGTGAATTCGCCAGACAGATTGGACTTCACGAACAGGTTTTGATAGGTCGGCTCGATGCTCTGAGAAACCCCAACGATGTTCGAGATTGTTGCTGTTGGAGCGATTGCAAGGCAATTGCTGTTACGCATACCCTGCTTGGCGATCTTTGCACGCAAACCCGTCCAGTCCAGCGTCTCCTTTACTTCGATTGGGAGCTGCAGGTGGCCATCACGGCTTTCTGCAAGCATCTTCATCGTGTCGTGGGGCAAAATGCCTTGAGACCAGAGAGAGCCTTCATAGGAAGAGTAAGTACCGCGCTCTGCCGCCAAATCGCTCGATGCTTCATACGCATCAAATGCAACACACTCCATGATGGAGTCTGCCAACGCAACCGCTTCCGCGCTGGAGTATGAGATGTCAGTGATATACAACGCATCCTGAAATCCCATGATCCCCATGCCGACCGGACGATGACGCAGATTCGCGTTACGTGCCTTGGAGACGGCGTAGAAGTTGATGTCGATCACATTGTCCAGCATACGCATCGCCGTGCGAACAGTCTTGCGCAGCTTCTCGTGGTTGATGCCTGCTGCAGTAACGTGATTGGCCAGATTGATAGAGCCAAGGTTACACACAGCGATCTCGTCTTCCGAGGTGTTCAGAGTGATCTCGGTACACAGGTTTGAGCTATGCACCACGCCAACGTGTTGTTGCGGAGACCGGATGTTGCACGGGTCTTTGAATGTCAACCACGGATGCCCAGTTTCAAACACCATCGTCAACATCTTGCGCCACAGGTTCACAGCCGGGATGCGCTTGAACAACTTGATCTCACCTGCGTCGGCCTTGCGCTCGTAAGCGATATAGGCTTTCTCGAACTCCCTGCCAAACTTGTCGTGCAAGTCAGGCACATCGTTCGGGGAGAACAGCGTCCACTCACCACCATCCATCACGCGCTTCATGAACAGATCTGGAATCCAGTTTGCTGTGTTCATGTCATGCGTGCGGCGGCGGTCGTCGCCCGTGTTTTTGCGAAGATCCAGAAACTCCTCGATATCGAGGTGCCAGGACTCCAGATACGCACAGACTGCACCCTTGCGCTTACCCCCCTGATTGACTGCTACGGCGGTGTCATTCACCACCTTCAGGAACGGCACGACACCCTGCGATTGACCGTTTGTACCCTTGATGCGAGCACCCAAGGCACGGACGTTCGTCCAGTCATTGCCTAGACCACCGGCAAATTTGGACAGCAGAGCATTGTCCTTCAAGCCATCGTAGATTCCCGCGAGGTCATCAGCAATGGTCGTCAGGTAGCAGCTCGACAACTGACTGTGATTCGTCCCGCTGTTGAACAGCGATGGAGTCGAAGCCATGAAGTCAAAACTGGACAACAGGTCATAGAACTCGATCGCTTTCGCGTTCTTGTCCGACTCGTTGAGAGCCAAACCCATCGCCACCCGCATGAAGAACACTTGTGGCATCTCGATACGCTCACCCTCCACATGAATGAAGTAGCGGTCGTACAGAGTTTGCAGCCCCAGGTAACCAAACTGCAGGTCACGTTCAGGCTTCAATGCAGCTTGCAGACGCTGAATATCGAACGTCATCAGTGCATCGTTGATGATGCCAGCCTCGACGCCACGCTGAAGCGCGACTGCGAGGTGCGTCCCACCCACTTCCTTGCTGATCTGCTCCAACAACAGGCGAGCAGTAACGTAGTTGTAGGCTGGCTCATGCTCGATGAGCGTTCGGGCGGACATGATTACCGCCTTCATCACCTCGTCCATCTTCACCCCGTCATACAGAGTGCGCTCGGTTTCGGCTACGATCTTGTTGGCATCTACGCCTTCCAAGCCGGCGCAAGCCTTCTCAACCATGCCCATCAACCACAAGTGGTCAAAAGCAATGATCTTGTCGCCATCCACAACGTGAATGACAGGCTTTGCGGCAGCAGCTTTGGCTTTGTCGGCCTCGGCTTTGCGAAGGGATGCACGGCGTTCACGGAACAGCACGTAGGAACGTGCCACTGCGTGTTCGCCGGAACGCATCAGAGCCAGTTCAACCTGGTCCTGAATGTCTTCGATGCCGACAGACACAGCTTCGTTGCGCTTGAGCGCAGCGGTAACCTGTTCTGTCAGCTTGGCCACCTTGTCACGGGTGGCTGCCGAAGCTATTGATGCCTGACCCTCGACTTCGAGGAAAGACATTGTGATCGCGTGTGCGATCTTTTCGGCGTTGAAAACTACAACTTCTCCAGTGCGTTTAACTACATTGCACATTTTTATTCCTTTCTTTGATGGTTATGAACCCCGGATGGAGTCCCTAAAAGTCCCTGATACAGAGACCTTTGAGGACTCCACTCAGGAACCCCAGAAAGGAGCGAGTACCCTTGCGGGGACTGACTACTCCCGACTGGGGTTGCTTGGTATGCAGAATGCACTGCGGCTATTTTCAGCACGAGGGCTGAAAAACCAAAGACCGATACGAACACGGTCGCGCATGAACTCGATGAGTACATGAACAACCTGCTCATTTTTGACAGACGGATTGGTTCCGATTGTTGAAGCAGATGCCCGGAGGCCGGTTGGAATGCTCTGTGTCTTTTACGCCCGGAGCGGCAGGCAAACAAATCTTACCACAAGTGAGAAAAAGGCAACACCACAAGGCCGAAGCCCTGTGGTGAACCTTATTTACTACTCTTGCGGTTGCTGCTTTTCGGCCAGAACAGTCGATACCGCTTTTTCAACATCTTCTGCAGAGATCCCCAGCTTGGCCATGACCAAGTCGAAGTCCACGGCATTGACGTTGTTTTTCTTGTCGTAGTAGTTGCTCGACGGGTTGCTGCTGATACGGACAAGGAATTGCTTACCTTGAACGCCATCCTGCAGCGCGATGTCTTCACGACCTACTGCCCCAGCAACTGCGGTGGCAAAGTCTTGTGAAGCAAGATTTCTGATCAGGCGGGAAAGCCTGTCCATATCTTCATCGTGTTCGCCTTCAGCGAAGTTGTTGTTGCTTCTGTACTCTTCCGCAACCTCAAGACAGGTGGCAACACTGGGAATGCCTCCGTTCTTTTGGACTGGCGCAAAGATCCCATGCATCGGGTCGAATACGCAGCAATTATTCACCGTAATGCAGGTGCCATTGCTGAACGTCAACTCCACGGCATCGCAGAGTGTCACCGTAGTGGCAACATATCCGCCGCGCAATTCACCCTGTTTGCCAGGATTAACTGCTTGGAGTGTGATGTTATCGTCATCTTCAGGTTCATCGAGCACGTATTCCTTTGCCCAATGCCCTTTCGGCAACTTATCGACCAGATAGCAGTTGTCGTTGTGGTAGATGAACTGCCACACCAACTCGTCCACCGACTCCTCGATATAATTCTTGTCAGTGAACAGTAGCACTTGACCACTCTCTATTGCTTCGCGAGTGATGTTGCGACCGGCCTCGAACGTCATCCTGTCGCTGTACTTGCTGATGCCTTCAGGACGTGACAGCGCACAAGCGGGAAGGAGTGTGTCCGACATATTCAGGAATTCCAGTGCATTGCTCATGATGAAAGAGCCATACGTGGAAAAGAATTCTTCCTGAGTCATCTCCTTGAACTTCTCGGCCAGGTGCGCTTTAGCCATGCCAATGACAAGCTCGAAGCACTTGTCGTAAGCAGATTTTTCGTCAACCAGCTTGTCGCGATCAGGCATGCGACCGAAATACTTGGTCGGATCGAGATGAATTGTTGCCACATAGGAGTGCCAATGAGCAACTTCAGAGACACGGAATCCCTGCAAGAACAGATTGATGTCGACCCCAGAAAAGTGGCTTTGACTCAACAGCTTGTCCATGTCGAGATTGAGCTTACCTTCGCTCGTCTGAACAAATGAGTCGTTCAATGCATACGGACGCTCCAGCATGACACCATTCAGCGTCACGGTGATATTGAATCCCCTGACCAAACGACCAATCACGCCTTCTTGGATAGCTTTGTCAGAAACCCCGTAGAGCGACACGGATGTTCCCTGTCCCAGATGCTCGGACACAGGCAGGATGTGAACATCCTGCATGGAGAGCATGTGCTCAGTGTCCATATCCAGTGTGTGACCATTGGATTGAACAACCACGCGGCGTGCGCTGAACAGTGCCGACAGGAATCCCATGCCGAAAGGTGATTCCTCGGCGGTGGTTTCTGCATCCCAGCCAGACTCTGCCACGGTAAGCAGTTTCTGGAAGTCGGAGATACCGGAACCGTTATCCACAACGGTCAGTACGTTCTCATCGCCTTCCTTGCGGATAGTGATGTCGACTTGCGTTGCGCCGGCGCGACGACCGTTCTGGAGCAACTCTGTAACCACCGTAAACGCATTAGAAAATGCGAAGCGGAGGTTTTTGATGAGTGCGGACTCGTTGATTTTGATTGCTGCTTTTTTCATATTTGTCCTTTCGAGACATAGCGAACCTTCTGCGCCCGGACGGGAGCGGTTGGTTCTGGTTTGGAATGCTGCATAGGTGCAGCGCCTTTTTTTCAGCACGGAGGCTGAAAAACGGAAGACCGAATGCGGTCGCGGGTGGACGCAGAAACGCCCAAGCGTGATGACACTCGGGTTCAATAGGCGGATTTTGATTGGATATTGCAGATGCCCGGAGGCTGTTGGAATGCTCTGTGTCTTTTATGCCCCAAGCGGGAGGCTTGTTGGATTGTATCGCAGAATTGAAAATAAAACAGCCACCCCGAGGGGTGGCTGAGTGTCTGACATTCCCCTTCAGGAAGTCGGGTGTCGATATCTCACGCAGACAGAGCGAGTATCCAAAACTTCAATCGCTTTCGCGAACCCAATCTATTCGGCAAGCCCGCACTGGGTTACGGGTTCACTAAACAGTCCCACTAAATGGAACTGCTCCTGCCTAATTGACTCTTTTATACCCCAACTAAATAGAAAAGGGAAGAACAGCTTGCGCCATTCCTCCCTATTGAAAAAGAGCCCCCTTAGCCGGACTCGAACCAGCAACCTTTCCTTAGTGAGAGGACTGCGCTATCCATTTGCGCCATAAGGGGCTTGCACTACTCCTCGTACTGCATCGAGAACAACTCGAACGAGGTGACGGTCTTTGCCCGAAGGCACGGCTCGTCAGGCCGCAGTTAAACAGTCAAGCACAAAGGCCGGATAGTCCTCCTCTCATGTACTTGGCTGTATCGGACATGATTATTTCAAGATCAGTCCGTGGGACGCTTTTGAAGCTACTTACGCGTCCCTTGTTAATAGCCTCCCTGACCTCTTCCACTCTCGCGGCTGAGACTCCAGACAGACCACAAACGATAGCCAGTGCGTCTGCTGTCGTCAGCTCGCCAAGTAAGCAAGGTGCTTCTGGTATGGAGAGATACTTGTCCTCTCCCGCGAGAGATTCAATTTTGCGTGTCCATGACTGTACTTCATGGAACAACTTGAAAGCCTTTTTGCGACCTGATGGCGTGTTTTTGAACGTCACGCAACGTCCTTCTTGGCTCCACATTTGCACCCGTACACCGCTTTCGCGGTAATACGAATTGTATGAGTTCGATGGGGTGTAGTTCCCCGAAGGGAACGACACCAGCTCAACCATTCCATACGGAATGGTAGTTTCAGAGATGCTGCTTACTTGTTTCTTGCTCATTTTTAACTCCTTTCAAGAGTCAAATACCGTGCACCGACCCGAGCGGGGTCGCGGTAGAAGAAGGATGTGACCGTGAATCCAGCGTGCAAACTGGTGGTCTTTTGCAATAATCCCCTTCTGAGCTGTCAAGGCGTCATAGTCGGGTAGCTATGAAGCCTCCCGAACATGGACGTAAATATCCCCTGACGGAGACACTTACGACCCCGTTCGAGGGATGGTTGGAACTGCGCAAGCACATAGGCGAGCGCGATCAAATCACCACAGGGGTGACAAGAACCGAAATTCCAATGCGTACTGAAACAACGCGCATAGAAAAATGGCTCTTATGAAATTGAAGCACGAGATTCAATCAACATCCTTGCCCACAAGCTTGTGAACAATAGGCGGATTGCGATTGTGTTGTGCTGCGAACGCCTTGCGGCTGGTTGTAATGCTCTGCGTCTTTAGAAGCCCCAAGCGGGAGGCAGGTGAAATATAACAAAACCTCCAAAAAAAACAACCCACCTTCTTTTTAGAAAGTGGGCTGTCCGTTTAAGTAAGGTTACGCCGCTAGAAGCAACATCCCCTGCGATGAACTGCCATCTTCCAGCATAGAGTCCACATCGATACCGTGGCGCTCCAAAACTGTCGTCAAAGCCTTGTCCATCTCCTTTTCCGCATTCTCCCTGCGCTCGTCTTCATCTGCAAAACGAGTCAGTTGATCCAACGGATTGTCCCAACGGTTACGACTGTGCTTGTTAATCTCTGCACGTACTTCTTTGTCGTACTTCTCGGCATTGTCGTAGGCCAGCCAGAACGCATCGCTCACTTTCTCGCCCTCTGGAGGCAACCACTTCCTTCGCTGACCAACCAGCCTGTTCAGTCGGTCGATCAATTTCTTGTTGCGTGGGAAGAAGTGCATCGTCCCGATTCCGTAGTAACGAATATCGAAATAATCGCTACTCACCCTTGCGCCACTTCTTAATGAATCAAAGTGGTGATGGCAGGCATCATTCAGCCCAAAATCAGGCTTTGCCTTGCCATCAAGCATGGCAAAAACTTTGTCGAAATCTGACAGCATCTGCCTAGTCTCCCAAGGCATGCAGGTCGAGTAACTTTCCGTCCTGTGTCCCGGAATGACGAACCTTGTGGCCTTGATCTTCATGCCAGCCGTCCGATGTTTGTCGTTACTTTTCCAACCCTTTGTAAAGACGACATTGTCGGAATGATAGCGAGTCACCAAATCGAACACATCTAACATCATGTCCTTCTGGATATCGCCCTGACTCTCCACGATTCCGCAAAGGAAACCATAGATAGCCTGAACGGTGAACTCGAACTTCTTGATGCGATCGAATTCACTTTCCAAACGCTTCTGAGCCGCTGATGACAGTTTTTCTGTCACTTTGGTAGACCGCAGGATGTTGGCCCAAGCCTTATCCTTAAGCTCGTCGTAGCGTTGCGCCATCGTATTCTGGACGTACTTCACCGAAGTGTCGGCCGCCTCCTTACCAACGTCACCATTCAGTACAGCCATAGTTTCGCCGATCAGGTTTTCGTAATACTTGGCACGCGCTTCAGCCATCACTGACTGTCGCATCGCTTTGACGGCCGCATTGAAAGCCAGCACCGCGTTCTCGATAGTGTTGTTCGGAATAGCCAATTCTTCACCATCACGATAACCAGCCGCCAGACTTTCGGCGTTGGTTCTATCTTCCTGCAGCCCATCGAGGATGTTGCCGACCAGTTCGCTGTTGATGTTTGCCTCTTTACGAAGGTACACCACAGCGACTTCCACTTCAGTCTTGCGCTCCGCTTCTTCAACGGTGAACGCATTGGCAACAAACTCGACCTCCCCATACATCTCTATGAGACGCCCCAAAAGCTGGCGCTCCTTCGAGAATTGATTACGCACGGTTTCGGCATTCAGAATGAACACGATCTCGCCATCAAACATGATGTTCCATGCATGCAGCAGGTGCTGTACGCCAGCGTTGAATGGCGGGTTCGCGATGATATGCGAGTATGACGCCGCACTGCTGAATGACAGGAAGTCCATGCCGACCACATTCAGGTTCTGCTCACGCAGGACAGAATGCTTGGTGATGTCCATCTCGATGCAGTCAGGCAGCACCATGTTGCGGGCATAGCGTTCGTTATCCGGACAGGCCTTTGCAAGATGTCCTTCCCCGGCATGCGGTTCAAGAACACGAACAAAATGACGATCCTTGAACTTGCTCCATGCGAGCTTGGACAGTGCTGATGGAGTTGGATAAAACTGAAGACTATCCTTATCCATGACTCAGCTCCTTGGTAAAGAGCACCTTCGCTGTCGCAATCATTGCATCGCCTCTTACGAGATAGTCGCGCAGATTACGGATACGCAGATTGCGATGAGTGACCTCGCCGTTCTTGCCGATTGCCCAGACACTATTGCGACGAGCATCGACCACCTCGAACAGCTTGGCTGCGAAGTCGTTGGAGAATCTTACCTCCTCCTTGAACTCGACTAACGCGCCCTTGGTGAGCTTGACCGCCGATGATGCCGCAATACGATCACGACACTTCTGACGCCATTCGACAGCGTTCGGATAATCAGTCTCCGTCAGCATGTCGAGGATATCGGCCGGACAGTCAAAATAGTACGGCATTACTGTCTCGTCCATATCCTTATAGCCGAAGTTGTAGTCGGCTTTAGGCATCAACTGGATTTTGAATACACCTGCAAAGACAAGAGGTGCTGTGCCGTCTGTAAAGGTTCTACGGATTGCCATGTAGGCAACTTGCTTGATGACCTTACCTTTGAGCAATTCCCAAGTGCCGTGCTCATTGGTGCAGTCGATGCATTTCCGCTTGAGGAATTCGATGATGCCTTCCCCTTTCGGTTTATAGGTGGTTGTCCATCCCATTTTGCTTACCTCTCTTAGGTTATGAGCTATCGCCCTGTCGGGAGAATCGCTCTGTTAAATTGCTGCAATGGTGCAGCTCCTTTTTTAGCATAGTGCTAAAAATCCCAAAGACTTAACTGTCGTCATCGATGCGCTCATCAAGCGCATGAATAACTCAGCTTCTTTAAAGCAATTCACCCCGCCAAACTGCGCGGGGTGGTTGCTGTTACGTTAGAATTCCGTCATTGATTCCGTAAGTCCAGACGAAAGCTCTGCCAGAGGATTCAAACTGCTTCCCAAGAGGGAATCGTTCTTCATCTCTTGCTTCTTCCAGACTGAGTCTACGAACATGACCGCCTCTGCTTTGATCATCCAGATACACCTTGTATGAAGTGAATCTTTTGGCCTCTTGCGTGTTTGCTCCCATCATGCTGCCTTTTGGAAATCAACGTATGGCTCGGCCCAATCCAGCGATGACTGGATGAAAAAGGTGCCGGCCAGATGAATGACTCCATAGCTACACCATGTTTCAAGGGCAGCCTTTGATAGCGGGGAGATGCCTGCGACCGGCGTGATGACTGCTTTCACATGCCGATGCTGAGACTCCACCACCATCTTCAGGTCGATGTAACCGACCTTTTGCTTGCCTTGCATCACCCAGAATCCGTTTTTGCTGCCAACGGACTGATACTGGATGCGCGTGGTGCTGAGTGCCGCGAATGCATTGCGGTCGATCTCCTTCATGGAGAAATCGCCGCCATGAGAAATCTTGCACTCATAGAAGCGGTCATCACTCGCCATGTTGGTCAGGTACTCGACCATTTTTGTTTCCTCTGCATGCAGCCCCAGTGGGACGAGGTGAGTATGGGAGTTACCAACCATCCAGGCAAAGTGCGCGCCTGGTACAGCAATACGCTCCAAAATGGCCTTGTCGTGCACCAGCAGGTCGTTCGGGTAGTGCTGCATCAGCTCCAAACCATACTTCTCGATCTGCGCTGACATGAGGTTCAATATGCTTTGAATGATATTCATCGTCATGCCTCCTTATGAGAGTCTGGCTTGAACATCAGCCAGCCGCAAACCGCGAATCGTTGCCGGATCGGCCGTCCACGCATCCCCGTAAGGTACATGGAAAAGCTTCAGCGGCTTCTCACTCACCACGCAGTAGATGGCATGGCCATCAGCACGCGGGAAGTAGAGTAGGCCTCCGACAACCTCACCTGCTTTGCGGCGGTTGTCACTTGCCTCTTCCAGCTTGCGCATAGCTCCCTGCATTCTGCTGTCGTTGGTTTTGTAGTCTTGGGACGAATCCCATTCCATTGCTTTCGCAATGGAGGCTGGTGTTGCAACAACTTGTGCCATTGTTTCCTCTCTTTCTGATTTGTGAGCAGCTTCCCTTCCGGGATTACCGCTCTGTTACGGGTATATAGACCTGACCAGCGACAACCGGATTCGGATATACCCGATTAACTTTGAACCCCAAGGATTCAGCGTAATCGAGCACCCAACGACGATCCTCGCCTTGCAGTGGTTTGTTGACCATCCCAGCCTCATCCATCGCTCGGTATAGCCGCTCATACCCCACACGGTATCGTGGGGAAGCGATGAGCAATCGACGGATAAAGTCTGTAGCCTTGCCCTTCATTGATGTGAAGGATTCCAGCTTCTTCTTGGTCTCGAAATAGGCATCAAAAGCGCCACCAGCATCAAGATGCATGGTGTAGCCATCGTCGCCTATGTACATATCGCCCTTCCACTCCTGTGGATGTGTGTCAGGACCATGTACTGCGCGCTTCGGCTCCAAATCTATCGCATTGATCCGGTCTTGGACATTTTGTGCATACTGGCAGTCTTCCGCTGCAAGCAACTCAAAACGCTGTGCCGCTTCACGGAGGACCTGTGCAGCTTCCATACACACTTCCTTTGCATGTTTGACGCCCTGCCCTGCAACGACAAACTCACGCCCTTCTTTTGCGATCACGGAGGCGACCGCTGCGGTCGGACTCCATCTGTTTAAACGTATTTCCATGAGAACCTCTTTTGGATGTTGATATCTGCTGCATAGGTGCAGCGCCTTTTTTCAGCACAGGGGCCGAAAAACGGAAGACCGAATGCAGTCGCGGAAGGACGCAGAAACGCCCAAGCGTGACGACACTCGGATTCAATAGGCGGATTTTGACTGGATATTGCAGATGCCCGAAGGCTGGTTGGAATGCTCTAAGTCTTTAAAATGCCCCAAGCGGGAGGCTTTTGAATTGTACCATCGGTGCTGAAAATAAAACAGCCACCTCGGATGGTGGCTGAGTTAGTTATGCCGTGGCTTCTTCGACTGGCTTGGTCTTTGCTTTGGATTCACATGCCGGCATCGCCTTGACCCCTAGCACCTCGCGTACCTTGTTTTCGATCTCGAAAGCGAGGTCTGGATTGTTCTTCAGGAAATCACGGGCATTGTCCTTGCCCTGCCCGATCTTCTCCCCGTTATAGGAATACCACGCACCGGCCTTTTCCACGATCTTGTTCTGCACGCCCAGCTCGACAATCTCTCCTTCACGGGAAATGCCCTCGCCGTACAGGATGTCGAAATGCGCTTCTTTGAACGGTGGTGCCATCTTGTTCTTGATCACCTTAACGCGGGTTTCATTGCCAACGATTTCTTCGCCACGCTTGATAGAGCCAGTCCGGCGAATATCCATACGCACCGATGCGTAGAACTTGAGGGCGTTGCCGCCAGTGGTTGTTTCTGGATTGCCGAACATCACACCAATCTTCATGCGGATCTGGTTGATAAAGATGACCATCGTGTTGGAGCGCTTGATGTTGCCGGTGAGCTTGCGCAGCGCCTGAGACATCAGACGGGCATGAAGACCCATTTGGGCGTCACCCATATCGCCTTCGATCTCGGCACGAGGGGTTAGTGCTGCCACAGAATCCACGATTACGACATCAACCGCACCACTACGAACCAATGAGTCGGTGATTTCAAGGGCTTGTTCGCCATTGTCCGGCTGGGAGATCAGGAGGTCTTCCACATTAACGCCAAGTTTCTGGGCGTATTGAGGGTCGAGTGCGTGTTCCGCGTCGATGAAGGCCGCAGTGCCGCCTAGCTTTTGCATTTCCGCGATGAGCTGGAGAGTCAGTGTTGTCTTACCGGAAGATTCTGGGCCGTATATCTCGACCACGCGGCCACGCGGCAAGCCGCCGATGCCAAGCGCGATGTCAAGACCGAGCGAACCTGTCGATACTGCCGGTACATCCTGGGCTATCTCGCCTTCCGCCATTCGCATGATCGAGCCTTTTCCGAACTGCTTTTCGATTTGACCGAGTGCTTCTGCGAGTGCCTTGCTTTTGTTTTCATCCATCTTCATCTCTTATCTCCTTTAAGTAGTGACTCACTATACCTAGCGGGTCAAATTCCCAAAGTGACTTTTTCCTTAATTGGATTTCCCTGCGCGACAGACCAAAAAAATCGCCACCCAGAACTCTGGATGGCGACCTTTCTTACTGCTTTTTAATATGACGCTTTTTCAGCCATTTCCAAACGAAGCAGCCTTGCTGCATACGAATCGGAAACGACTTCTTCAACGCTCTTTGCGAACCATTCGACAATTTTGATGAGTTCGTCTTCTGATTCCAGTTCTGCCGGAATCAATACACCGTGAGGCTCAAGGATGTTCCGTCCTTCGCTCTGATATTCCCCGCGTAGTGCGCGGTTGTATCCATCTGAAGGCGTGAGATACACCAAAGCAATCTTCTCGCCTACTGCTGTCAAGAAAGTCTTTTCGGCAATGGCGGTCTCGTTCATGCGCTGAGTCCATCCCAGTGTCTCAAGGAGCCAGGCGATATGCTTATCCATTGGCTTCACCTCTTGCGTGGTCAAGAAACTGACCCATCAGACCGTTTTTTTCCAAGAATGACTCAAGCAATGCGACTTGCGCCTTGTCATCCAAGCTCTTCTCGCTACACAACAACCCCCACTCTTGCATGAGGTCGATGTGATCCTGTGTCAGGCTTTTATTGAAGCTGACAAGATGCTTTGCGACCCGCGAGGACAGCTCGTACACTTTATATGGGTCAACATCAAAACGCCCGCACTCAGAAGTGAACGGATTGGTGATCGCCATGCCTTTGCGCTCGACAGATGCAAACAATCCTTGCTCCCCGTCAAACATACTGTCTTGGGCCAGCTCGAATTGTATTTCTGGAAACTTCTGCTGAAGCTCCTCAAACCTCTTCGTCTTTGCCGGAGTTAGATACAACTCAGCCGGGCAGCCAATGCCAGGGTAGTTCATGTTGCCAGCCATGACTTCAGCCAGCTCCTTGTCGTGCGCCTTCTGATACTTCTGGTGCGCACGCTCTCGTCCTTCGCAGTCGTTACAGATATCCTCGGTATTGAACCGAGACATGGTGAACCACTGCATTGACTGGTGACATCGGTCACATTTTTTCAATGTTTTCTCCTTGTTGGCTAGAGCCTTCCCCCTTGCGAGGGAAGGACAGCGGTTGATGTTATTTACCGTAGTTGATGCGGTAAAAGTCCGACCCATGCAAAGTTCTGTCTGAACGGAAAACCGTACATTGGAACCCTGCCCGCTTCAAGTCTTCTGGCATCGCATTCTTTCCATACCGAAGCGCCTGCTTGTACGTCATCGGAGTCTCAAGAGACGAGTTGCCGACTTTCACTTTGAGTTTTTCACGCTCATTGATCTTCGTCATCGTCCCCTCCTTCCGGCTTGTACTTCAACTGACTGGTGCTGCAAGCCGAGACATCGAGATCCGTTCTAACCCCGCGATAAACAGGTTGGTACAAAGAACCGGCTCTATAGGCATACAGGTAGTCCACATCAACCAAGTCATTCAGATTCGGGATGTCGTAGTTGCATGTAATAGTGCAATTCCCCACATGAACCACTTCTCCTTCTTCATCAAACAGGTCGATGCCGATGGAACGCTTTGTGCCAGAGATCGAACCAACTTGAACGGTTGCCCGCTCAACAAATTTGAACTTAAGCATATCGCCACCACTGTTAGGTTTCCCTTCGGTGATGGGTGCGTTTCTTCGCTTGAACACCAAGCCTTCGCCTTTGTTGGCTTTGACTCGGTCGAACAGTGCTTGCTTCTCCTTGGTGCCTATGGCCACCGGAATGGCGATGATATTGGCACAGCCCGATACGGACTGACGCGCCAAAGTCATACGTTCCAAGAAGCCCAAGCCCAGCTTTTTGCAAGACTCGCCACGGTCGATGAGCAGATCGAAGACGTACAGCTTGTCTCCAATGCTTTCGCTATCCACGCGGAATGTCCCGATATTGCTGGAACGCTCGCGCAGTTGCTCAACGACAGGTAATGGCAGTGGAACTGCCAGCCCCTTACGATTCATGCCGACCGCTTCATCAGAGGTCGCATGTGCCGCACGTCGCTCACCATCGTACTTCTCCTGTGCCACCCACTCATCATCGTGAATGAGACGCATAGCATCTTCTTCGGTGATGGAGTTGAGCAGTTGAGGCACAAAGTCAGTCTTGCGACCGGCTAGTTCTGGCGATTGGTACGCTACACCACCCTCTTCTGGACTGTAGCCCTTGGAGGTTTTCTCCTTGACCAATTTTGAAAAGACCTTGCAGGCCTCTTCGAAATCAACCGGAGCTGGAGTCTTGCAGCCGCAAGTCATGGAACTACCGCGTCGGCCATAGCGAAAATTGCAGACATAGCCGCCATCCTTCGCCACGACTTCAGCGTGGTACTCCTTGTCCGAACCGCCGCCCGTGAAATACAGGGAGGCTTTCGGAAGCATTGTTGATACCGGCACGGGGGCGTTCATGCTGCCACCTTGCTGGTAGTTGCAGTTTGTGAATTGGATGCCAGTGCCGCATCAATTGCGGCGGCTAGTGCCATTTTTTCTTCGTGCATATTGTGTCCTTTCAGACGTAATGAGCCGCATCCCTGTCGGGAGTTAAGCTCTGGTTTGGAATGCTGCATAAGTGCAGCGCTTTTTTTCAGCACGGAGGCCGAAAAACCGATGACCAATAGCGAACGCGGTCGCGCATACGCTAAAGAAAGCGCATGAACAGCGTGCTCGATGGTCGGATTGGTGGTGTTTGGGTGTGCGGATGCCCGAAACGGGCTGATCGGAATGCTCTGCGTCTTTTTGAAGCCCCAAGCGGGAGGCAGGCAGTATCTTACTGGGGATTGGCTGGCGAATCAATGCGTTCCGCGTTAGTGAATGACTGGACCTCCGATTTCACACTGAGCAAGGAAATTGGCAATGTTCTCAGCATCGCTTGTGTTTACCTTTCCGAGTTAATTGTTAAGTTTTTTAACTGTCTATCCAACGGCACTTGAACTCTTAAATACCAAAGCATCATGCCAAAAAAGAACATCAATATCCCAATGTACATTGCATCTCTGCCGTAAACTCTGGCTATAGCCACATCTCGCATTGCTAGCTCAAACTGTTTTTTATTTTTCCAGCTTGCCTCGAACTCAGCAGTAAATTCTATGGATGGATTTTCATGTGTAAATTTATTTTCAGCAGTAAGCCTCGATTTAATTTCATCCATCTTGACTCTTGATAACTTGGAATCGGCGGTATTTAATATCGCTAAATTTTCATACTTTGATTCAAAGTAGAACATTATCAATAACGAATATAAAACAAGCCCAAGCCCGGTAATGGCTATAAATTTGTAAATATTATCTGTTGGAGGCTCTGGCAATTTCATTTAGTCACATCCTCACGCTCAACCAACTTCCGCACCTTCGCCACAACTGACAATCCAGCCTTTGAGGTCATCTTGCCCTCAGCCAGCGCATCAGCCTCCACCTTGGTCAATTCGAGTGTCAATCGCCCATCCGCACGTCGCAGCCTGATTTCCCCAGGAGTCGCAACAACCTGCAATTCGTCATCCGCTGTGATGCCAGCATTTTGCAGAACTTCCTTACTGAACGTAGTGCCCAGCGAGTTACCGATCTTTCGTAGCTTCATAATGTTTGATTGATTCGACATAGTTACATTGTAATCACAATGCGCAATTTATGCAAGCTAAATGTGCGCACGCCGTAATCACAGTTTAAACTTCAACGTCCGTTAAGGCAACATTAAACGCCGAGCGGAGCGATACCTTTGAGGTCTCAAGATATGGGAGTGTGAAATCGACAGAAGTGTGACCAAGTAAATGACTCACATCCTCAATATCAACGCCACTCTCGATCAGCCTGGTTGCGAATGTACGCCTACCGCTATGACTGCTCGCTCCCTTCATACCGGAGATCTTGTAGAGATGCCGGAACGTCTGCTCCAAGGCGTCACACGCTTGATACTCTTCCTGCTCGCCGCTCTCCAACACCCTCTTCTTTCGCACCAGCGCAAAGCCGCCGCCCCGATTCGAGAACAGCAAGGGAAGATCCGGCGATAGGCCGCGAAACTCTTCTGTAGCCTCCGGCAGCATGCCGATGTCGTTCTTGATGCGATAGGCCAGATACAACTCCAAGTGATGCACCAGAAGCTCGTTGGTCATCGGGAGCGTTCTGGCGACGTTGTTCTTGGTGATGAGCGGACGCATGCTGAGTTCATCACGCAACCGGCCCGATGGGAACATCACATCTCGAATGGTGATTAAGGCCAGCTCAGTGACTCGCAAGCCGCACGCATGCGACAGGCACATGACGAGCTGATTACGGATCGCTTCACGGGTGATGGTGCAGACTTTGAGGACGCGCCTGAACTCAGGCTTTGTGAGGATTCTTGCGCGTTTTTTGACGTTGATACGGAACATGGCCATGCTGTCTCTCCAAGATGGTGAAAGTGCGGGAATCAAGCGGATTCCCCATCAGAGAGACAAAGGCGTCTTTGGCCAGTGTATTACAGGTGGTTGAGCGACACAACGGAACCGGGGAAATTCACCATCACCTAAAACAAGCCGGCCCGTTGTTTTAGATTTCGTCTTTTTTCTAAAATAGCGGCCAATTGCCATCAGCCGCGTACCTTATGAAAAACTATACCGTATGAATAATTATATGGTGCATAAGCATTGCGCCTAAACGAAAGTCTCAGTGCGGATTTCGTTTAACGGGAATTCGACCATGAAATGTTTCGTATTGGCCGGCTGGTTGACAAACCAACCAATCTGCAAGGAAAGCTCGGTTGACGGAACGCTGATTTTGCAAGGTCGGGTTGCGGATTCTTTGTCTGCTGGATATTCCTCTACAGGAGGTCGCCGATCTCCATTCCTCAGGAGCCGTTCCATGCCACACCCAACAGCTTATCTTCCCGGCGATGAAGTCGTACTCAAAGACGGTCGCACCGGCGTGCTATACGCCCTTACCCAGAACAGTCGCAATCCTCTGGCGCGTGACAACAGCAAGCATGCGAACTGGTTCTTCATTCCCGATCGCGTCGGCACGCAGGGTATGACGGTCATCAGTCAGCCTTGCACTGTGGCTGAGATGGACATCGATCGGCGTACTGGACACCGCGACGGTATCTGGCCGAAAGCTTGGCATGTACTAGGATTCGAGGAGAGGCAGCGGGTGTATGTGATGGCGATGCAGGAAAAGATGTGAGAGACGGGCGTGAAAAAGCCTCGATCTCCAAAAGGAAGTCGAGGCTTAGTTTGTTGCATGCCAGGCTACATCTTGGGTGATGCATCTGACTCGGTTGCTGTGACAGCAATTTGATGAAGAGCGAAACGCTCGATATCGCTACTGCCTGCTTGCTGCAGATACGCGATCGCCTTTTGAGCAATTGCGTCACCTTCAGCGGCTTTTGTTTTCACAAACAAGGCGGCTTCGTCATCACTTGCAAAGACTTCCATCTCGTCTTCACGCTGCAACTGAAGCTCAACCTCGTCACCAACGGACTCGAAAACGCACCATCCTTGCTTTGATGCTGCAATGCTGTCTTCTTTTGTCCATACAACTTTGTTTTTCGTTGTCATTGCTGACCTTTCTGCCTCTCGGCTGTTTTGATCACCACCCCTTGCGAGATGGTGAATGTTTTGTTTGGCGTTACGCCATCGCTGGCGCAGCTATTGGGTTTGGCACGGGACAAAGCGGCGGCGGAATAACATCTTCCGCTACCACTTCATCTGCAGATACCCCACGCTCACGAAGTTCGCATACGATGTGCCGACGAAACAATGGCAGATCGAAGAAGCTTGCAACTCCATCAGGACACTCAGCGTCATAATGCATCTTGCCGCTGACGATCCAAACGTGACCCCCAAAACCTATCTCGTTTACGTCAGATTTGGCTAAGCCGACAGGAGGAGTGATTCCCCAATGTTTATTGAGCAACTTCCAGTCCCACACGTCGTCGCCGCACTCATCTCCGTCTAGCCCGATCATGAGATTTTCATTACTGATCTCATGGAGAGTTTTACTGTAACCGCCCA
>Ga0210044_10000701_pt1 | contig 51053 bp, 71 predicted proteins | sample CryGey13umfilter_2_FD_183959 | JGI IMG/M metagenome (GOLD analysis project Ga0210044, IMG submission 183959) | Groundwater microbial communities from aquifer in Utah, USA - Crystal Geyser 4/9/14 3 um filter (SPAdes) (version 2) | ecosystem: Environmental > Aquatic > Deep subsurface >...
AAGAAGGAGACCCTCCCTGATTGCCTTGAGATAACTGCATGGACGGATATTGATGAGATAATGGGCGTAAGACACAAGGAGTTTATTATTGAAGGTGTTCAATTTCATCCAGAATCAATACTTACAAGGGTTGGGAAAGATCTGTTAAGGAATTTTTTGAGGCTGTCCCTCCATTTATAAATCTTCCCATAGCTTAGCACCGTGTGTAAGCCATTTAGACATCTGCTTTTCAACATTGACTGCCGATAGGAAAGTGCAAGAGGTTTCCAAAACCCCAATCCCGCACACCTAAGGCCTCGTAACTTTTAGTCCTTAAAACCTTTGCTGTTGAACGAGGCATATCCTCATCAATCACGAATTTGAGCATTTAAGCTATTGCTCTGATCCTGCTAAATTGTAGCAGATTCAAGTAGTTCAAGTTGCAGCTTTGCGCCGTCTGCTGTGGCACATGGAGCGACCCCAACATCGAATCCGGATATTGAAGCGCCGCAAACCCGGTTGTTAGACGTCCGTTGCAGGCAGCCTTTAAATAGAACCGTCAGGCTGTCCCAAAATTCAAAAATTGTCAATAACGATAACAGCATATTGGGTTTTAACCATAGATTATCTCTATATGTTGTGCTCAAAGATACAAGTTCTAACATTTTGGGACAGCCGTCCCCTTTTTTTCCTTCTGTGGAGTGGGGTGGAGTGGGGTGCGTGTATTCTTTACTTCAAGCAAATTCAACCACAGAAACTGAACGCTTAACCGCAAAACTCTTTTTGTGCAACTTAATGCGTTCAATTTCATGCAGTGTTTCAGCCTCAAGATAACTTTCTCCGCAGTGCGGGCAAGTTACAATAGGAACATTTTCTATCACAAAAATGTCTTTACCCTTGCCGTATGTCCTTGCAACTCTGCGGATACGAGCACCCTGTTTTCCACAATTATCACAAATCATTTCTTTACCTTTTCCCATAAAATATTATGGCACATACACCGTAATAATAACCAACTTTCCTGTTGGACTCAATTTTGCGACAACTTCAACTTCACCACCGGAAAGGGATTTCCCATTTATGCAGTATTTCCACTCGGTAGTGACTTTGTTTTTTGCCTTTCGAGAATCCTTCCAGTCAAAATACAGTGTTCAACATCATAGATCGACAGGGAATCATTATCCATCTCTTCTTCCCCGTGGATTGTCAAAATATATTCACGGTTGCGGATTTTATCCCGCATCTCTTTCAAAATCCTGTCAAACACTTACATCCTCTATTTCTGTCTTTTTCCACACACCCCATTATCGTTTCCGTTGCAAAAGAAGCCCACTAGGGTTTGGACTTTAGTCTTTTGCAACGTGTTATCTGTCGGTGCGGGCATTCACTAAATTGCTCTTTTATTTTTTCCTATCTTACAGCCTCAATAGGAGTCATAACACTTATCTCTTTAAGCATTGCTAACTTGGAAGCATCAAGTATTTCAATTTCAAGTGGTAATCCTTCATTATCAAGATGAAGAATAACTCCTTCCTTTAAATCTATTGAATCTGCAGGAGTTCCATCCCTAAGTTCTATCAGAAGAATATCAGCGTCCTTTGAATATCTTATCTTCATAAATACCACTCATAAATACCACCCCCTTTAAAATAACGATTGACCAATTATTACTTCCTCAGGTAGAAGAAGACTTTCAGCTACCATTTCTTCCTTGATGTTCCATTTTTTGATTCTTTCAATAGCATGGAAAAGGAAAAGAATTTTTACAGTTTTCTCTTGAACTCTTATTGTGTAGACTTCCCCCCTGTTGTGAATTTGTCTTTCTATAATTTCTATTGTCATCGGTTTCCTTTGGTTTATTATATCACGCTGCTTGATTTTCTTTTGATAATGACGTCCTCAATAGATGTTATCTGTCCGTTGCGGGCATTCTTTTAATTCTCAACTTCAAAAAATAGACCGTCCCCTTTTTTTCTTTTTCTTTATTCTTTATGCCATAACTAAAATCTTTTTTACAAAGTTTTTGTTTAATGAAATCTATTGCCTGACTTTTTCAATCCAAGGATACTTAAATATTTGTTTCCAGTCGTACTGCCATACAGGGACTATACTTATATGTGCTTCAGCGCGAAAGATGCTCAAATATTTCTTTAGCAATTTTTCTAAATAGTCAAGACACCCGTCGAGCTCAGCATTTGTAGGGAGATTTTTAAAATCAGATTTGTCAAAATGAGCAATTCTTTTATTTACAAATTTTTTAATTTTCTCAGCCTTTTTGTATAGTAAATCAATGTCTTTTCCTACTCTTTGGGGGTCAATATAAGCTCTGTCTTTGCCAACGAGCGTATCAAAATCATGATTGGCAAAATCCTTTGGGAGAATACTATTAGAGTAGAGAGAAATATATCTCTCTCTGGAAACAATCTTTGGCTTATTTCGTATTTCTTCAAGTAGCCGTATAAAAGATATGCTGCTCTTATCTTTATCAAGTTGGCGACGGACTCCAATAACCGCTGCTGTTGCGTAGACATAGCCCATCCATTCATAAAATGAACTTTCAACCTGAATTTTGGGGTTAGCTTGAATTATTTTTTGAACTTCTTGATAAATATAGCGGTTGACAAGTAGTCCTTGGACGTCACTATAGATTGTGTCTAACCACTTATTCCATTTCTCAAATTGGGTATCGTGACTCACAATTTTTCTACAAAAAATAAAAATGGGACAGCCTGAAGGTTCTATTTTCTATTCTATACATCTTCCCTTGCCCGCAATTGCAACTAACAGTTCGAGTGCTTGAGAAGGGCGCAGCCTTTGGGTGTTAACCTCAAGCACTCTGCTATCTGCCGTTGCGGGCAGCTTCCCTTTTAGAAAATATGGGAAGTGGAGCTTGTCTAAAAACTCATTTTTCAATTTTTGAGTAAGCAAAATCTTTTTCCATAAAAACTATCAAAAGTCCTTTATCTCTTTAATCTCATACTAAGGCTGGAAGTATCTTTTCTTTTCTCATTATCGCTGCAGTCATCTTTAACAGGTTATGTGCTGTTGCCACTATCTTCCACTCAATCCTTACTTTCTCTAATCCTCTGAGAAGGAATTGGCCGAATCCATTTCGTATCTTTATCTGACCAAATACTGGTTCTGCCAAACATTTTCGTTTCCTGTAGATTAATCTGCCTTCGGTGGTATTTATCTTTTCTCTCATTCGCTCCCTATACTCTTCATATCCGTCTCTTGTTATCGCCCTGCCTAATTTTATATTGGTTGTGCATTTCTCCCTCAAGGGGCAAATGGTGCATGTTCCCCGTTCTGTTCTGTATGTGGTAACCTCTCTCTTACTGTACTTGCTTTTGAATTGAGTCCTTGCTGTCGGTCCTAATATTTCACCTTGTGGACATGTATACTTGTCCTCGCATTTATTATATGTGAAGTCTTCTTTTGCAAATAAGTGTTCCCTTGCCTTCTGTCTTTTCTTGATGCCTATACGCCTTTCGTCTTCTGAGGGAATGTAGCCGTCTATTTTGTTGTCCTCTAAATATTTAAATTTCTCGCCTCCTGCATAGCCTGTGTCGGCAATCAATATTTCAGGTTTCTCTTTGATTGTTTTCTTCATCCCTTCTACTGCCTTTTTTGTTTGGTTCACATCAACAGGCTCTGCTGTTACATCAGCATATACAATAAGTTGATCCTCTGTCACAGCAAGCTGGGCATTGAAAGCAGGAATTGAGGTGTTACCTTTGTGCATAAGGCCGGCCTCCGCATCTGTCAGGCTTACCCTCGATTCATCTTCTTTTCCCAACTCTTTCGCTTTTTTGATAAGTGCTTCTACCTTCTCAATCCTGTCTTGTGCCTTTTCTATCTCTTTTGGGATCTCATCTCCACGTTTGTTATCTCCATGTATTTTGTCTTCCTCTTTGTCTATGTTTTCAGCCTCGCTTATTATCCTCTGTGCTTCATCTTTTGCCTCTTTTAGCAGTTCTTTCCAATCCCTTAGGTTTTTGAAGGTATTTATGCCGCTGTTTGCTCTGACCTTGCTTCCATCTAATGCTACAAGTCCAAGCGTTGCCATGCCCATTGTCTTTGCTACTATGATTACATCTGTAAATATCTTCTCTAATGCCTCTTTGTTAGTTGTACGGAATAGACAAAGGGTTCTAAAGTCAGGTTTCTCTAATCCTGCTAACCACATAAACACTACATCCTCTTCGAGTTTTTCTTCTATTTTTCTGCTTGAGCGCACCCCTGTGGCATATCCCCACAGAAGCACTTTTATCATCATTGCCGGATGATAGGCAGGACGGCCTTCTTCCTTCTGCTGTCTGAATGTGGTTGTATCAAGCCTGTCTATTATCTCTGAAAATACTCTCGCTGGATTGTCTTGTCTTACCCATTCATTCAGACTTGGAGGAAGCAGAAACATCTGGTCTTGTTCGTAAGGTCTAAAAGGCATCAGATAACCTCCTAAATATTTTGTGCCTTTAATTTATCATATTTGCTGGTTAGAAGTAGAGGTAGTTTTTAGACAAGCTCCACATCCCATATTTTTGTTATGAACGAGTATATAGATACTTTGAATGTTTTTTCAGGAAAAGAATAATCAACATCAATCTTGAAAGATTTTTTATCTATAAAAAAGATAGAACTTTGATATACTGCTTTTATATTATTCCTGTAAGAGTGGAGAGAGGGATGAGAGAAATATGGGATGTGTCCCTAATTAAAAAAATACTTTCTTTCGGCAAATGCTTTGTGTCGTATGCTTCAACTACCCCCTTAAGACCGCAATTCTTACAGGTTACTCGCCGTGAAAACATCTTTTCCTCTCTTTTTGCCCACTATTTCATTAATATTGACGACCAAGCTGCTAAAGCACTAAACATTGAACCATTAGGTGAAGGTGCTGCATTAACTCAAATATTTTGCTACTGCCTTTATATCTTCTTCAAGAATATCCTCCAATCCCATTACTTCATAATACCTTTCTCCCATCGGAGTTAACAATGATCTGTTTGGAGCTACGTCAGTCCATCCCAATAAAGCTTCATAGCCTTCTGATGACTTCTGCTTGCATGCAATTAAGCCAGAATTGTAAATCTGGTAAGCCTCTTGGAGTATTGAGATAGTTTCATAAAATATTCTTTCTCCTTTAGATTCCCGATAACTATCTTCTCTTAATTTAACATCTTGAATTTGATTCTTTCTTTTGATTAGTGATAAAATGCACATCCCCCTGTAAGTTAAGTTCTGTGCGATTTGCAGTAGATGATTCGCTTCGCCTACAGAAAACCCTTGAAGAAAAGCTATGTTCGCAAAAATGTTTCCTAGAATTTTAGCCTTTTTCTCCTCATGCTCATTTTTGGCTTTCAATAAGACTCCTTCAAATATCTCTTCTGCGTCTGATCTCTTCCCCTCTTTGTCATCAAAGAATCCGTCGTTTCTTGCCTTAAATCCAGCATCAAGATGCGACTTAATTTTTGCCAGTGCAAATGCGGCAGTAGCACCAACTCGTATTTTCTCTCTTTTTGATAAAAATCTATCTGCAATATCAGATAATAATCTTATTGCACCTTTAGAAATAATGACCCCTAATGCTCCTCCAACTGCTGCCCCTGCAGGTCCTCCTGCTAAAAACCCTATGGCTCCACCCGTCGCGGTACCTGCAATTTCACCACCTGTAGAAATCAATGATTCTACTTTTTCTCTATCACTTGGCATTTTTTGGATTCTCCTAAGCAGCACTTTCGCCCCGATGAGCAAGCCGTTGACCCACCTTGTTAAACGAAGTTGCCTCATGTTTCTAATAAATTATTTAATTCATCTTGTATCCCTGATGGATCATAGAACCTATTTTCTTCTTCATCCATAAGGATAATATAAGCTATCACGTCATCAAAGGACTTAAAGCCAGATACAATATTATCAATGTTTTCTATTCGTGAAAGTATCTCTTCTTGAGATAATGGTTCTGCGAAAGGGTTTGTTTCTGGTGGAGATACAAGTTTAACATTAAATCGTGAAAGCAAGACACCCTTCCATAGTTCCTGTTCAGAAGCATCAGGCATTTGTCTTTTAAGTTGTTCTAAACAGAATTTCTGGATTCTTTTAACTGCCCACCGGGATACCATAATTCCCATAAACATCACTTCGTCAGTAAACCTGTATCTTTTACGGAAATCTTCTATCTTTTTAATTTTTCTTTTATCTATTGGCTTAACCGAATCAGGAAGCAACTTATACCATTGCGGTTTGAAAAACAATAAATTTTCAAATATTCCCATAATTCTGCTTCTTTTTTGTCCTTCCGATACCTTTAAAATTGGACTTTCAGATAAAAATCTCTCGATGTCCATCTTAGGAGCATATTCTTGTAACAGTTGGCGTTGTGCCTCCTTACGACTTACTGGCAAACTAATTGGTCCCGGTGTTGGAAAAAATATACCAGCTATAGCAGTTTCAATTTCTGACAAAATTTGAGCTAAGGCGCATTTATGGTATTGGGGGAAAAGGTCTAATACTTCAAGTTTATATGTCCAATAAGTTTTAGCCATGTCTATGAAGGGCCCACTTGACAAACCATAATTTTCTTCAAGGGAGCTACCAAATCGTTCTTTGATACGACTGAGAGAACCGAAAGCTTCACCACGAAATGCCTTGTTGTAGAAAAAGCGAGTCATTACATCATAAACCTCGGCTAATATCTCTTTTTGCAATTCTGTAATACTTTCAGATAATTCCGCTAAAATGAAAGACCTTTTGTCTGGTGAGAATTGCTTCCCAACCGATTGATATGCTTGCGATACTTGAAGAAGCCATTGGTTAATATTCATAATATTTTCCTTTTTAGCGGGTGATTTCGTTTAACGGTTAAGCTTCTTTCTGATGCGATAGTTTCAGAAAGAAGCTGGTTGAACGGAGCCGCTACGCACCCCCTATGGGTTTTCAATAATGTCTCTTCCTGTCTATTCGTAATTATATCAGGGAGGGTTTTACCTGTCTATCGAAAAGAATCAACCAACAGTGGCTAATACGGTTTTGTAGCTGTATTTTCTTGAAAGGAGTTCACGGCGGAGGTCATCAAAATACCCCATACGTTAGAGACTGGGACAGTCCCGATTCTACGACTTCGCTTTGCTTTGTCCGTAAATCTGGGACAGTCCCCTGCAGGGCGGGGTCTATCGCTTCGGCAAGCTCACGATGTATACGGTTTCTTCACCTTCAAAAGCTTTTAAGATTTGCTCCGTTTCTCTTTTATCCAACTATATGATAAAATTAGCTGATTTAATGTTGAGAAGGACTAAACTGAGGTTTCAAAGAGATAAATTTGTGGGGGAACAATGATAAAAGAGGCAATTAATCTACTTGTGCAGGGTATAAACCTGTCCGAATCTGAGATGGCTGAGTGTATGAAGGAGATTATGGAAGGGAAAACAACTGATGCACAGATAGGGGCATTTCTTACAGCCCTCAGGATTAAAGGCGAGACTGTTGAGGAGATAACAGGTGCTGCTCGGATAATGAGGGGGAAGGCAAGAACCATTAAGGCACCTGAGGGAGTTCTCGATACATGCGGCACTGGCGGCGATATGTCACATACATTTAATATCTCAACAACGACAGCTCTTGTAGTTGCAGGGGCAGGAGTACCAGTTGCAAAGCATGGGAACCGTTCTGTCTCAAGCCAGTCCGGCAGCGCTGACGTGCTTGAGGCACTTGGAGTAAAAATAGATTTACAGCCAGAGAAGGTTGAAAAATGTCTTTTTGAGACAGGATTTGGTTTTCTCTTTGCACCCCTGTTTCACCCGGCAATGAAATATGCAATCGGCCCCCGTCGGGAAATGGGGATAAGGACTATATTCAATATACTGGGCCCCATAACAAACCCTGCTAGTGCAAAGAGGCAGATACTCGGTGTGTTTGCCGATAAACTTACAGAGCCGCTGGCTAAGGTTCTTGGAAATCTCGGTGCAGTTGATGCAATGGTTGTCCACGGCGAGGATGGACTTGATGAGATAAGCATTTCAAACAGAACAAGGGTTTCAAGATTTAAAGATGGGGAGGCCAAAAACTTTTATATTGAGCCAGAGGATTTTGGTATAAGGAGAAAAAAGATTGAGCATATACTTGGTAGCAACAAGGAAGGTAACGCAGCCATTACCCTATCTATCCTAAATGGTGAAAAGGGACCGAGGCGAGATATAGTCCTTATGAACTCAGCTGCTGCCATTATTGTCGCAGGAAAGACCGAGGACTTCAAGATGGCACTTAGCATGGCAGCAGATTCGATAGATTCGGGAAGGGCATTAAAAAAACTTGAAGAGGTAAGAAAGGTCAGTAATTCTCTCTAATCCCTCTGAATCCCCCTTTAGCAAAGGGGGACTAAGGGGGATTACTTAGGAGGTTTTTTTTGACTGTAAGGGTAGGGGTTATTGGGGTTGGATATTTGGGTCAGCACCATGCAAGGATTTTTTCTGAGATTGATGACGCAGAACTTATTGCTGTTGCCGACATTGTTAAAAAAAGGGCTGATGTTTATGCAGAAAAATATAGGTGTGAGTCGTATACTAACTACAGAGGCATCCTCCATGAGGTTGACGCCCTCAGTATTGTAACTCCTACAACAACCCATTATAGTATTGCTCTCGATTGTATTAAAGCAGGCAAAGATATTCTTATTGAGAAACCTATAACAATGAATGTCAAAGAAGCTGACAAACTTATAAATGAAGCAGAGAAAAGGGATTGTATAATTCAGGTCGGTCATCTGGAAAGATATAATCCTGTTGTGCTTGCTGCATCTGAGATGATTAAAAAACCGCTCTTTATCGAGTCAGAAAGACTCTCCCCCTTTCTCGGGAGAGGAACAGATGTTGATGTTACGCTAGATCTCATGATACATGATATAGATATAATACTTGCAATCATGGGTCAGCAGTCTAATCCCCCCTTACCCCCCTTTACTAAAGGGGGGCGTGGGGGGATTATAAATATAAAGGATATTAAAGCTGTAGGAGCAAAAGTTCTTACTGATAAAATTGATGCCGCAAAGGCATGGCTTGAGTTTGAAAATGGGTGTACAGCGCTTGCTACCGTGAGCCGTCTGTCACCTGAGAAACAAAGGAGGCTTAAGGTCTTTCAAAAAGATTCTTATATATCTGTTGACTATCAGAGTTCAGAAATAAAGCGCTATTTTAAGACTGAAGAGGGTATATCATTCGACGTCACAAAACCTGAGAAAAAAGAACCTCTAAGAGAAGAATTGAAGGATTTTATCAATTGTGTAAAGGAAAGAAGGAAACCAACCGTCTCTGCTGTTGAAGGAAGAGAAGCACTTAAAATAGTACTGGAGATATCGGAAATTATAAAAAATGGAAGATAAAGCAGGTTAAGGCTGAGATAGAGGAGATAAAGATGGTTCCGATGGTTGATTTGAAGAAACAATTTCAAGAGATTAAAGGCGAGGTATTTCATGTCCTAACAGAGATACTCGAAAGCAGTAAGTATATACTTGGAACAAAGGTCTCCGAGTTTGAAAAAAAGGTAGCAAATTACCATGGTGTCCGAGAGGCTATAGGTGTTGCATCAGGGACTGATGCCCTTCATCTATCAATTGATGCACTGGGTATTGGTGAAGGGGACGAGGTTATCACAACACCTTTTACTTTCTTTGCTACTGTTGAGGCAATCCTTTATACAGGTGCTTTGCCTGTCTTTGTTGATATTGAGCCTGATACATTGAATATAGATGCAAGTCAGATAGAGGCAAATGTAACAAAAAAAACAAAGGCGATTTTGCCAGTTCATCTATTCGGCTGTCCATCGGATATGAAAAAAATATTAAATATAGCAAAAAAAAACGGGCTGAAAGTGATTGAAGACTGTGCCCAGTCTTTTGGTGCCGAGGTAAACGGCAAAAAGGTCGGAAGTATTGGAGATGCAGGTTGTTTCAGTTTTTATCCAAGCAAAAACCTCGGCGGATACGGAGATGGTGGTATGATAATTCTTAACAGCATAAGAGTGGCAGATACAATAAGGGAATTAAGAAACCACGGCTCCAGAGGTTCATACATACATAAGAGGGTTGGATTGAACAGCCGGTTGGATGAGATACAGGCAGGCATCCTCCTTGTAAAGCTTATGCGCATAGATGAATACAACAGAAAGCGTAGGCAGAATGCAGCACTCTACAATAACCTTCTTTTAGACAAGGTAACCTGTCCTATTGAAAAGAAAGATATATGTCATGTCTATCACCAGTATACAATCATAAGCCGTAAAAGGGACAGTATACAACAGAAGCTTAAGAAAAATGGTATCTCATCAGTTATTTATTATCCAGTGCCGCTCCACCTGCAGAAGGCACTTAAATTTTTAGGTTATCAAAAAGGGGATTTTCCTGTTGCTGAGAAGGCAGCCAAAGAAGTACTTTCATTGCCAATGTATCCGGAGCTTGAGGAATCAGTGATAGAGGAGATAGCAGAGATAATCAGGAGCACTGTTTAGTGCTCGCTGGAGGTCTTGAGAAATGTTGACACTACGGCCTTGAATATGATTAACTTACATTGAAGGAGTTTAAATGAAAGAAGCATTGAGATATTTAAATAATGCAAAGGAAATATTAAAGTCAGCACCTATAGAAGATAATGCATATACGGATGAAAAGTATGTCCGGGAGGCCTGTGGGACTGCTTATCTTGCAGTACTCAAGGCGATAGATGGATATTTACTTAATAAAGGATTAACCAAAAAAGAGCTACCTAAATCTGTTGATGGCTATAGAAAAGCACTACAGAAATATTTAGCGGTTCATGATGGAAAACTTACGAGAGAGTTCGAGAGACTTTATGAAGAGTTACATATAGCGGGTTATTACAGAGGTCTTTTAGGACATGTGAATGTTGTAAAAGATGCACTAAAAGCTGCAAGGGTATTTATTGAGAAGATTGGGTAAGTAGTAAAATATTAAGACTTCTTTTTCCATATCTCCTTCTCTAACCTCAATAAAATAAGGTAGTGCTCCACAATATGTTCAGGCAGTTCCTGCAGTAAGGCTAAAAACTCCTTCTTGTCAGGACGCTTTTTTCTGTATCTTTTAACTCCCTCAGCAACTGCAGGAACACGCTGGGTTTCTTCTTCACTGAATAACTCTACCATAGGGATGGATAAGGCTTCTGCAATCAACTCCAAGGATTTCTGGGTAAACTTTCTTTTACCACTTTCTAACTGGTTTATGTAGCCCTCTGAAAGACCACTTTTTAAGGCAAGTTCCTCTTGCGTAAGTCCAGCTTTTTCCCGCAGCCTTCTTATATTATTCCCAACGATATTCTTTTTCTTCACAAAAGACATCCTATAGCACCTTGTTATTCAATACAATTTCTTGGTGCAATATTTTTATTGACTCAAATATTGCACTGTGTTATAAGAATGGTGGGTTACAGGGTTTTACGTTTTTTAAACAAGTTAGCCACTTATTGCAGGCAGAAAAGAGGAGGTCAAAATGAACCGTCCTATAGATAAAGGGAGGTGGTTTTTGTATGTGATGATTTCTTTATGTGGGGGCTTAATTGCAGGGATTATCTTCTATTTTCTATTTCCTTTACCTAAAAATACGAAAGAAGAGAAAGAGAGGCAAATATGAAAAACAAAATTATTTATACACTGGTAAGCTTATTCACCCTGACCATACTCATTTAGTTGTGCATCGATTATAGGTAAGAGCGGCCCAGAAACTTTGAATGTCCGTAGTAATCCAGAACAGGCAATTGTTGTTATTACTGACGAAGGCGGCACAAAGATTTTTGAAGGGAAGACGCCCACAACGGTTTATTTAGAAAAAAAGAAAGGTTATTTCCGAGGCAAAAAGTATAACGTAAAAATCGGTAAGCCAGGTTATGCTGAGCAAACCGTGACGGTAGATACAAAACTAAATGGCTGGTATCTTGGTGGTAATTTGATATTTGGCGGTCTTATTGGCTGGCTTATTGTTGACCCTGCAACGGGAGCTATGTGGACACTGGATACCAATGAACTTAATGTCACCTTAGAGGCGTCTAAAGGAAGCAAGCTGAAGGATACCTTCCAATTAGGGGTTGTCCTCTTGGAAGATGTTCCACAATCCCTATGGAACAAATTGGTTAAGGTTTCTCCACAAGGCAGGTAACAGTTTTGTTTTAATGTTGCCTGCAACGACGGCTAACACGGTGCAGGTGCAAAGTGAAAAAATGCTATGCACTTCACCTGCACCGATACCGATGGGCAGGAAATTATTGACTTATGGCTGGATATTGTAAGAAAAGGGAGGTATTTGAAAATGTCTAATCGACAAAAGTTGATAGCAATGGTAATAACATGTTTTATGTTTGTTGGAGTGGGGAATGGTGTCGCAGGGGAATTGCAAAAGCATGCATTGGAATTAGGACCTGAAATTTCTTATATCGAGTATAAGGAGCCTGGTGTGATGAAGGAAAATGGTTGGATGTATGGAATAGTTGGTTCCTATACTTATCATGATAAACTTTTGTTAAAAGCAGAGGGTAGGTTGAGTTATGGATGGGTAGATTACTCAAACAGCGGAACCATGGACGATATAGACGATTATATATGGGAGCTTAGAGGCTTGGGAGGTTATGACTTTTCAGTGTTAAAGGCATCTATCCTTACACCTTACATAGGAATAGGATATAGATATCTGAATGATGATATGTCTGGAAGAGTTTCTTCGACAGGTGCGTTGCGTATGGTTATGAAAGAGAATCAAATTACATCTATAGTCCCATAGGTGTGAGGTTCATTACAGATTTAAAGAATGGATGGTCCTTTGGGGCAATGGCAGAGTATGATATTTTCTGGTGGGGAAAACAGATAAGTCATCTTAGTGATGTTGACCCTGGCTATAATGACCCTAAAAATCGTCAAACACGTGGTTATGGTTTAAGAGGCTCTGTAGAGTTACAAAAGAAGGTCAAAAAGGTAGACTTTGCAATAGAACCTTTCATAAGATATTGGAACATTAAGGAATCAAAACATACAGACTGGACATGGTATGGAGTGAAAATCGGTGAAGTATATGAACCAAAAAACCACTCTACAGAATATGGTATTAATTTGTTAGTGAGGTTTTAACTATGTATGAGTAGGGGAAACAAGATTTTTTCTTACACCTCCAGAATAAATTAGATTGGAATTCAAAATTTATTACTGCAGTTTAGCAAATTTCCGTCATTCCTGCGGAAGCAGCCCCGTATCAAGTACGGGGCAGGAGCCTCGAATTTACTGGATTCCCTCCGCCTAAGGCGGATTCGCGGGAATGACATAATGAATTCAGGGTCTGGTCTTCAAACCTCACTTAAGAAAAAACTTAGGGTTGTGGCAGAGGGGCACACCTTCAAAATTCATATCAGATATTTACATCTTCAGGAATCGATTTGTTCTTGTGTTTCCTTGGCGTGAATTTCAAGATGAACAAGCCTGGCTGAAAGCTCCCCAAGGATTTCATCCTCTTGGGTCTCAGAAATCCCTGGCGTCTCTAACTGGTTGAGCAGACTCAAGATTATAAGACATTCTTCCTTAAGTTCATTCAACAGCGTCTCTTTAAGTTTATCCTTTGTTAGCATTCTATTCCTCCAACTTCTTCATAGCTTTTTCAATTTGTTTCTCAAAAGTCATTATTTCTCTTTCCCAATGAGCTATACACCCTTCGTGGGGAAAAGATTTTTTTCTTTCTGCCTCAATTTTCTCTTCATGTTCCTTAATTTGTTCTCTTAGACTTTCTATCTTCTTTCTTAACTTCTTCCTTTTCATTAGGATTTACCTGTTATCAATTATACATGGAAGTTAAAGGTTCTTGCTAAAAATTGCTGCATAGCCTAATTTCTGATGAAAGCATGAGATAGCACAAATATAGGTCAGAAAAAGCGAAAGTGTAGCTTTTTTGATGAGGCAATTTGGCTCATTTCAGATATAATAAAGAAGACAGGCAGATTATTGGATATGAATACGGTTATGATAGTTACAGGTGAAAGCTCGGGTGAATTATACGGCTCACTCCTTGCAAAAGAGATAAAAAGCAAAAGGCCTGATGTGCATATTATCGGTGTTGGGGGTGAGCGGATGGATAAAGCAGGGGTGGAACTTATCTCGAGCATATCAGATGCCTTCGGCATTGTAGAGGTAATTTCAGCATACAGCAAACTGAAGGCTGCATTCAAAAAAGCTGTTGATGCGATTAAAAAGTTTAGGCCCGATGTCCTTGTTCTTATTGATTATCCTGATTTCAACATAAGAGTGGCAGAGGTAGCTAAGTCACTTGGTATAAAGATATTGTATTATGTAAGCCCACAGGTATGGGCATGGCGAAAAGGCAGGGTCGAAAAGATTGCCAGCATAGTAGACAGAATGGCAGTTATACTTCCATTCGAAGAAAAGATATACAGGAAAGCAGGAGTAACATGTGAGTTTGTAGGCCATCCGATACTTGAAGAGATAGAGGCTGTTTCAAATCCCCCCATCCCCCCTTTACTAAAGGGGGACGAGGGGGGATTTGAAACAGGGGTGATTAAGGCTACTCTTGGTCTTGATTCAGATAAGCCACTTCTTTCACTTCTTCCCGGTAGCAGACCTAATGAACTTAACAGGCTACTTCCTTTGATGATAGATCTTGTCAGACAGTTTAAAAATGATCCTGAAATTACTTCAGGAAAGGATTATCAGTTCTGTATTCCACTCGCTCCAAATACGGATGAAAGAAGATATAATATTCATCTTGAAACTCTCATGGAGGAAGGCGTTGTTATCAAGAAAGGCGAATCTATAAGGGTACTTGCTGCATCTGATATGGCAGTGGTTGCTTCAGGTACAGCTACTCTTCAGACTGCATTCCTTGAGGTTCCGATGGTTGTAGTGTATAAACTTTCTCCACTGACCTATCTGCTTGGAAAACTTATTGTTAATGTTGAATACATTTCACTGGTCAATATTCTTTCAGGCAGAGAGGTTGTAACTGAGCTCCTTCAGAACAGGGCTAATCCTGAAGATATAATAAAAGGGCTTAAAAAGATTATGTTTGATACGAAATATAGGGAAGACATTCTTAATTATTACAGGTTAATTAAAGAACCATTTTCGGGTAAGAGAGCCTCGGAGAGGGTTGCTGAGATAATAATGGAGATGGCAGGATGGCGGGATAGTTAACCTCAACGATTTAATTTTATGCACCTTTAGGATAAATTTATAAAATGTATTTGATTTACAGCCTCATGTATATTATTGCCATTATTTTTCTATTGCCCTTTGAATATTACAAAAGACCTAAAGACATAAGAAAAAGATGGCTGAGAGAAAAATTCGGTTTTTATGAACTCAACCTTGAGACCTTTACCCCCCCTTATCCCCCCCTTGGTAAGGGGGGGGATGGGGGGGTGGTCTGGGTGCATGCTGTATCTGTTGGCGAGGTTATGGCAGCATTACCATTGCTTAAAAGCCTAAAGGAGCGGTATCCATCAAAAGGCATCATCCTGTCAACAATCACTGACACAGGACAAAGGCTTGCAAGTGAAAGGGCACCAGAAGGCACAACTGTTGTTTATCTTCCATTTGATATTTTTCTCATCCTGAATGCAATCCTTAAAAAGATAAGGATAGAGATTTTAATTGTAATCGAAACAGAGATATGGCCTAATTTGTTCAAGGTATTTAAAGAAAACGGAATCCCTCTTATTCTGCTTAATGGAAGGATTTCTGAAAACTCCTTCAATGGCTACAAAAAGATTTCTTTTTTTATGAAAAGGGTTCTTTCATATGTTGATTTCTTTGGCATGCAAGGTGAGGAATATGCTGAAAGGATAAGAAGCATTGGTGTTGATAACGGCAAGGTCATGAATTTAGGGAATTTTAAATTCGATACAAGACCTCCTTTACAGATCCCTGAATGGACAGAAAAGATAAGGGGGCCTGTTATCATAGGAGGCAGTACCCATGAAGGAGAAGAAGAATTAATAACTTCTGTTTACATTGAGCTAAAAAAAGACTTCCCTGACATCAATCTTATAATTGCTCCGAGACATCCTGAGAGGTTTAAAGAGGTTGAAGATATGCTCAGCTCAAAAGGTGTTGCATTTATTAAGCGTTCAGCTTTCAGCACTCAGCATTTGGCACCCCCACCCTCACCCTCCCCCCTCGAGGGGGAGGGCAGGGGTGGGGGGGAGCTTTCGAACTCTCAGCATAGCAAGTTGTCTGAGGCGACTGATTGGCAAACCATTAAAAGAATGATTATTCTCCTCGATACCATTGGTGAGCTTTCAGCCGTATATGGGAGGGCAGATATAGCAGTAATAGGAAAAAGTTTTAGAGGCTCTGGAGGTCAGAATCCCCTTGAACCTGCATACTGGGGGAAGCCGATATTATGCGGACCGCACATGGAGAATTTCCCGGTTATCAAGGATTTCTACAATGAGGGTGCAGCCCTCGAAGTAAATGAAGAAGGTCTTTATGCAAAATTAAAAGAGCTTCTCATGTCTCCTGAAAAGGCAAAAGAAATCGGCTCAAAGGCACAGCAACTCTACAGGAAAAATACTGGGGCCGTGGATAGGGCAATGGAGATAATCGCAAGGTATGTTAATGAATACTAAAAAATCATTCAAACGAGATTCTTTGCAGATATTTAATTATGAAATATTTCGTAAAACTTAAAGACTATATAATCAGGTTTAATAAAAAGGGATTATCACCCACTGAAATTGCCTTCGCCGTTGCACTTGGAAATTTCATAGGTTTCATACCAATAATAGGCACTCATACAGTAATAGCTATTGGCCTTTCATACATCTTAAGGCTCAACACACTTATCGTTTTTCTTGGCACACAAATATCAAATCCCATATCATTCCCTTTTCAGATTTTTATCAGTGCAGAGATAGGAAACTTAATCCTGAACGGTAGGTTTCTTGAGATTAAGTTTTCAGGGAATGTAAACTATTTCAATCACTATATATGGCCTATAATTTTGGGGGGTCTTGTCCTTGGGATTCTTGTGTCAGGGTTATCTTTTTTCTTGATAAGATATTTCTTAAATAAAAGGCGAAGCTCGGCATAAGAGTTTTCTAATGTGAGAGTGATAATATGACAACTCTTGAATTTCTATATTACCTCGGCTATTCAATAAAAAAGTGCCATGTATTCAAAAATCAAAAGAGACTGCCACATAAGGTTATAAGTGTTGGAAATATAACGGTCGGTGGTACCGGCAAGACACCTGCTACCATAGCCTTAGCCAAGGAAGCAAAGAAGAGGGGCTTTAAGCCATGTATACTCACAAGGGGGTACAGGGGAACGGCAAAAGGGCCTTGTTTTGTGAGTAGAGGTGAGGAGCCATTGTTAGACGAATATCAGGCAGGAGATGAGGCCCTTCTTATGGCTGAGAAATTAAAAGGGATTCCCATTGTAAAAGGCAAGGATAGGTATAAGGCAGGCATGTTTGCCCTTAGCTCTTTGCCCTTAGCACTTAGCCCTGACCTTTTTATCCTTGATGACGGCTTTCAGCACTGGGGGCTTCTTAGAGATAAAGATATCCTACTAATAGACAGTACAAATCCATTTGGAAACAGAAGGTTGCTGCCGCTTGGTTTATTGCGAGAGCCAATCAATGTAATAAAAAGGGCTGACAGTATTGTGATAACAAGAACAGATGAAAACAGGGAACTAGAAACTGAAGCTAACAGTCTGATTGAAGAAATAAGACAATATAATACAAGGGCTTCTATATTTTTTGCTGAACATAAACCATCAAAATTTATATTAATAACTGGAGATAGTTTTTCTCTTGAATGGGCAAAAGAGAAAAGGTTCTTTGCCTTCTGCGGCATAGGTAATCCCCAATCGTTCAGGGGAACCCTTTTATCAGCAGATATAGAGTTAATAGGGTTTAAAACTTTTAGAGATCATTACAGATACAGTCAGGGAGATATTCAAGAAGTAATAAGGAATGCAAAAAGGGGTAGTGCGGACTGGATTGTTACGACAGAAAAAGATATAATGAGACTCAAAGGGCTGGAGGTACCAGAGGACCTAATCTCGTTAGGGATAGAATTCAACGTTGACGAGAGGTTTTATGAGGAAGTCCTGGGAGGATTTGATGGTTAGGTATATCAATGTCAGGAGTAAGTCAAGGGTTGAATTTATTGATATTACAGGGATGGTTCAGGACGTTGTGAAAGAGGCAGGGGTTATAAAGGGGATTTGCTATCTGTATGTACCGCATACAACTGCAGGGGTCACAATAAACGAAGGTGCAGACCCGAGTGTACAGCGTGACATACAGAATACCCTGAGCAGGCTTATACCTCATGAAATGAATTATTTCCATAGAGAAGGCAATGCTGATGCACATATAAAATCAACTATTGTCGGCACATCTGTAAATGTGATTATTGATGAAGGCAGGTTACTCTTGGGCACCTGGCAATCCATCTTTTTCTGCGAGTTTGATGGCCCCAGGCACAGAAGGATAGCTGTCAAATTTATATAAGTAATGTCTGATAATAAAACCTCCGATGAATCTCAATCCCTCCGTGAAGAGATAAAAAGACTCAGAAAGTCACTTTCGGAACTTACACCTCCATTGGATGTACTCTTAAAACGCAGGGGATTTAGAATTTATAAAAAGGAGCCTTCAGAAGACCTGCTCCTGCCAGAAAATAAATTCATCGACAGCTTTTACGAGATGATGAAAAAATATTCTTTCCGCCTATTTCTACGGGATATTATCAAACACCAGAAATTTTTCAGACTTGAGAATGTTACACGATATGCAACATCAGAGGTCACAAAGGATTATGTTGAATATATGAGAAGCATGGGTCTTGCTGAAAGATTATCCGGCGGTTTCAGGCTTTCACTTGGACATATAAAGAGTTTCGGTGAAACGCTCGAATGGTTCGTAGCAGAGATATTTAAAAAGGAATTTGCCGCCGAGGCAATATGGGGCATAAGATTCAAGCGGACAATGGTGGGGGGTGACTATGACCTCATTTCAAAGGTGGACGGGGCAATATTATATATGGAGATAAAATCTTCTCCCCCCAAACAGATATATCAGAAAGAGATCTCAGCTTTTTTTGACAGGGTTTCTGACCTTTCTCCTGAGATAAGCATTTTTTTTGTAGATACTGAATTAAGGATGAAGGACAAGATTGTATTAATGTTTGACGAAGAGTTAAAAAAGAGGCATGTTAATCCCCCAAAAGTGATAAGGATAGAAAAAGAACTCTTTCAGATATTGGACAGGACATTTATAATAAATGCTAAGGATAGTATACCTGCTAATATTGAAAAGGTATTAAGCTGGTATTTCAGGAGGAGCCAATGAGTTCAGCAGAAATAAGTATATGTGCAGTATGTGCATGGAGGGCAACTTGCCAGAAGAAGTTTTCAGTTTCAGGAAGAGACTTGCGCTGCGCTGAGTTCGTAAAGGACGTAACAATAAAAGAAGAACCGGCAGAAGAAGAAAAACCGGTAGAAGAAAAAGCTAAAGAAAAAAGAGGGAAAGGCAAGTAAAAGATTAAATACCTCCCCTATCCCCCATTAATGCTTGTACTGGTTTTAACCTATAAGGGCTGCCTTGTTCTATAGCAGTCAGGACAGTCCCCCCACCGGTAAAAAAATAGTACTGTGTATTGTCCAGAACAGACAGGTAAAGTCCAGGGCAGAGGTTTTTAAACTCCTGAAGAGTATCACCACCACCGTACATCTTAATAGCGATTCTATTCTGGTCTATAGTCCTGTCCAGCGCCTCTGAGCCTGCGGTAAAATGCGGCGTATATCCCATAACAGCATTGACAAATATTGTTCTCGCATTTGCGATGCTCTCCAGTACGACAGGATCATTGAATGATTCCGGGGCTATATCAAGGATGTAACCGTATTTCTTGCCTTCTTTAAAATCATTTATTGATATAGTCTTGTATTTACCTTCTATCCTGCCTTCCATGGTCTCTGACTCAACAATATATGGAAGCTCAATAATCTTTCTGTTTGTCCTATCCTTTTCTACAAGGTCTTTTGCTGTAATGATATCTTTCTCCGAAATACCCCCTATATTGATCCCATACTTTGCACAAAGAAATGTATTATATATCATGCCACCCAAGATCAGTCGATCAACCTTTTCATAAATTGCATAAAGCGGCTTTATCTTCGTGTCATACTTTGCACCTGCTATTACAGCCAAAAAAGGCCTCTGAGGATTAATGACGGAATTGAGGTTGATGATCTCCCGCTGCATTAAAAAGCCAGCATAAGAAGGAAGATACTTTGTGATGTCGTATGTTGAGGTATGCGGCTGCCACGAACCGAAGGCATCGTTTATGAATATATCTGCAAGACCTGCAAGTTGAAGGGCAAATTTGTCCCTTACTTCTCCTTCCGCCTCTTCACCCTGGAACCAACGCGTATTAGGAAGGTATATTCCACCTATCTTCCTTTCTCTGAGGTCACGAATAGCAAGGTTGATTGATGTATCAATACCGAGAATTCCAAGCCTTGAGTCTATATTAAATTTAGGGATATGAACCTTTGTATGTAACTTATATTCGAGATATCCAACTATTGGCTCGACTGATTCGCCTGATCGACACCTGATATCACCTGTTTTTTTATCCTTTGGCCTTCCCACATGGGTCATGAGAATTGGCCTGCCACCCCGCTCCACTATATTGTAGAGCGTACCAAAGGTGCGGTCTATCCTGTAAGGATCCCTGATTTTACCATCCTTTACCACATTATGGTCGAACCTGACAAGGACTATCTTGCCGTTCAGGTCAGCGTTCTGAATTAAGGGAAGCCGTGGATCTAATCTTTGATACTCAACACTCATGCCTCACCTATTGGAATTGCTTCATCTATCAGCATCACAGGTATGCCATCTCTTATCGGATAAAAAAGTTTGCATTTTTCGCATATCAGCCCATCTTCTTTTTCTGTTAGTTTAATATCTCCTTTACATTTCGGGCATGCTAATATGTCCAGAAGGTCTCTGCTTATAGCCATGTCTTCTCCTCTATAACACTTAAAAGTTACCAGAAATGTGTAAACAGGTCAAGTGCTTGCCATATCTGGATTCGGGAATATATATAGCATGTTAAGCCCCCAATATGATAGAATATCTTTATAGTGGCGGATTTAAGGATAGGCTGCAGCGGTTTTCTATACGATCACTGGAGGAAGAATTTTTATCCAGAAGATCTATCAAAAACCTACTGGCTTGAATATTACAGTAAACATTTCCCAACTATTGAGCTAAATGTAACTTTTCATCGGCTCCCTGAAAGGGAAACCTTTGCAAAGTGGTATCTATCCACTCCCGAGGATTTTGTCTTTTCTCTTAAGGGAAGCAGGTTTATCACACATGTTAAAAAACTTAAGGATTGCGCAGAGCCTATTGAGGCGTTTTTTTCAAGGGCATCACTGCTTAAAGAAAAATTAGGTGTTATCCTTTGGCAGTTCCCTCCTACCTTTAACCTGGATCTGGAACGTTTCAAAGAGTTTCTTGAGGCATTGAGACCGTATCGCATGAGGAATGCGTTTGAGTTAAGAAACAGGACATGGATAAACAAAAAGGTTATTGATCTACTTGAAAAGGAAAGTGCAGCATTCTGTATGGCAGACTACCCTGAGTTTTTAAATAAACTACCGCTAACCGCTGACTTTGTCTATATAAGGAGACATGGAAAAGACGGAAGTTATGCAACATCATACAGTACCGAGTTTTTGAAGGCTGATGCAAAAGGTCTCAAGGCTTATTTGAAACAGAAAAAAGATGTCTTCATTTATTTCAACAATGATGCCTTTGGCTATGCACCCAGAAATGCATCCGAGCTTGTTACCCTTATGGGGAAGAAAAAGTAGCCGTATCATTTTAATAACGGATGTAGTATTTTTGCTCATTCTCGTCCCGATAAGATCGGGACTCCGAGGTTTTTGCCTCTTTATATTAGAAATATTCTTATTGGACTATCAGCAAAAAAATCCGCTCAAATACAACATCCGTTATTGTTTTAAATATTTATGAATTAAGCGGGTTATTTTCTTTAGCCCAGTCCATTCTGTATCTCTTTCTTTTGTAAAGGTATTTCTCTGCTGCTAAGGCTGCAATACAGCCCTGTGATGCTGCAATGACAACCTGCCTGACCTCTGTGCAGGTAACGTCTCCTGCTGCAAAAATCCCGGCAATCGATGTCTCCATCATACAATTCACAGGGATACATCCATTCTCTCCGGTCTCAAGGGCGCCGGCAAGGAAGTCTATTATAGGTTTGCTTCCATGTAAATAGACAAAGACCCCGGATAGATCTAATCCAACCTCCCTATTTTCAGAATCAAGCATCTTTATCTTCTCAACAGCCTCTTCCCCTTCAATAGAAGTTATGGTATAGCCTAACAATACGCGTATATTTGGTTCCTTAAGAACCGGATGGTCTTCGACCTTGAGTTTCGGCGTAGGAGAGATGAGATATACAGTCTCTGCAAATCTCGCAAGAACTCCAGCCTCTTTTATTGCTTCTTCAGAATTTCCAACAATACAGACTGTTTTCCCTTTAAAAAACGCTGCATCACATATTGCACAGTAGCTAACTCCCCTTCCAAGAAATTCACCCTCACCTTTTATGCTCGCTTTTCTTCCCATAGAGCCCGTAGCTATAATTATTGTTTTCCCGAAATACGTCCTATCCATAGTGATTACTTCTTTTATTCCCCCTGATAGATTTGCACCCACAACCTGTGTCTCAATGTACTCAGCACCAAACCCCACTGCCTGTCTTCTCATCGTATCGAGTAGTTCTTTGCCTGGGATAGGCATTGTAAGCCCCGGATAGTTTTCAATCCTGCTTGAGTATGCAAGTGCTCCTGCAGATGCTGATTTATCAAGTATGACTGTCCTTAGTTTTGCCCTCGATGCATACTGGGCCGCAGTAAGCCCAGCCGGCCCCCCACCGATTATGATAACATCATACAGATTATCTGTTTCCTGCATATATCCTACTCATCTCATTCTCACCCCAGCAGAATCTCTAAAAGCCTGTCAAGCTCCTCAAGGGAATAATATTCGATCTCTATTTTCCCTCTTTTGCCTTTATTCAGTATCCTTACCTTTGTACCGAGACTCTTGATTAATTTCTCCTCCAGCGATGAAATCTGGGGGTCTTTGTTTAATTTCACCTTTGGAGGTCTGATGACCTTTCTGGATAATATCTCTGCCTCTCTAACGCTAAGGCCTTTTTTTATAATCTTTCTTGCTGCTTCTATCTGGTTAGCCTTACCATCTATTGTAAGTATCGCCTTTGCGTGCCCTGTACTCAGAGAGCCATTATAAACAAATGTTTTTATCTCTTCTGGCAGTTTTAAAAGCCTGAGGTAATTAGCAATTGTTGCCCTGTCCTTTCCGACTTTATCAGAAAGATCTTCCTGCGTCATGTTAAAATCTGTAATCAATCTGCTGAAGGCCTCGGCAGTCTCGATGGGGTTAAGATCTTCCCTCTGGATGTTTTCTATGAGGGCAATCTCGAGTGAATCTTTGGATGCCACATTTTTTATCAGGGCGGGAATCTTTTTCAGTCCTGCGAGGGCTGCAGCCCTCCATCTGCGTTCACCTGTGACAAGTCTAAATGTACCATCTCCAACACGCGAGGCGATTACAGGCTGCAGCACCCCCTTTTCTTTTATAGATGCTGCGAGTTTCTTAAGCGAATCATCCCTGAATGCCTTTCTCGGCTGTTGTTCCCCGGGGAAGATGCGGTCAATATCCAGATAAATAACCTCCTCACCCTTTTCAGGTATTAAGGCTTCAAGACCTTTGCCTAATGCCGTTTTCATTCAACATCTCCTTTGCAAGGGATAGATAACCCTGCGCCCCCTTTGAGCGAACATCATACAAAAGTGCTGGCTTTCCATAACTCGGTGCCTCTCCAAGTGCGACATTTCTCGGAATTACTGTAGTGTAAACCTTATCACCAAAATATTTCCTAACCTCTGCAGCAACCTCCTGTGACAAATTATTTCTTGAGTCAAACATAGTAAGAATTATTCCTTCAATCTCAAGGTCAGGATTAAAAGAGCCCCTTACAAGCCGCAGCGTCCTTGTTAAAAGTCCAAGGCCTTCAAGCGCATAATATTCACACTGAACAGGGATTATCACAGAGTCAGCAGCAACAAGTGCATTTAATGTGAGCACACCCAGAGAAGGAGGGCAGTCAATAAAAATATAGCGATATCTCTCTCTGATTGAACTTATTGCATTGTATAACACTCTTTCGCGCCCTTCTCTTCCAACAAGTTCAACCTCTACACCCAGGAGATCTATAGTAGAAGGTAAGATACTTAGATGTTCCATGGAAGTCTTTTTTAAGGTCTTATTAATTTCACATCTCTCTGCATATACATCATATAGACTTTTATCAAGCTCATCCCTCGCTATGCCAAGTCCAGATGTACAATTCCCCTGCGGATCTGTATCAATAATAAGTATATCCTTTTCTGCAAGGGCAAGAGATGCGGCAAGATTGATGGCTGTTGTGGTTTTTCCAACCCCGCCTTTCTGGTTGACTATTGTTATAACTTTTCCCATAGTATTTTGCAGGAATAAAACTAAATTATTATAACAATAATTTGTGATATAATCCCCTAAATAGAGAGGAGGGAGAGTACCTTGTTATCTAAAATTTTTCCGATAATTTTTTTAATTATAATAACTCTACTGCCGATTTCTGCCATGGCAGGGGGAAAGGGGGGTAAAACAATGGTAAAGGATATACACTGGCTTGGGCATGATACATTTAAGATTGTTGGAGAAAAGGTTATATATACAGATCCTTTTAAGATTAAAAAGAAGGATACGGCGGATATTATCTTGATTACACATGAGCATTTTGACCACTGTTCGCCTGAAGATGTAAATGCGGTTCAGGGGCCGAAGACTGTAATTGTTGCAACCTCAGACTGTGCAAAAAAGCTATCAGGAAAGATAAAGATTGTTAAGCCTGGCGATAAGATTAATGTTGAGGGCATTGAGATTGAGGCCGTTCCTGCTTATAACACAAACAAGCAGTTTCATCCAAAAGACAAAGGGTGGGTAGGATATATCTTTGTTGCAAAAGGACAGCGCATTTACATAGCAGGAGATACTGATTATATCCCTGAGATGAAAAACCTTAAGGTAGATATAGCGCTTCTTCCAGTATCAGGCACATATGTAATGACAGCAGAGGAGGCCATAAAGGCAGCACTCGATATTAAGCCAAAACTTGCAATACCAATGCACTACGGTTCGATTGTTGGCTCAAAGAATGATGCAAAGAAGTTCGCCAAGGGTTTAAAAGGGAAGATCGAGGTGGTAATACCTCAGGAAGAGTAGTAGTGGAGATAGAACATATAAAAGAAAAGATAAAAGGCGATTTAGGAAGGGAGATTTTCTTTTATAAGACTGTTGGTTCTACAAATGTAATCGCTGCAGAGCTTGCCGAAAAAGGCGCTGCAGAAGGCGTGGTTGTGCTTGCTGACAGCCAGGAAAAGGGTAAGGGGAGACTGGGCAGATTTTGGATATCACCCCCTGGCGTAAACATATATATGAGCATTATCACGAGACCTGCGATAGATCCTGAAGATGCCACTCTTTTAACAGTAATGACCGCTGTTGGATGCACGATTGCACTTAGAAGAGTAACAAGCCTAAATGTTACAATAAAATGGCCAAATGATTTGATGGTTTCTGATAAGAAAATAGGGGGGATACTTACGGAAATGAAGACATACCCTGCGAAGATAATCTTTGCTATCGTAGGCATAGGTATAAATGTAAATATAGATATAGATGTATTCCCCGATGATGTAAGAAAGACAGCAACATCAATAAAAAATGAGACGGGCATATTATCTTCAAGGGCAGAGATAACTGCGGAAATCTTAAATGAAATAGACAGATGGTACAGGATTCTTAAAGGGATGGGTAAAAAGATACTCCTTACCGAGTGGCAGCGACTTACATCTACACTCGGCAGAGAAGTTAAGGTAACCATTGGTAAAGAAACCTTTATAGGCTTAGCTGAGTCTTTAGACGATAAAGGAAGGTTGATTTTAAGACTTCCGTCAGGGGAACTAAAGAGGGTAAGCACAGGGGATCTGACAATTTTAAGATAGATGTTAATCGCTATAGATATTGGTAACTCCTCGATAAATATAGGTTTTTTCACTGAATCGGGCCTTTTTGTTCAAAAAATTGACACGAGTCCTTTAATGTCTCCTTCCGGATATTTAGCGCTCCTCAACAGGTTTAAAAAAGAAAAAAATATAGATAAAACACCTGAAGGAATTATAATATCTTCTGTGGTGCCAGGTCATACCGACGTCTTGAGAGAGACTCTCAAAGGATTGGCATCAGTGGAGCCGTTAATAGTGAGTTGTAAGATTAATACAGGTCTTAAATTTAATATCCCTAATCCGGAGGAACTGGGCTCAGACAGAATTGCAAATGCCGCAGCAGCATATGAACTTTACAAGTGTGCTGTGGCAGTTGTAGATTATGGTACTGCTATAACAATAAGCATTGTAGGGAAGGATGCGGATTATATTGGAGGTGCAATTATGCCGGGTATCGGGTTGATGAATAATTCACTTGCAAAAGGCACTTCTAAACTATCAGTAGTTCCGCTCAGTCCCCCGGAATTGGCTCTCGGCACTGATACAATTAGATGCATTCAGTCAGGTTTATTTTATGGTACAGCAGGTGCTGCTGAAAGGATTCTGCGCGAAATAGAAAAAGAGGTTGGTTTTGGGTTAAAGGTTGTCTTAACAGGTGGATATGGAGGTATAATCTCAAAATTTATTAGAAGGAAACATGTTCTAAGGCCGCACCTTACAATCGAGGGGTTAAAGACAATATACATGAGGAACAAAGATGCAGCAAAATATTTAAGGGAGGCTGAATAATGGAAATCAGGAGTATTCTTTTCCCAACAGATTTTTCTGAGGGATCGTCACAAGCACTGCAGTATGCTGCTGATATTGCAAGACGTTATGGAGCCAAGCTTTACCTGCTTTATGTCGTTCATGAAATAGTTGAGGCAGGAGGGTGGTATGTCCCTCATCCATCAATGGACAACATTTACAAGGATTTAGTGAGAGATGCCCAAAAAGAATTGGATGAATATGGTCTCGAGGAGCTGAAAGGGCTTAATGGTATAGAACGCAGGGTTCTCAGGGGCGTACCTCATGAAGTGATTGTAAAATTTGCCAGTGATAACAGGATAGACCTTATAATTATTGGTACCCATGGCAGAAAGGGTATAGATAGAATACTTTTCGGAAGCACAGCTGCATACGTTGTAAGACACGCACCATGCCCTGTTCTTACTGTAAGGCTTCCGAAATACTAAGGGTAGTAAACTATGCGCGTATATCTCTCAGAGAATACATTTATTGATCTCCTCTTGAGTTCGGCAGAGGTATATAAGAAGGAATGTTTTGGTTTTCTCCTCGGGTACAGGCTTGAAGACCGATTTATAGTTGAGCATGCATTCAGTGTCCAGACAGCCAACAGAAGGCATAAAGGGGTTGTATACAACCAGAAAAACCACAAGAAGATAGAGACAATACTCGCAAGGTTTGATAAGTTACAGAAAATAGGCGACTTTCATTCTCATACACAGTTTGGTCCAACAAAGGGGCTTGCTGCACCAAGCACGGAAGATATTAATGAGATGGTTCCTGACAATATATACCTGATTGTTGCTATAAACAATAATGAAAAGACGATGCCATGGGGCGAAAATAGAGATGGTACCATATCCGGCTCTGTTAGCGAATTTTTCTTCAAGATATCCGCGCATTTTCTTAATGGCGCTACCTCTGTAAAACGGGCAAAGATACACTGTCCGTTCCCACCAGGGTTCTGAATTTAAATGATGAATTGGGGAATGGGAGCGGCTCAGGTTCTCTTCCATAATAAATGTGGCTGAACACTAAAGTTCTTGTTGTCGGCGGTGGCCCTGCTGGTGTCACTGCTGCAAGGGTTCTTGCAGAAAGCGGCGTAGATGTAATCCTGCTTGAAAGGAACCTTTCTTTTGTAAAGCCCTGCGGCGGAGGAGTCTCCCTAAGTGCCTTTGAAGAGTTGGGCATTCCAAAGACAACAATAAAAAAAGAAGTTAAGAATGTAAGGATCGTCTCACCAAAGGGTGAAAGGCTTGATATGGGGCTAAGAGATGGAAATCTTGCAATTGTTGAGAGGGGAGAGTTTGAAAGGGTTCTGCGAAATCGTGCAGAAGAACAAGGTGCAGAAGTAATAGAAGGGGATTTTGTCAGGATTATAGATGATAATGATAAAATATATAGAGTTGAGGCACGTGTTGGGGATGTAATGACCGAAATAGCCGCAGAGTATATTATTGCTGCTGACGGCGTGAACTCGAGAGTAAGGACTGCCATGGGAATAAAACCCTCAAAATCCCTTTTTACATTTTCTGAGAGGATAAAAGAAGTTGAAACAGGATTCTGTGAGTTATGGTTTGGTTCATCCCATGCACCTGGTGTTTATTCGTGGGTATTCCCGGCAACAGATGGGATTTCAGCCGGCACAGGTAGTTTCGAACCAGGAGAAATTAAAGTCCTATTTGGAAGATTCAAGCAGAGAAGGGGGATAATAGCAGAAGGTCGCAAGAGGATATACAGGATACCTATATGGAAAGGTAATTTATATAATAAAGGTAAGGTTATATTTGCAGGTGATTCAGCTGGTCAGGTTATACCCCTTATTTATGAAGGTATTTATTATGCAATGAAGGCGGGAGAGTTTGCTGCAGGGGCTATAATAGAAAAAAAGGTAGGTAATTATAAGAGGAGGTGGAAGGCCAGATTTCAGAAGAGATTTACCCTTATGGATAAACTTAGAGATTATTTTTTTAAAGACAATGCCTCTGCCGAGAGGCTTGTTGCCTTACACAGAAGGCCTGAGATTCAGGAGTTATCCTTGAGGCTCTGGATCAAGAAAGACAGTAGCATGGAAGGTTTCAAGGATTATATAAAGCTTTTCGGGAAATTCTTGAGTTGAGTTTAAGAAGATTTTTTGCCTACTCCATTGCAGTACACACTCTTATTATAATTGCTGTTATATTCTCTATACCTGCTATAAAAGAAAAGAGGATGGGAGAGGAATTCTTTACAAGGCTTGTTTCCCCTGACGAATTTTTTACCCAAATACCTCTTATCCCAGCCAAAGCCGGACCGAGGTCCGCACCTCATGCCTTGTCAAAGTCTGTTACACCTGCACCTATAGTAGAGGGTAATAAAAAGGTTCTTTCTACTCCCCATCTCCTTTCACCCCCTACTTATTCAGGACAGGGGATAGAAGAGAGGCCAGAGAGTAAAGGAGCTGTCCAGAAACCAGAGAAGTTGGGGCCTCCTACCAGAGAAAAACTCTTTGACAGAAGTATTATTGGTGATCTTGCAAAAAGAGAGGTGGAAAAAGAAGAAAAGGCAAAGAAAGAAAATACATTCACATTCGATACAAAGGGATACAAATTCCTGATATACAACAAAAAATTAAAAGAGAGGATAGAGAGTATCTGGATTTATCCGCCTGATGCAGCAGCACGGGGAATATACGGAGAACTGGTTATAAAATTTACCATAAAGAAAAATGGCAGGTTAGGGGCTGTTGAACTTATCAGGACATCGGGCCATAAAAATCTGGATGATGCTGCAATAAAGGCACTGAGAGATGGGGAGCCATATTGGCCTCTGCCTGATGAATGGGGTATGGAAGCCTATGCAATAGAAGGACACTTTCTTTATACTATTTACGGATATTATATAAGGTAGATTATAATAAGTTCTGATTTATGAGACCGAGACTTTATCTTAAACTGGGCGATGTGGTCAGGCACAGGCACTATCGTGCATGGGGGAATGGTGAGGTTATTGAGGAGAAACATTCAACCCTGCCAGGCGGGCTATGCCTTGTTAGGGTGTCATTCGAAGACGGCATAGAAAGGACATTTATAAATGACCTCAATAGTGAATGCTGCTGTTATTATGCAGGTCTGAGATTATAGGATTTTAAGAATAAGGATGAGACAGAAGAGGTCGCTCAATACTGAGTCTTTCTGCGATACTGTTGAATGCCCCATAGGCACACTGTATCTTGTATTTACAGGCAAGATACTTAGAGGGATAGACTTTAAAAAACCGGGAGAGCTCATTCGAAAAGGTAACGCACCTCCTCTCATAAAAAAGGAACTTAAAGAGTATTTTGAAAATGGCAGAGAGGAATTCACGCAAGAGATAGATTTCACTAAAGGTACAGAATTTGATAAAAAGGTCTGGCTTGCCCTGAAGGGAATTCCTTATGGAGAAACAAGGACATATAAATGGCTTGCTGAAAAGGTCGGGAGACCAACCGCCTTCAGGGCGGTTGGTCAGGCACTCAGTAGAAACCCGATACCCATCCTCCTTCCATGCCACCGTATTATTGAGTCAGATGGTTCAATCGGTGGTTACTCATCAGGCATTGATATTAAACGAAGACTGCTTAATATTGAATATTATGTAAGGTTAGCAAAAAAAATTAGCGGGATAAAAAAATTTTGAATATTTCTTTAATTGTGGTAATATTATTTCTATGGAACTTAAGGTCGGTGTAATAACGCATTTTTATAACAAAATAGGTGTGGCAGTTGTGGAGCTCTCGGAACCCCTGCAGGTCGGAGATACCATACACATCATCGGACATACTACTGACTTGACACAGAAGGTGGAATTCATCCAGATGGAGCACAAGAATATCGAGAGAGCAGAAAAGGGCCAGGGCATAGGCTTAAAGGTCAACGGGGAAGTTAAAGAGAAAGACCTTGTTTATAAGGTAACTGATTAGTAAGTCTCAATACCACGCTGCCTGTTTTACAGAAAATCGCTTAGTCTCCAATAAGCCCCTCCCGTTCCCGGCCTCGCTCCGCGAAGCGGGGCAGGCAAGAGAGGGGATAAATAGAGTAGTTCCTTCAATAAAAAGTATATTATGGATGAGATTGTTGTTTTCATAACTGCTTCAAATGAGGATGAAGCTGCAAGAATAGCAAAAGCACTTGTCGAGGCAAGGCTGGCAGGTTGTGTCAATATAATAAAAAACATCCGCTCTATCTATAGCTGGGAGGGGAAAATCGAGGATGAGCCAGAAGTTCTTATGATTGTAAAGACTCAAAAATCCCTCTTTGATTCACTCATGAAAAAAGTCAAAGAACTCCATAGCTATACACTCCCTGAGATAATAGCAATGCCTGTAGTCGAGGGTTCAGAAGATTATTTGAAGTGGTTAAGAGAGGTAACAGGTTAAACGATACTCATAAACCAGCCGCTTGAGAAATTTCTTGCAATGAAAGGACTTGGCGATGTAAAGATTATAATGAAGAAAACCAAGCTCACCGAAACTTATGCCTTTCAGCCTATGCTCGCCCTGAACCTCTTAACTTGACTATGTGTATATAATTTTATAAAATACACATGGAGGTGATAAATATGAGTACTACTTTAAAAGTAAGAAAACAATTTATACTTGATTCAGAAAAGATTAAATCTGTTAGAGAAATTACAAAGGCAAAAACAGATACAGAGGCTATAAATAAAGCATTAAACATTGTGATAGCAAATAGCAAGATTAAGAAAATGCTTTTGTCAATTAAGGGCAAGGGGAACATAAAAGACGTTTATGGCAGAACCTCTCGTTAAGGTTATTCTTGATACCTCAATATACATCCCTTTCATTAATGCAGGTATTTCTCATCCTATACTTGAACTTGAATATGGAACACCGCTACTTTATATGAGCGCAGTAGTCATTGAAGAACTCTATGCAGGTGCCTCTGATAACAATATTATAAAGCTCCTTGATAGATTATACGAGGCTTTTGAAGACCTTGGACGGCTAATAGCTCCTGATGCATCGGATTGGCAAAAAACAGGAAAGGTTATTGCAAGGCTTGGCCAGAAATATGGTTTTGAAGATAGATTTTTATTGAGAATTCAGAATGATATTTTGATCGCTCTTTCAGCAAGAAAAATTGGAGCGGTTGTGGTTACGCATAATATGAGAGATTTTTTAAGGATAAAAGAGTTTGTGGATTTTAAGGTTTATGGAGGAGTATAAAAAGTACTATGGGAAAAGTTTACAAAGACAAAAAATCAAGTGGATGTGCATTATGCAAGCCGCATAAGCATGGGTGGGCTCCGAAGAAGAAGGCAAAAATCATAGCTATTGCAAAAGAGATGGAGAAGGAGATAAATAGAGTAATCGGCAGTTCAGTCCAGAAGGATTAAAATATGTATGCAGTTATAGAAAAGAATATGTTGCATATCTCAGTTGCTAAATTTTACAGAATGGACTGGTATGGTAAGAATTGGTTGGATTCCGGAAAAGAAAAGTTTAACTTCAACTATGGATATCTTGAGATAGATGTACATAAAAATGGGAAAAAGTATTTGACCGGTTTTGTTATTGATCCGAGGGCATTTATTATTGACTATCTGAAAACGCGTTATAAGAAGACTCTGAATCTTCCAAGAAGGATTGAGTCTGTTTCAATAGATTCAGGCGAGCGCACAGAATTATTTTCAGTAGATTTTCTTAAGACACCTGGTTTTGTGATTGATGGAATGGAAAAGGATTTGATATTCCCTATGTTTGTGAAACAGAAGGGGGAAATAAAAGTACAGGGTTTTGAGGTTCTTTATCCCATTTCTGTAATTAAATACCTCATTAAAAGATTTAAATACAAAGGAACCACTTTTGTCAGAGAAGGAGAGGATGTTTACGACCTGAAAACCAAAAGGAGATGGAAGATTAAAAACAGAAAAAGAAGAGAGCTAACAAAGAAATAGATTAGAACCTAAACTCTCAGCAAAGCTACTGAGCTTCAATCTGTAAAACCCGGTGATAGGTCCATTGCCCTTACTTTTGTTTTAGCATTTCGGTATAATGAAAAGAAATGGAAAGCAAAGCTCGTGATAACATGAATGCTGCACAATTGCTGACAATAAATGGGCTTTATGATTCCTCAGCCTCTCGCGCCTATTATGCAGCTTACCTTGCGGCATGGTACCATTTGTCAAATATAGGAATCCAACCAGGGCATAAGACCCAAAAAGGATGCTACTACTGGCGCCATGATTTATTTCCAGAGTTATTATGTGATGAATACAAACTTGTCGGCCCTTTTCAGATGGAAAAGTTTGAATTGTTGTACTCTCGCCGTATAAAGGCTGACTATTATATCGATAGAGTCGAGAAAGAAGAAGCTGCCAATTCAATTCAACTAGCCTCCGATTTTGTTTTATTTTTCCTGGATAATAAAGGAAATCCTGAATGACACACAAAACACGCACTGAGGTATTGCGCCTTATTGAAAAAGCCACAAATTATTTGTATCCGCTTCGCTGGGTAGATGAAAAAACTACTACCGGGGATTTCGATAGGCGTGAAGTAGCTATAGATGTATTTCTTATTCCAACTGCCAATCAGATGGATTTTTTGACTCAAATAAGACCTATCCGGGGCTTGATTCGTGAGATGACAGGTCACCGTTGTATCTTTATATTTCATTCACCTGAAGCTACCATTGCCTACTATTCTCACCTTTTTCCCGTTACACGCGGCCTCCATCTTGTGAGAGGTGGAGGAATCAAACTTCCGTTACCAGTACTATACGGGACTGAGGGTAGACCTGTAATAATTGGCTCGCCCCAGTTTTATCTTAAGGAGGCTGCATGAGTCGTATCACCATCGGTACAAATTTAATTGAAGATTGTGATACCGCGATAACAATCTCGGGTGTTCCTCTGTTCTCTTATAAGAGAGAGCAGAAAAAGGTAAGCCTTTCGTTCGATGTCCCATGTCCTCCGGCTACTAAAGAGATTCAGATTAAAGACAATATAGTTCTTAAAGGGGACGTCACTTTAAAGGTAGATTCAAATTCTGCTTCTGTTAAGCTTGGGGACTCTCTCTTGATAGAATTATTGGTAAAGGGGGATACCACTATTGTTAATCTGGATCTCCGTCCACTGGGGCTGCGCATCTATACAGATTCAAATGCCTTCTATATTGGTAGTTCACAGCTTTCCCAAAACATCATTAAGCAATGTGCCAAGGGAATAACGATAGGTTGAATCTCGTTTCACCCAACCCTACATTAGACAAGAACACTTAAGCAATATAACCCTCCTGCTTTTCAAGCCCCTGCCCTGAACTCCTTAATTGACCATAGTATCTTATTAGTTATAAAATTATGCCAAAGTTTAACCCAAATTGAATTTAACTTATGAAGACTTGGACACATCCAGGCGGCAAACTAAGAGAACTTGGCGCTGAATCATTAACTGATGCTGAGTTATTATCCATCCTTATTTCCACCGGCACAAAAGGTAACCCCGCTGAAAAAGTTGCGCAGGAAATCCTTGATAAATTCAGCTCTTTCAAGGGTATGGCGAATCAGCCCCTTGAAAAGTTTCTTGAAATAAAAGGATTGGGAGACGTGAAGATCATCAGAATTGCAGCAGCATTTGAGATTGCAAGAAGGATTGTGAATCAGGTTTTGAAAGAATATAATAAAGATTAAAGGAAGTATAAGGAGGTATGTGGTGGCTAAAGTTAAAGATATGTCAGTGGCCGATCTTGAACACTTTATCGAATCAAAAATGCTTGAGTTCCTCGGAGACCCAGATGCTGGTCTTCAATTACGTGATGAATTCAAAAAGAAATTAAAACAGAGACTGAAAAGGGTTTCCAAAAGAATTTCTCATGAAGAGGTTTTAAAACAATTTGCCTAAGGTTGAATGGGAAAAGGGAGCCTTAGATGATCTTCAAAAGATTGACAGACCCATAGCAAAACGTATCCTAAATAAAATTACCTGGCTGTCTCAATATTTTGAGAGTATAGCTCCTGAATCCCTTTCCGGTGATTTTTCTGGAAGTTTCAAATTAAGAGTAGGCGATTGGAGAATCATATATACAATAGAATCTGACACGATTGTAATTAAGGCAGTCGGACACAGAAGAGAGATATACAGGCTATGAAGAAAACCAAGCTCACCGAAAAACCTGCAAAAGTTACAAGCCCCTTCGATACAACCATCCACAAGACCGAACGCACTGCAAATCAGAAGTTTGTTGAATGGATTAACCGGATTATCAAGGAGAAAAATCTATCCCTTGGTATTGCTGAACAGGAAACTGTAGGCGCTGACAGAAAACAGCCTGATATAATTATTTTTGAAAGTCCAAAGAGCGAGCGAGTATTGTGCCTCATTGAATTGAAGCCCCCATATTTCAGCCCCTTTGATGAAAAAGAACTCAAAAAACCTGCATGGGAAAAGGCCAATACGAGAAAGGCAAAATACTTTGCGACTTCAAATTTCCAATGGCTCATCTGGTTTAACACTGAAAAAACAAACAGGATGGAGCCTGAGGAAAGACAGGTTGTTGATAAATTTCATCTCTCAAACATCGAAAACCTTGATGATATTGAAGATGCAAGATTTAAAAATCCCCTTCTCAGGGGTATCGAAAAATTTCTTGAAGAACTTGTAAGGGTTCATACAGGAATAAAACCAGAACCATTATTACCAATAGATGAGTTCTTAATATTCAGGCTTCAGGAAAAGATATACCGCCTTGCAAAATACTATAAGGAAATCATCAGGGACAAAGCTCATAAGGATGCTGAATTTTCAAAAAAGCTCAAAAAATGGTTTATTGAACAACAATGGACATTTACCTATTCAAATAATGACTTTGAAAAGGCAGCAAGACAAACTGCTTATCTACTGATAAACAAGATCCTTTTTTATGATGTGCTTCAGTCCAAAAGATCAGGACAGCTTGATTCTCTTACTATACCGGATGACCTTACAAAAGGAGGGCTTCTACAAACAACACTTCAGGGATATTTCGATTATGTCCTTAAGGAAATCGATTATGAAACCATCTACAGCGCTGATTTTATTGATCAGATTGCCTTTCCTGAAAACAGGGCAGTTGTTGAGGAGATAAAAGAGCTTATCAGAATCCTCAAGAGATACGATTTCTCTAAAATAGGCTTTGATATTATCGGAAGAATCTTTGAAAGGTTAATCCCGCAAGAAGAAAGACATAATTTAGGTCAATATTTCACCAATCCCGATATTGTTGATCTTATCTTAGGATTTTGTATTAAGCATGAAGATGATACTGTGGTTGACCCGGCCTGTGGTGCGGGGACTTTTCTTGTAAGGGCTTATCAACATAAAAGATTAATGAATCTCCGTACACCTCATCAAGAAATATTGAAAACCCTCTGGGGTGTTGACATCGCCAAATTCCCTGCCCATCTTTCAACTATAAACCTTGCTGTAAATGACCTCTCGGTTGATGAAAACTACCCTCAAATACTGAATGAAGATTTTTTCAATTTGTCGCCATTGGAAAAGATAGGTGGAGATGAAGCCCGTAAAAAGGGTCTTGCAACCCTCAGCGGAAAAACGATCCTTATTCCCTATCCAAAGGCTGTTGACTGCGTTGTCGGGAACCCTCCTTATACAAGGCAGGAGGAGATTACAGAAATCACAGGGAAAGAGAGTTACAAAGAATCAATGATAGAAAAAGCCCTTTTTGATGGAAAAAGAAAACTGGCTGATATTTCAAAGAGGGCCGGCATTCATGCCTATTTCTTTGTGCATGGGACGAAGTTTTTAAAGGATGGGGGACGGTTTGGCTTTATAGTCTCAAACTCATGGATGGATGTTGATTATGGGAAGGGACTTCAAGAACTGTTTCTCAAAAACTATAAAATTATTGCGATAATGGAATCCAAGGTTGAGCGCTGGTTCGAGGATGCAGATATTAACACCTGCGTTATCATTCTTGAGAAGTGTAAGGACCAGAAAGAGCGGGATGAAAACCTTGTGAGGTTTGTCTATCTCTTTAAGCCATTGAGACATTTCATACCATCTGCCCATGACATGTGGGAGAAACAAAAGCAGAGACTCGATGCTATTGAAAACCTTAAAAAGACAATTCTTTTTCATAATAATTTCTACCAGACCGATGAGTATAGAATTTATCCCAAAAAACAGAGTGAGCTATGGGAAGAAGGCTATGATACAGAAGAAGATAAATATACTGGCTCTAAATGGGGGAAATATCTCAGAGCGCCAGAGATATTCTTTAAGATTCTTGAGAAAGGCAAAGAAAAACTTGTTCCTTTAAAAGAAATAGCAGATGTAAGGTTTGGCATTAAGACGGGTGCTAATGAGTTTTTCTATCTCACAGAAGAAGAAATCAAAGATAAAGGAATTGAAAAAGAATTCTGGATGCATAAAGATGAAAAGGGCGAGTGGGCACCAAATTATATAATCAAGAGTTCAAAGGAATGCAAGTCAATCACTGTTAAGCAGAAAGATTTAAAATTTCGTGTTCTGATGATTCATAAAGAAAAGAAAGCACTTAATAAAACAAGTGTATTAATGTGGATTAAAAAGGGTGAGCAACAAGGTTTTCATTTAAGACCAACATGTGCAAGCCGTGGTGGACGATGGTTTGATTTGGGAATTTGGGAAAAGCCTGATTTTGTTTGGTCCGATGCATACAACATCCGATTTGCTGTTTATGAAACGCAAAATACATGGGGTGATAAAAGGTTTTTCTTCATCACAGTTCACAATAAAAAAGACTATGACATTGTATTGGCATTTTTAAATAGCACAATCATTCCTTTACTAATTGAAATAAGCGGTATTACTAACCTTGGAGAAGGTGCGGTATACACAAATGTGTATTGGCTGAAAATGCTTGGAGTTCCTACTCACAAAATTATCTCAAACGTAAAACTCTCCTCTGTTTTTGAAAAATTAAAAAGACGAGAGGTTCTATCTATATTTGAGGAGCTTGGATCTGCTTCCCCCGGAGAAGTCTCCCTTGATAAGGTTAAGCCTGACCGTAGGGAACTGGATAAAATTATCATGGGCGATATACTTGGCTTAACAGATAATGAGCAACTTGAGGTTTATCGCGCAGTGGTTGACCTTGTGAGGTCAAGGATAGAGAAGGCAAAAAGCTTTGGCAAAAAAGGGAAGATAAAAGAAGGTCTTGATGTCGAACTTTTAACAAGGACAATAAAAGAAAAACTTGGTGATAAACTTCTCGGACACTTTTACAGTGAAAAAATTCTCGGTCAGAAAAATCTAAAAACAGTAAAACTTTTTCATCCTACCCCCCTTACATCCCCCCTTGCTAAGGGGGGGAAGGGGGGGGTGGAAATAAAAAACGAGCTTTTCGGCTGGCGTCTTTCATCAGGCAAAGACCATATAGATTGTCGGAGCGAGGCGGAGGCTGAGTATTTGAAGATATGGCTTGAATCAGGCATTGAGGAGGTTAAGGTTCCAAAAGACGAATCGTATATTTCAAAAATCCTTCCCGAACTTAAAGCCCTCAAGGAAAAGATAGACCGGATAATCTCCGACCACATCTCATCCATCACAAGCCAGAAGTTACAGAACAAGATTCTACAAAAGTTGCAAGGGGAATTGTTTGGGTGAGATTAGAGAGATTGATGTGATTGTGAGGGGGATTTTAAAGCCTTGTGACGCCTCTATTTACTTATTTTCTTTTGTATGTTATTTTAAAATTATGAAAAAGAAAGCAAGTGCTGTTGTAAATAAAACAACTGCTAAAAAAAGCTACTATCAGGAAACTATTGTCGAACCGGCCGAAAGATTGCTTAAAGCTTTAATAGAAGCTGAAACAAAAGAAAAAGACATACCTCATAAAATACGCAAAATTGCTATCTCCCGATAAATTTCAAAAATTCTTCCAAGGATATTTCTAAAGCCCCTGCCCAGTCTTTGGCAATTGATAAACGTTTTCTTTCGCCGTAAACATTACTTATAAGTATCATTGCAATTTGTTTATTCTTGAACCCTTTCTCTTTGAGTCTCTTAACAAGCTCTTTCTGTGCTTTTTTTCTTATCATTACATATTTGCTATTTTCGAGTTGTTTAATAATCTCGACTAAATTTTCATGAGATAATGAAGTAACATCAATGTCAAAAAAATTATTTCCGTTTCTTTTTTTCATATTCTTCCTCTATATTTTTCCAATTGAAAAGAACATATAATTTACTTCATTCATTAAGGATTGCACTTTTACAAAATAAGTTTTAAATTGTATAATAAAATTACTGAGACAATAAATAAGAAAAGGCATTGCTGGAGGAGGATTGGACCCTCTTCCTTATTTTCCCAGCCGAAACTGTAGGAGGGTTGGAATCCTCCTTATGTTTGGTGCCGGCAAAGGAAAATATTTTTTACAATGCCTTTTCTTATTCATTCTCTTCTTTTTCTTTTAAATCAATATAGAACATTTTGCCTATTTTATCATCATTATAAGTTTGAGGAGTATATTTATCTGCATATTTGGTTAATGCATCTTTATCACCTGCAATTATAGATGCAAAAAAAGACCTTGCACCGATATAAGCAGAATTCTTACCATGAGTAATTTTAAAAGAACTTTTCTTGCTTGGTGTTTTAGTAAAAACAAGGCCAATTACTTTTTTTGCCTTATCATAAAAAACAATAACGTGTGAATAATTTTTTATGCTTTCAGCGTTATAAAACCCCGAGTTAATACCAAAAGCCCCACTCCTGCTAATACTAATTGTGTAACTACTTAATTTACTACCAACTCCTTCAAATTGTACAAAATCATATTTTTTTTCGCTCATCTTATCTCCTTTAATTGGTTTATATTGTTTATACTTTACACTATAATTTAAATTTTGTCAACAATTAAAATTTGTAGAAATAGCAGTATTATTGGCAATAGTATTTGCAAAATCAGGAAAAGATTTAAAATATAATACAAATAAAGTAGATAATTTATAAGAAATCATTTTGATGCTACTTGAGGGCCAGTATCCACGTCAAGAATTTCAATTAGGTTATTATTATAACTTATTCTTATATTAATTTATTAAAATAGTAATAAACATAAATATTTGTTATCATCAAGTCAAGAACCTCTATGGACAGAAACAAAGTCATCGCAAGTCTTCTAAAAAAAGAGAGAGAATCCCTGAAATACACACTGAAGGATGTCTCTCAAAGCATGGGTTTCTCAAATTATCAAACCCTCAGTAGTATCGAATCCGGCGAAAGAGAGATAAAGGCTTGGGAGTTGTCTAAATTAGCAGAGATTTATGGTAGGAAAATTGATTATTTTATTCATGGACAATCAGGTTATTCTCAACCAAGAGTTCTCTGGCGTGAGCCCATAAAAACAGAAGGGACAATAGAAGCACAACGGCGATTTCTCTTATTTTGTGAAAACTATAAGAGACTGTTAGAACTTACGAATGAAGCTGATATAAAATCAGCTTCTCCTTTACCCCTATCCAATAAAAAAGAATTCAAAAAAGGTGGCTTTCATTATGTTGACGAATTCGCAGAAGAATGCCAACATGTTTTGAATCTTGGGAGAAGACCAGCCCATTCTTTGCCTAATGTTTTAGAACAACTACATAATATTTTAGTTCTCTATATGGATTTAGGAATAGCAGGTTCTGGCGCTTCGACCTCAGGGGATTTTGGTAAGGCAATCCTTATCAATTCTCTGGATGCTCCGTGGAGACGTAATTATGATCTGGCACACGAACTATTTCATTTGATAACCTGGGATATATTTTCAGAGGAAGAAATCTATTTAAAATCAAAAAATGATAAAAGTGAAGTTGAAAAATGGGCAGATGCATTCGCATCAGCAGTACTTCTGCCGGCAGAAGAAGTACGAAGAGAATTTTTTAAAAGACTTGAAAATAATAAAATCGCTTATATAAATCTTATTGAAATTGCTATGGAATTTAGGGTTTCCATTGAAGCTCTCCTTTGGAGACTGGTAAACCTTAATCTTTTAAGGCGAAGAGATGTTGAAAAATGCATTCGTGATAGTGAAATTAAAGATATTGATAAAAAAATGCGTATTATAGATTGGGCAGATGAAAAGCCATATCTTTCAACCCGGTATATTGCACTTGCAATTAAGGCATTACAGATGGGAAGAATATCAAAAGCAAAATTTGCTGAATACATAAATAAGCCATTCAGTGAAGTTTCATCCTTTCTTAAGAAATACGGCTACGACGAAAACGAGGACTATTCAATTGCTTTTACTGCTACTTGACGCAGATGTAACAATTGACCTACATAGACTCGGCGTATGGAAACACGTAATAAAAAATCACAATATCTATATTCCATCAGTAATCTTACATAGAGAGGTATATTACTATGAAGATGAAAAGAGAAAACGATATCCTATTGATCTGAAAAAGGAGGTTGGGGTAACAATTAATGAACTCTCATGTTCGGCTGAAGAATTGTTATCCTTTAAAGAGCAATTTGATTGTGTTTTTCAAGAGGAACTTCATGATGGAGAGAAAGAAGCATTAGTATTGTTACAGAAACAAGAAGATCTTCTGTTATGCACATGTGACCATGCCGCTATTAAGGCATTGGCTCTCCTCGATTTATCCGCTCAGGGAATATCTTTTGAAAATCTGTTAAGGAAAACCGGCATAAATAAAAAACTTGAGTTCAAACATACCGAAAAGCGTTTTAAAAGGTGTTTATCTGAGGGCAGTATTATGAGAATACAAGAAAGGGGATTAAAAAATAAAAATAAGGAATAAAGACCCTTTTGGATCTTCCCATACAATCATTTTTTTCTCCTCAGAAGTCGCGGAATGAATAGGCTTGAATCACGAATCTTTTAAAAGCTTGTTATCTAAAATTCAAAAGGAGGTTATTGCCCTGATGCTGAGCATCCTCTTTGCAAGTCGATTCCGACTGGATAAGATTTTTAAAGGGGAACTATAATTTGTGCAAACAAAATTTCAATATATTGTGTTCTTTTACAAGTTACAGACAAAATATAGCCAATATTTAGGGGCTTGACTATATATCATAAGTGATATATTATGAAAATATCAAATCTACCTGATAATGTTAAAATCTATCCAGGAGTTATGAGGACAATCAAAACAATTGCTCTCTCTGATAAGAAAACGGCTGGAAGAATTGTTCAGAGAATTATTGAATTGGGAATTGACCCGTTACCGATGACAGACGAATGTGATTCTGAAACTGTTTGGAACCTTACTAAAAAGAAAGTTTACGTCAAAAGGCTCAAATGTGTTGATATCTTAGATTACAGAATATTTTATGCTTATAAAAAATCCGGATTAATTTGTGTATATTGTATCGTTAAAAGAGATAAAGACACGTATAAGAAAGATTCTTTACATTATATATTAATAAAACTCCTTTATACTCAATGGAGGCAATGTCAATGAGGTCTATCGAGACAACGAGATATACTACAGCACCTCTTTTTAAATGGAGAATGCCTGAAAAGGTACTGTCGATCTTAGATTTGGATCAGATATGCGAAACCTGTGATTCAATAAAAGATAGCGAAATACAGAAGTTAAAGAAAGAAAATGAAAAACTCCTTAGACTAATAGAATTTCTTCAAGAGGAAATAAAGTCTTTTGAACTAAAAACAGCTCTAAATGAAAAAGCCATCAGCTTAAAGGAAATGGTTAAAGAATTTACATCAACACCTGACGGTCAATCAGCATTGCAGGAAGCATTTAAGAAAAGAGCCAAAGAATGGAAACAACTTGTTAATCTTGGGCAGATGAGTCGCATAAAATATTATAGACTTATAAAAGGTATGGACCAAAAGACATTAGCAAGGAGACTTGGTACTGCTCAGCCAAATATAAGCAGGATTGAAAGACCAGGTTATAATGTGCCAACTAAAACCTTAAAGCAGCTTAATAAAATTTTCAGAGTAAAAATGGAGGATTTAATTGGGGATTGATACTGGAATCAATTTTGTCGGAATTTCTTTAACTGAGATAGATTTCAAACTTAATAAGAATTTCAAACCACCTAAAGACGGCATATCAGTTGATATTATTTTTAAGACAAAAAATTCTTTTAGTCAGGATAAAAAAACACTTAATGTAACACTCTCTGCAACATTATTTGAGAGAACAAAAAATAAGCCATTCATGATGAAGGTTTCAGTCGAGGGAATTTTTAAAGCAAAAAATTATAAAGAACTATTGAAGTTTTCTAAAGTGCATGCCCCTGCACATTTATTCCCGTTTATTCGGGAAGTTGTTGGAAATACCACCATGAAGGCAAATATCCCCCCTCTTCTTTTGCCTCCGTTTAATCTCTCAGCCATGCTTTCAGCAAAGAAAGCTAAAAACCCCTTATAGATGTTATTTTAACCTGATGAAAGCAGGGTTTTATCAATTTAATCCAACCTTTAGCAAAAAGGATAAAAATCTGAAAATGGTTATGTCTGTATTAGATGGTGCCGACCTCGACCTTCTTGTTCTTCCGGAGTTCTTTGCTACAGGCTATCAGTTTACCTCAAAGGATGAAGTAGCGGAACTCTCAGAAGAGATACCCGATGGATCTACGACAGAGAGTCTTTCAAAATTGTCACGCAAGAAAGGCTTTTATATCGTTGCAGGTCTTCCGGAAAGAGATGGTGATAATTTTTTTAATAGTGCAATCCTTACTGGTCCGGACGGATTCATGGGGGTCTATCGTAAGACTCACCTTTATTTTGAAGAAAAGCTATATTTTAGTCCCGGTGACACAGGATTTAAGGTCTGGGATACAAAGATAGGCCGTATTGGCATTATGATATGTTTCGACTGGTTTTTCCCCGAATCAATGAGAGCCCTTGCACTTCTGGGCGCAGATATTATTGGACATCCTTCAAATCTGGTATTACCGTATTGCCCATATTCCATGCCTGTAAGGTGTCTTGAAAACAGGGTATATGCCATAACCGCAAACAGGATTGGTGAAGAAAGCAGAAAAGAGGGACAATCACTAAAATTTATAGGGCAAAGCCAGATTGTTTCACCCGAAGGGAAGATTCTTATCAAGGCGTCAGAAGAGGATGAGGATTTGTTGGTTGCAGAATTTGACCCTGAAATGGCAAGGAACAAATCGTTGAATTCTCTAAACAATATTTTTGATGACAGAAGACCCGAGATGTACTTTCTAAATAATAATCCCCCCTCGCCCCCCTTTAGAAAAGGGGGGCGAGGGGGGGATTGAGGCTTTTTCCAAAAAAATTGGATTACCTTACCTGGCCTATAAATATCAGTGATGCAAAAGCAATCCAGATAGCCCTTAGAGATAAGGTAAAAATCATTGCCTTAAAAAAACCACCGCAGTACATAGCCTCTGTTGACGCCTCTTTTACTGATGACGAGATTATTGCAGTAGCCTGTTTATATAAATATCCCGAGCTTGTTTATCTCGGTCATGAGACCGCAATTAGAAAGGCAAGCTTTCCTTATGTGCCAGGATATCTTACCTTCAGAGAAGGTCCAGCAATCATTGAGGCCATTAATAGCTTAAAGATTAAACCCGATATAATCCTTTTTGACGGTCAGGGGATTGCACATCCAAAAGGCATCGGCATAGCTTCTCATATAGGAGTCCTCCTTGATATGCCGACTATAGGGTGTGCAAAATCAAGACTGATAGGGGAATATAAAGAGCCCGGTTTTAAAAAGGGTGATTGGTCTTCTTTAAAATACAATGGTAGGACTGTTGGCGCAGTTTTAAGGACAAAAGGAAATGTCAGACCTCTTTTTGTTTCGCCGGGGCACAGGATTGATTTAAAAGCCTCGATTGAGATAGTACTTGGTTGTACCAGTAAATACAGAATCCCAGAGCCATTGAGGTGGGCAGATTTTATATCGAAAAAATTGAGGAGAGAAAAGTTAGGATGACCCGGTCCGGCCTTTTCCCATTCCCGCTTGACTGGAATCCTCTTTTTCTGTAACGCTGGCACGAAAGAAGGATTCTGGACGAGCCAGAATGACATCAAAAGCAAGTGTAGCCGCAGGCTTTAGCCTGCGTTAAAAAAATCAGCACGTCAGATGTAAGGCTGCAATTATGATCTTATCCTTTTGAAGTTTATTGAAAAGCTCAACTGCCTTCTCTGTTAGCGCTGCATGAACCTCGATGCCTTTTGATTCGAGATATGATATTGTATCTTTAGGAACTTTCATCAATCCAGAAGAACCGGTTCCGACTATCAAGACTTCAGGTTTTGCATTGATAACATCTGTGAGGTCAACGATGTGAAGATTATGGCCTTCCTTCCTCCACCATGAAGAATCAACCCTTCCTGGATAAATAATCACATCAGAGGTATAAGTCTTGCCGTTAATAGTAATTTTACCGAATGAGTAATGCTCAATCTTCATTTTATCTATTTACCCCTTCTCTTTCTAAGAAATAAATCCAAGCACCTTGACCGCAGGGTATTCTCAAGGTGCTGGATAAACATAACACTGCTTGTATTTCGCTTGCAAACTACTAACAAAATGCGAGCACTTTTGACTCTCTATGATAATCTATGATACTTTATGATACAAGTAAACATCTTGATATTTAAAGAAAAGTCTCAACGGGAGTGCATAGGGTTCTGGTGTCCCTCCTGGACTTCAAATCCAGTGTTGCCTGTTACAAACGGGCAGGGTGGGTTCGATTCCCACACACACCCGCCAATTCCGACTTGTCTACGTTCTTCTTTCTTATTAACGCGCCTCAGCTTTTCCAGTTGCATGTCTTGATAAGGCTGAACTTATTCCTTTTACAATGCCATCTAAATCTATATCTCTTACAGTCCTTGCATCAATTATCAGTGAATCATCTTTTATCCTTGATATGATTGGTGGATTGCCTTTTCTCAATCTTTCCTCAAGTCCATTAACTGAGATTTCATCGGATTTTACTGAATTCTTTCTACATATTCTCTTTTCCCCACAATCACGCCGCCCTGCGGCCCGCCAAGGAGTTTGTCACCGCTGAAGGTTGTTACATCAACCCCTGACCTTACAATCTGCTTAACTACTGGTTCATTCCTCTTTTCCCCTCTTTAATATTATATTCAAGGTTGGAATAACTCTCTGAGACTTGCTTGATATTTTCGAGTGCTCTTTTAGAGAGGATAGATCGGCATTCGATAATCTCTTTGCGCCTTGAATCAATCGTCTCTCTTATGGCCTGAAGCACATACCTTCTTGGATAGGTACTCAGCCATTCCATTCCTTGTTTACTCTTCAGGATTTCATCTACAGAAGGGAGGATAGAAAGTAGTTTCTGCTTTTCGTTCATGTATTTTTCTACCATAGAATTGAAATAAGGTCAATGTTTATCAACAAAAAATAAGCTAAGGCAGCGTATAAATTAATTTATGTTAAAATAAAAATGGTACTTTACCCATCTTAAATTCATATATATAATTCTTGAGGAGAGATTAAATGCCGATATTTATTGTTCATGAACACCATGCAAAAAGGTTGCATTTTGATCTCAGGCTTGAGATGGACGATGTATTAAAATCATGGGCTGTGCCAAAAGGTCCATCCATGAACCCAAAAGAAAAACGTCTTGCGATCATGGTTGAAGATCATCCTCTTGATTATTCAACTTTTGAGGGAATAATACCTGATGGGATGTATGGGGCTGGTGCTGTTGCAATATGGGATAGAGGAACATTCGAGATTCAGGGGGGGAGTCTTCAAAAAGGAAAACTCGGTATTGTATTTTATGGTAAAAAACTTAAGGGCGTATTTGCACTGGCAAGGATGTCAGGCAAGGTTAAGGAATGGCTGCTGATTAAGAAAACAGATAAATATGCGGATTATAACTTCATCTTGGAAACAGTCCTCAGGGATAGCCGTGAGTAACGAGTTACGAATAGTTGTGCCTCTTCTTAAGATAAGGGACCTTGACATCTCTTTCATTTCACCCAACAATCCTGTAAGGGTAGTTTCCGGTCTTAACCTTGAGATTAAGGAGGCCGAGGTCTTTGGCCTTGTTGGAGAGAGCGGATGCGGCAAGAGCCTAACCGCCCTGTCCATTATGGGAATCCTTCCTCATAATGCATTTGCAGAAGGTGAGATCAACTTTAAAGGAAATAACCTCTTAAAACTTGATAGTGAATCTATGAGAAGGCTCAGGGGGAAAGAACTTTCAATGGTATTCCAGGAGCCTATGACATCACTGAACCCGGTGCTTACAATTGGTTATCAGATAGCAGAGGTTCTTACCACTCACAAGGGTCTCTCAAAGAAGGAGGCAATGGCAAATACAATAGATCTTTTAAGGGCAGTTAAAATCCCATCCCCTGAAATCAGGATAAAAGAGTACCCACACCAGATGTCAGGAGGAATGAGGCAGAGGATTATGATTGCCATGGCGATAGCCTGCAAACCATCTTTGCTGATTGCAGATGAACCTACAACAGCCCTTGATGTCACAATACAGGCGCAGATACTCGACCTCCTTAGAAGTCTGAGGCAAGAGAGAAATATGGCCATTCTGTTGATAACCCATGACATCGGTGTTATTGCTGAAAATGCGAAAATGGCTGCTATCATGTATGCAGGAAGGATTGTTGAGATCTCTCAGGTTTCGCATATACTGGAAACCCCAAAGCACCCTTATACCATGGGACTTTTAGAATCCCTGCCTAAAATAAAGGGAGTTCCTTTGAAACCTATCCGCGGCTCTGTACCAAGGCCTGATGAACTTCCACCGGGCTGTAAATTTTCAGACAGGTGCCCATATATAATTCCTGAGTGTCAGAAAGAGGAGCCTGCCTTAAGAGAGATTATCCCGGGTCAATTCGCAAGGTGTATAAGATCTGAGGAGATTAAATGGGCATCATCGATGTAAAGGAACTCAGGAAATACTTTCCGGTCAAAAAGAGGGCATTTGCTAAGCAAGATTGGCTTAAGGCTGTAGATGGAGTGAATTTCTCTATAAGGGAAGGTGCGGTTTTTTCACTGGTTGGAGAAAGCGGCTCTGGGAAATCAACTGTTGCAAGACTTATTCTAAGGCTGATTACACCTACATCAGGGGAGATTTTTTTTCAGGGTAAGGATATTCAGGCACTAAGAGGAGATTCCCTTCGGGAATTCAGGAAATCAGCGCAGATAATATTCCAGGACCCATTTGCATCATTGAATCCGAGGATGACTGTATTTGATACCATCTCAGAACCCCTTAAAATACACAAGCTCGTTAAGAGGTCTGAGCTTAAGGATAAGGTTGTTAGCCTGCTTGTGAGTGTAGGTCTTCAGGCTGATGTTTTAAACCGCTATCCACACGAATTCAGCGGAGGACAAAGGCAGAGGATATGTATAGCAAGGGCACTTGCAGTCTCTCCAAAGGTAATAGTAGCTGATGAACCACTCTCTGCACTGGATGTATCCATACAGGCACAGATACTGAACATCCTTCAGGAACTTAAAAGCCAGTCAAACATCTCATTCCTTTTCATAAGTCATGAACTAAGAGTAGTTCAATATTTTAGCGATGAAATAGCTGTAATGTATCTTGGGAAAATAGTGGAATATGCAAAAACAGAGGGACTCTTCAATAATCCGCTTCACCCATATACGATTGAATTGCTTTCCTCAGCACCCAAAATAAAACCTGATGGTAAGAAAAGAGAAATTCTTAAGGGAGATGTTCCAAGCCCGATAGATATTCCTTCTGGATGTCCCTTCCATCCAAGATGCCCGAAAAGATTTGAACCCTGCGATAAAATTGTGCCAGTCCTGAAACAAGTTCAGAATCAAGAAGCAAAAGGGAGACTCGTCTCATGCCATCTATATTAATGAAAAGTAAGGCTATGGAAAAAATTGACAGAAGGTGAATGATTTGATTAACCTATAGTGTGACTTTATAGTTAACTTAAAGTTTACAAAAGGATTTATTATGAGTATTAATATTAAGACAAGAGCACATGTACTTATAGAAGAGGACATAGTAAAAGAAATAGATAAGCTTGTCGGCAAGAAAAAAAGAAGCAGTTTCATTTCCGAGGCAACAAAAAAGGAGTTAAAGAGGTTAAGACAGCTTTCTCTAATCAAAAAACTTAAAGGGGTTTGGAAGGACGAGGATCATCCCGAGTTAACAGGTAAAGAAGGCACTTACAAATGGGTGAGAAAGCTGAGGGCTGAAGACGAAAAAGCATTAAGGAAGAAACTTGCCTGATTACCTCCTTGATACCACTATAATAATTGACCATCTTAGAGATAAAAGTGGCGTCCCCGAACTCTTAGAGAGATTTTGCAGTGAGGGAGGACTATTATGCTGCACTCCTGTAAACATAGTAGAGGTCTATGCAGGGATGAGAGATAAGGAGAAAGCAGCTACAGACGAATTTCTGAATAGTCTTGAATACTACGATATAAGCAGAGAGATTGCAGGTCTTGCAGGCGAACTGAAGAGAAAATACTCAAAAAAGGGCGTTACTCTTAGCACGCCAGATGTGCTTATTGCTGCTACTGCTATTAAAAAACATCTAACACTTGTAACGAACAATCCAAAACACTTCCCTATAGAAGGGCTGATGATATACAGCTATGAGAGATAAAAGAATCATTCCCTTTCCAAGCCTATGCCTACCTCTTTATTGACCAGACAGCATTAATGAATATAAAATTAGGCCATACAGCCAAATCAATTTTTAAGGGTAATATATGAAAACTTGGACGCATCCTGGCGGCAAACTCAGAGAACTTGGGGCTGAATCATTAACAGATGCAGAGCTATTGGCAATTCTTATCTCCACCGGCACAAAAGGCAAACCTGCCGAGAAAGTTGCGCAGGAAATCCTTGATAAATTCAGCTCTTTCAAGGGTATGGCGAATCAGCCCCTTGAAAAGTTTCTCGAAATTAAGGGACTTGGAGATGTTAAGATTATCAGAATTGCAGCAGCTTTTGAGATCGCAAGAAGGATTGTGAATCAGGTGTTAAAAGAGTATAATAAAGAATAAAAAATGGAGGTTAAAATGGCAGAGGTTGCCATAAAATTACCCAAAGAGAAACTGATTGAAGGGCTTTCTACGCTATCTTTTAAAGAGATAAAAGAAATAATGGATTCTCTTATTCAGAAAAAGCTACTTGCCCCACCTTCTGCAAAAAGTATTTATAAAAAAGCCTCAGAAATTACAAAAAAGAAGAGATTGCCTGTTGAAGTTGCAGAAGAGGCGGTTAGGTGGGCAAGAACGAAAAAGTAATAATAGATACAAATATTTTCATTTCTGCCTTTGGATGGGGAGGCAGACCTTTAGAAGTTGTTGAGCTATTAGAAAAAGAAGAAATAAGAAACTGTATCTCAGAAGGAATCTTTAACGAGCTTTTTGTCACGCTTTTGTACCCGAAACTTAGTTTCCCAATAAAATTTCAAACAGAAATTTTGGAATTTGTTCTGGCACATTCAGATTTTTATACACCGAAAGAGAATCTGAAGCTTGCTCCCGATCCGAAAGATAACAAGTTCATAGAATGTGCACTCACAGCCAATGCAAAGTTTATAATAACGGGGGATAAAAGTTTTCTGTCTCTAAAACAGTTTAGGGGCATTAAAATCACTACACCAGAGGATTTTCTGAAGATGAGGAAATGACAAATGAAGAAAACCAAACTCACCGGAAAACCCTCCTGAATTCCTGACATTTCATAGTAAAAATAAACCTCAATAATTCTGTATTACAAAAAAGCTTATAACCGCTTGATAATCATAGTTTTATTGAAATTTGTGTGAAAATTTATGTATAAATAGTATTACAATATTTCAAAATACAATTTTATATATTGACAATATTTTAAAATTATGGTAATATTTTCTCAAATAAGGGAATAAATAATGAGTCCGGTATTAAAAATTGACAGATACAATGGAAAAAAGGAAATCATTTTTGAATTAAAATTTCAGATGTCTCTTACGACCCACCAGCGATTTGAAATGATGTTTAAGAAAACAGAAGAAATGAAAAAATTACTGGAGAAAAGTGGATACAGAAAAGCTTTTGAGATTGTTAAAAGAACAGGTTCAATAGATTCTGAGAATTTAGAAGATTCAAAAATATTATCTGAGATTAAGAAACTAACAAAG
>Ga0210044_10000707_pt1 | contig 50937 bp, 48 predicted proteins | sample CryGey13umfilter_2_FD_183959 | JGI IMG/M metagenome (GOLD analysis project Ga0210044, IMG submission 183959) | Groundwater microbial communities from aquifer in Utah, USA - Crystal Geyser 4/9/14 3 um filter (SPAdes) (version 2) | ecosystem: Environmental > Aquatic > Deep subsurface >...
GAGACGACATCTCGACGCACTGGATCGCCTTGAGCGCCGCCCCTGTCGCGTCACGCCTGGACGCGCTGATGTCCATCGCCCGCCGCACGGTGCCGGCGGCGTACACCCCCGTGCGCCGCGTCTCGTACGGGAAGCAGATGAAGTGCGAGTCCGGGTAGCCGTAGCGCAGGTTGGGCAGCTCCGGCCCCTGGCGGTACTTGAGCTTCAGGATGCGCGGGGTGTCCACCGCCGCGCCGTCCAGCGGCTCCACCGATTCGTCGCTCATCAGCGTGGAGGGCACCTGACCCACCGCCAGCACCACCAGATCCAGATCGTCGAGCTCCACGTCGTCCTGCAGCAGCAGGTCGTGGGCCAACGCGGCCAGCTTGCCGCCCTCGGGCTGCGCCAGCTCCTTCAGCTCGCCGCGGATGAACACCGCCCCCTGCCGCTGCACCTCGCGGTAGAACTCCTCGCGCTGGCCCGGCGTGCGGATGTCCTTGTAGATGATGTAGGCCTGGGCCGTGGGGTCAGCCTGCTTGAGGTACGTCGCCTGCTTCAGCGTGGCGTTGCAGCACACACCCGAGCAGTAGGCCAGGTGCTCGGCGTCACGGCTGCCGGCGCACTGGATGAACAGCGCGTTCTTCACCGGCTTGCCGTCGGACGGCCGCACCAGCTTGCCCTGCTTCGCCATCTCCTCGAACTCGACGCTGGTGACCACGTCCTTGAACTTGCCGTACCCCAGGTGTCCGAGCTTGGTCGCGTCGTACGGCGTGAAGCCGGTGGCCAGCACGATGGCGCCGATCTTGGCCTGCACCGCCTTGCCGTCCGCCTTGAACTCCGCCTCGAATTTGCACGGCGCACCCTCGATCTTCTCGATCTCGGCGTTGAGATAGACCTGCACCCCGGGGTTGGCGTTGACCGCGTCGATCAGCGCCGTGACCCCGGTGTCCTCCAGCTCGCGGTAGGGCGCGGTCATGGGCATGCTCTTGTGCCACTTGGCCGCGTTTCCACCCAGCGCCGCTGTTTGCTCCAGCAGCGTCACCTTGTACCCCGCCTTGGCCGCCTCCACCGCGGCCGTCATTCCGGCCACGCCGCCGCCCACCACGAGGATGTCCTTGTAGAACTCACCCTCGAGGAACGGATCGTAGTCCTTGGTGCGGCGCGCCTGCTCCATACCCATGCGCAGGTAGTCCTCGGCGGCCATCTGTGTGTCCTCGTCACCCGGCTCCATGACCCACGCCACACCCTCGCGCAGGTTGATCCGCACCGGAGCGCACTTGAGCCCGGGGAACTGGAACTCCTCCTGCTTGGCGCGCATGGAACAGGCGGCGATGGCCACGCCGTTGATCCCGTCGGCCAGATCGGTGTTGATCAGCGCGACGCCCTCGTCGCCGCACAGGGCGGGATGTGTCTTGCACAGCGCGGCCTTGCACTCGCCGGTGGCCATCTTGGACAGCGCCGCGATGTCCATCGCATCGCTGATGCCGCAGCCGGTGCAGATGTAACAACCAATTTTCTTGTCGGTAGCGTCAGCCATGGCGCCCTACCTCGCAATCGCTTGAATGGCCCGCAGCGCGGCTGCGGTTCCGTCCTGCACCGTGGAGGAGACCTCCTCCGGTCGCATTATGCACCCCGCCGGGAAGTGCCCCGCGGGCTGGGCGCTCAGCGCGAAGCCGTAGTCGTCCAGCTTCAGCGCGAAGGCCGTCCGGTTGGGCACGATCCCCGTCGCCAGCACCACCAGATCGGCGGTGGTGCTGAAGCGCTTGTTGCCCAGGGTGTCCTCGCCGTTGAGCGTGACCTCACCGGTCTCGGGGTTCTCGCTGACGTCGGCGATCTTGGACTTCACGAACTCGACGTTCGAGTCCTGCTGGACCTTGACGTAGAAGTCCTCGAGCCGGTCCGGTGTACGGATGTCGATGAAGCAGATCGTGACCTTCGAATCGGGGTACTGCTCGCGCACATAGGTCGCCTGCTTGAGCGACGCCAGGCAGCAGATGCCCGAGCAGTAGGCCAGGTGGTTCTCGTCCCGGCTGCCCGCGCACTGCACGAAGACCACGTGCTTGGGCGGCTGGCCGTCGGACGGGCGGAGGATCTTGCCCCCGGTGGGGCCATCCTGCGCCGCCAGCCGCTCCAGCATCACGTTGGTGATGACGTTCTTGTGCTGGCCGAAGTGGTAGTACTCCACGCCTTTCGGATCGTATGGACCCCAGCCGGTGGCCCACACGACGGCCCCCACCTCCAGCGTCTCGGTCCGCTCCTGCTCCTCGAGATCGATGGCGCCGAACTCACAGGCCTCGGCCACCTTCTTCGCCTGAGCCGCGTCCTGCAGCAGGCTGGGGTGCAGCACGTATCGCTGAGGGAAGGCGTTGGGGTGCGGGAGGTACGCCGCCTTCATCTTGTTCATGTCGTAGTTGAACGGGTTGTCGACCTCGAGGGTACAGGCCTCGCTGCACTTGCCGCAGCAGGTGCACTTGCTGTTGACGTGGCGCGGCTGGCACTTCACCTCGACCTGGAACGCACCCTCCTGGCCCGAGACGCTCGTGACCTCGGCCTGCGTCAGCACGCGCACCCGCGGGTTCTTCTTCAGCCGTTTGTAGTTGATCTCCAGCCCGCAGCTGGGTGGACACAGCTTGGGGAAGTAGCGGTACATCTGCGCCACTCGTCCTCCCAGGTAGGGGTTGCGTTCGACGAGGGTGACGTGGTGGCCCACCTCCGCTGCCTCGAGGGCAGCCGAGATGCCGGCCATGCCGCCTCCCACCACAAGGATGCTCTTGTCTGCCACGATCTATCCTCCGTGGAGTTTGTGTGAATCGACGCGCGGAATATACGCTCGTGCCCTCGACAAATCAACGCACCACGCCCGTCGATCCGACGCTGCGTGTGTTAGCCCGGGCTAATCTCTTCGATCTCCTGCTGGTGACTGGTCGGACGGTCTTGAACTGGACGGGACGAGTGGACCCTCCATGCGGTCGATGAACAGCACGCCATCGAGGTGGTCGATCTCATGCTGGAGGATGCGGGCGGTGAAGCCTGGAACGCTCTCCTCGTGCGGGTGGCCCCGAGGGTCCTGAAATTGAATGACGATCTGTCGGGACCGGGGGACCTGTCCCCGGCCGGCCGGGATCGACAGGCAGCCTTCCCAGCCGCTCTCTCGTTCTGCCGAGCGTGTGAGGATCGTCGGGTTGAAGTAGGCCCGTACCGGACATCGTGTCTCGTCGCAGGGGCCGCGACGGTGGCCCACGGCGTCGAAGCGCTGGACCAGGATCACGCGTCGAGAGATCCCGACCTGCGGCGCCGCGATGCCGACCCCCCGCTCGGCGCGCAGTGCGCTGCGCATGCGCTGGATCAGGTGGTCCGCCTCGGGATCTCGCGGATCGAGCGGCCGGGACGGGGTACGCAGGAAGCGATTGCCCACCGCGGTATCGTTGGTCACCACGGCCATGGGTTGACTCGCCGCCTCACGGGTCACCAGCAGCCGCTCCGTGGGATCCATCCGCGACGTGTCACCCTCACACTGTCGGGTCGCAACGGGAACGTGGGCGCAGCCTCCAAGCACCAGCAGACCCAGTGTGAGCTGTCTCATGCGTTCCTCACGCCGTGCTCCTCGAGCGGCTCATGGCAGCAGCGCGGGCAGCTCGGCGGCGAAGCCAACCAGCGCACGTCGGGACGTTGGACAGTGCACACACTCGACGTCGTCGCACAGCAGGGCTTCGGGCTGCCGCATCAGCAGCTCCACCGCCACGCGCACGATGTCCCGCGACCGGAGCAGCTGACTCGGCGCATCGCCTACCCGACCGCGACGAATCACCCCCGCACGCTCCAGGTGCGGCTCCAGCTTGACGAAGCCGTCGGAGCACTTGGTGGTCTTGCGGATCGCCCGCCAGGTGCGTGCCCCGTCCGGTCCTCGCACCGGGAACCGGTCCGGCAGCTGCGTCAGGTGGGGCATCTCGAGCAGGCTCTCCGCCAGGTGGATCGTGGTGTTGGCGTCGTGATCGACGCCCAGCAGCAGCACCGACGCATCGGCGCGATAGGCGCGCCCCACTGGGCCGTCGATGCCTTCCGGATCGTCCAGCGGGTGGTTCGCCATCAGGGACTCGGCCAGGGGTCCGAGGGCGACCCACGATGTCACCGGGTGGCGGCTGCGCCGCGCCCCCGGCGTGCGCCACAGGGCGCGGGCCACAGCGCCCATCTTGTGCGGCGGACTCGACTGCGGATCGAAGTACGGGATGCTCTGGAGCAGGCGCTCGCGCTCCTCGGGCGACGGCGGCACCGGCCAGGTGTAGGGATCGACGAGGTTGGTGGTGAACGTCGGCGCCAGGATCGTGCCTTCCGGCCCCGAGGCGCCGAGCAGCGCCCGCGCCACCGCATCGGGCCCTCCCTGCACCGGACCGAAAGACCGGAACCCGCTGTGCACCAGCACGACGCCTCCCGGTGAGACACCGAGGCGGCGCAGATCCGCGGCGAGGGAAGCCAGATCATGCATCCAGCATTGGTAGACCAGCGACATGATGGTGACAAGGGGATTGAGGCTTGCGGCGCGAGCGGTGGCGCGCCACCGGGTCCGAGGCTATGGTTCTCGCGGAGGTGAACATGCGCCGTGTGATGCTCGTTGTGTGCTGCATGGGTCTGGCCTGCACCGCCACCGCACCCGCTCCGCGCACCGTGGCCCGGCGCCCGGTGTCACCACCCAGACCCACGTCGGCCCCCGCAGCCGAGCGGCTGCCGAAATCGACGGAGCTGACCACGGCCTCCGGCGGTCACTTCACGGCTCCAGGGGGCTGGCTCGTGCGGCGCGTGGCGGCCGGCTTCGTGCTCCAGGGTCCGGATCGCGAGCTGACCCTGGGGGTGCTGGAGAACCGCGAGGCCGACGCGGTGAAGGCGATCAACGGCGGCTGGAGCGTGCTGCGTCCCGCCATGTGCCCGACGCCGTCCTGCGACACGGCTCGCGTGCACCAGCGCATCGATGTGCCCCCGCGAGACGGGTGGGAGGCCGTGACCCAGCTGGTGTACGAGAGCACGACCCGGCAGCAGCGGGCGATGGTGGCCGTGGCGCTGAAGAAGCGCGGCGTGTGGTACCTGGCGCTGATCGACGGCACGAAGGCGGCGCTGGACCGTCGGTCGGGAGCGCTCAACGTCGCCATCGGCAGCCTCAAGGCGCCGGGGATCGAGGAGGAGTCGTTCGCCGGCAAGCAGTCCCGGACGCTGGACGCCGGGCGAATCGCGACGCTGGACGCCTTCACCGAGCAGGCCCGGCAGAGCCTGCACGTCCCCGGCGTGGCGCTGGCGCTGATCCAGGGCGGCAAGGTGATCCACGCTCGCGGCTTCGGCGTGCGGCAGGCGGGCCGCCCGGCTGCGGTGACACCGGACTCGCTGTTCCTCGTCGGCTCGATCACCAAGTCCATGACCACGCTGATGATGGGCGTACTGGTGGACCGCGGTCTGCTGGGCTGGGACACGCCGGTGACGAAGCTGATGCCGAGCTTCGCCCTGGGCGACGCCGAGGCCACGCGCCGGCTGACGCTGCAGCACACGGTGTGCGCCTGCACCGGCCTGCCGCGGCAGGACCTGGAGTTCCTGTTCGAGTACCGCGGCATTACCCCCGAGCAGCGCATGGCCGAGATGCGGTCGATGAAGCCCACGACGCGCTTCGGGGAGGCGTTCCAGTACTCCAACCCGATGGGCTCGGCCGGCGGCTTCATCGCGGCCCACACGCTGCACCCGAAGCAGCCGCTGGGCCGGGCGTACGACCACGCGATGCAGGCGCTGGTCTTCGGGCCGCTGGGGATGAAGGCCTCCACCTTCGACTTTGAGGTCGCGCAGCGACGGGACCACGCCATGCCTCACGGCTACGACTTGCAGCTGAGCTACGTCCCGCTGCCGCTGGACGTCGAGCTGTGGCTCCCCTCGGTGCGGCCGGCCGGCGGCGCCTGGTCCAGCGCGCGGGACATGGCGCGCTACGTGCTGGCGCACCTGCTGAAGGGGCAGACACCCGAGGGGCGGCGGGTCATATCCGAGGCCAACCTGGCGCACCGCTACCAGCCGCAGGTGAAGATCTCGGACAAGATGTCCTACGGACTGGGGCTGATCACCGAGGACAAAACCGGCATCCCTTGCATCTCGCACACCGGCGGCACGGCGGGGTTTGCCACGGAGATCTTCTTCTTCCCCTCCGTCGGCGTGGGGGCGGTGGTGCTGACCAACGGTGGCGGCAACTTCCTCAGTGGCCTGGTCAAGCGCCGGCTGCTGGAGCTGCTGTTCAACGGCAAGCCGCAGGCCCGGGAGAACCTGACGACCCGGCTCGGGATCCTGGAGCAGGCTACGGCCCGGGCGCGGGCCAAGATCGACTTCGCGCCCGAGCGCGCCTGGCTCTCTCGCTTCGCCGGGCGCTACGTGAGCCCGGGCCTGGGGCGCATCGCCATCACCCTCACCAAGCAGGGCGCGATCCTCGACGCTGGCGAGTGGACCAACCGCGTGGGCCGCGTCCGCGAGGTGGACGGGACACAGAAGCTGGTGCTGCTGGACCCGCCGTGGATCGGCATCGAGCTGTTGCCCGAGGAGCAGCGGGGCAAGATGACACTGGTGCTGAACATGCCGCAGCAGACGTACCGGTTCGTGCCCGACCCGCGGCCGTGAGGCCGAGGAATGGTTCTGCTTGCGATGCTGGATCGGACCCCGATAGCATCACATTCATTCATGCGCACAGTGGTGATACTCGGGATGCTTCTGCTGACCACCGGGGTGGTCCACGGCGGGCCAGAGCCTTTGCCGGCGGCTGTCACGCCTCCGGCGCTGGCGACGACCGTTGCTACTCCGACGACAGCCGCTCCCCCACGGCCTCCACCTCGTCGGGGAAGTGCCGCGCCAGGCGGGCCTTGCGCAGGTTGGCCGCCACGATCTTCTTGATCTGCACGTTCTCCCACCTGGCCCAGCGCTCCAGCTGCTCGAATCCCCGCGCCGGAGCGGCGGCGGTGAACACGCTGGGCGCAAACTCCAGCCCCTTGCGCAGCACACGCCACGGCTCTGTGGCCTGCTGGCCCGCGTCCAGCGCATCGATGGCTCGCAACGCCTGATCTGCCAGCTCGAGCGCCAGGTCCACGACTTCGGCGTGCTCGAGCAGCGGCGGGTGCGCCAGCGCCACGAGCATCGCGCGCAGCTCCATGGGCGTCGGGTCGGGCCAGGCGCGCAGCAGCCGCAGCAGCTCGGCCCGATCGGCCTCGCCCACACGCTGCAGCCCGAAGCAGGCCGCCTCGCGGGTGCGCCAGCGTGGATTGCGAGCCGCGTCGCGCAGGCGGGCGGCGATGGTCTCACGACGGCGCCCGTCGACGGCGCAGTACACCGCCCCCAGCGCCTGCAGCGCGCAGAACGGCAGGTACTCGCGGCGGCTATTGGTGGGTGCCTGCTCGGCGTCGATGGAGGCCCAGGTCTCGAGCGCGGCATACGCGGTTGCACGCTCCGCGCTCCGTTCACGAACGTGATCCGCGAGCGCCGCCGCCAGCTCCAGGTTGGCGCGACGTCCGGGTAAACCGGAGTGCTCGAGCAGGTAGGCCTCGAGCGCTGGCCCGAACGGCTGCCGAGCCAGGTGATCTCGATAGGTCTCACGCTTGGTGGTCATGGGTACGCCATACCATGCACCCGATCGATGGTTAACCGCGCGATTTGACGCGATGCGTCTAAAACGTCAACAAGTCAACTGCGTGACCCGGATGGCGACCCGGATGGCGACCCGGATGGCGTGTAGGTGGCTAGGTGTGTTAGGCCGGCCTAACTACCTGACTTCCCACCGGATGTTGGTTGATGCTTGGGGGGCGTTGTGCTAGGTTCTCCTCGCCAATTGATGGTGCTTCTACCGTCGAGGAGTAACATGACACTCAAGGTATCCCTCAAGACCATCCGGGGTCCGCTGGCGCGCAAGGTGCGCGAGATGAGCGGCGAGGATCCCAACGTCTGCTTCCAGTGCGGTCTTTGTGCGGGCAGCTGCCCCATGACGGGTGAGATGGAGATCTTCACCCGCAAGGTGATGCACATGCTCCAGCTCGGGCTGGCCGACGTGGTGATCACACAGAAGATGGCCTATCTGTGCGCCTCCTGTCACACGTGCCAGGTGCGCTGTCCCCGCGGCATCGACATCCCCAAGGTGGTGGAGGCGCTGCGGCTGCTCTCTCTGCGCGCCGGGGAGAACTACCTCGCGCCCGAGAGCATTTCCAAGGAGCGGCTCAAGGAGATGCCGCAGGCGGCGGTGGTTGCCGGGCTGCGCAAGTTCACGGGCTAGGACGAGGCCACACTCCGGTGCGGAGCCGACCCACAACGAGAAACGCAAGCAACAAGGTGTCGCGATGACCATCGGCTACTATCCAGGCTGTACCCTGAAATCCAAGGCCAAGAACCTCGAGGACTCGGCGCTGGCCAGCCTCAAGGCCCTCGGGGTCGAGGCAGTGGAGCTTCCGCGCTGGAACTGCTGCGGCGCGGTGTTCTCTCTGTCCGACGACGATCTGATCCACCACGTGGCGCCGGTGCGGGACCTGATCCGGGCCAAGGACGCGGGTCACGAGCGTCTGATCACCCTGTGCTCCATGTGCTACAACACGCTGGCCCGGGCCAACCTCCTGATGCAGCAGGACGAGGAGAAGCGCAAGACCCTCAACCTGTTCATGGAGGAGGAGTCGGACTACGCCGGTGAGGTGCAGGTCCAGCACTACCTCGACTTCCTGCGGACCGAGGTGGGCTGGGACAGGCTGGCCTCCAGGGTGGTCAAGCCGCTGACCGGGCTGCGCGTGGCGGGCTACTACGGCTGCACCCTGCTGCGGCCGCGGGAGGTCGCCATCGAGGCGCCGGACACCCCCACCATGTTCAACGACTTCCTCCGCGCGCTGGGCGCCGAGGCGGTGGACTTCGACGAGTCCACCGCCTGCTGCAGCTCGTACCAGATCCTCGGCTCGGAGAGCGCCGCGCTGGAGGCGTCGGCCAGGGTGCTGCGGGGCGCCAGCGTGAGCAAGGTCGAGGCGCTGGCCACCAGCTGCCCCGTCTGCGAGTACAACCTCGGACGGCGACAGCTGGACGTGCGAACCCGGTTCAACGAGGTCAACGAGATTCCGACGTTCTACTTCACCCAGCTGCTGGCGGTGGCCCTCGGGCTGCCGCTGTCGGATCTGGGGCTCAAGCTGAACGAGAAGTCGTCCGAAGCGCTGCTTCGTTCGCGAAACCTGATCGCCGCGGCCTGAGGCGGGGCCCGACGTGGAGCAACACGAAACCGGGTGCGCAAGCCCGGCGAATCATCGAGAGAGGTCGAGATGAGCACAACTGCTACCGAGGTCGAGAGCCTCACCTCCCAGAAGGTTCCCATCTTCATCATGGGCAAGAAGTACGTCGTGCCCGACAGCCTGACGATCATGAAGGCGATGGAGTATGCGGGCTTCCAGTTCGTCCGCGGCGCGGGATGCCGCGGCGGCATCTGCGGCGCCTGCGGTACCGTGTATCGCAAGCCGGGGGACTACCGGATCCACGTCGGGCTGGCGTGCCAGACGCTGGTGGAGCCGGAGATGTACCTGACCCAGATCCCGTTCTACCCCGCCAACCGCGCTCGCTTCGTCTGGGCCGAGGCGGAGCCCACGGGTGAGACGGTGGGCCAGCTGTACCCCGAGCTGTTCCGCTGTGTGGCGTGCAACGCCTGCACCAAGGTCTGCCCGATGGACGTCGAGGTGATGGACTACATCGCCGCTCTCAAGCGCGGGGATCTGGCCGCGGCGACGGAGATCTCGTTCAACTGCATCCAGTGCGGGCTGTGCGCCAGCCGCTGCATGGGCGAGCTGCCGCAGTATCACATCGCGCAGCTGGCCCGACGGCTGCACGGCGGCAAGCTGGCGCCCAAGACGCCGCACCTGGAGCAGATGGTGAAGCAGATCGCCGACGGGTACTACCAGGAGAAGCTCCAGGAGCTGATGAAGATGGACGTGGAGCAGCTGAAGAAGGTGTACCAGGCGCGGGAGATGGAGCCGCATCAGGCCGACGAACACTGGGAGCCCAAGAGCAACGAGGGTCTGTAGTCCACCGGCCGCAACCACCAAGCGAGCAAGAGGGCACATCATGCCTTATACCGATGAGCTGAAGAAACTGATCAAGAAGGTCGAAGCCACCCGCGCCATCCGCGTCGAGCGCAAGAAGAAGGGCGAGGAGATCCCGCTCCTGTCGCTGGACGAGCGCAAGGAGCGACTCAGGCACCATCCCGACTTCAAGGAGGAAGGGCGCCGGCCGCTGCGGGTTGGCCCTTCCAAGGGCTACGCCATCGCCCACGAGTTCGCCGACATGCTGGAGGCGCGCAGCCGGCTGGATCCGGCCCGCGCCAACGTCGCGAAGGCTGACATGGAGACCGACGTGCTGGTGATCGGCGGCGGCGGCGCCGGGACCTCGGCGGCGATCCTGGCGGCGGAGAATGGCAGCCGCGTGCTCCTGGCCACCAAGCTCCGTCACGGCGACGCCAACACGATGATGGCCGAGGGCGGGATCCAGGCCGCCAGCAAGCGGGAGAAGGACTCGCCCTACTTCCACTACCTGGACGTCATGGGCGGCGGGCACTTCACCAACGTCCCCGAGCTGGTGGAGCGACTGGTCACCGATGCCCCGGACTCGATCAAGTGGCTCAAGGATCTGGGCTGCAACTTCACCCAGATCGAGGATGGCCGACTGGGATCGATGCACGGTGGCGGCACCTCGCGCAAGCGCATGCACTACGCTGGCGACATCACCGGCGCCGAGATCATGCGCACCATCCGCGACGAGGCGCGCAACAACGACAAGATCACGGTGCTGGAGTTCAGCCCGGCCGTGGAGCTGCTGCTCAACGAGCGCGGCGAATGCGCCGGCGCGGTGCTGTACAACATGGAGACCGAGGAGTACCTGGTGGTCAAGGCCAAGGCCGTGGTGATGGCCACCGGCGGCAGCGGCCGGCTGCACATCCAGGGCTTCATGACCACCAACCACTATGGCGCCACGGGGGACGGCGTGGTCATGGGCTACCGGGCCGGCGTGCCCGTGGCCTTCCTGCATGCGGTGCAGTACCACCCCACGGGCGCGGTGTTCCCCGAGCAGGTTGAGGGGCTGCTGATCACGGAGAAGTTCCGCGGCGCCGGGGCCAACGTGCTCAACATCGACGGCGAGCAGTTCGTCAACGAGCGCGAGCCGCGCGACGTGGAGTCGGCGTCATTCATCCTGGAGGCCGCGGTCAAGGGCAAGGGTGTGCCGACCCCGGCGGGCAAGATCGGGATCTGGCTCGACTCGCCGATGATCGACGTGCTGATGGGCGAGGGCTACGTCAAGCGCGAGTTCCCCGGCAAGTTCATCCTGTTCCAGCGCTTCGGCATCGACATCACCAAGGAGCCGATGCTGGTCTACCCCACGCTGCATTACCAGAACGGGGGCCTCGAGTACCATGCCGATGGGTCAACCCGCCTGCCCGGCTTCTACGTCGGCGGCGAGGTGGGCGGTGGTGTCCACGGCGCCAACCGGCTGATGGGCAACTCGCTTCTGGACATCATCGTTTTCGGCCGCGTGGCCGGCAAGAACGCCGCGGGTTACGCGAGCAAGGCCAAGCCGAGCATGAAGGTGTCGCTGGACCATGTGGCGAGGTACCACGCCGAGCTGGAGAAGGAGGGCGTGGGGCAGAAGCGCGTGTCCCCCATGCTGCTGCCGGACTACACCCCGCCCGAGGTGAAGGACAAGCAGTGGACCGCGACCTACGAGGGCACCCTGCGCTGAGCAGCGGCCTGCAGTCGGGTAGCAGACAGCTGTCCGCAGCCTCCACTCGCCACTGACCACCCCACCTGTCACCCCGCATCTGTGTTTCCTGATTGATCCTGGGCGCCTCTTCTCGGCCCGAGGGTTGCAAGCATGTGTTGCGGAGCTACCCTGTATCGCATGAAGATCCTCGTTGTGTGCCTGACCCTGGTCCTCCTGGCCTGTGGTGGCGAGGAGCCCACCGCCGAGCGCTGCCCGCCGGGATCCACCGATCCGGCCTGCAACCCCGCCCTCGACCGCGACGGCGACGGCGTTCCGGACGGCGTGGACAACTGCCCGGACGCGGTCAACCCGGGCCAGGCGGACGCCGACAACGACGGCGTGGGCGATGCCTGTGAGGATGCGCCTCCGCCTCCACCACCGCCGGGCCCGGACGGCGACGGCGATGGCGTGCCGGACAGCTCCGACAACTGCCCGCAGCTGAAGAACGCCGACCAGCAGGACCACGACAGCGACGGTACGGGCGACGCCTGCACGGTGCAGGACGGGACGCGGGACCACCCCTTCATCATCTCCGTCGACGCGCCCCACTTCGTGCAGACGATCCAGCGCGACACCACCGGCTCGCCCTCCGACGTCGTGGACAGCTACCCGCCGAGCACCGTGGACGAGAGCGGGCCCGAGCACTTCTACGCCTTCCGCTTGACGCAGGCCTCGCGAGTGACGGCGGAGGTCCGGGCCCCGGAGCCCACCGGCGTGGACATCGACGTGCACCTGCTGCGTTCGCTGTCGCCGCTGGATCTCGTGGAGCGCAACAACCTCGTGGTCTACGGCGCGCTTCAGCCGGGCGATCGAGTCCGTCTTCGACGCCGAGTACTTCGACGGGGTGACGGCGGACGATCCGGCCCGCTGACGCGACATGGTCGGCCTCAGGGGCAGCTGTTGCAGCCGCTCGTGGGACCACACGTGCTGCAGCTCGAGGGGCAGGTGAGAACATCAAGCGGTTCATCTTGCCCCTCCGACGGTCAGAACGCGTTTACCCGAGGGTCGTGAAGATCAAGATGAGCAACTACCCGCTCAACCGTCGTCGTCGGAAGAAGTCCTAAGTGAACGGCATTGAGCCTAGATCCCGAGGCGCGTCGAGCCCGGTGTCGACGAATTCCCCCGCGGCGTCTCGAACGGCGTCTGACACCGCGGCATCCAGTGTCGCCACATCATCTCGAGGATTGAGCGGGTAGATCAGGTTGCAGGCGCCGAGGCAGGCCGTGAGACTCAAGAGGACCATCCACAGCTTCATCGGTTCCACAACGCCGAAACCTCCGCCCCGGAGGCTATCACACGGGGATGCTGGCGAGATTACCCTACCGAAGCTGCCGGTGAGGCATTTCGCGCGGCACGCACATGCTGCCCCTGTCTGTGGGTGACCCTGCCGTGCTACGATTCCAGCTTCGCCAGCAAGGAGTTTGCATGCCCACCCCAAAGCGCCCACGAGCCGTGCCTGCCGAAGCCGTCTGGTCGGACAAGGACAGGGAGTGGATCGCGGGGCAGATGGTGGACGGGAAGCGACATGGCACCTTTCGCTTCTTTCGCGCCGACGGGACAGCGAGCTGCGAGTCCACCTTCGAGCATGGTGTGGCCCAGGGGCCCTTCGTCCGCTTCCACAACAACGGCGAGCCGTCCCAGCAGGGGCAGATGACGCAGGACCGCCGTGATGGCCTGATCGTCTGGCAGCGGAGCACCAGGCCCACGACGGAGATCACGCTGCCGCCCCAGGCCGGAGAGACCGTGTGGAAGGCCTGCAGCATGGTGGAGCACGGCCTGGTCATGCGACAGGAGTTCTACACCCGGGACGAACAGCGGGTGACGCTGCAGGGCCTCCCCATCCCGCCCCGTCCGGCCGACGTGCCCCCGGAGGCGCTGTACGACTCCGACGAGCAGTACTGGCAGCATGGGCTGTTCGAGGACATGACGGGCAAGCCCATGGGCACCCAGCGCGAGTGGACTGCCAGCGGGGCGCTGTGGACCGAGTCGGAGTGGGTGGATGGCGAAAAGACACTGGAGCGCGTGTACTACGAGGACGGGACGCTTCACCGGGAGCACCACTACGCCGACGGTGACTGGACGCTGAAGCGCGAGTTCGACGAGGAGGGTCGGCTGAAGGAGGAGCTCGAGGTTCTGGACCAGGAGCGTCTGCGCCGACGACAGTACTACTGCGCTCCGACAGGCGAACAGGCCGTGCGCATCGAGTGGATCGATGACGGTGAGCTCGTCACCCGCACCGACTACTATGAGGGGGGCGAGGTCCTGGCGCGACACGAGCCACGTGGCGACGACGTCTTCTGGCGCACGGAGTACTACCCCTCGGGCGCCAGGCGCGCCGAGGGCGAGTTTGGCGACGAGGCCCGGGGGCTGTGGAGCGTCTACGCCGAGTCCGGCGAGCTGCTGGGACAGGCCGACTGTGCGCGGCTCAACCTGGCGCCCGAGGAGCGGGTGTTCGAGGTGGTGGAGCTGCTCCTGCCCTGGCAGCAGCTGGAACGTCCCGCGATGCTGGACGGGCTCGATGAAGTGGACTGGGAGTCGCTGGATCCGTTCCACGGTGACGGTGAGAACGTCCCGTTCTACCTGCTCGGGCTCACGGCCACCGACGACGCCGTGTTCGAGCAGGCCCTGACGCAGCTGACCGACGCGCTGCTGGACCAGCAGACCATCTCGGAGCCGGCCGGCCCGGCGGCCCCGTTCATCGTCAAGATCATCGCCGAGAGCTCCACCACGCGCCAGGTCCGGCTGATGGAGCGGTTGCTGGACATGCTGACCCGCGATGGTGACATCAGCGCCGCGTTCGAGATCAAGAGCGCCGTGGGCCGCATTCCAAACGACGCGGACGTGGCGGACTTCCTCGAGGACGAAGGGATCGAGCCCACCTACCTCGAGCTGATCAACACCGTCTCCGAGCACTGTGACCTGTGGGCCAGATGGATCGTGGAGCACGAGGATCGCGAGGTGCGGCGCCACGCCGCCCGCCTGCTGCCGTTCGCCCTGGGAGCGCGCAAGGACCGCGCCCGACGGCAGGTCCTCGCGACCATCGACGGCTGTGAGGATCGCGTGATCGTGGGCGACCTGATTCTGACCCTGGTCCTGCTGCAGCCCATCACCGAGGAGACGGCCGCCCGGGCCGCGCTGCAGCGGGTGCTGAAGGGCGGCGACCCCGCGCTCCGCTTCTGTGCGGCACAGACCCTGTTCCGTTTGCCCGAGGTGGAAACGCCGGATGCCGCGATCGAGGTCGTGCTGCAGGCGCTGCGGGATCCCGGGACCATGGAGCCGGGTCTGTCCGAGCTGTACTTCGCTGGCTGGGACGTGCCGAGCGATGTGGGAGACGCGCTCAGCACGCTGGAGCCGGACCACGCGGCCGAGTTCCTGCCGATCATGATCCGGGCGGCTCAACAGCTGGACGCCATCGGCTCGTTTGGCATGATCCGGGCCATGCTGGACATCGCGTTCCCCGAGGGCTACCAGGAAGAGTCCCTGAGCAAGAGTCAGCGCGAGGTGCTGCAGACCGTGGTGCAGACCGAGAAGGCCTGGAGCTTCCGCTCCGAGATGCTGGACGTGCTGGTGGCCAACAACCTGCCCACCGAGCGCCTGCCGCTCAAGCAGCTGGCCGAGCGGCGGCGCTGAGGCGCGGCGCGGGGCATGCTCACCACATCAGCGGTCCGAGACGGGTCTGGTTCACCAGCAGCGGGATGACCCGCTGGCTCCGGACCATCTGGACGTGGCCGTACTGCGAGCGGAGGTAGAGCAGAGCCACCGAGGCTTCGGGGCCGCTGAGCTGCGCCGGTACCGTGTCTCGTGCTCGACGGGCGAGTCGGGGAGAGAGCTGTCGCAGCCAGGCTCGGGCCGGCCCGTCGGCCCGGGCGCCCACCAGCACCAGGCGGTGCGCCGGGCTGTGGCGCAGCCACGCCGCGAACACCCGCCGCTGGCTGGCGAACCCGTCGAGCAGGAGCACCTCCGCCACCGTCGGGTCGGTGATCCACCGCGCCACGGTCTGGTGCCCGCTGCTGTGGCCCACCAGCACCACATGAGCTCCGGCCTCCGGCAACGCCAGATCGGTGCGGGCCACCACGGCCAGAAGCTGCGACATCCGGGGCCAGGCCAGGCGTTGCTCGGCGCTCGACGGACAGTCGGGGACCACGAACAGGGCGTTGCGCCGGGAGGCCAGAAACTGGTGCGCCAGGTGGCTGCCGCGCCAGGCGCGATCGGCGGAGCTGCCGAAGCCGTGCATGTAGACCACCAGCCCGGCGCTGGCCGGATCGTACCCCGGGGGCTGCCACAGGTGCACCACCCCCAAGGGCAGGTTCAGTCGCACGTGGATCCCCTGCAGCAGGGTATCGCGCTGGTAGACCACCACCCCTCGCGGAATCGGCGCCGCTGCCGCCGCGGTGCCCACGGGCGTCAAGCTCACGAGCAGCGTCAACAGGGCGGCGGATCGCGGGACCATCCACCGTGTTCAGCAGGAATCGTGCCCGCCACAACCAGCCGGAATGATGGCGTTCGTCGCACCCACAGCGTCAAGCGGCTGGCGGTTGGGGCCAGGCTCGTGTTACCCACGGCGATCCTACGATATGCTGGCCACTCGAGATAGCGCTCGCGCCAGGCCTGCGCCTGCCGCGGGCCGAACAGCGTCTCGGTGGCGCGCAGCGCCGCGTACTCCGCCAGCGCCTCGTTGATCCAGTCGTCGTTCGTCGTGGGATCGGCCGCGCGCTCAGGGGATGAGCCCGTGTGCCACCACAGGGCACCGAGCTCGTGGGTCAACTGATGCACTTGTTCGCGCAGCACATCTTCGGTGGCGCCCTGGAGCCGCTTCTCCGACATCACGATCAGCCCCGGCCGGGAGTAGCCCCACCCCGCCCTGGGGCTGAGCACGATCTGGACCGCGTCGATGGCCGGTGCGCCAAACCGCGCACGGAGCTCCTGCAGCGCGGCGTGGGACAGATCGAGGATCCGCCGCGCCTGCGCCGGTGGAAGGGCGGCGAACACCAGCCGCACCGGCCCGCGCCGCAGCGTTCGGAAGCGCGGCGAGGCCAGCAGGGTGATGTCGTGCCCCGGCACGTCGGCCCGCCATCGCTCGGCGTGGGTCCGCAGCCGCCCCTGGCCCGTGTCCCACGTCGAGACCCGATGGCCCCGGGCCACGACCTTGAACGTGGGTGTACTTCTCGCCCGCCACGGCCTCGAAGCCGTTGTCGGCGAAGGGCTTGCCCGCACCGTCGATCCAGTCGAAGGCGTTGGTGGAGATGAGCCACGGTCCGCTGATCCCGTCCGTTGTCTCCTCGGTCCATCCCGTCACCTGACCCGAGGCCGGCACCAGCGCCTTGAGCTCGTCGTCGGTGTCGGGCTCCAGGCCGTCCAGCGGCACAGCCGTGGCCACCTCCCTGGCGAAGGCCACCACCGCCGTGCGGGCGTCCGCGGTGTCGGCGTCGATCCGCGCTCGGCCCAGGCAGCGCCCCTTGACGAACCGGACCTCCAGCACGCCGAGGAGCTGGTCGTTGATGTTGATCGCGTAGTTGCTCGCCAGGTCGGCCCCGGCCAGCGTGTCGTGGATCGCCAGGTCGGTCTTTCCGCCGTCCGATGTTCGACCGTTTTCGCTACATCCGGCGAGGAGCGCCAGCAGCAGCGCCAGCAGCAGCGCCAGGTATCTCATGGTGGACCTCCGCGGTGAGCATCATACCGCAGATGGGCCGCACCGCCATCGCCGCCACAGCAGCCCCAGCCCCAGCAGCACCCACACCGCCGACGCCCCACCCACCGCGGCCGGGGCCACCGCGCAGCCGCCCGTGAGGGTGTCCCGCGCTTGCAGACCGGGGCCTGCTTCCCGGCCGGCCAGGCCGGCGTCGGTCTGCAGCGCGCCATCCGTGCCGGGTCCATCCGGCGCGGCGTCCGACAGCACCGCGCCATCCACGGTGGTGCCGCCCTCCACCTGCAGCGTGGCGGCGCTGTCCTCGAAGCCGAAGTGGTCACCCGCGTCGCCCAGGGAGGTCGCCATCCCGACCCAGCTGTGGCCGGGGAAGCGGATGCTGGCGCTGGCGCTGGCGGGCAGGGTGCCTCCGAAGATGCTCTCCCAGGCCAGGCCCACGTCGGTCTTGCCGGTCATGGCCTTGACGTCAGCGTCCACCGCGGCCTGAACCCAGGCCTCCTGGGGTGTGGTGCCCGATACCAGGCTGGTGTGGTGTGCGGAGTAGACCGTGGAGGCGGCGTGCGCCCGCCGCTCACCGAGCGGGTCGGTGAGCAGCGCACACCCCGCCGCGGCTCCAACCGTACCCAGGAAACGCCGTCGCCGCAGCTTGCCCATCCTTTCCATCATGCCCGGTCAGAAGCCGTGCGCGCCATCACAAATCGCACCGCCTCACACCAGCGGCAGCTGTCCGTCGGGCCTGCCCGTCACCGGTCGCCTGCTGGCGACCTCTGCCACGTGGGCCAGCACCTGGGGGTGCGTCATGATCACCTCGCGGAAGGTGGTGCGGTCCAGCTTCAGCACCCAGCAGCGGGTGGTGCAGCGCACGGTGAACGGCGCCGGCCGGTCGGTGAGCAGCGAGGTCTCACCGAAGACGTCGCCCGGTTGAAGCTGTCCGCTCCCGCTCTGCACCTCACCGCACAGCAGGATGTACAGCCCGTCGGCGTCCTGTCCCTGTTCGAGCAGCACCGCGTTGAGTTCGGTCTCGAGGAACTGGAATCGGGCTGCCAGCGCCTGGCGGTCGGTGCGGGCGAAGGGGGCGAACAGCGCCGAGGTGTCCACCAGCGTGTCCACCAGCCGATCACGAAAGAAACGCAGCAGGACCTTGAGCGCGGGTTGTTCGGTTCCTCGTCGGCGATGGTGGTGTACGCTTGCAGCGCCCGGGCGTGCTTCCCCCGCCGAGCCCAATCCGCCGCCTGGTCCTTGAGACGTTGCATGAGTCTTCACCCCGACATGGCCGGGGTCCGCCCCGGCATCTTCCGTGATTCTCGAATGCTACATTGCCCCGGCGGCGAGCGCCACCGCGGCCTCTGGTGGAGCCGCGGGACAGGGACTATGATGCATGCCGATGCGCCCTCTGCTCGTGGTCTCCCTCATACTAGGTCTCACCCCGCCCAGCGGGGCGCAGAGCGGCGATCCGGCGCTGCTCCTGGACCAGCTGCGGGAAACCACCGCCACGTCCCGGGACCAGGCCGTCCGATCGCTGGCGCGGCTGGGCAACCGCGTGGTGCCCCGGCTGGCGCAGGCCTTCGCCAGCTCCGATTCCCGGGTGCGTGAGGGTGTGGCCATGACCCTGGGCGTCATTGGACCCAGGCTCGTGCGCCGGGGCGTCGAGCTATTGATGCGCGGCCTCGGTGATCGCAGCATCGACGTGCGGTGGGCCTCGGCGGAGGCGCTGGGCAAGGTGGGCGCGCGCCTCGCCGTCGGCCGCCTGGCGCGAGCGCTGCATGATCCCGAGGTGGAGGTGCGCAAGGAGGTGGCCCGTAGCCTCGGACGGTTGCAGAAGCACGCCGCGCCGGCCATCGGGGCGCTGCTCAGGGCGCTGAGGGACGCGAGCAGTGAGGTGCGGTGGGAGGCGGCGGAGGCGCTGGGCGCCGTGGGCGCCCCGGCGATCCAACCGCTGGTCACGACGCTCTCCGGCCCCCAGGAGACGACGCGCCACCTGGCGGCCTGGGCGCTGTGTCAGATGGGTCCGCGCGCCGCACCGGCCGTGGCCCCGCTGGCCCATGCGCTGCAGGACAGCGGCCGCGAGGTGCGACAGACCGCGGCGCGTGCGCTGGGTGAAGTGGGATCGCGAGCTGCGGCGGCGGTCTCCGGTCTGGCGCAGATGCTGGGCGATTCCTCGTGGCAGGCACGAGAGACGGCGGCGCGAGCGCTGGGCAAGATCGGTCCGCGGGCCGCGCCCGCGGTGTCCGCGCTGTCGCGGTCGTTGATGGACGTCCAGTCCGAGGTGGTGGCCGCGGCCGCATGGGCCCTGGGACGGGTTGGCCCCCGGGCGGCGACCTTCGCGACGGCCCTCGAGCGGGCGCTGCATCACGAGAACCACGATGTCCGCCGGCAGGCAGCGGAGGCGCTGGGCCGGCTCCAGGTGTCGTCCGCCGTGCCATCGCTCATCGCCGCGCTGGACGAGCGGAACTGGGAGGTGCGGGAGGCCGTGGCCACCGCGCTGGGGAACATCGGCGCGGTGCTGCAGCTCGTGCGATCTCTGGGTACGACCAACCCCCTGGTGCGAGAGGGCGTGGCGGAGGCGTTGAGCCTGGTCAGCCCGCCACCGCTGGCGCCGCTCAGGCTGGCGCTGCAGCAGCCCCGGTGGGAGGTGAGGCAGGGAGCGGTGTGGGCCCTGGGGCGCATGGGATCCAGGGCACGCGCCGCGCTGCCCGATCTCCTCGAACGGTTCAAGGATCCACGGGCGGAGGTGCGGACCGAGCTGCCATGGGCCGTGGAGCAGGTGGCCCCGGAAGCGCCCGAGGTGGTGCTGGCCCTGGCGCGCGCGCTGACCGACACCAGCCCCCGTGTCCGCGTCGCCGCCTGTCGCACGCTCGCCGACGTCGGGTTGGAGGCCGCGCCCGCCATCCCCGCGCTGCAGCGTGCGCTCAAGGATTCGTCGAAGCGGGTCCGTCGAGAGGCCGAGCTGGCGCTGGCCCAGATCCGGACCGAGGTCTCGGAACGTCCCGAGTGATCGCGCGCCTCGCGGTGATCAGGGACGAGGCGTGATCACCGCCCGATGATCACCCGCACCGACTGGCCCGCCCACTCCAGGTAGTGCGACGGGACGATACCCAGGGTCAGCACGAACAGCGCGCACAGCACCAGCGCCACGATCACCGCGCCGGAGGTCAGGGGGCGCGGCGGCTCGGCTTTCTCCGGCGCCTCCTGAAAGTACATCGCCACGACGGGACGCAGGTAGTAGTAAACGCTGACCACGCTGTTGACCACGGCGACGAGCACCAGCGCCAGCAGGCCAGGGTGGGCCAGGGCGGCGCGGAACAGGTAGAACTTGGCGAAGAAGCCGGCGGTGGGCGGGACGCCGGCCAGCGACAGCATGAACAGGGTCATCACCGCGGCGGCCGCCGGGTGGCGGCTGGCCAGACCGGCCCAGCTCTCGAGCCCCACGCGCTCGTTGTCGCGGTTGCCGATCCAGGCCACCACGCCGAATGCACCGATGGTGGTCACGCTGTACGCCAGCAGGTAGTACAGCACCGGCGCGCCATGCTCCTGCTCCAGCACCCCGGCGGCGATGACGCCCACCATGATGTACCCGGCGTGCGCGATGGAGGAGTAGGCCAGCATGCGTTTGATGTTGTTCTGTCGCAGCGCAGCGAGGTTACCCAGCACCATGGTGAAGATGGCGATCCACTCGAAGATGTCGCTCCACCCGGTGAGGCCGAACACGTTCTGCGGCTGGCCGAAGGCCACGAGGAACAGGCGCAGCAGCACGCCGAAGCCGGCGGCCTTCACCGCCGCGGCCATGAACCCGGTGACCGGGGTGGGCGCGCCCTCGTAGGCGTCGGGGGTCCAGGCGTGGAACGGCACCAGGGCCACCTTGAACGCCATGGCACCCATGACCATGAACATCCCGGCGAGGAACAGGCCGTTGTCCGCCAGCGATCCGGCGCGGGCCGCGATCCTGAGCAGGTTGGTCTGGCCCGTGACGCCGTAGATCAGCGCGATGCCATACAGCAGGAAGGCCGACGCCACGGCGCCCATGATGTAGTACTTGAGCCCGGCCTCGGCGCTCTTCTTGTTACCGGGCCAGGAGGCCACCAGGGCGTAGACCCCGAGGGACATCGTCTCCAGCCCGATGAGCAGCGTGACGAAGTCGCCGGAATGCACCAGGAGCATCATCCCGGTCACCACCAGCAGCAGCAGGCTGTGGAACTCGCCGAAGCCGAAGCGGTGCTGCTCCATGAACGGTCCGGCCAGGAGCAGGGTCAAGATCGCGGCCAGGATGAAGGTCATGTCGAGGAACAGCGCGTAGCGATCCCACAGCAGCATGCCGCCGAACAGGTCGTCCATCGGCCTGGGGTGCATGATCCACGAGTAGGCACAGTAGCCCAGGCCGAACAGCAGCCCGAGCAGGGCCAGGGGCCACAGCCGTGGACTCTTGCTCTTGCCCAGGGCGTCGGCCAGCAGCACGAGGCAGGCCCAGCCGGCGACGAAGAACAGCGGCGCGGCGTGCAGGAAGTCGGTGATCTTGAGGGCGGTCATCGCGAGCCCTCCTTCCCGCCGCGGTCTACTGCAGGCCCGCCGTGGTGCGGCCGCGGTAGCACCGAGGTGGCCAGCTTGACCGTCGCGTTCAGCGCCCTGCCGCGATAGGCCAGCTCCGGGATCCGCACGGGCAGATCGCCCGTGTGCTGCAGACTTCGGTCGAACTTTATCTTGTACTCCGTGAGCAGCAAATTCACCGCGGGCTCCATGCGCTGCAGGAACGGTCTGGGGTACACGCCCATGACGAAGATGAAGACCAGCAGCGGCACGAAGGTCCAGATCTCGCGCGCCGACAGGTCCGGCAGCGTCTTGTTCTTGTGGTGCGTCAACGGGCCGAACATCAGCTTCTGGAACAGGTGCAGCAGGTAGACCGCCCCCAGCACCAGCCCGGTGGCGGCTAGCGCGGCCATCAGCTGCGGGTGCCACAGCATGGTCAGCGGCTGTCCGCCGGCCAGCTGCAGCCCCTGGCTCAGCATCCCCTGCTGGTGCGTGAAGGTGCCCACCAGGATCAGGAACTCGCCGACGAAGCCGTTGAGCCCGGGCAGCCCGGCGGAGCTGAGCATGATCACCATGAAGATGCCGCCGAACACCGGCATCTGCTTCCACAGGCCGCCGAACTGCGCCAGCAGCCGGGTGTGGCGCCGGTCGTACAGCACGCCGATGGCGAGAAACAGTCCGCCGGTGGAGAGCCCATGGCTCAGCATCTGGTAGATGCCGCCCTGGATCCCGGTGACGGTCATGGCCATCAACCCCAGCATCACAAACCCCAGGTGGCTCACCGAGGAGTAGGCCACCAGCTTCTTGGCGTCCTTCTGGGCATAGGCCACCAGCGCGCCGTAGATGATGCCCACCACCGCCAGCAGCCCGATGTAGGGCGCCATGGAGGCGGAGGCCCAGGGGAACAGCGGGATGGCGAAGCGCAGGAAGCCGTAGGTCCCGAGCTTCAGCAGCACCCCGGCCAGGATCACCGATCCGGCGGTGGGGGCCTCGACGTGGGCGTCGGGCAGCCAGGTGTGCAGCGGGAACATCGGGACCTTGATCGCGAACGCCAGGGCGAAGGCGCCGTAGAGGTAGAGCTGCGCCTCCTGGCCCCACACGCTCTGGGACAGCACCATGTAGTCGAAGGTGTAGTCGCCGGTGGCCTGGCCGTGAGTCAGGTACATGTAGATCATCGCGACCAGCATCAGCAGCGAGCCGATGAGGGTGTAGATCACGAACTTGATCGCGGCGTAGATCTTACGCTCGTGGCCCCAGATGCCGATGATGAGGTACATCGGCACGAGCATGATCTCCCAGAACACGTAGAACAGGATCAGGTCCAGGGCGACGAAGGCCCCCAGCATCCCGACCTCCATCACCAGCATGCTGACTATGAACTCGCGCACCCTGGTGTGGATGTGGGAGTAGCCGCTGAGGATCACGATCGGGGTCAGGAACGTGGTGAGCAGCACGAGCCACAGGCTGATGCCGTCCACGCCCACGTGGTAGTAGATCCCGAGCTCCTTGACCCACGGCACGGCGAGCTCGAACTGCATGCCGCGCTCGGTCAGCACGAAGCCCGCCACCAGGCCGAGAGACACGGTGAAGGTCACGAGGCTGAAGAACAGCCCCACGTTGCGGCACTGCTGCTCCTCGGTCCGGGGCAGCAGCGCGACGGCGATGGCACCCACGAGCGGGACGGCGAGGATGGCTGTGATCAACATCAGCGCACCTCCAGGGTCGTGGTGTCGGACTTGACGCGCCGGTCGCTGCGGTCGCGCACCTGAAGCCTGACGTGGTAGCGTTTCTTCTCGGAGTAGGTGTGGCGCGCCGCGGGCGAGGTCTGCCACTGCGTGTCCCACGTTCCGTCCCCGTCGAAGTCCCACTGGTACTCGAGGTTGCTCTCCCTGGCGCCGCCCACCCGGGCCGAGAAGTCCACCGGCTGGCCCGTGGTGGCCACGGCGGCCGCGGGCGCCCCGGGGGCGACCAGGATCTCCACCCGCATGCCGGCGAAGACGTAGACCATCACCGCGGTGCCCGCCACCAGCCCCAGCAGGTAGCGCTGGACGTTGCCGGTCTGCAGCGAGCGCAGGATGATGCCCCCCACGTCCACCAGCTTGGCCGACCCGTTGACCAGCACGAAGTCGATGAGGAACTTGTCGACCGCGTCGGACAGCAGCCGCGCGGTCCACTTCAGCGGGAGCACGAACAGCGCGTTGTAGATCTCGTCGACATAGTACTTGTTGTACACCACGCGGTGCAGCCGCGGCAGCTTGCTCACCGTGCGTTCGATCTGGGCCGAGAACCCGCCAAGGTACAGCTTGCGCGCCAGCACGAGCCAGGCAAACAGCGCCACCACCACGCTCACCGCCATCAGCAGCCCCTCCAGGCTGTGGCTGTGGGACAGCGTGTTGGGCCCCACGGCGGCCAGGCTGGAGGCGGCGGCCACCGCCGCTCCGCGCTCCAGCACCGGGGCCAGCCAGTGGTGCATGAAGTTGTGGTCGCCCACCAGGCCGGGCAGGCCGAGGAAGCCCAGCACCGTTGCGCCGGTGGCCAGCACGATCAGCGGCGCGGTCATGGCCGACGGAGACTCGTGCATGTGGTACCGCGTGTGCTCGTCGGCCCGGCTCTCACCGGAGAAGGTGAGGTAGTACAGGCGGAACATGTAGAACGCGGTGCACAGCGCGCCCAGCATCCCCACCACGTAGAGCAGGGTCGGGAGCCACATGGGCCAGGCGGGGTTGCCCTGGCTGATGGCCTTCCACAGGATCTCGTCCTTGGAGAAGAAGCCGCTCCACAGCGGGACGCCGGCGATGGCCAGGGTCGAGAACAGGAAGGTCCAGTGGGTGTGAGGCATGACCTTGCGCAGCCCGCCCATCTCGCGCACGTCCTGCTTGCCGCTCATGGCGTGGATCACCGAGCCGGCGCAGAGGAACAGGCAGGCCTTGAAGAAGGCGTGGGTGAACAGGTGGAAGATGCCGGCGGCGAAGGCGCCGACGCCCACCGCCAGAAACATGAAGCCCAGCTGGCTGATGGTGGAGTAGGCCAGGACCTTCTTGATGTCGTTCTGGGCGAAGCCGATGGTGGCGGCGAACAGCGCGGTGAACGCGCCCACCAGCGCCACGACACCCATGGCCGTGGGGCTCAGCATGTAGACGAAGTTGAGCCGGGCCACCATGTAGACCCCGGCGGTGACCATCGTGGCGGCGTGGATCAACGCGCTCACCGGCGTGGGGCCGGCCATGGCGTCCGGCAACCAGACGTACAGCGGGACCTGCGCGCTCTTGCCGGTGGCGCCGATGAGCAGCAGGATCGCCGCGCCGCCGGCGACGGTCACGGGGCCCAGGCCGAAGGCGTTCCAGCTCTGCAGCAGGCGGCCGGTGTTCTCGCTCATGTCGTGGATGTTGAGCGTCCCGGTGAAGTAGAACAGGACGAACATCCCCAGCACAAAGGCGAAGTCTCCGATGCGGTTGACGAGGAACGCCTTCTTGCCCGCGGTGGCGTTGGCGTCGCCCGCCTTCTCGGTGCCGTCCTTGTCGTACCAGAACCCGATGAGCAGGTAGGAGCAGACGCCCACGCCCTCCCAGCCCACGAACAGCACCACCAGGTTGTCCCCCATCACCAGCATCAGCATCGCGCCGGTGAACAGGTTGAGGTAGCCGAAGAAGCGCGCGTAGTCCCGATCGTGGGCCATGTAGCCCGTGGAGTAGAGGTGGATCAGGAACCCGACGAAGGTGATGACGAAGGTCATCACGGCGGTCAGCGGGTCGAACCACAGGCCGAGCTTGATGTCGACGTTGCCGGCCACGATCCAGTCCCAGACGGTGAGCACCAGCCGCGGCGCCACCTCGGCGTGGGCCTCGTGCGCCGCCTTCCACATCGGGTACAGGTGGGTCCAGATCGCGGACAGCACCACCAGGCAGGACAGACCGACCATGGTGCAGGCGACGACGTTGACCACCCGGCGGCTGAACTTGCGACCGACGAGCAGGTTGAAGGCGGCCCCGACTAGCGGCAACAGCGGGATCCAGAACAGGTAGGGATAGGTCTTCTCGTACATGGCGCGCCCTTGCTCGCTCTATTTCTTCATCAGGTTGATCTCGTCGACGTTCACCGTTCGACGGGACCGGAACACCGCCACCACGATCGCCAGTCCAACGGCCGCCTCGGCAGCGGCCAGCGCCATCACGAAGAAGGCGATGCCCTGACCTGCGGTCTGGCCGTGCGCGCGGGAGAAGGTGATGAGGGTCATGTTGGCGGCGTTGAGCATCAACTCCACCGACATCAGCACGATCAGGACGTTGCGCCTGAGCAGCACGCCCATCAGGCCGAGGCCGAACAGCACCGCGCTCAGCGCCAGGAAGTGCGTGGTGGGGATCATCGCTCACCTCCCTGCGGCGCCGGCTCGGCGTCCGGCTTTTTCAACCGGCGGGTCACCACCACGGCCCCGACGATGGCCACCAGCAGCAGCAGCGACAGCGCCTCGAACGGGAACAGGTAGTCGGAGAACAGCAGCCGGCCCACGGACTCCACCGTACCGAAGTCACGAGCCACCACGGGTGAGCCGGCGGGCACCGCGGGGCTGACCACGAGGGGGAACAGCCTCAGCAGCAGCACCACCATCACCGCCACGCCCACGGCCAGGTTGAGATAGGACCGCCCGAGGACCTCCTCCTCCTCCGGCCGGTCCACCGCCATCACGACGAACACGAACAGCACCATGATCGCCCCGGCATAGACCAGCACCTGCATCGCCGCGAGGAAGGTGGCGTGCAGCAGGAGGTAGATCCCCGCCGTGCCCGCCAGCGTGCCCACCAGGCACACCGCGGCCACCACCGGGTTGCGGCGGGTGATGGTGAGCACGGCGCCCATCACCGTCAGACCTCCGATGATGTAGAACGCCCAGATCATCGAACCCACGGGTTTCGCTGCCCCGCCGGCGGTGAAGCTCGCATCCTGGGCCCAGGCCTGCGATGCGAGCAGCAGCGGCAGGAGCAGGCCGCACAGCGAGAGCATCCAACTGAGCAATATCTTGGTATGGCTGTCGTGCGTCGTCATCTCGTTCACTCGGAATGTCTCAGGACTTGATCCGGTCGTGGAATTCCCGGCGGAACTTGGTCAAGAAGCCCAGCATGGGCCAGGCCGCCGCGTCGCCCAGGGGGCAGATCGTCTTGCTGCTGATGCCGCTCGCGATGTGGGCCATCAGATCCACATCCCCCACCTTGCCCTTGCCCTCCGCCACCCGGGTGCAGACCTGGGCCAGCCAGCCGGTGCCTTCCCGACAGGGTGTGCACTGGCCGCAGGACTCGTGGGCGTAGAACCGCATCAGCCGGGCGCAGACGGCCACCACGTCGGTGCCCTCCTCCATCACCACGATGGCGCCGGAGCCTGGCATGGAGCGCAGCGGCGCGCCGCCGGGGAACCCGGCGTCGAACATCTGGCCCGGGAACACCTCCACCGGTCGGATCTTCTCCGACTCGGCCATGGCCTGGCTGGCGTACGGCACGTCGATCTCGTCGGCCGTCAACACCGGGGTCGAGCTGCCCCCCGGGATCACGGCCTTCACCGGTGCATCGCCGCGCATGCCGCCCGCCACCTCGTTGATGATGGTCTTGAGGTTGATGCCAACCGGGACCTCGTACACCCCGGGCAGCTTCACGTGCCCGCTCACCGCGACGCAGCGCGTGCCGCCATCCTTCTCCCCACCCAGAGACGCGAACCAGCCGCCGCCGCGCTCGATGATCGTGGGCACGTTCATCAACGTCTCGACGTTGTTGACGATGGTGGGCTTGGCGAACAGGCCCTTGATCGCCGGAAACGGCGGCTTGAGCCGGGGCCAGCCGCGCCGTCCCTCCAGCGAGTTGAGCAGTGAGGTCTCTTCACCGCAGATGTAGGCGCCGGCGCCCCGGTGCACCACCATCTCCATCGCCCATCTGCTGCCCGCCATGGACCGGCCGAGGTAGCCGCGCCCGTAGGCCTCCTCGATGGCGTCCTCGAGGATCCGGGCCTCCTTCACCAGCTCGCCACGGATGTAGATGAAGACGTGGTGTGCGCGGATCGCATAGCCCGCGATGCAGGCGCCCTCCACCAGGCGATGCGGATCCCAGTTGACCAGCGTCTTGTCCTTGAACGTTCCAGGCTCGCCCTCGTCGAAGTTCACCACGAGGTAGACGGTGTCGGCATCCTGCGGTACGAAGCCCCACTTGACCCCGGCCGGGAAGCCCGCGCCGCCGCGACCGCGGAGGTTGGCCTTCTTCACCTCCTCGATCACCTCGTCGTGTTTCATCTTCACCGCCTTGCGCAGGGACTTGTATCCGCCCAGGCGCTCGTAGGTGGCGATCTTCTTTGCTTCGGAGTTGCCGAAGTTCTGGGTCGTGATCTTGACGGTGTTGGCGGATTCGTCCGGCATGTTCAGGCCCTGGCCTTGAGCTCGTCGATCAGGTCGTCCACCTTGTCGGGACTGACGAGCTCGTGGATCTCGTCGTTGATCTGCACGGCGGGGGCCGTGCCACAGCAGGCCAGACACTCCACCTCGGTGAGGGTGAAGAGTCCGTCCCTGGTCGTCTCACCGGGCTGAATGCCCAGCTTCTTCTTCAGCCGACCCAGCACATCGTAGCCGCCGCACAGCATGCAGCTGACGTTGGTGCAGGCCTGGACGTGGTACCGGCCGACCTTCTTCTTGTTGTACATGGTGTAGAAGGTGGCGACGCCGTAGACGTGAGTTGGCGGCAGCTCGAGCGTGGCGGCCACCAGGTCCATCGCCTCCGGAGACACGTGGCCGAATTCCTCCTGCGCCACGTACAAAAGCGGCAGACACGCGGCCATCTTGTTGGGGTACCGGCCGAGGATCTTCTTGATCCTGTCCTGGGACTCGGAGCTGAAAACAAGCGACATCGTACAGGGACTCCGGTGCGGTGTGGTGGTTGAGGCGGCGTGGTGCGGCCCCAGAGCAGGCGTACCGTATGGGAAGGGGCGCGCCCATGTCAAGGCATGTGTGTGTTAGGTTAAGCTATCTGAATTCGAGGACAATTACACCGGATGCCGCCAGGAATGCGACAGCTGGCGGGCAATCCGCTGGGCCTCTCTACGCACCGCATCATCCGTGTCCCACCGGACCAGAAACCTCAGCAGTGGGATGGCCTGTGGCGAGCCGATCCGCTCGATGGCGCGCAGCAACCGAAGCCGGCCTGCCGCCGGAGCCGCGTGGATCTCCTGCTCGATGTCCGGCAGCGCGAATGCTCCCACCGCAACCACCCGGTTCAGCTCGGCCGCCACCGCCCGGTCGGGGGCGGCCACCAGGCTACGCGCCGCAAGATGGGACAGCCGCTCGCGCTCCAGGTCTCGACCACAGGACGCCAGCAGAACCACGATGAGGAGCAACCGGATCACGAGCACAGCCTAGCCCGCCTTGTCGTGGCATTGGAAGCAAAAACTGGGATATGGTGTTGCGATGTCGCTGGCCAGCCCCTGGTCCCGAATGGGCTTCACGGTTCTGTTGCTGTTCTCCCTCGGCCTCGGGTTGGTCCCGATCCCGGGCGTCGACCCGTCGGCGCTGGGCCTCGGAGGCGCACCCGGTCTGCCAGGCCTGCGCTCGCTGTTCAACCTGGTTCCGCCGCAGCGGAGCATCCTGTCGCTGGGGCTGGTGCCCTTCATCGCGGCCGCCCAGCTGGTGGAGCTCGTCGCCCTGGCAGTGCCTCGCCTGAGACCCCTGCGGGTCGGGGGGCCCGCGGCGCGGGCGCGGCTGCACCAGGCCGCGCTCCTCGTGACCCTTCTGCTGGCCATGGTGCAGGCCTACTTCATCGCCGTCTGGATCGAGTCCGCTGCGATGAGCTACAACGGGCTGGGCGTGCTGGTGGAGGAGCCAGGGCTGGGCTTCCGCCTGGTGGCGATGGCCACGATGGTGGCCGGTGTGGCGTCGCTCGTGCTGGTGGGGCATCTGATCTCGGCCCGCGGGCTGGGCAACGGCTTCTCCCTGCTCATCGCCACGGGGCTCGCATTGTCCCTGCTGGACAGCGCCATGGCGCACGTGCATTGGGTGCGCAACCTTGGGGAGCCAGTTCGGAGCGGGGAGCGGAGCACGCCTGTGGGCGTGCGCATCGGTGACTTCGCTCCGCTGCACGGGGCGGCGTGGGTCGGTGCGATGGCGGCTCTGGCCTACGCGGTGATCCGCCTGTCGCGCCACGCCACGTGGGTTGTCCCGGCGGAGGTGACCGGCTTCGGGGTCCAGCTGCCGACCTGCGGGCTGCTGCCGCTGGTCGGCTCCGCCTCGCTGTTGATGTTGCCGGAGCAGCTCGCCGCATATGGCCTGTCCGTCGGGCCCCTTGGGCGGCTGATCCCGGGCAGCGAGTCCTACCTCGTGGCGCAGCTGCTGCTGGTGGCCGGGCTGGGCTACCTGCTGTCGATGCTGTTTCATCGGCCCCGGGTGGTGACGCACTTCGCGGCGCGGTTTGACACACCACCCGCCGCGGATCGGGTCTTCGGCGTGATCCGCCGGGGGACGCTGGTCTCCATCACCTTTCTATGCGTCGTCGTTCTGGCCAGCCACTTCCTCGCCAGCCATGGGGTGCTGGTCGATCCGCTGACGGTGATGCTGCTGGCGCTCATCGGGCTGGACGTCCGGCGCGAGTGGTCCAGCGCGGGCAGCAGGGATCGAGGGCCACGGGTCTCGATCTGGGAGCTGCACCGGCTGTACGCCGTCCGCGGCGTGGAGCAGGCGCTGAGGCGCGCGGGCGTCGAGCCGTTCTTCCGCGGCCTGCAGCACCGCAGCGCGCTGCACTTCTTCGGCCCCTACATCCCGGTGGAGGTGCTGGTGGCACCCGCCGACGTGGATCGTGCGCACAACGCCCTGGCGCTGCTGCTCGATCCCTCAGCGGGCGCCGATTACCAGTCGGTCGTCGTCGATGGTGACGGCGAAGCGCGAGAGGAAGGACAGCCCCAGTAACCCGTCGATCCCCGGCCCCGGCGTCGCATCGTCGGTGAACACCATGGCCTCGACGGTCCGGGCGCTCACCACGTCTTCGCCGACGTCGATGTAGTCCACCCGTATCTTCGCCCCCCGCCAGCGTTCCTTGCTCCAGGAGAACTTCATCAGCTCCGATCCTGATCGAGAGCGATCGGTTGTCAACCCTCCGAGAGCGCGCGGGTGGCGAGACCAGGGCTCAGTTGTCCTCGCAGGATCCGCTGGTCCCGCGGCCGATGCAGGAGGCGCTGAACACGGCGGGGCACGAGATCGCCGGGCAGGCGACGCCGAACTGGCAGCCCCGGCTGATCCACTCCGCCTTCAGCGCCTGCATCATGGCGCTGGTGCCGGTGTTGACGTAGGTGTCGCAGGGGCAGGCCAGCTGGTCGGCGACCTTGGTCACGCACTGGATCGACTTGCAGGTGGGGCAGCACTGCTTGGCTATCTTGACCTCGGCGACGTAGGCCGTGTCGAGCCCGTTGCAGGTGGGGGCCAGGCAGGGGCCGTCGTGGGCCACGGAGACGCCGACCTCGTGGGCCTCGCACCGGCTGCAATAGGTGTTGCCGTCGCAGCCGCAGACGTCGGAGCACTTGGCTCCGAGGTCGGGGCAGGGCGCCGGCCGCGGCGTACAGGTGCCGGCCTTGGCGCCGGTGACGATACATGACCCGTCCAGGGCGCAGTACTGATCCAGGGCGCAGCCGGCGTTGTTGAAGCAGGTCGTCGGCACGCTGTCGAGCCAGGGCGGCGCGTCCCGCACCACGCCGCGGTCCGGTGACATGAGATCCGCCACCGGATCGTCGGGGAGCGCGGGAGGAACGCCGCACGCGCGCAGCGCGCGCCCGTCCGGGTCGCGGAACACGAGCCCGCCCGGAGCCTCGCCCTCGACGGTGAACCCGCCCTCGTGGACCAGGTAGTGGCATCGGTCGCACAGCATGTGCGTGTTGTGCGCCGACGTCTCGCCCCCCTCGGCCCAGTGCCGCACGTGGTGTACCTGTCGGCCCGGTCGCTCGCAGCCGGGGAAGCAGCACTGCCGGTCCCGCGCCTGCAAGGCGGGCCACAGCGGCGTCGAAACCCGGCGGCTCTTGCGCCCCACGGACAACGGCGTTCCCTTCGCGTCCTGTGCCAGCGCCGTTCCAGACCGTCGTCGTTCATGGGCCGTCTCCGTCGACAAATGTGGGCTTTCCAAGAGTGTAGCAGGCCGGTTTTTCGACGCGCCGAGGCGTCCCGGGTGGGACGTTCTCGACGAAAACGCGGCATGGGTCTCACGGGCCAAGAACGGAGCGTGACCGGGCGGAACCGGCGCCAGATGCCGTGTTCTCCTTCGAGCAGCGGGAGGGTCGCGACGCGATGCCCGAAACCGTCAAGGGCAATCGACATCGAGCGCAGGTCGCGGGCCGCCGACGTGCAGCATAGGTGCACACCGCTGCGAAGCTGCCTGCCGTGCGGTACCCCGCGACCGCAGAGTAGCGGTGGCTGCGCAGCTTCTGGATCAAACCGAAGTTCCGGGCCGGCGCGCTGCGCTGCTCGTCGGCTGCGGGCGAGGGACGGGCACGCGACCGAGGGCATCAGCCCGGCGCTCATCGGAGGTGATGGATTGATCGGCCGTCGACCCATTCGGCCCCGCTTCCGCGGAATCCTGCATGCCCGGCGAGCACCCCCTGGGCATGAAACTCTTCCCTCTGGCGGCCAGTTCGCTGACACAACTCCCGAGGTGAAGCGACACCCGGACCGGGGTGTCGCCTGGCGTGCTACAGAAGTCCGCGAGGGAGGTGTCACCTTGCTCGAGGTGTAGCACCGGGCGTGTCACATCGGTGGGGGTGAGCGCTCACCCACCGACTTCTGTCACACCCGGTTTTTTGGCCACCGCCGCAGCCGGGGAGTTTCATAGGAATCGGCTCGCTCGAGCGCCTTGAGCAGCAAGGCCCCGAGCTGGCAGGCGGCCGTGGATCAGGAGCATCCCGTCAGTGTGGGTGCAGGTAGCGGCCCTGGTGCTGGCGCTGCGCCCGGTCGAGCTGGAGACGCTCGGCGCGGCGGTAACCGCGGACGACCGTCTCGACGTCGGACGCCAGCGCACAGTGGGCGAGATCGATGAGCTCCTCCTCGGTCTCGGGGGTCGCGATGCGGGTGATGGCGCGGACCCAGGATGAGGCCCAGTTGCTCGTGCTTCGCGGCGTCGATGTGGGCCGATGGCTCGGCCAGGCGCTGCCCGATCTGGTCCAGGCCGACCGGCGCATGGGATGGCGCGATTTTGGCGCGATTCGAGCCAGACAATGGCGCGATTCACGGCTCGCGAGCTTCGACGCCGGTCCAGGCCCGGATCTGGCGGTGCTCCGCGGTCCGCCGACCTGCCTCGTCGCGCAGCACCAGCGGGGGAGCCTCCACCGGCGCGACGTCCGCCCGATTCGTCGCCACGAGCAGCGTCAGGAAGGGAGGCTTGCCCGCCCGCGGAACAACCAGCTGCCAGAAGGTCAACGAGAGTCCGGCTTGCCGCAGCGCCTGGCGGATGCGCTCCGCGTCGGCCCCGGCGCAGGCCACGAAGCGGCCGCCGGGTTCCAGCGCGCGGGCGGCGGCGGCGGCGTAGTCCTCGATGCCGCCGTTGAGCTCGAAGTGGGCCGCGGCCCGGGCCGGGTCCCGGCACAGGGTGCCGCTGTCCGGATGGAAGTAGGGCGGCGACCCGGTCACGAGGTCGAAGGTCCCCAGGGAGCCAATGGTCGCCGGATCGCGCAGGTCGCCCGCCACCACGCGCACGCGCTCCTCACAGCCGTTGAGGCGGATGTTGCGTCCGGCGAAGGCCACGTGCTCGGGATGGAGCTCCAGCCCCACCAGCGTGGTCCGGGGCAGGGCCCAGGCACAGATCAGCAGCACCGAGCCGAGGCCACACCCGAGATCCAACACGCGTCGGGGCGGCGGTTCACCGCTGCGGGTGGCCGCACGCGGAGCGGCGGAGCCTCCCTGGAGAGCGGAGCGGAGCGCGCAAAATGTGACCGCGAGGTGGCCCACGAGCATGTCGTCCACGGAGTAGCGGTGGCCGCGCAGCTTCTGGATCAGATGGAAGTCCCGGGTCAGCGCGATGCGCTGCTCGTCGGCTGTCGGCTCGAGATCGTGCTCCACGGTCAAGGGGTACGCCATATTCCAGCGGATGGCCAGGTGCGACGGAGCGGGGGCGATGCAGCGCCGCCATCCCCACCGGACTGCACTTGTCACCGTTGGCTACGGGCAACCACCGGCGACGAAGTACCCGGGCTGGGTCTCGGAGACGGTGGTGGTCGCCGAGTAGTATGTGCTGCCCAGCAGTCCCAGGTCGTCGCCGCCACCGATGGTGCGGGCGTAGGGGTTGAGCCACTTCGTGTACGCCTCGGCGCGGCCGGCGGCGACGTGCTCGAGGTTGGTGGCGCTGAAGGAGCGGCAGGAGAAGGCCGCGGTGGAGACGGTGACCGTCACGCTGTCCTGGGCGCTGTTGTTGGCGGCGTCACTGGCGACGACCTTGATCGTGTGGCTGCCGGACTGGGCCTGCCAGGTGAAGGCGAAGGGGGCCTGCACCACCTCGCCCACCTTGACGCCGTCGACAACCGTGGGCGCCTGGGTGTCGGTGCCCGTGGGGCAGCTGCCCTTGATGAAGTAGCCGGGGGCGATCTCGGCCAGGGTCGCCGACTGGCTGTGGTAGAGGCCGAGGTCGTCGCCGGAGCCGATGGCCCGCGCCTTGACGTTGTAGAAGTAGAGGTCGTAGCGCCAGGATCAGGGCGTGTGGCAGCAGCGCGTGTCGTGACTGTCCAGGACCTCGGTCACGCTGGAGGCGGAGAGGGAGCTGCAGTCGACATCGCCGCGCTTCTTGGCCGTGGTGGCGCTGGCCAGCTTGGCGATCCACTCCCAGGCCCCGGTCATGGTCTGCATCCCCTTGCCCGTGGCGGCGCACGCGGTGGTCCACTCGGTGTCGAGGCACAGCCGCTTGCCCGACACCATGCACGAGGAGGCGGCGGCGACCCAGGTCTGGAGCGGGCCCTCGGTCTGATCGATGCGGAACGTGGTGAAGTCCGCCATGCCGGTCGGAACCAGGTTGGGTGTGTAGCAGCACCGCACCTCGTAGCCGCCAGAGGTGACGTCGTGGTTGGACGCCGACGTGCAGTCCGTGTAGCCGCGCTTCTTGGCCGACGTGGCGCTGACCAGCTCGGCGACCCACTCGTAGTTGCCGGTCATGGTCTGCAAACCCTTGCCCGTGGCGTTGCACGCCGTGACCCACTCGGCGTCGGTGCACAGCCGCTTGCCGTTGGCCGTGCAGGTGATCACGGCATCGACCCAGGTGACCGGCGAGCCCTGGACCTGGTCGATGCAGAAGGTGCCGATGTCAGCCATGCCCGCTGGACAGGGAGGGCTGAGGTCGGGCGGAGGCATCAGGTCCGGCGGCGGCTTGAGATCGGGAGGCGGCTTCAGATCCGCGAGTGGCTCGAGATCAAGAGGCGGCTTGAGATCTGGAGACCCGTCGGGCGACGGAGAAGCGTCAGGCAACGAATCGGATGAGGCAGCGTCGGATGTGGCAGCGTCGAATGTGGCAGCGTCGGGTGTGGCAGCGTCGGGTGTGGCCCCATCATGTCCGCGCAACGGTTGCTCGCTCATGCGAATGCACCCGCTGAGGAGGAGCACCCAGAGTGTGGCAACAACGGCTCGCAATTCCGTAATTTAAATTACACACTATTGCGCACAATAAAGCCAGCCATTTTCTTGTGGGTGGGAGCTACTGGGGCTGACGTTGTGCGTTGTCGGACCAGGCTCGGTCCAATGCCTCGCGGTAGATCGCGATGTCGGTGGGTCGGGTCAGAACGAGGAGCCCATTGGAGCCGCCGCGCGCGATGCGACGGATCACGCGCTGGGCTGCGCGCGGGTCACCCAGCCTGGCGGCGGCCTGTTTGAGGTATCCCTGCAACAATCCCCCGGGTCCCACCTGGATGGCGAAGTTGCTGGAGGCCGTGGGATCGACCAGGAGGGTCGGGCGGCGGAGGTTGTCCACGCCGAAGTAGTGGTAGTCCACCAGGCCTTCCTTCCCCCAGCGGAAGGCGTTCTTGCCCACACTGTCCATCTCGAGCTTGATGTTTCGCTGGCCTGAACGCTGGATCAGCAAGGAGGTCGAGGTCCGACAGGTCCAGCTGTCCCCGTACTTCTTGGCCGCGGCGACCTCGTTGGGCAGGACGGGGCTGGGCGGCAGTGGAGTGGCGACGTTCGCCTGGCGAAGCTGCTTGTGGGCGTTGAGCACACCGCGGATCAGGCCCACCCTCCGTGGTCCGAACCGCGTCTGCGCGGTGGCGGTTGCAGTGGCCAGCAGCAACAGCAACAGCAGAGGATGTGTGAGGCGCATCCGCATCAAAGGAACTCGATGCAACCCAGGTGCCAGCCAAGAGGACAAAAAACGCCATTGATTCCGAGGTGGGCTCACGGCGCACGGTCAGTGGCGTAGCCACCTCTGGGGGGCGATTCGAGCTACTTCGAATAGGTCTCGACCAGCCGGGTCAGCTGGAGGCGATCGAGGGGCTTGGTGAGGATCTGGTCCATGCCGGCATCCACACAGCGCTGGCGTTCGTCGTCGAGCACGGCCGCGGTCAGCGCGACGATGGGCGTGTGGCGTGCTTCGCCTTCGTGCTCTCGTATTCCCCGGGTTGCGTCGTATCCATTGAGCACCGGCATCTGGCAGTCCATGAGGATCAGGTCGTAATGCTGGTTCTTCGCAGCCACGATGGCCTCTGCTCCGTTCTCCGCCAGATCGCACTGGCAGCCGAGCCGCTCCAGCATCTTCATCGTCACCTTCTGGTTGACGCGGTTGTCCTCCACGACCAGCACCGAGATGCGGGGTGACGCGACCTCCAGCGTGTCCTCGGTGATCAGCTGTCGCTTGGCGAGTTTCGGCGTCTGTTGCATCACGCTGTGGATCGCATCCATTGCGCGATACAGGTGCGTTCGCTTGATGGGTTTGAGCAGGTACCCGGCGAACCCCACATCCGCCATCACGCTCGAATCGCTGGGCTGCGGGTGGGACGTCAACAGCAGCAAGGGGATGTGGGCAATCAGCGGATCAGCCTTGATCAGCCGCGCCAGCTCTTCGCCGTCCATCTCGGGCATGCAGAAGTCGACCAGCGCGAGCTGAAACGCCTCGGGGGTGTTGGCCGCGGCGCGCAACGCCTCCAGGGCCAGGGGCCCGCGGTCGACCTCGGCCATGCGGCACCCCTTGCACTTCAGCATCTCTCGCAGCACCAGGCGGTTGGTCCGGTTGTCGTCCACGATGAGCACCCGCAAACCGGTGAGGCTGATCGCCTCCAGGTCCCGTGACAGCGTGCTCGGTTCCCGAGTTGCTGCCACCTGCAGCTGGGTGGAGAACGTGAACTCCGAGCCGACGCTCACCTTGCTGGCGACATGCAGCTCCCCATGCATGGCCTCGATCAGCTTCTTGCAGATGGATAGCCCCAGTCCCGTTCCGCCGTACTGGCGGGTGGTGGAGACGTCAGCCTGGATGAAGGGGTCGAAGATCGTGGACAGCTTGCTGGCGGGAATACCGATGCCGTTGTCCTTCACGCTGAAGACCAGGGTGGCCCGGTCGCCCTCGAACTCACGGGTGTGGATCGACAGCACCACCTCACCCCTGGAGGTGAACTTGATCGCGTTGCCGACCAGGTTGATCAGCACCTGCCGCAGGCGCCCCGGATCCCCGACGACCCGGCCCGGCGTGGAGGCGTGCACGAGGAACGCCAGCTCGTTGTCATGCTCGTTGGCGCGCTGGCGGAGCAGATCGCCGACGCCCTCCACCAGGGTGCGCAGATCGAACTCGGTCTCCTCGAGATCGACCCTGCCAGCTTCCAGCTTCGAGAAATCGAGGATGTCGTTGATGATCGACAGCAGCGCCTTGCCCGAGCCGGCGATGACCTCGACCATCTCGCGCTGATCGTCGTTCAGCGCCGTGTCCGCGAGGAGATCGGTCATGCCAATGACCCCGTTCATCGGGGTGCGGATCTCGTGGCTCATGGTCGCCAAAAACGCGCTCTTGGCCTTGACCGCGGCCAGGGCGTTGTCCCGGGCCAGGATCAGCTGCTCGTTCAGGGCCCGGAGCTCCTGCTGGCGGCGGATCCGCTCAACGGCCAGCCCGAGGGTGCTGCCGATGGCGCACAGCAGCGCCACCCGTTGTGAATCCCACACCGGGTCGGCATCCGTATAGAGGAACAGGACGCCGATGGTCTTTCCGCCGTCCTTCAGGGGCACGATGTAGTGGCCGTGAGCCGTCATCCCATCGAAGGTCTGTTCGTGCCGGGCGTCGGTGAAGCAGTTGTCGCTGATGGCGGTCTCGCCGGTCAGAGCGACCCTGCCGCACAGGCAGGTCCCCATGGGGAGGTAGCGCTCCCGGTCGAGGAACTCCTGGGTGAACTCGCCGCACACGCTGACCAGATCCAGACCCTCGCCCTTTTGATCCACGAGGAACACGCCCGCCTTGCGTTGCACCAGAAGCTCGGACATGTTGACCATCGCCGACAGCACATCGTCCAGCAGGGACTTCACGTCCTGCGCCGTCTGCACGATGCAGTCGACCTCGTGCAGAATGCGATACTCTTCCTCCCGACGTAGCAGGCTCTCGTGTGCCATGTCTTGCTCGACAGACCTGGTCATTTCAACAGTTGCAGCAGCTCGGTTGGCGAGATCAAAGCCTGTCCCTCCTCCTTCTTCACCTGACGATAGAATTCACACGCGGCGCAGTTGGCTAGCTTCGACGCAAAGCAGCCCTGAACCGTCCCGCCGCACAGGGTGCCTGCCAGCACCCAACATACCCTGCCGCCGTTCTTGCCACCATGAATCCCGGACGCCTTCTGATGGGTTGCCGCCGGGCACACGCCGAGGTCGGCCACCTTGGCCCCGTTGGGTTCCCGTCCGCACCGCTTGATTTCCCAACAGTTCTGCTTCGCCATGACGTTCTTCCTTGCTGGTTGTTTCCCATTCATCCCATTCGGAAGTTCTTCGATGGACTTAAGCGGATTTAACAACGAACCGTTTTCTGGTCAATGACGCACCGGGTCGACATCAGGGGATGGGCAGGTTGAGCATGATGTAGAACGAGTCGTAGTATCGCTGCAGGGCGCGGATGAAGTCGGGGAGGAAGGTGAAGCCGGCTCCCCGTCCCTCGTTTGCGTTGGGGACGGTCAGGACCAGGAGCAGGGCGAACATCCCGGCCAGCAGGATGGCGTACTCGGCCATGGCCTGCCCCGACTCGTCCCGCCCCAGGTCGCACACCCGGTTCATGAGCCCACCACCATGATGTGCACCCGTACGCGTTTGCCACCCATGGCGTTGAGGTTGACGGTGATCTCGCCGCCCTGCTTGCGGTACAGCAGGATGCGGTGATTCTCGTCCAGCGGCCGGGTCCTGGTGGACTCCGGACGATAGCCCGCCTCCTGCAGCACCCGCCGGTAGTGCGCCAGGTTGGGCTCCAGACCGCCGTCGTTGATGCTGAGGATGACTCGCGCCGCCGTGTCTCCCTCCTTGCTGCCGAGGTTGATCACGGCCCGGGACTCGGGGAATAGCGGGATCGGCGACGGCTCGTGAAGCGACGCCATGGCCTGGCTCGGGGAGGTGGTGACGGACGGGAAGACGGTGGTGTGCCCGTTGCTGACCGTGACCAGGATCTGGTACACGCGACGATACTTGACGTCGATGGCCGACACCACCCCACCCACGTGGGTCACGTCGTCGCGCACGAAGAAATGTCGAGCGCGCCACGCCCGGCCGAAGTACTCCGCCACCCTGGACGGTTCATCCTCGGTGGTGAAGAACGACATGCGAACCGTCGAGCCGCCCACCTGGCTGTTGTTCCCCGCTGGCACCTCCTGCACCCGCGGATAGCGCGGCATCCCCTCGGGGTAGTAGCCCACCATCGGATCCTGTTCCAGGCGAGCCCGCGCCAGCCGGTGCTGGCCACCGGTGAGCAGACCGAGGGTGGCGATGCCGGCGCAGAAGAACAGCACGAGCAAGGTCCGGCTCATGGGTTCCCTCCCTGGGCCGTGGAGCCCTCCTCGCGATGCACGTAGGCGCCGAAGGGGTTGTCCTGCTGCAGGGTGGACGAGGGACACCCCAGCTGCATCATGCGCTGGCACCCCATGAAGTACTCACCGCGGTTCTGCAGCGTCTTGCGATACTCGCCCAGCGTGCTCTGGTTGGTGCTGCTCGAGCCGCTGCTGCTGGAGCTCGGGCCCAGCGGAGCGGTGTCGTAGGTGTTGGGGGTGCCCCGATCCTGGACGATGGTCACCTGCCCGGCGCGCTCCGCGTCGGTGCCGGAGTAGGGCCGGGACACGACGGTGGCCTGAACCCAGTCCTGGTCGCCGAGGTTGGGCGGGGTGGCGCTGACGCCGGCCAGCTGCAGCGCCGTGTTGGCGAAGTTCTTGAACTGCCGGATCGTGGTGTCCGCCACCTGCCGCGAGTTGCTGTTGATGAAGTACATCCGATCGACCTGCCGCCAGTAGCCGGTGCCCGAGGCCACGCCGGGGCGAATGTTGTCCGTGCCCCCCACCGACTCGCCGTTGTTGAGCCGCCAGGAGTCGGCCAGGACGCAGTTGTCGAACAGCCCGTTGGGCTGCTCCTTGATCAGCACGCCCATGTTGGGCAGGATGAACCGGCCCACGCCGCGGTTCCACCACAGGTTCTGCACGTAGGTCACCACCGACGAGCAGACGTACCCGTTGTTGTTGAAGCCCCAGGCGGAGTTGCCGAACATGCGATCGGTCATGGCCCCACCCCAGCTCTGGGTCAGGTGGGTCGCCACCAGCGTCGTGGCCACCGGGTTGGGGCTGCGGTAGTTCAGGGCGCTGATGTAGTCGAAGATCATGCCACCGATGGACAGCACGAGGTTGGCGATGGTGCCGCCCGGGATGCGCTCCTCCTGTCGGTCGGTCATGATCACGATGGGCTGGGTGTAGGCCGAGGCGAAGATCTGCGTCAGCAGCGCGGTGTTCTGCGTCGAGGAATCCAGGTCGGCGTAGCGCTGCATCGTGTCGTTCTGGAGCTGCTGCATGGCGTCCGCCGAGAGCTGAGTGTTCTGCCCCGGGCCGTCCTGGTAGTTGTGCAGCGGGTACGACGTGGCCTCCCACGCCGCATAGCGCGAGGCCTCCTGCACCTTGAGCTTGATGTGCACCAGCTCGTAGAACCAGATCGAGAACAGCAGCACCATGACGATGATCGGGGCGACGATGGCGAACTCGGTCAACGCCTGCCCCGAGGTGTCCCGGCGTGCCCCCCGAAGTCGTCTCAGCACCCTGTTCAACACCGATCGCAACGTCTCTCCTAGTGCGTGATGATGCTGGTGATGGCCGAGGTCATGAGGTCCATCTGAGCGCCGCGCAGCACCGCGACCATGGACTGGATCACCTGGCTGTCCGAGCTGGTGCTGATGTTCTGCGTCACGTAGCGGTCCCAGAACGCCTGCAGCTTCTGTCCCACCGGTGCCAGGCGGGCGCGCCAGTAGGGGTTGAAGAAGTTGGGGTGCTCCTTCCAGTGCCCCGGGCGGTGGTAGTAGGCCATGCCCCGGCTAATGACGTTGATCCCCTGGAACAGGTAGCTGTTTCCGCTGCCGCCCACGGCAGTGTTGAGCCGCGCCACGTCGGCGCCGTTCTGCCAGCTGAAGTTGCTGTACCACGGCGCACGGGTGTCCTGGGCGTGGCTGCCGGAGTCGGTCTGGAAGTCCCGGTGGTGCTTGTTGAGGAACATCCAGGTCGAGGGCTGGTTGAAGTCCCGCGTGCGATCGGAGCTGGGCTTGAACTTGAAGAACGGGGCGAAGCCGGGCCACGGGGCGTGGTTCTCGGTGCTGTCGTAGTTGGCGGTCTGCATCACCGGCGAGATCATGCCGTTGCCCACGACGGTGACGTTCCTGCCGTCGGTGGAGATGCGGTTGTTCGTGGTGCTGCTGGGCCCCTTGTAGCGGTAGTGAGCGCCGTCGGTGTCGTAGGCCGCGATGGCGTCGCCCAGCTTGTTGTTGCCGGTCCAGGTCACGGTGGCGAACGCCGACGACAGCACGGCGAAGGCGCTGCCGGTGACCTGCTGCGCGAAGTCGTCCGAGGAGAGGTAGGTCCCCACCTCGTAGTTGCCCTCGGAGCCGATGGCGCGGATCTCGGCGCCGTTCATCTCGCCGTCGGTGGTGAACTTCGTCTGGCCCTGCTTCTGGCCCTGCACCGTGGGCATCCACATCGCCGCCAGGGGCAGGGTCTGGTTGAAGCTGGCGTTGGGGCTGCCGCGGTTGGAGACGAACTGCGGCGTGCGGGTCCCGTGGCACAGCTCGGTCATGATGCGGTAGGCGTCCTTGGCCGGCTCGTCGAGCTGGGTCGGGTCGGCGTACTTGCCCCCCGGCGCCCGGGCGCGCCGGGTGTAGTCCTGGATCACGCTGAAGGCGAAGGGGTTGACGCCGGAGGCGTTGTCGAACGTCTGGTAGTACTCGATGGAGTTGAGCGCCGAGTTGAGCAGGAAGTTCACCGCGACCCCGGCGCCGCTGGTGTACGATACGTCGGGATCCATGTTGTGCACGTAGCTCACCATGCCCGAGAGCAGGTGGCCGTTGAGTAAGACCGCGCGCGCCATCTGGGTCTGCCACACCGCCGCGCGGTTGAAGATCGACATCGCCTCCACGATCCAGTGTCCGATCTTGTCCAGCTGGGTATTGATCTGCAGCAGCAGATCGCGGATCTGTTCGTAGGCCGAGGCGATGGGGTTGATGAAGCCGTTGAGCATGGAGTAGTAGCAGCGCGGGCCACCGTAGTTGCAGATCAGCGTCACCCGCGAGCCCATCTCCACCGCGTTGCGCAGGGTGCTGAGGATGTCCACCGTCTGACCGAAGACCGCGACGTGGAACCCGACCCAGGTCATGTAGCTCTGCACCACCATCGCCGTGTTGTAGTGCGCGATCTGCACCCGGTTGAGGAACGCGATGTAGTTGAAGGTCCGGGCCTCCATCGCCGCCAGGGAGTAGGCCGCGGAGTCGGCGGTGTTCTGCAGCCGGATCTTCTCGTGCACCGCCTGGCCCAGGTTCAGCGTGGCCAGCACGCCCAGCACCATGGCGAAGATCCCCACCGCGGCCAGCGGCATCGCCTGTCCCCGCTCGTCCCGCCGCAGCCTGTCGAGCCATCGCAATCCGGCGACCATCACTGCACCTGCAGGCTTTGCTTGTAGGGGTTGGACTGCATGCGCATGGTGTAGCTCGCGGTGAGCGGCACCATGTAGATCCCCTGGTCGGCCAGCGACGACAGCCGCTGCAGCATGCCGTCGTCGAAGGTGAAGGGCTGCACCGGGCTCACCGAGCTGAACCCCGTCTCCCCCGGGGCGTCGGCCTGGGGGTTCCAGATCGCGCCGTACAGCTCCTGCCCCGCGCGGCCGGCGAGCCAGGCCTGGTGGATGATCCAGTTGGCGAAGGGCACGCGCATCATGTACAGGTAACGCACCTGGATCGTGAGCCGGTTGGCGTCACGCTGGGAGAAATCGTCGAAGTCCAGCTCCCGGCCCCGCTGGCCGAACGTCCCCTGGGTCGGGTTGAGCACGGTGACCAGCACCATCGTGCTGCTGTCGTCAGCGCCCAGCGCGTTGGTGATGGCCCCTTGCAGCGCCTGGTCCGCCGCCGCCTCGGCCTGGTCCAGCAGATCGTTCACGTTCTCGGTCAGCGTCTGCTGTCCCTGGCTGCCCACGGGGACCTGACTGATGACGTTGTTGGCCCCATTCTTCAGCAGATCGATGGCCTGGGGCAGCCGGCGGTTGACCTGGTACAGCAGCGCCCGCTGCAGGATGCGCTTGAGCATCTGGCCCGGGTTGCCCAGATCGGACTCGCGAAACAGACCCTCGTAGGTCGGCAGCAGCGAGATGATCGCGGCGTTCTCCATGATGATGCGGTCGGCGTTCCACACCACCCCGGCCCGCGCGGCGTTGAACGCGGCGTACTCCGTCATGACCTTGGCGTGCTGCATCATCACGAGCTGGATGATGCCCAGGATGAGGAAGGTCATCAGGGGGATGACCATGGCCGACTCCACCATGGCCTGACCCTCGTCTCGCCGGACCCGGCGCCACAGCGCCCTGCGCAATCTATGTCTCAATGCCGCTCGATACGCCTCCACGATCCATGGTAGCCCAGGTGGGCACGTCGGGGCATCGGTCAACTGGCCTGGACCCCATCTAACGCGAGGCGGCGTTGAGGATGTCGTCCAGCTCACGGTCACCCAGCTTGCGCGCCGGCCTGTACGCGGTGGCTGCCTTGCGCGTGCGGCGACGGCGGCTGGACCGTGCATGATGGCGACGTCTGGTCCGTGTCTGTCGAGCCCACCGGGACCGCCGCGCCCTTTGTTTCGTCACCATTGCCCGCTTCTTCTTCGGCGTCGGCGTCGGCTGGGTCACGGCTTCGGTGGGTCGGGCGGCCGTCTCCGTCACGGTGGGCAGCGGTACGGCGGCCGCGACGCGGGCCGTGGGTGGCGGTGGCGGTGTGGGGGCAACGACCGCCGCGACGCCAGGTGCGGCAGGCGCGGTGATGGGTGCCACAGCGACGGGTGCAGCGATCACCTGTGGTGGACCGTGCAGCGCCACGGCGATGGCCAGCACCAGAAACACGAGGAACAGGGCACCCATCCCGATCACCACCGGGGCGAGCCATCGCGGCCAGGTGGGCCGGTGGGCCACCAGCGTGGGGGACGATCCATGGGTGGCAGGAATGTAGAATGGGGGCTCTTGAACCCCACCGGAGGTGAAGGGCTGGCCACTGGATGGGGTGCGGACCGCCGGCGCGGGGGTGGAGAACCGGCTCTGGCCTGCCGAGGCCAGCGCCATCTGTTGCAGGTGGCCCAGGCTGAACAGCACGGAGTTCTCGTTGCGTTGCGTCATGAAGCCTCCGCTTGAGGAATGTGGCCAGGCCACATGGTTTGCACCATCCATGCCATGGACCGCCGCAGTGATCCCGGGACGTTCGACGGAAGGATCCGTACAGATGGGGACAGGTAGCCCTGGCGGTTGGAGCGTCGTGCCCCCACCGGCGGCTACCGGGTCATGGCCTCGTCGATCAGGTGCTGGATCGCGCCCACCTCGGTCAGGTGGTACACCTGCTTGCGCAGCCCGGCCGCGCCCGGGAATCCACGCAAGTACCAGCCGGCGAACTTGCGCATCTCCACCACCGCGCGGCTCGCCTCCGCCGTCTGCAGATACAGGTCCAGGTGGCGAAGGTACATCTGCATCCGATGCGACGGCGGGGGCGGCGGCGGCTGTGGCTCTCCCAGCCACCACGCGCGGAAGCTCGAGAACAGCCAGGGGTTGCCCAGCGCGGCCCGCCCCACCATCACCGCGTCGCATCCCGTGACCTCGAACATCCGCTCCAGGCTGGGTAGGTCCACCACGTCGCCGTTGCCGATGACCGGGACCGCCACAGCCTGCTTCACGTCTCGGATCACCTCCAGGTCCACGCTCCCGGTGAAGCCCTGCATCCGGGTTCGACCGTGAACCGTCACCGCCTGGGCCCCGGCCTGCACCATGCGCGCGGCGAACTCGGGCGCGTTGCGCTGTCGTTCGTCCCAACCCGCGCGAATCTTGACCGTCACCAGGGCTCTGCCGTCGACGGCCTCCACCACCGCGCGCACCAGCGCCTCGGCCAGCGCGGGCTCCTTCATCAGCGCGGCGCCGGCGACGCCCCGGGTCACCTTCTTCGCCGGACACCCCATGTTGATGTCCACCAGATCCGCGCCGGTGTGCAACAGCACCAGGCGCGCAGCCCGCCCCATCTGGTCGGGATCGCGCCCGAAGATCTGGGCCCCGAAGGGACGGCCACCGAGGCTGGCGGTCAGCTTTCGCACCTCCCGGGGCGCGGCGGCGGCCAGCCCCGGCGCGGCCAGGAACTCGGTGACGGTGAGCCCGCACCCCGCCTCCTCGCACAGCGCCCGCATGGGCAGCGTGGTGAGCCCCGCCATGGGCGCCAGCACCAGGGGCGGGGCGATGGTCAGCCGCCCCAGGCGGAGCGGGGGCGGGCGATGGGGGGACATCTCGACGGGCATCTACCGGAGTTCTTCAACCATGGAGGCCCCGACGTCAAGCGTCGAGCACCGCCACGCGCAGCCCGCGCAGCCCCTCGATGCCCTGACCGCGGCCGAGGGCGCGCTCCAGCGGCCGACGGCAGCCGCGGCCGAATCGACCGGGGACCAGGAGCGTGGGTTGCAGCAGCACCACCTCCGCCTGCGGGTCGAATGCGGCCAGCCGCAGCAGCGGCTCGAGCCGCTCGTCCGAGGGCAGCGGCGACACCACGACCCGCTCGCAGGGGGTGAGCAGCAGCGCCGCCAGGATCGCGCCCAGCGGGCATGGCCCGGTAAGCGGCTTGATCGTGGTCAGCTCCAGGGCCAGGTGATCCAGCGGCTGGTCGGCGCACAACACGACCTCTGTGAAGGCTTGCTGCAGCCGCTCCAGGCTCGCCACGGGACCGGGGGCGAGCGGCCCGAGCAGGGCCAGGGCACAGTCCATGGTTGACCCTTCTACCATGCCATCCAGGTCGCTGGTAGATCCAGCCCGCCGCTGCCCGCGAGGTGGTGTCCGATCCGACCCCGTGGTAGGTTTGACCAACCAGCCCAAGGGCACCGCATGACCGACGAGACCGACGAGACCGACAAGGACCAACGTATCGCCGAGCTGGAGCAGGAGCTGGCCCGGCTGCGTCAGGATCGCGACGTGGCCCAGCTGGACAGCTGGGCCGCCACCTCGCCCGTCGACGCCGCTGCCCCGTCAGCGGACGATCTGGCCGAGACCGACGGCGATCTGAAGCAGCACCTGCCCTCGCGCCGCCGGGCGATCATCCTCGCCGTGGCGGTGGGGTTCGTGGCGCTGGCGGCCATCGTGGCCATCGTGATGGGTCTGTCGTCCATCATCCAGCCGCTGTCCAGGGAGGCGGCCGGTGCGCTGTCGCCGTTCGAGCCCGGGAGCGTGGCGCCGGCCAAGGCCGCGCCCGATCCGATCCGCGCTCCGGGGCTCTGAGGTTCGGGACGGGGGCTACCGAGCCGAGTCCGCCAGCACGCGCAGCAGCTCGTCGTGCACCCGTCCGTTGCTGGCGGCGATGCTGCCCTGCGCGCTGGAGTACGGTGCGCCGTCGGCCAGGGTGACCCGCCCGCCGGCCTCCAGCACGAGCAGCGCCCCGGCGCAGATGTCCCACGGCTTGAGCTTGAACTCCCAGTAGGCGTCGAGGCAGCCCTGGGCCACCATGGCGCAGTCCAGGGAGGCCACGCCGATGCGGCGGATCCCCTGACAGCGTCGGAGCATCGCCGCCAGCTGCGCCACGTTGTTGTGCTCCGACGTGCGGCGGTCGTAGGGGAAGCCCGTCGCCACCAGCGCGTCATCCAGCGTGGGCGCGGAAGAGACGGTCAGGCGCGTCTGACCCAGGAAGGTCCCGCGGCCGCGGATCGCCCAGTGGTCCCACCCCATCTGTGGCGCGTGCACCACGCCCAGAAGCGGTTCGCCCTCGAGCTCGAGGCCGATGGAGACGGCGAACCAGGGCAGGCCGTGGGCGTAGTTCGTGGTGCCGTCCAGTGGATCCACGAACCACACCGGCCGATCGGGGTGCTGCAGATTACTGTGGCCGCCCTCCTCGCCCACCACGGTGTGGTGTGGAAAGGCGCGGGTCAGGGTCTGCACCACCAGCGCCTCGGAGCGCCGGTCGTACTCCGTGACCAGATCGACCTCACCCTTGTGGTCCACGGCGATGACCTGGCCCTCGCGGTGCCCCTCGAGCAGCAGCTCGCCGGCCCGGTGCGCCACGTCGCGCGCCACCTCGAGGGCACGATCCAGCTCGGTGTCGGTCATGGCCCCAGCCGCCGGAGCAGGTGGTCGATCAGCCCGCCGAAGGCGCCAGAGGACATCACCACCACGGTGTCGCCGGCTCGCACCTGGGACGCCAGGTGTTCCACGATCTGCTCCACCTGCGGCAGATGGTGCGCCTCTCGCCCCTCGCTGCGCAGCTGCTGGACGATGCGATCCAGATCCAGGCGCTGCTCCACGGGGATGCCCTCGGGCGCGTGCAACGCCCCGAGCACCACGTGGTCGGCGCGTGCGAGCGCGTCGGCGAACGCGTCCTGGAACACGTTGCGGCGGCTGGTGGCGCTGCGCGGCTCGAACACCGCGAACAGCCGCCCGGGCCCGTGGACCCCGCGCAGTCCCGCCAGCGTCTCGCGGATCGCGGTGGGGTGGTGGGCGAAGTCGTCGATCACCGTCACCCCGCGAGAGACGCCGCGCACCTCCTGGCGCCGCCGCACGCCGCCGAAGGCCCCCATCGACGCGGGTACGGTGTCGAGCTCGACCCCCAGGCCTCGCGCAGCGGCGACCACGGCCAGGGTGTTGCTCGCGTTGTGCGTCCCGGTGAGCGGGAGCACCAGCTCCGTCACCGGCTGCTCGTCGTGACGGATCTGCAGCCGCTGCGACCCACCGGGCAGGATCTGCAGCGCGGCGTGCCACGCGGCGGGGCGGGTCACGGAGTAGGTCTCGACGGAACAGGCGGCCTCCTGGCACAGACGAACCGCGGTCTCCGAGTCGGCGCAGACCAGGATCCGGCCCTGCGCCGGGACGCGCTCCACGAGCATGGAGAAGGCGCGCTCCACGGCCTCCATCGAGGGGTAGATGTCGGCGTGGTCGAACTCCACGCCGGTGAGGATCACGGTGTGCGGTTGGTAGTGCACGAACTTGGGCCGCTTGTCGAAGTAGGCGCAGTCGTACTCGTCCCCCTCGACGACGAAGTGGGGCGGCCACCCCAGGGCGAAGCTGCGACCCAGGCTGGTGGGGACGCCGCCGATGAGGTAGCCGGGGTCCAGGCCGGCGCCCCGCAGCAGATGCGCCATGAGCGAGGCGGTGGTGGTCTTGCCGTGGGTCCCGGCCACCACGATCACCTGCCGCTCGAGCAGGAACAGCTCTCCCAGCAGGGCCGGGAACGAGGTGAGGTTCATGCCGCGCTCCCGGGCCGCGCTGGCCTCGGGGTGATCCACGCGGCAGATGTTGCCCACCACCACCCGGTCGGGTCCCCAGTCCAGGTTGCGCGGGCCGTGGCCGGTGAACACCGGCACCTGCAGCTGCTGGAGCAGTGTGCTCATGGGTGGGTACAGGGGTCCGTCGGAACCGCGGACCTCGTGCCCCGCCTCCTTCAACAGGCCGGCCAGTGCCCCCATGCCTGTACCGCCGATGCCGATGAGGTGAATCTTCACGTGACGCTCGCTGGGCGGCGGTTCTGGCCGTTCGTTTCCATGGTGCCTGACAGCATACCTGGTCGAGGATCCTCCGTCGATCCCCCATGGAGCGTACACAGCTCGCGCAGGTTGCGCCAGCCGCGAGGCTGCGTCTTGCGCCTGGAGACCGGGCGGCTGTCCGCAGTGCTGCTCATGCGAGGCACGCAGCCGGTCGCGCTCCCGGGTCAGCTCGGCGACGCGCTCGCGCTCGACGGCCAGCGCGGCATGCTCCTGGGCGAGCGTTGCTTCCAGTGCACTGATCCGATCCTGCTCCGTCGTGGCAACAGCGCCTGTCATCGTGGCCAAGAGCATAGTCACGAGAACTGGCACGCGAGGCTATCAAGCGGGGCATCGTGGACACCATTTCTCCTCGACACCTCGATCGCTTCTTGAAAGGAGACCGACCTCAGACCGCACAAGACTCAGTACTGACGCATCGCGGAGCTGGAGCAGGAACGGTCGCGGCCACGCGAGGAGAGCGCGCAGCAGCGTGAGGAGATCGCCCAGCTCAAAGCCCTTGTTGTGGAGCTTCGGGAAGACCCCACGCGGTTTCAGGTCGCGGAGTTGACCCGCAAAGGCGGCGTGAAGGTTACCGAGCACCGGTACCACAGTGTCCAGTGCTCATGTGGCCATGTCTCCTCGGGCTTGCGATGCACCTGCTCTGCCGCGCGCCTCGGGCGCCTCGGCTTCTGCTGCATGCGGCGCGCGAGCGCGTCCAGGGCAACCTCGCCGACGATGGCCTTCAGGTTGCGGATGAGTCCCTCTACGCTTTCATCGATTCGTGCTTGGATGGTTTTCATGGTGCGGAGAGTGACGCTCACGTGCTACCCGCGCAACCGCCGGCCCCGTGAACGGTTACACAGCTACAGTGCACCCGTGTGTTGCGCAACGCGGGTTCAGCTCGGCTGAATGCCCACAATGCACCCGTGTGTTGCGTAACGCGGTTTCAGCCCGGCTGAACGCCCACAATGCACCCGTGTGTTGCGTAACGCGGGTTCAGCCCGGCTGAACGCCCACAATGCACCCGTGTGTTGCGTAACGCGGTTTCAGCCCGGCTGAACGCCCACATACGGGGAGGCCACTCAGGGCATGAAACGGGGGTCAGCGTTTCAGCCCGGGACATCTGGTCTAGTCCGTTGAATCCGAACCCGGTGAGCGGAGTTCGCAGATACCTGCGATCAACAGTCCTTCAACTACCAGATGTTCGGAGTCTCTCGTCATGCAGACCTCCTTGCTGTTTCATTCGCCTCGGGTCAGGACGTTGAGGATCCGTACTTCGACGTGCTCACAGCGGCCGAGTACAACTGGGCCGGGTACACCTTTGTGAAGGGGTGTGGGAACGACACTACATGGGAGGCAGACTGTGCCCGGTCGACGATCTGCGTCGGGGGCTACGAGCACACGCCAACTGGCATCCATTTGTTCTGGGGCGCCTATGACAACCCGTCTGGTACTGATCGGGAACTCCCGCACCTCGTGGCGCGCGCCGGTGGAGAGGAATCCGAGTTCATCGTGTCGACGGTCAACGATCCCATGAACACATTCACAACCGCCCACCCGGAGGCGGAGGGGACCAGTCTTGCGGCCCCGGTCATCACCGGAATGGCGGCGTTTGCCCAGCGACAATGACTTCTCCGCAGTGACGACAATTAGAATTCCCCATTTCAGGGCGGGCGGATGACCGGATAAGGGGTCAGTATTGCAGGGCATTTCCAAGGAGAGCCCTGTGACGGTTACCGACGCCCAAGTGAGGAAGCTGATGGAGGAGAAAAGCAAGCGAGGGAAGGCAGGGCTTGCGGCCCTGAAGGCGGGGATGGACCGCAAGACGGCCTCGAAGTACATGAAAGCCGGCACCTTTCCGT